>ERZ802822.924-NODE-924-length-19544-cov-21.710690_pt1 | contig 19544 bp, 22 predicted proteins | sample MGYA00345649_ERZ802822 | MGnify/ENA primary metagenome ERZ802822 (study PRJEB30503, sample SAMEA104212359) | marine metagenome | biome: Westerlies Biome; feature: [SRF] surface water layer (ENVO:00010504) within the epipelagic zone...; material: water...
AAATTACTCATTGAAACTTACATAGTTGTTTATATGTAATTTTCAATGGATGATTTTACGCATGTACAAAAGTAACGTTAATAGATAGATATTTAGAAGTAATGAAAGTGTATTTTAATAATTCTTGTAAAATATGTAGATCAGAGATCAATTTATACAAAAGAGAAAACATTGAAGAAATTGATTGGGTTGATATCACCAATAATTCTGCTGCAGAAAAAGAAACATCTAAAAATGATAAAGATCTTTTAAGAAGATTGCATGTAAAAGAAGGAAATAAAATAATTGAAGGTGCAGAAGCCTTTCTTTATGTTTGGAAAAAAATTCCAAAATATAAATTTTTATATAAATTTTTTAAACTTCCAATAATTTTCACTTTATTCAAATTTGCATATGAAATTATTGCTTATTTTTTATATCTAAAAAATAAAAAACAATTAAAAAACTAATCTAAAAAAAATAATAAAATTTGACTCAATAATGACATTGAGCAAATAAACATGATCATCACAACAGAATACATTAAGGTGATAATCTTATTTTTTTTTCTTCTTAATCTTACAAATTCTTTATCGTCTAAATCAGAAATATCTCTTTCACCTATGACTTGATAATCATAACTCCATCTCCACGTAGAATTACCTAGTCTAGTGTCTAGATTATTAAAATATCTTATCCAAGCGATAACATATTGTAAGATTAAAAATAAAATTACCATTGTTATGGTTCCAAAAAACATTCTTTAATAATACTTAATTTACTTAGAAGTTTAATTGGTATTTTTGGCTCTTTTTCTGGCAATTAATTGAGTAAGAGAGTCTACCATTGTGTCTGAGGCCTTAAAAATTTCATTATTTTTAAATTCATGAGAAATATTTTTTTCTGGATTGGTTTTATCTTCAATAACTATTCCTTCATCTGGTGAATTATTTTTTATATATATTAATAACAACCACTCATCATCGGGGGACTCATCCCATTTTACAAAAATTTCACCTGTTTCAAATCTTTTATCAATGCATCTAAAAATGGACATATGCCTCGTTATGTGCCTTTTATTTAATTGAAAAACTAAACTACTTGCACTTCTATAAAAACTTTCTAAAGCAAATTCTATTTTTTGTCTTGCTATAGTATATTCTTTTTCTTTTCTTAATAATGTTTCTCTGTCTTCATCACCTTGAATTTTTACACCTAAAGCTTCTACTCTTTCTCTTATTTTTTGATCTCTAATTATTTGGTATTTTTCTTTTAATTTTTCTATTCTCTGCTGAAGACCAGCATAATCGTCTCTTTTTTCTTTAAGTGATATTTTTTCAAGTTTTTCTAACTCTTTAACTTCCCTAATTCTAAATTTTTCAATTTGTTTTTCTAATCTTAATTGCTTTAAAAATTGTTTTTGTTTTTCAGCTTGTTCAATTCTCAGTAGGGCTTGCTCTTTTCTTAAAAATAATTTTATATCTTTAGCTCTTTGTTTTTCAAGCTTAACTTCTTCTTTTAAGGCATGTTCTTTTAACTTAATTTTTAACTCTTGTTGATTTTGTTTTTCCTTTTCAATTTTAATTTTTTCTAATCTTTCACTTTCTTGTTTTTCCAATACAAGTCTTCTTGCTTCATCTTTTTTAAGAGTTTTGTATTGAAATATAGTATTGGCAATTTTATCAAAAAACGCTTGAATATATTTTTCAATACTAAAATTTATTTTAAATTTTATTTTTGGTTTTAATGAATTTTGAAAATTAATTACTTTTAAAATTAAATTTCTTTTTTGCAACTTTCTAGATTTATTATTTATAATTTTATTTTTTAATTTTTTAATTTTACTAGACTTTAATTTTGATTTTGTTTTTTTTGATTTTTTTTTAATAGGTCTTAATTTTTTTCTAGTTTTTTTTTTAACCCTACTTTTAATTTTTTTTGATTTTTTTTTTATTTTTTTCATTTTCAAGAGTTTTATTTCTATCAATAAATTATTGATAAATATAGTCTCTTGTGACTGGAGTGGATGTATAATTTTTTGTTAATTGAAATTGATATACAACCTGATCTCCCCATTTGAATGCCATTTCACATCCAGCTAAATAAAATTCCCACATTCTAAAAAACTTCTCATCAAACATTTGAATAATTTTTTCTTTATTATTAATACAATTTTCTTTCCAGTGTCTTAGAGTATGAGAATAGTGAAGTCTTAAGACCTCAATATCAGAAACAATTAATCCTGCTTTTTCAACTGGTGTGGTTACTTCGCTCAAACTTGGGGTATATCCCCCTGGAAATATATACTTTGTAATCCATGGATGTGGGTCTCTTGGAGGGTTTACTGATCCTATAGTGTGTACTAAGGAAATCCCATCTTTTTTTAGTAATTTATCAATTTTTTTAAAAAATTTTTTATAAAACTTTCTACCAACATGCTCAAACATTCCAACACTTACGATTCTATCAAATTTTTCATTAAGTTCTCTATAATCTATTAATTTAAAGTTTAGTTGATTTTCTAAATTAAGTTCTTTTGCTTTTTTGTTACAATAATTAAATTGATTTTCAGACAAAGTTATTCCAGTCACTTCACAATGGACACTTTTAGCAATATCTATTGCTAAAGATCCCCATCCACAGCCAATGTCTAAAACTTTCTGATTAGGTTTGATATTGAGTTTTTTAATTATATGTTGAATCTTGTTATTTTGAGCTTCTTCTAATGTATCACTTTCATTTTTAAAATACGCACAAGAGTATTGTCTTTTTGGATCTAAAAATAAATCGTACAGATCATCTGAAATATCATAATGATGAGATACATTCATTTTAGATTTTTTAATAAAATTAAAATTTGTCAAATATCTATAAGATCCTCTCAATCTATTTATTAAATAACTAAAAAAGTTAAGCTCATTTCTTCCAAAATTCATCAACGCTAAATCTAGAAATTCACTCAAACTTCCATTTTCAATTATAATATCTCCATTAGTATAGGCTTCACCAAAATATAAATCTGGATGAAGCAATAGTTTGTAATAAAGCTTTTTATCTAAAATCTTAACTTTAATTGGTTTATCGCTTTTGGGAGAGCCAATAATATAATTTTTTGATTGAGCATCAACTAAAATAAAACCATCATTCTTAAAAACACTATTTAAGAATCTTGCTAGCTGCATCCTATGCTGCCATAGATGGTTTTATTGAAAAATTTAATTTTTCTAAATTTTCTATCAGTTCTTTTTCATCTTTAGAATTTAGAATATTTAAAGGTGGTAAAACATTTTTATAAAACTGATTATGTTTAGAATAATATGTATGAAGTCCTGAAATTAAATTATATTTTTCAAATGAATTTCTAACATCACATAACTTTTGATTAACTGTTTGGTCATTACCAGCTATAAAATCATTATAGACTTTTCTTGCCAACTCAGAAGTGACATTACAAGTTGCTGTTATAATTCCTGAACAACCTAATTCAAGACCTTTTAATAATTTTGATTCTGAGCCAGGTAAAATAGAAAAATTATCTAATTTTAGATTTTCAAAAAGATTATAAGAGCTATCTTTAACTCCTATAATTTGTTCCGGAAACCGTTTTACTAATTCTTCTACACATCCTATACTAAACTTATAACCACATAATTTTTCAAAATTATAAAGAACTATTTCACTTTCAGGAAGTGCTTCAATTATTTTTGTATAAAAGTTGATAACATCTCTATCTTCATATTTGTAGTAGGCAGGAGGCATAATTAAAAATTTATTAAAATCTAGAGATTTTGCTACTCTCATTAAATTAATAGTTTCTCCAAGTGAATTTAATCCTGTGCCGATTAGATATTTTTCCTTATATTTACTTATTGATAATTGATTAAGTAAATTAATTTTTTCAGCGACTGGTATTAGTTGAGCCTGTCCAGTACTACCAAATATTGCCATTCCGTGGCAACCTTGATCGATAACCATCTCTGCATGCTCTATAGTTTTTTTTACATCTAATGTCAGGTCTTTATTTATTACTGACATTGAGGCTGCATATATACCTTTTATCTTGCTCATAAATAAAATTAATCTAAAAAAAAAATTTAGTAAAGATTAAATAACCTAGCTTATATCATTTAAAACAATTTCTTTTGCCTCATTAACAATAGATGAGAGCCTAGCGGTTTCTGGTGAAATATCAGGGTGAATTTTTTTTTGTATTTTAATATAAGCTTTATTAACTTCTTCTTTAGTTAAACTTTTAACAGGACTCAGATTAAGTATTTTATAAGCTTCTGAAGTTGACATAGTGGATACACTAGCCACATTTTTGTTATTAAATGAAAATCTTCCAGAATTTCTTAAAGTTTGAATCAATCTAAAAAGTGAAATCAATTGAAATAATGAAAGGCCTTTTAATTTTAATAAGGCTAAACTTGCAATTGTCAGTGGTAAAGTTAGTAAAAATTTACCCCCAATTGCAAATAAAATAGCGAAAATAATTAAACCAATAAAAAGTAATATTCTTAATCCTTTAGATATTTTTTTTGAGGCAATACTCCCAAAAAGTCTTAATAAAAAATATAAGGCAGTCAAAATTAATACTGTATAAATTATTATATTCATATATTTCCTTAATAAATGAAAATACCATATTTAAAAAAAAAACCAGAGTTAAAATCTTACCATAATGTAACATGGGAAGATAATTACAGCTGGATACATCAAAAAAATATCTTGGAAGTTTTAAGAGATAAAACAAAATTAGATCCTGAAGTTAAAAATTATTTAGATGAAGAAAATTCTTATGCAAATTATCATTTAAAAGACACTGAAAATTTACAAAAAAAATTATTTGATGAAATTAAAGGAAGAATAAAATTAGATGATGAGTCACTTCCATATAAAGATCATACATATGAATATTGGTCTAAAACAACAGCTGTTGGAAATTACTCTATTAAACTCCGTAAAAAAATTGATACTGATTTAGTTGAAGAAATTTGGAATGGTGATGAGGAAAAAAAGAAATTAGAAACTGAGTATTTTGGTGTAGGTGATTTAGAAGTTAGCAATAATGATAAGTATCTTGGTTATTCATTAGATATAAAGGGTTCAGAATATTACACAATTTTTATAAGAGACATTAAAACTAATGAAATTATTACCAAAGAAATTTCTGAGACCTCAGGAGGTATTACTTTTAGTTTAGATGATAAATATGTCTTTTATTCCAAACTTGATCAAAATCATAGAGCAAGAAAAATCTACAGACATGAAATTGGCAATTTTAATGGTCAAGATGAATTAATTTTTGAAGAAAAAAGTGAAGCATTCACTGTAAGTATTGGTTTAAGTTCAGATGAAAAATATTATTTCATAAATACTTCAGATCATAATACGTCTGAACAATATTATTTTGGTATTAATGAAATTGATACAAAACCCAAATTAATAATGAAACGAGAAAAAGGAATAATCTATTCTGTAAGTTCTTGGGACAATAAATTTTATAATCATACCAATAAAGATGCGGAAGATTTCAAAATTGACGTATCGGATAGTTTAGAGAAACAGAATTGGAAAACTTTTATTCCTCCAAGAGATGAGGTTTTAATTGGAGGCTGTACATTTTTAAAAAATTGGATTATTCGCTCTGAAACTTCTAATGCATTAGATAAATTGTTCGTAAAAAATATTTCTTCAGGAGTAGAAGAAGAATTAATATTTTCTAACGAAACTGTTTATGTTCCAGGAATCTCTTTAATACAAAAAGATAGAGATACAGATAATGTTTATCTTGGATACTCTTCTCCTAAAACTCCATCAAGAGTATATTCATACAACTTATCAACTAAAACTAAGAAACTTGTAAAAGAGCAAGAAATACCATCGGGCCACAATCCTGAAGATTATATTGTTGAAAGAGTAGATTACAAATCGCACGATGGAAGATTGGTTCCATTAACAATTACAAGACATAAAAAGACTAAAATTGATGGTTCGGCAAATTTATTGCTTTATGGATATGGTTCATATGGAAGTTCAATGAGTCCCAACTTTTCGTCAACAAGATTAAGCTTAATTAACAGAGATATTATTTGGGCCACTGCACATATTAGAGGTGGTATGGAAAAAGGAATGAAATGGTGGAAAGAAGGAAAGCTTACTAATAAAAAAAATACCTTTGAAGATTACATTCATGCTGCAAAATATTTGAATGACAATAATTATTCATCAAAAGGAAAAATAATTGGTATGGGGGGCTCTGCAGGAGGCTTATTAATGGGAGCAGTTGTAAATCAAGCACCAGAATTATTTTTAGGAATTATTATGGCAGTACCATTTGTAGACTCTTTAACCACAAATCTTGATCATTCTTTACCTTTAACTGTTGGAGAATTTGATGAATTTGGAAATGCCAAGGACATTAAAGAACATTTTGATTATATATTTTCCTATGCGCCTTATAATAATATTAAGAAAATGGATTACCCACACATTTTAATTACTACAAGCTTAAGTGACAATAGAGTTTTGTTTGATGAGCCTGCAAAATTTACTGCTAAATTAAGAGAATATAAAACTGATAATAATTTGCTTCTTTTAAAAACGGAGATGAATGCTGGTCATGGTGGAAAATCTGGAAGAGATGGTGCAATAGAAGAAATTGCTATTGATTATGCATTTGCATTAAAAGTTGCTGAAAAAATTTAATTTTTAATCTTGAAATATTTAAAATAATTCTTAAATAAAAATAGTAAGTCGCCTAATGGGGCTTGCATAAATAAACTTGCTTAACAAAAGGAGAATATTATGACAAGTAAGGATCTATCAATCTTTAACTCACTAAGACCTTTTTCAATTGGTTTTGACGATATGTTTGATCAATTTGAAAATATGTTGGGAAATGGAAATTTGACAATGCAGTCAAATTATCCACCTTACAACATTAGAAAAACTGGTAAGGACAATTATGCTATTGAAGTAGCATTGGCTGGTTTTAGCAAAAATGATGTTGAAGTTGAGTTTGAAGATAATTTATTAACTGTAAGAACTAAACAGATAAATAAATCTGAAGAAAATAATGTTGATGGAGAAATTATTCATAAAGGTATCTCACAAAGACAATTTGCAAGATCATTTACTATTGCTGATGATGTAAAAGTAAATGGTGCTGCGCTAAAAGATGGTCTTTTAACAATATCTTGTGAAAGAATAATTCCAGAGCATAAAAAGAAAAAACTTATTGAAATTAAATAAGCTTGACCTTACTTGCGGGGATTTTTTCCTCGCAAGTACGACTTAAAAACAACCGTTAGATACAAATCCAATTACAATTTTTTCAGAATTAATTTCAAACCTTCTCTCACAGGGAATTCCATATTTTTTAGTATTATAAATTAATTCATAATTCCCTTTAGCGTTTTTGAAATCTTCGTCAGGCTTTCCTAATTCCATTTGCAAAACACTTGCTGGTTTACTAATATATTTACTTAATTTCTCATTTTCCTTTTCAATAATTGCATCTGTCTTATCTTTGATAGTTTGACATCCTGCAGTCATCAAAAGCAAAAAAAATGAAATTAAAAAAAAATTTAATTTTTGCATAATTAGATCTTAACAACTCAATTATGGCATAAATATAAACTTCTCAGTTGAAATTTGTGAATAAACATTAGTTTTAAAGGGTATTTGTTAACAGAATCAAATATTTATCTTCTATTAGGAGGACAAATGCTTGAAAATTATTTCAATTATAAAAAACACAAAACAGATTTTAAAACAGAAGTAATAGCTGGAACTACAACGTTCTTAACTATGGCTTACATAATGTTTTTAAATCCATTTATCTTATCGGGAGAATTTGCCGGACCCGAAAAAGGTTTCTTTGATTTCGGCGCAGTATATACCGCTACAATATTAGCAACAGCATTAGCATGTTTTATAATGGCTTTTTACGGAAAAACTTGGCCGATTGGACTTGCACCTGGTATGGGAATTAATGCATTCGTTGCCTTTGGTGTTTGTGCAGGAATGGGCTACACACCTCAAGAAGCTTTAGGTGCGGTGTTAGTTGCTGGTGTATTGTTTTTGATTATATCTCTTACCCCTATTAGAGCTTGGTTGATTAACTCGATTCCAAAAAGTCTTAAGTTAGGAATTGGAGCTGGTATTGGATTATTCTTAGCAATAATTGGTCTTCAAATAATGGAAGTCGTTGTTGATAATCCAGTAACACTGGTGCAGCTAGGTGATTTGAGCAATCCTTTGGTATTGTTAGGTTGTGCTACGTTCATAGCAATTATTGTATTAGAAAAAATGAAAGTCAAAGGTAATATTATTATAGGTATTTTAGTTTTTAGTATTATTGCTTGGGCGACTGGACTTGCAAAATTTAATGGTATTGCAAGCTCACCACCACCGATGACATATTTATTTGATTTTGATCTGTCTGCTGCAATGACAGCTGGAATGTCTACTGTAATATTTACTTTATTATTTATTGACTTTTTTGACACCGCAGGAACTTTAACTTCTGTGGCAAACGTTGCCGGTAAAGTTGATAAAGATGGAAAAGTTAAAGACATTAATAAAGCAATGTTAGCAGATAGTGTTGGTACAGTTGCAGGAGCTATGATGGGGACAACAACAGTTACAAGTTATGTGGAATCTGGAGCTGGTGTAAAAGCTGGTGGAAAAACTGGAATGACCTCTCTTGTTATTGGTTTGTTATTTTTAGCTTGTATATTTTTTGCTCCTTTAGCAACAAGTTTACCTAAACAAATTGATGGTGCAGCGTTACTTTTTGTATCCGTCCTTTTTATAAGAAATATTACTGATATTGAATGGGACGATATTTCAGAGGCTGCCCCAGCTATTCTTGCAATGATTGCGATGCCTTTAACTTACAGTATCAGTAATGGTATTGCTTTAGCTTTTGTATCGTATGCTTTAATCAAATTATTTACTGGTAAGTTCTCAAGCACTTCTCCAGCAATTTGGGTTATTGCGATACTTAGTGTTGTAAGTTTTGCTGTTGCTTAAACAAAAATTTAATAGGGCTAGTTTAACTGGCCCTATTATTAATTTCTTTTAATAATTTCCTCTATAGATAACTCTTCATAATGTTCGGTTGGCTGAACAATCCAAGGATCTGAGTCTAATCTTACTGGACAAAAATCTGGTTCAAAAGTTGACGATTTTTTTTTCCATAAACATGCTGTTTTTACTTCTTGAATATAATCTTTAGTTGGAGCATAATTTCTTAACCACTCTATACTTTTATTCAATGTTAAACCTGTATCTGAAAGATCATCAACCAAAAGTACTTTATTGTAATCTTTGCTTTCAGCTAAAGAACTAATCTCCCTAGCAAACATTAGTTGTCCTTGCTTATCCTCCATACCTTCTCCCGAATAACTTTGAATAACAATATAAGCTATCGGTAGTTTTAAAATTCTTGAAAGAATATCTAGAATTGGAGCAGCACCCCTCATTATTCCAACTAAAACTGTAGGTTTGTATTTTTTGTGAATCTCAATTGCTAATTTCTCAACAATTTTGTTATACTCATCAAAAGTGATAATTAATTTATCTGCCATAAATTTTACTATCACAACTAAAAAATTTTAAAAGGGAGAAATCATGAAAAGCTATTGGATAAGTTTATATTTAAAAGTTGAAAATCAAGATAATTTAAAAAAATATGCAGAAGTTGTGACACCAATAATTAAAAGCTTTGGGGGGGTTCCTCTTGTAAGGGGTGGAAAACATGAAACATTTGAAGGAGATGATTTTGTTAGAACAGTTATTTGGGAGTTTCCAAGCTATGAAAAAGCTATAGAATGTCATAATTCAAAAGAGTATTTAGCTGGTTGGGATTTAGCAAAAGATACGACTGTAAGACACATGCAAGTGATTGAAGGATTTAATACTGAATAGGTTCTGGATCTATACTTCTCCATAAGTACCAAGTTGCAACTGAACAATATGGTGAAAATCTTTTATTCAATAACCTTACATAACTTTCAGGTGGTAAATATTTTTTTTTATAATTCTTAGAGATTGCTCTTAATAACCCTATATCTTGAACTGGCCAAATATTAGATCGATTGTAAGTAAATAATAAAATCATTTCAGCAGACCATCTTCCTATCTGTCTTAATTCAGAAAGATACAAAATAGCTTCTTCATCTGACATTTTGGATATTAGTCTTGGATTAAAAGTTTTATTTATAATTTGTTTAGATAAGCTTTGAATGCCTTTTACTTTTTGTTTGCTAAGTCCACATGATTTTAATTGAGCAAAAGATAAGGTATGAACAGTTTTAGCATTAATTTTATTTTTACATTTTTTTTTGAAACGTAAAAAAACAGAGTTAGCTGCTGCAACACTAATTTGTTGTCCTATAATACTTTTACAAAGTGAAAAAAAAACATCTTTTCTAGAACTTAATATTGTTTCTGATGGAGATTTATATTTGTTGATCAAAGATGCCATGACTTTATCTTTCTTAGATAAATATTTTTTGGCAGCATTCCAATATTTAGGTGTATTACTCATGCCTAGCAACCGATACTCTCTTCTTCAAAGTCATCTCTCTTTTAAATATTATGAATGAAGAAATAATAACCAATGAAGCACCTGCTAAAGTTTTTGTTGTTGGGACTTCATTCCAAATAAAGTAGCCAAATAAGATAGCAAACACTAATGCTAAATATTTTAGTGGTGTCACTAAACTAACTTCAGAAAACTTATATGATTGAGTCAACCATAAATTTGCAAGGCCTCCTAATATGCCTACCATTGATAACAAAAATAAATCCTTAAAACTTGGCATTATCCAGTTTTGATAAAAAGTAAAAAAACTTAAAATCATAATTGAAAAAGAAAAGAAGAAACCAATAAGCCAAACGGGTTCGGTTGATGATAATTTTCTAATTGCTATTGCTACATAAGATAAACCTAAACAAAAAATTATAGGATAAATATAATAAAAATTTAATGAACTAAATCCTGGTTCAGAAATAACAATAATTCCTATAAAACCAACCAAAACAGCTAACCATCTATAAAAACCAACTTTTTCATTTAATAAAAATATTGAAAAGATAGTTGTAAATATTGGAGCAGCGAATGAAATACTAACAACTGTTGCTAGAGGTAAATTCCTTAAAGCAATAAATATAGATATTAAAGCTATTAAACCAGCTAAGCATCTTTTTATATGAAGAAAACTCCGGTCTGTTTTATAAAAATCTAAATATCTGTCTTTAGGAATAAGAAATAAAATAGGAATTATGCCACAAAACCCCCTAAAAAATAAAACTTGTCCTATCGGATAATCATCGGACCATTTAACAATTACATCCATCAGAGAAAATGCGCACACAGAAATGAACATGTAAAAAAAGCCCAATTGATTTTTTGACAACATGTGATTAACTTTAAATTAATTAAGTAATTTATCAATGGAAATAGCAATTTTAGGATTAGGATGTTTTTGGGGACCAGAAATTAAGTTTGGCAAACTTGATGGGGTTACCAAAACTGAAGTAGGTTATTGCGGAGGATATAGTAGTGAAACTAATTATGAAGAAGTGTGCACTGGCACAACCAATCATGCAGAAGTAGTAAAATTAGACTTTGATCCTAAAATTATATCTTATGAAAAAATTCTTAAATTTTTTTTTGAAATTCATGATCCAACAACTTTAAATTCTCAAGGACCAGATTTTGGAACCCAATATAGAAGTGAAATATTTTATTTAAATGACCAACAAAAAGAAATTTCTGAAAAAACAATTAAAGAAGAAAATATTAGATTTTCAGGAAAAATTGCAACCAAAACTTCTTTAGCAAAAAATTACTGTCCTGCAGAGAAATATCATCAAAGATATTTAGAAAAAAGATAAGATGTCTTTAGTAGATACAAATTGGTTAGAAAAAAATATTAACAAAGTAAAAATTATTGATTGCTCTTGGCATATGCCACTGGCAAATAGAAATGGCTTTGAGGAATATCTAAAAGAACACATACCAAATGCAATTTTTTTTGATTTAGATAAGAATTCAAAAATAAATACTGACCTACCCCACATGCTAACCGATATAAACTCTTGGGGAAAAATTATGGGAGATATGGGTATTGAAAATAAAGATGAAATTGTAATTTATGACAATTCAGATGTAAAAAGCTCATGTAGATGTTGGTATAACTTAATTTATTTTGGGCATGATCCAAAACTAGTTCATGTTCTTGATGGTGGATTTAAGAAATGGAAAAAAGAAAATAGAATTACAAACAATAAAGAAGTGATCACTAAAAATTCTATCTATTCATCTGAGGAAAATATAGAGCTTGTAAAAAATAAAAAACAGATAGATGAAAATATTGATAAAAATAATTTCAATGTTATTGATGCTAGAAGTAGAGAAAGATTTGAAGGTAAAGTAACGGAACCTAGAAAAGGTTTAAGAAGCGGTTCAATAAAAAATTCTTTTTGCTTACCTTTTGGTGAGTTAATAAATAATGATCATACATTTGTTAACAAAGATAAAATCTCAGAAAAATTTAAGTCACTTAATTTTGACTACAGTAAAAATCTAGTATTTTCATGTGGATCTGGGGTAACTGCGAGTGTATTGGCTCTGGCATATTCATTAATAAATGATAAATATATGCCGACTATATACGATGGCTCATGGTCTGAGTATGGAAAGAGTTAAAATATGAAAAGATCAACTAAAATTATATCAATAGTACTAATCTTCTTTTTTATCATTGCAGCTGTAATTATTGCTAGAACAATGATTGGTAATCATTTTAAAAAAAAATTTAGCAAAAGACCTCCTCCAGGAATAATTGTTCAGGTAGTTGAGCAAAAATTATTTCAAAACACTATCGAGACATTTGGTACTGCGGTTCCAGTACAAATTAAATCGTTCAATATTGAAAAATATGAAATATTAGAACCAATTAAATTTAATACAAAAGTTAAAACAGGAGATGTAATTGCAAAATTAAAGAATAGAAACATAACCACTCCTTTTGATGGAATTATTGGTAAACGAGATTTTTCTAACGATATAGACGTATCACAAAGCTCAATTATTTTAAATTTAGAAGATACTTCAGTTCTATTCGTTGATGTAGATATACCTGAAACATTTGCGCCTTATGTAAAAAAAGGTCAAAATGTAGATATAAAATTTTCTGGAAATGCTCTTAAAAAATACGCTGGAACTGTAGAATCCACAGCAAGCAGAATTGATACGAATAAAAGATCTCTACCGGTTAGAATTAAACTTGATAATCCTAATAATGAACTTTTATCTGGATCACTATTAGAAATTTCTATTAATTATAATGAGAGAAACTCGTTAAGTATTCTTGATACTAGTTTGCTAATGGAGGGTGATAATGTTTATGTATATAAAGTAGATAAAGAAAACACTGTTAAAAAAATAGCAGTAGAAATTGGATTAAGAAAAAAAGGAATTGTAGAAATCAAATCCGGTCTAGAAAATGGTGATACGGTAGTTGCTGAAGGTCTAAAAAAAACAAGACCTAATGGAAAAATTAAACCAATTAAGTATGGTTCAAAACCAAAGTCATCAAGTTGGAAGAAAAAAGGTAAGCCAGCTAAAACAGAACAAAAAAAAAGTAAGTTTGATTGGTTAAAAAAATTAAACCCGTTTAAAAAATCTGAGACAGAGAAAAAATAAATAAATGTACATCACTGAAGTAAGTATAAAACGACCTGTTGTAGCTTGGGTTCTATCATTAATACTTATTGTATTTGGTTTATTTGTTTATTCTGAACTGCCGGTAAGAGAACTACCAGATGGTTTACAGCCACCTGTAGTACAAGTTAAAGTTAATTATAAATCTGCGTCAGCTCCAATTGTAGATCAAGAAATAACTCAAGTTATCGAAGATGTTATTGGGGGAGCAGAAGGAATTAAGAATATTGACTCTAAGTCTGAAAACGGAAGAAGTAGTATTAACATTGAGTTTGATACAGATATCGAGCTTGATGATGCAGCAAATGACATAAGAGAAAGAGTGGCTAGAGTAGTCGATAATCTCCCCTCTGAAGCTGACGCTCCACAAATATTAAAACAAGCCGCTGGTTTTACCACAACAATGTGGCTTTCTGTTTCATCTTCAACATGGTCGGATTTGGAACTTGGTGATTATGCGGATAGATATTTGGTAGATTCTTTCTCAAGTGTAAAAAACGTTGGAAGAATTTTACTAGGAGGGCTTAGAGAACTTAGTGTTAGAGTTTGGATTGATCCTATTAAGCTAGCTGCAAATGATATGACTATTCAGGAAGTAGAAAATGCACTTAGAAATGAAAATATAAGTCTGCCTGCTGGAACTTTGGAAGCAGATAATATAGATCTAACAATTAATTTAGATAAATCCTATAACAACATTGATGAATTAAAATTTTTACCTATTAAAAGAACAAAAGATAAAATAGTAAGATTATCAGATGTTGCAAATGTAGAATTAGGTCCTGTTTCTGAAAAAACATTATTTAAAGCTCAAAGTAAAAATAATTTAAATCAAAAAACAGTTGGTATTGGGATTTATGCAAAAAGTGGAGCCTCAACAGTTGAGCTATCAAAAGAAATTCAAAAAAAAATTGTTGAAGTTAGAAAAACTTTACCAGAAGGTCTCAGGTTAGAAGTATCATTTAACAGAGCCACATATGTTAAGGCGGCAATTGACGAAGTTTATAAAACTTTAGCAATTGCATTTGTTTTGGTTGTAATAATAATTTATTTATTTTTAGGTAACATTAAAGCAGTAATAGTTCCTGCCGTTGCTCTACCAGTCAGCTTAATTGCATCATTTTTAGGTATTTATTTATTTGATTTATCAATAAATATTTTTGTGCTTCTAAGTTTTATACTCGCAATTGGGATTATAACTGATGACTCTGTTATTATGACAGATGCAATATATAGAAGAATAGAAAATGGAGAAAATCCATTAGTTGCTGCATATAAAGGGTCTAAACAAATTACCTTTGCAATTATTGCAACAACTTTAATTTTGCTTGCTGTTTTTATTCCGTTGATTTTTATTAAAGGAATATCAGGAACCTTATTTAGAGAGACAGCTATAGCTTTATCTTTTTCAATTGTTGTATCATCATTTGTTGCTTTAACTTTGTCGCCAATGCTTGCGAGCAAATTTTTAGATAAAAAAGCTAGTTCTGGATTTTTTGTAAAAAAATTTAATATTTTTTTTCAGGGTTTTTCTAATTTTTATCAAGAAACTTTAAACTATTGGATTAATAAAAAGAAAACGATAATAACTTTTATTTTTTTAATTATAGCTGGATCTGTGGCCTTATTTATGTACACAACTAAAGAGCTTCTTCCAAAAGAAGATAGGGGTGTTTATTTAGTTATTGGTTTTACAGATGAAGGAAGTTCGTTTGATTATACGCAACAAAAAGCTCAAGATGTAGAAAAGAGATTGCTTCCATTGCTACAGGCTGAAGATAGTCCTTATAACAGATTCATTATGAGAGTTCCTGGTTTTGGAAGTTCTGCAAATTCATTTAATAGTTTTATTATAATTGCTTTACTAGATGATTGGAAAAAACGAGATAAAGATGCAATGACAATCATGAGACAAGCCATAGGCAAGATAGTAACTGTACCTCAAACTCTAGCTTTTCCAATTTCTCCTCAAGGAATAAGAGTTTCCAATTACAATAAGCCAGTCCAAATGGTAATTTTAGGAAGTACATATGAAGAATTAGAAGGTATTCAAAAAGAAGTTATAAGTAAACTTAGAAGAAATAGAGGATTATCAAGAGTTGAGTCAGATTTTAATAGGAATAAACCAGAAGTAAAATTAGTTATAAATAAAAATAAAGCTAAAGATTTAGGAATATCGACTAGATCTATTGGTCAGACATTAGAAACTTTATATGGTGGTAAAAGAGTTACTACATTTAATAAATTAGGAAAAGAATATCCAATTATTCTTCAGCAATATCTTGTTGATAGAAAAGATAAAGATAGTTTGAGCAAGCTATTTGTAAGATCTAGCATAACTGGTGAATTGATTTCACTATCAAACTTAGTTGATTTAAAAGAAGAAGGATCCGCAAAAGTACTAGCAAGATACGATAGACAAAGAGCAGTAACAATATCGGCAAATGTAAATCCAAATTACTCGTTATTTGAGGCAATTGAATATCTAGAAAATATTATGTCAGAAGTTGCACCCACAAACCAAATTACTTGGAAAGGTGAGTCTGAAGAGGTGAAAGAAACTACCAATGAACTTTATATTATTTTTGCACTTGGTTTACTCACAGCTTATTTAGTAATGGCCGCAACATTTAACTCTTTTGTTCACCCATTTATAATTATGCTTACAGTGCCATTGGCTGTTTTTGGTGGTTTAGTTTTTATTCTATTTTTAAACAGCTCAATAAATATTTTTTCTCAAATTGCTCTTGTAATTTTAATTGGTATATCAACTAAAAATAGTATTTTAATTGTAGATTATGCTAATCAAATAAGAACGACAGGTAAAGATTTGGTAAGCTCAGTAAAAGAAGCATCTCGTTTAAGATTTAGACCAATTATGATGACATCTATAAGTACTATGATTGCAATGATGCCTTTAGTAATTGGAAATATTGGACCAGGGGCTGGAGAAGCATCTAGGCTAGCTGTTGGAGCAACTATTCTTGGAGGTATGATAATTTCTACTTTCTTTACACTATATGTAACACCAACAATGTACTTAGCACTTGCCAGAAATAGCAAAAGAATAGACTCGGTTGATTTAGAGTTAAAAAGAGAATTGTCTAAAAAATAATATATTTATTTCTACTAAGTGAAGTACCACATTTTTTAAGCTGATTTTTATAAACATTAGATTGTTTCTCAACCCTTTTTGCCAAATTAATTATTTTTTTATTTTTTTTGTAATGTTTATAATTTCCCCATCCTTCGTGATAAGCAACATATTGTTTAAAAGCATCATTTTTAGAAATTTTTAAAATAGTGTTAGATTTATTAGTGTACCAACCAATGAAATCAACACTATCCTTAAACCTAGTTCTAACTGCAAGCTTATTTCCTGTTTCTTTTTTATATTGCTCCCAAGTGCCATTCACTGCTTGAGAATATCCAAATGAACTTGATGGCCTTTTATAAGGAATTACTTTAAAAAGTTTTTGTCTAGGAGGTTTTGCAAGCCAATCAAAATCTGACTCCATTTTTATAATAGCTAGCTGCAAATAAACAGGGGTTCCCCATTTTTTTTCTGATTTACTAGCATGCTTAAACCATAAATATCTTTCATTAAATATTGAGCAACTATTTGAAGTATTAGATGGTATTGAAGAACAAGCTGAAATAAAAAATAATATTACAAATAATAAGTTAATTTTCAAGATTTTCATATTTTCTATAAAAAAAGTTAATCATTAAAATAATTAATACCCCAAGTAAATTTCCAAATAAATCTTGAAACTCAAAGCTTCTTGCTGGAATGAATATATGTAATATTTCTAAAATTATTGAAATTAGAACTAGATATATATTTAAAAAATTTAATTTTTTTGAATTATTATAGGTAAAAAAACCAATAATGGATAATAAGCTAAAGGCGTATAAGTGGTTTGTCGAGACTAAAAAATCCTTAGTTAATTGAGGCTGCAACTGGCAATCATTATATAGATAGCAGCCTAATAAGCTGCCTGGAAATGAATATAAAACTAGCAAAATGATGTTAGATAAATAAAAAATGAATTTATATTTTGAAAAAAAATTAATCATTAAATTATATGGTTATATTGTATAAATTAAATTGAAAGATTAACAAATGAGTTATTTAATTTTAGTAAGACATGGTCAAAGTGTATGGAATCTTGAGAAGAAATTTACAGGTTGGGTTGATGTAGATTTAACTGAAAATGGTAAATTAGAAGCTAAAAAATCAGGAGAATTAATTAAATCAAAAAATATTGAGATTGATATTTATTATTCATCTTTTCAATTGAGAGCAAAAAATACATTAAATTTGATAAAAGAAATATTAAACGACAAAAAAATCTCAAAACAAGCTTGGCAATTAAATGAGAGGCATTATGGATCACTCACAGGTTTAAATAAAGATGAAATGAAAGTAAAACTTGGTGAAGAAAAAGTTCATCAGTTTAGACGTTCGTGGGATTTACGACCAGAACCATTAGATAAAAATAACCCTTACCATCCTATTAATATTGATGCCTATAAAGAAATACCAATTAATAAAATTCCAGACACAGAGTCTCTTAAAGATACTTATGAAAGAGTATTAGAGTTTTATAAACAAGAAATTGAAAACGAAATATCTAAAAATAACATTTTGATTTCAGCACATGGAAATTCGATTAGAGCATTATGTAAATATTTATTTAAATTAGATGAAAATCAAATATCTAAATTGGAGATTCCAACTGGTAATCCATTGGTAATAAATTTAGATGAAGAGAAGAGAATTACTGATTGCAAATACTTAGATAAAGAAAGAGCTAAAGATCTTGTAGTTTTCTAAAAGTTTCAAGATCAGTTAAATGATAAAAATTTTTATTAGTCTCGAAGCCAAATAATTCTTTTTTTTTAATTAAATCATTCCATACATTTGTTATTGAAAAATTTTTATCTTTATAATCAGAAAGAAGTTTTTTACTCATAATTTGGCAACCTGTATAAATAAATTTACTCTTATTATTTTTTATGATTAAATTTTCTTTAAGATCAAAATCACCATTTAAATTTTTATCGAAACTTAATTCCTTTTTTACTAATAAAAGGATATTTTTTAGTTTTTTGGAAAAATACATATTTTCCATTTTAATAATTTCATTGAAATAATTTTTTCTCCATATTGTATCTGGGTTAAATATTAAAACATTATCTTCACTTGTATGTTTCATCATATTGTTTATTCCACCACCTGTATCAAGAATACTCTCACCATCTTCAATAATTGAAATTTTAGATTTAAATTTTTTATTATTTATAAAATCATAAATTTGATCTTTTAAATAAAAGGTATTGAGAATAATTTGCTGTATACCCAAACTTTCAATTAGATTAATACAAGTTTCAAGTACTGCAATATTTTTTAATTTGATCAAAGGTTTGGGAGTATCTAATGTTAGCGGGTTTAATCTTTTTCCAAATCCCGCACATAAAATAAAGGCTATATTAATTCTCATTTTACTTAGTTATAAATTTAGGGAAATTAGTTGCTAATAACAACTTTAAATTAATTAAGTCTTTATTTTTACTCATCCTGCTATCGATCATATTCCAGGCATATGGAATAAGTTTTAAATATTTTCTTTTCTTATCTCTTTCTGCCAATCTCATGAATATTCCAATAATTTTTAAATTTCTAAGAACAGACAAAATATCAAAATCATTTTTGAATTTATTTACATCAATTGTTTTATTAGTGTTTAAATAATAGTTGTACACCTTATCTTTTAATGAATTGGGTGTTTTGTATCTGACATCATCAATTAGGGACGCT
>ERZ802822.927-NODE-927-length-19540-cov-12.458973_pt1 | contig 19540 bp, 25 predicted proteins | sample MGYA00345649_ERZ802822 | MGnify/ENA primary metagenome ERZ802822 (study PRJEB30503, sample SAMEA104212359) | marine metagenome | biome: Westerlies Biome; feature: [SRF] surface water layer (ENVO:00010504) within the epipelagic zone...; material: water...
CAATTCACATCACGGACATTGATTCAATGAAACGGGATGGTGATTGCGCTAGCAATCAAAAGCGCATTGCCATCGGTATTGCACCGATGGGAACCATTGCCATCGGCATTGTGCCGATGGGAGTGATCTCGATTGGCGTGGTGCCCATGGGGGTGGTGTCGATTGGTGTGGTTGCCATGGGTGTGTTCAACGCCGCAATTGTGGGTATGGGTTTGATCGCGGTGGGGTTCAACACCATGGGCGTCTTAACCGCGGGACCGATGAGCATGGGCTTGATTCAAATCCGTTCGACCACAAATCCCCGCTATCTCGCCTATCCCTCACCGGAGCAAGCCGAAGAACAGGCAGGAAAACTCGGATGCAAGGGTGTCCACCGCATGGGCGACCGTTACTGGATGCCATGCAACGAGCATCCGCAGTAATCAGTTGATTTCAGTTCTGACAATCAGCGCAGATGGCTCTGACGTTCAAGCTTGATTCAATCAATTTGAAATTGAATTTTTGAGCGGCTTCTGCACCGGCGGCAAGCACTGAATCACTTTCAAATTCTTCGGTACGTCCACAACGGATACAAACCACGTGGTGGTGGTCCCTGTGATCGTCGTCTGCTAACTCAAACCGGCGCCCTCCTTCGCTGAGTTCCAGCTCCTGCAGAAAACCCATGTCGGCTAGCAGTCGCAGGGTGCGATACACCGTGGCCAGCGATACCTTTAATTTGAGATCCACCAGTTGCTGATGAACCTCTTCTGCACTGAGGTGGCAGCCTGAACCGCGCCGTTCAAACAATCCCAGCACCCGTTTGCGCTGGGGAGTGAGACGTCGTCCGTCTTGATGAAGCCCAACTTCGAGGGATCCGTTGTCAGGACTAGGCACTGAGGTCGGCAACACGCAAAGTCGACCAGCTTTTCTCAATAGTAACGACTAATGAGAGTTCGCACCACCATTAAACCCACTCGCCTTGTTGACACATTGGCTTCTGTAATCGGGCGTTGAGGGGTGGTTGATGCCTTCATTACTCGGTGATACGGTCCGAACGTTCGTTCGTTTTTGGCTGGATGGAAACCCATGTGCTCACATTCACCATCACGAAACCGTTCAGCGAGTGGCTCAAGACCTATGACGCCTCGCGTCCTCTCCAAAAAATGGCTGGCATTACATCGCTTTATCGCGGGGTAAGTCCGGATGACCCCACCAAAATTTGTGCCGTGATGCAGGCCAAACCCGGTGTGATGGCTCAGTTTATGGATGATCACAAAGACACGATTGCCGCATCAGGACATGTGTTGGAGAGCACGGTTCATCAGGTTTTTGTGGATGCCTAATGGCTTGGCTTCCAGCGAAGGCTTGGACGAGCCAACGGGCGGTTGGGGGGTATCGACATTTTCAGCTCGTGACCCAAGGCGGACAGGGCGATCAACGCTGGGTTGAGCTATCTGCCGTTCTTGAACCAGCCCATCGAGAACGTGTTTTGTGGCGTGACCTCAACGATGCCGATCACTGGTGCAGTGGTTGGCGGCAGATCGTTGAAAACGACGATGAGGTTATGCAGTAATTGCGTTTAATCCATGCGCTGTTGCGACTCTCGGAATGCTTCAAGTTTGTCGATATCTTTCTCCTCATCGATGGTGTAATCAGTGAGAATTAATGCCTTGCCGATGGTGCCAAGGGCATATTCGATGCGATCTAAATAAACTCGTCCTTCCTGCTCTTTTCGTGCTGCGCGTATGACATCAGGCTTCAATTGATTCGCGAGATGTTCGATGGTCTCGGCAATCTGGCGAGCCTCGGTCAGAGGACTGTTTGATTCCATTGTTTCGAATCTTTTCACACAGTCATTTTGACAGATTCCTTAAAAACCCTGCACCATTGGTCGTTGATTGGATAGCGAGATATTTCCCATGACTTGAGGTCTTGGTGGACCAGGAATGGCTGTTGCATTGAAGGCTAAAGACCACCGTTCACCATCCCCACGAAAGGGCATCACGGAATGGGGTTGCCAAGCCGGGAAGATATAAAACTCACCAGGTATAGGAAGAACGTAATGGGCCATTCCTGTTCGGAACGACTGCAAATGCCACTCTTCGGGCCCGTGAAAACACAGTTGTCCGTCGAAACTGTTGGCGTTGATTTGGGGAGGAGTTTTTAAAAAAATCACTCCCGAGAAGCTGCCGCCGTGGGTATGGGTGGGGTTGTAATCCCCAGCAATTTGGCAATTCAACCAAAGATCGATCAATTTCAGCTGGTATTTCCCAAACCCCCATGGTCCGCGACCCTGAGGGGGCTGGCGGTCGATGACATGGCGGATCCAACGTTCGCATCCAGGCAGAAGGTGTTCGTCGATCAGTCGCTGCACTCCTGGTTGCTCACGTTTCAGCTCACGCTGTTGACTGAGCTGACCGGCCAGTTTTAAGGACGCATCAGGATTGGCTTCCGGGTTTTTCAACACCTTTCTTCCCAATGCCAGAAGCTCCTTCAGCAGTGGAGATGGCAACTCGCCCTTAAGAATGGAACGTGGGAAAAGATCAACAACCTCCATGGGCCTGTTTCATGCTTTCAACGCATCGTGCCAGCTTTAGACACGTCTTGATGTCCATGTTGATGGTCTCGATCCGATCGGCATTCTTGGTTGCTGTTCTTTGTGTTGTTGGTTGCACGCAGTCAGCCGAAACGCGATCTCCGCAAGTGGTCAAAGTCCAACACGATCAGGGCCCGAAATCTGTTGTTCTGCCCGGTCAAGCGGGGCCCATATTCGACCGTCCTGAGGGCGAAACCCTGCGCTTAACCATGCGAAGAACCAATAACCTCTTCCCTGATGGCAATCGTGTTTGGCTGGTGGAATTGCATGGGGATGCATCCCTCCTAGCCCGTTGGACAGCGGCCAGTGGGATTGCGCAACGTCAAACCGCTGATCGCTTGTGGAGTCCTGGAAATGCTTCTCCGTTACCGGCTGGAACCTATCGACTTGGTGCGCCGGAACCTTGGGGGGATGACCTTTGGTTCGATCTTCAGCCTCGTTTTGAGACCACGCGCAGTGCCTTAGGTGTTCACCGTTGTTATCCAGGGACCGGATGTATCTGTATCCCAAGCCGCACTGACATTGATGCATTAGCTGGCTGGGTGAGGATGGCTGGACTGCGTGAGATTACGGTGAGTAATTAATATGTTTTGTTCATTTTTGGGGTAAATAATAGATCTTGGCTTTGCTTTCATGGTTTGTTTTTGATTCAGCGATCTAAGTCTCTCGATTGACTCTTTGAGCGTGCAGATAGGTTCCTTCGAACTAGAATGGTGTGGTTTGATTTGGGTATCATCAAATTTTGCCTTGGGTGTTGATTGGAGTTATTTCACATGACGTTGCGGTTGAATCGTTTTTGTTGACAGAGCGCTCCATTCAATTATTATATTTTCATGCTTTCTGGCGTTGTAAAAGAATCTATCTGCCATATGAGAATATTCTTTTTGACATCATCTGAACTTAGGTTTGCTCTTAAAGGTTTTGCGCTGAAGGTGATTCTATTTGTTGTGATTGAGTTTCTAGTCTGTCAGCTTGATGATTCGCGTGCTGCTTGTCGGCTTGTAGAGCGTGGATTTTTCCCCTCCCTCGCCGTATTTGCTGTAATGGATTTTCTGGTGATTCCGCGGCTTCGCCGCCGTATCAAGGCTCGCTGATGGATCAATGTGCAGGGTGGGTTTTCCCCACGTATTGAGTGCCCTGAGAAAATTGTTGTCTTGTAAAGTTATCTTTTAGGATACGTCATGAACAAAGCGATAGGACCTATTCGTCGTGCTTCTATCTATGGATCAGTCAGCTACTTAGGCCTTGTTTTAATAAACAATAGCAATCTAGAGCTTCCAAGTATGTGGATTGCATATCTTCCGATGTTTCTGGCTGTCTATGCCCTAACACAATGGATTGATCGTCGCTTTGGTTGATTCAGATTTTTAAATAATTTTCACTTCTAGATCGGTAACTTGCTTTTTTTGGGGATTTCAAGCATTCCAGAGATGATGTCTGAAATGCTCAAATATCAAATTAATGCTTAACGGTCTTAATCATTACAGCGAGTAGGCATTTGCTACTCCCCATACAGCTAGCGCCGTAATGGATGCAAAGACGACAGCTGTCCACGCTGCTAGCTCAGCCTGTTGTCCTTGATTTTGCGAAGCCTGAAGACGTCGTGCCATGGAGATTGATTTCAACTCTTCATGTTTGGCTCAGGATGATGTCTCAAATCAAGGAATGTGATCAAACCAGGACGATGTTATGAGGTTCATGCTGATGGAATCGCTGTTTGACGGGATCATCGACACCCTTTTGTCATTTTATTAATGTCTTGGTGGATTATTTGTGAATCTAAAATATCAATCAATCTAGATGCCATGGTTAAAGATCTTGGTGGGCACGCTTATTGATCTGCCTGCTCAGATTTTAATTTGGCAACAGCATCATTTTCAGCACGTTCTTTCAAGACTCTTTTGGAAATACTCGCCACAGTAATACCTTGCTGATTTCTCAGAATAACGGCATCAATTCCAGTTGTGCTTTTTGATAAATCGATGTCTGAAGCTGATTGGATTTTGCCAGTGCTTATGGCGAATTCAATGGCAGTGTTGAAAGAGCTCGTGTCTGCCATGGGGAGATTGATGAACCATTTTAATCCTAATCGATTAGCGTCAAGATTGATGTTTGTATTGCCATTTCGTATTGCTTCTTGTATTTGTATAACGAGGTGGTCAAGTTATCTGCAAAGTGCTTTGAGGTTGAATTCGCTAGTTGTTTGTATGGGGCCGCGAAAATGATGATTTCAGTTACTTATCGGCAGCATTTGTAGATTCTCTGTCGATCTGGGGTTCGTGCGACTTCTTTGCATTGTTCTTGATTTGGATTGGTTGGTGAGATGATTGTGAAACATTCTGCCGCTAAAGAACCAGTCCCAGTTGTCGCTAGGCCAACTATTGCGTAAGCAATTGCTTTGATCATCGTGCTCTCACAATAAACTTGATTTTAACAGATATCTTCTCTGAAATTAGTTTTTGCTTGTGAGCATGATTCCAGTTGCTTGGTTCGAATTGCCTTCCCAGTGTGGTTGGGTTTTCGGCTGTTGCTCAAGAGTAACAACGGTGCTTACAAAAATAATGATGAGAGGAAGCAACCTCCAGCCGTGATGAAGTTTGGTTTGTCGGAAAATACAGCGTGTCATTACGGACCTAAAACAGTTTCCATAGCTTTAGGGAAAGACATCGAAGCTGGGCTTTGCCGCAGCTGTGAAAATGGTTTGAATTGTCTGAGAATCAACCAGACGATTCAGGTTTTTCAATGTCGCGGCGGATCAGTGCCAGAAGATACGAGGGGGATTTGTAACGGGTCGGCAAGCAACGATTCAGGGTTTCTAGATGACCCCAACACACCGTGCGTTCAATTTCTTTGGCTGATTTCCCTTGTTGAAGCAAGCGCCTTAGTGCCTTGCAGTACATGGGATAGCCAGCCTCGAGTTCACCGATGGTGAGTTTTGCCTGAGGCATCGAACCTTCTCATCCACCAGTACAACTTATGTGTTCGTCCTTCCTAAAAAGTGAACCTGTTTTTCTTCTTGACGAGGGGCGTGCATGGCGTGCTTGATCCATCCGCACCCCTGCTGGTTTTGAATTTCAGTGGTTCATTTCAATCGTCATCCCATCCAGGCAACGCAATCGATCTCCACCCTTGCACCTTTCGGGAGCGCTGCTACTTGAACGCAGGCGCGGGCGGGGCTAATTCCGCCACCAAACATCTCCGCATAAATAGCATTTACCGTTCCAAAATCGGCTAGATCAGCTAAGAAAACGGTGGTGCGAACCACCTGTTCCGCAGATGCTCCAGCTTCAGTAAGTACGGCCTTTAAATTTTTCAAGACTTGATGGGTCTCGGCCGCAACATCGCCATTCCCCACCATGGCTCCTGTGGCTGGGTCGAGAGGGATCTGCCCCGAGCAATACAACCACCCCCCAGCCAAGACTGCTTGGTTGTACGGACCAACAGGTGCTGGGGCAGCTGTGGTGGTGATGGCTTGATGCGGCATGGCTGGACAGCAGAGCAAAATGGTTTTTAGATCATCGCTTTTTACTGTTGGACAGGGTCCCAGGACCGGTTGAAATTCGTGGCCTTTGGCATCGCTACAAGGAGTCGTCGAGCGACTGGACCCTCCGTGGCATCAATCTTGAGCTCCAAGCTGGAGAGCTTGTGGGTTTGTTGGGACCCTCAGGTTGTGGAAAGACGACGCTGCTTCGCTTGATTGCAGGCTTTGAGCGGCCTGAGCAGGGATCCGTCCATCTTCAACACCGCCTCGTGGCGGGGGGGGCGCACTGGATTCCCCCTGAGCGCCGCGGAATTGGGATGGTGTTCCAGGACTATGCCCTGTTCCCCCACCTCACAGCGTGGCAAAACGCTTGCTTTGGCCTTCGTCCAGGTCAAGACAACAGTCGTGCCACCTGGTTGCTTGATCTCTTAGGCCTCCAGGGGCTTGAGCAGCGCTATCCCCATCAATTGTCTGGTGGACAACGTCAACGCCTTGCTTTAGCCCGTGCTTTGGCTCCAGCCCCTCAGGTGGTGCTCCTTGACGAGCCTTTTTCCAATCTCGATGTGGAGGTGCGCCTCCGTCTTCGCAGTGAACTGGCTTCGGTGTTGCAGGTTTGCGGAGCCAGTGGACTGTTGGTGACCCACGACCCTGGCGAAGCTCTTGCCATCTGCGATCGTATTGCTGTGATGCGAGATGGGGTGTTGCACCAGTGCGCAACACCGAGAGATCTCGTTGATGATCCCGCTACTTCCTTCGTTGGGCGTTTTGTTCTCCAGGCGAATTTGATTCCTGTTTGGCCAGAGGCAGACAACCGCTTGCACTGTTGCCTTGGCAGCCTTTCTGTGCCGCCGCAGCTGTCCTTGGAGTCTTGGCCCGACGACGCGAGTGTTCTGGTGGATCCAGCAGCGATCTCATTGGAGCCTGAGCCCGAGTCTGAGGCCTGTGTGATGGGACGAGAATTTCAAGGCCATGCATGGCAACTAAGGGTCCAAGCCGCTGAACATCAGATTCGTGTCACCCAGCCCCTGGAGAACGACTACGACAGAGGTACACGCTGTCGTCTTGGTTTCCGCAAGGGCGCCAAGGCCATGTTGTTTCCCCAACGCATCAGTTTGAGCGCCAGTGATCCTTATGGCTCCTGAGCTCGGCGAGTTGTTCGACCGATTCCGCCTGCATAAATAAGTTCGTGCGTTTCTCTGCACCAATGCTTGAGGGAAGACTCAGATCCCCGCGGCGACGGCGCTCCTTCACGGTCTGGTACCGCGAGGTGATTTCGACGTCGTTGGGACGTTGCTCTGTGGCCCAGCGCAAATTGGCTTCTGTGTATTCATGGGCGCAGCAGACAAGAGTTTCATCCGGCAACGCAGCTAAGCGTTGAAGTGCTCGATACATGTCTTGTGCGGAGCCCTCAAACAACCGCCCGCAACCACCGGCAAAGAGTGTGTCGCCACAAAACACCAGCGGTCCCAAGTTTGGGTCCTTTTCTGCGTCGTCCCGAAGGATGAATGCGATGTGGGCGGAGGTGTGGGCCGCTACATCCATCACTTCAACACGCCGACCCAGAACGTTGATCGCATCACCATCGGAAACGCCCATTGTTTGAAAAGGGATCCTGAGCCGATCGGCAGCCGCTGCTACGACTTCTGCCTGAGGCCATTCGCGCAACAGTTCTGGGGTCCCACCGATGTGATCGGCGTGATGGTGGGTTTGAAGGATTGCGGTCAGACATATCCCGTGGGTCTTGAGCCAATGATTCACTGGATCAGCCACTGCTGGATCCACGACGACGGCGTTTTTGCCGCGGACCCAGATCCAAATCACGTTGTCCTGTAGGACGGGCAAGGCATGAAGTGTGGAGTGCATCGTTAAAGTCCTTTCTGGTGTCCCGGTCAACGCTGGATCCATGATTACCGTCGCGTTGGCAAAAGGTGCGCTTCTCAAGGACTCCGTGGCGCGTTTCGCTGCAGCGGGTCTCGACTTTTCGGCCGTGCTGGATAAGGACAATCGACAATTAATGGTCCCGACCCCGTGTGGACGGGCACGAGCCCTGTTGGTTCGAAATGGTGATGTGCCCACCTACGTGTCCTATGGACAAGCTCAGCTCGGCGTTGTCGGATACGACGTCTTAAAGGAGCACCAGTTGCCAGTCGCACAGTTGGTCGACCTTGGTTTTGGTGGATGTCGGATGTCCGTTGCTGTTAAAGCCACTAGCGGATACCAACGAGCCTTGGATCTCCCCGCCCACTGCCGAGTTGCCAGCAAGTTCACGCATTGCGCTAGGGAATATTTTGATGCACTCGACCTTCCAGTTGAGCTGGTTCATTTGAACGGTTCCGTTGAACTCGGCCCGATTACAGGGATGTCTGAAGCGATTGTTGATCTCGTTGCAACGGGTCGCACGTTGCGGGATAACGGCCTCATTGAAATAGAAGAACTGTTTCGCTCGTCGGCTCGATTGGTGGGGCACCCCCTGTCCATGCGCCTCGATGACGGTGCGTTGACCGAAATCGTTACGGCGATTCGCGCCGTTGAACCATCGAAGGGAGAGGCTTAATGGGAGCCGGAGCTGATTGGAAACGCGTTCGGCGTCTTGGTCGCTATTTGGCTCGTGATCGCCGGCGTCTCTTCGTCACCCTCGCTTTGCTTGTGCCCGTTGCACTGGCTGGGTCAATCCAGCCCTTGCTGGTTGGTCAGGCGATCAGCGTTCTGCGCCGCGAACCAACCCTTCCATGGCTTTCGGGATTGTCGGTTCCTCAGGCGATTCAAACGATCGTGGGTCTCCTGTTGATCTCCGTGTTGTTGCGCCTCGCCCTTCAGGGGATTCAGACGTTCAACATTCAGGCCGTTGGTCAACGGCTCACGGCTCGAATTCGAGACGATCTTTTTCGTCACGCCCTTTCGCTGTCCCTTCGTTTTCACGACAGCATGCCGGTGGGCAAGTTGCTCACCAGGTTGACCAACGATGTGGATGCCTTAGCTGAGGTTTTTGGGAGCGGAGCTGTCGGGGTGCTCGGCGATTTGGTGAGCTTGACCGTGATTGCCACCACCATGCTGCTGATTGAGTGGCGCCTCGGTTTATTGCTGCTGGTGACCCAGGTTCCCGTCACTTTGTTTGTGTTGTGGCTGCAGGGGCGTTACCGGAAAGCGAATTACATGGTGCGCGAAGAGCTGTCCCAGCTCAATGCTGATTTTCAGGAAAATCTTCAGGGACTTGAGGTTGTTCAGATGTACCGCCGGGAGCAGGTCAATAGCCGCCGCTTCTCCCGCACCGGTGCCGCTTATCGCAGTGCGGTGAATGGAACGATTTTCTTTGACAGCAGCATCTCCGCGTTCCTGGAATGGGTGAGCCTCGGAGCCGTTGCCTTGGTGCTGGCCCTGGGCGGCTGGATGGTGACCAGCGGAGCCATGGGGTTGGGCACACTCACCACGTTCATCATTTATGCCCAGCGATTGTTTGATCCCCTGCGACAGCTAGCGGAACGATTTACTCAGATTCAGGGGGGACTGACGGCGGTGGAACGGATTGGGGAGTTGATGGAAAAGCCCTTGGAGATTGTTGAAGCCGATGACCCTCAGCCCTTAAATGCGGTGGGTGGTGGTGAATTGATTTTCGAAAATGTCAGTTTTTCGTATCGACCGGACGACCCAATCCTGCGGAATCTGTCCTTTCGGATTGCTCCCGGAGAGCATGTAGCCCTTGTGGGTCCCACAGGGTCGGGAAAATCCACCGTGATTCGATTGTTGTGTCGCTTATACGAACCCCAGGAGGGGCGAATACTGCTGGATGGCCGCGATATCCGGTCGATTTCAACGGCGGATCTCCGTCGCCAGTTGGGCGTGGTGCTTCAGGACACGTTTTTGTTCAGTGGCAATGTCGCTGACAATCTGCGTCTTGATGCTGATGTCAGCGATGAACAGCTTCAAAGAATCTGCTCTGATCTCGGACTGGATGAGCTGCTTCGGCGGCTTCCTCAGGGGCTCGAAACTGAGTTGCGTGAGCGGGGAGGCAACCTCTCCTCCGGAGAACGGCAGTTGTTGGCCGTTGCGAGGGTGGCGATCCGCAACCCAACAGTTTTGGTGATGGACGAGGCCACTGCTTTCATGGATCCCTCCACAGAGGCAACCTTGCAGCGTGATCTCGATCGGTTGTTGCAAAAGCGGACGGCAGTGGTGATTGCCCATCGTCTCGCCACTGTCGAGGCTTCAGATCGCATCCTGGTTTTGAAAGCTGGAGAGTTGATTGAGCAGGGCACCCATGTGGAGTTGCGAGCCAATGGTGGTTTGTATGCCCAGTTAGCTGACCTTCAAGAACGGGGGCTTGCCAAGCTGTGATGCCCTCGTTGCAAGTGCCTGCAGAGCCTTTACTGAAGCAATACGGCGAGGACGCAAGGTTGTGTCACTGCGCGAATGATCAGCTCACCTTGGTGTTCAGTCAGTCCCAGCCGTTTGATCTCATTGAGCTTGAGCAGTTGCTCGAAGCTGTGGGCTGGAGTCGGCGCCCTGCCCGTCGTGTGCGGAAAGCTTTGTCAAACAGTCTTCTGAAGGTGGGTTTATGGCGCCATGACCCAAGGGTGCCCCGGCTTGTTGGGTTCGCCCGATGTACGGGAGATGGCATTTTTGAGGCCACCGTGTGGGATGTGGCTGTGCACCCTCTCTATCAAGGCAATGGCTTGGGCAAACAAATGATGATTTATGTCCTTGAGGTCCTGAACCAGATGGGTACGGAACGGGTGAGCCTGTTTGCTGATCCCGGGGTGGTGAATTTCTATCAGCGTCAGGGGTGGGATCTTGAGCCTCAAGCTCATCGTTGTGCTTTTTGGTACTCCAATTGAGGGATGGATCAACGTCGATAGGTTTGGATTAACTGTTCGGCGTTCACGCCGTTTCTCCAGCGTCGTCTGAGCTGAGCATTCTTCCAAGCTTGGTTCAAAACGCTGCGACGGCTCCAACGGCGTGAACTTGTGGTGAGGGCGCACCCCAGGGCACCGATCCGACTGATCTGTCGAAGCCGTTGGATGAGATCGAGATCTTCCATGAGAGCTAAAGAGCGATAGCCCCCAACACGGTCATACAGGCTGCGGTGGATCAGCAGTCCTTGGTCTCCATAGGGCATTTGTCCCAAGCGGCTGCGAAGCCCCACACACCATTCCAGCAGCCTCAACATTGGCCGGCGTTCATCGACGCGAAAGTCGAAGGCCCAAGCCTGCTGCCGTCCGTGCGCCATGGTGTGAACCCTTTGGACGTGGTCGACCCAGTTCTGGCTGAGCCGACTATCGGCATGCAAGATCAGCAACCAGGCGTGCTGTGAGGACTGCAGACCCAGTTGGAGTTGCTGTCCCCGTCCCTGAACGGGGCTTTGCAAAACACGGGCACCTCCTTGATGGGCCACCTGAATGGTTTTGTCTGTACTGCCACCATCCACAACAACAATCTGGAGAGCATCTGGCCACCTCTGGAGATCTGCCAGGAGAGAGGGAAGGTGCCGCGCTTCGTTAAGGGCGGGAACCACCACGCTTAACCCTGCCACGCTTAACCCTGCCATGGCCTTAGGTCTGAGAGGTGATCGAGATCATTCCGCTGCGCGATGAGTGCTGTGCTCAGTTGGTTTTGTGTTGCTTTAGCTGTGGTTTGTTCCAGCACAGTTGATGTCCCCCAGGGAATTCCCTCCAGGGGCCAATCGTGCGGGCGTCGAAGCAGTTTCGGACTGAAGCCAATCAGCCAGTAGCCGCCGTCCTCCGCAGGACCGAGCACAAGATCGTGGCTCTGAAGGCTGGTGATTGCCGATTGAAGGTCGTTGGAGTTCAGGTCCGGAAGGTCAGTGCCAATGAACAGGGTGCTGAGTTCATTGCTTTGGCGTAACAGAAGCTGGCGTTTCATCCGGCAGCCCAAGTTGCCGGTCCCTTGCAAGTTCACTTTTGTTAGGCCGAGTTGCTCTCCCCAGCGCCGGGCCGCTTTGGGGCCAAGGCCTTCAACGGCCAATGTTGCTGTGATGTGGTGGGCCGTTTCCATCGACGCCACCACACGGGCCGTATGAAGGGTGAGTTCACGCTGGATTCGCATCGCGCTTTCCCCGGCATGGCCCATTCCAGCGCAGTGCTTCAGGTCATGCTTAAGGCGTTGTTTACACCGGTTGGGTGATGGCCAACGGGCCATCACCACGATGCGTGGCATCTCAATTCTGACGGGGTAATTCTTTTGGCCGCACTTCAACTGAGATTTCATCGCCATCGCGTCTCAGTTTGAGCTGCATGGGTTGTCCCACCTCGCCGCGGTCAACGGCGAGCTGAACTTCTGTGGGGCTTTGCACCGATTCGCCATCCACATCAAGAATTAGATCGCATTGGCGGATGTCGGCCTCCGCTGCTGGGGTGTTGGGTACCACCTCCACCACCAAGACACCGTTGAGCTCAGGCACATTGCAGCTGCTGCCAGTGGCATTGATTTCTCGGGCCAGCTGGGGCGTCAGGCTCCGAAGTTGCACCCCGATGAAGGGATGTGAGGCTTCCCCCGTGCTCACAATCTGTTGGGCGATTCGCTTCGCCAGATTGACGGGTACGGCGAAGCTAAGTCCTCCCCCTGGTGCTGTTCTGATCGCAGTGTTGATGCCGATCACCTGGCCCGCGGCATTGATGAGCGGCCCGCCACTGTTGCCTGGATTGACGGCTGCATCCGTTTGGATATAAGGAACGCGTTGACCTTCACCAACGGCGTTGGTTCGGTCGACGGCGCTGATAATGCCAGCCGTCACCGTGTTATTGAGGCCAAAGGGATTGCCAATGGCGATGGCCCATTCACCAGGCTTCAAATCATCAGAGTTGCCAAGGGATGCCACCGGTAGGTTTTCGGCAACAACCTTCACCACTGCAACGTCGGTTAAGGGGTCACCTCCGAGCACCTTGCCCTTGAAGCTGCGTCCATCTGGAAGGGTCACGGCCACTTGGTCGGCCCCTCGAACGACATGTTCATTGGTGAAAATCAATCCATTGCTTCGCGTGATGAAGCCTGAGCCTTGTCCTTGCTGTCGCTGGGTCGAAGGGCCGATTCCAAAAATCCCGCCCAGCGGATTATTCACTTTCTTCACCACATCAATGCGCACAACGGCCGGGCCCACCCTGTCCACCGCTTTCACAATCACATTCTCTCGAGCCTGGAGTGGCGCACTTCGAGGTTGGTCATTGACAACGGGTGGAGCCAGTTGAGGGGGTTTGGGACCCAACCCCAGTTGGGACTTGATCAAACCGCATGAGGACAGGCCTGTCCCGATCAGGGCCAGTCCGATCCAACGAATGAAAGTTGGCATCACGGTTTTTTCGATGCTGATGAACCTAAGAATGCCGCAGCCTCACAACATGCGTAGATTCAACCTTCAGGAGCGCGGCGATTTCGTGGAGACGGGAGACGAGCTCTGGACCAAGGTTCGACAGGGGTTACAAGACAAGCTCTCCAAGCCCACCTTTGAGACGTTCATTCGGCCAACGGGCTGCAGCAGCTTCAGCAATGGTGAGTTGAAGTTGTTGGCTCCCAACCCCTTCACCAGCATTCGATTGCGGGAGCAGCTGCTGCCCACCATCGCTGAAATGGCAACCAGCATCAGCGGTCGATCGGTTCAAGTCACCGTTCTTGCTCAAACTGCATTGCCCAAGTCGGAGAGCGTTCCCGATGCGGCTGCAGTGGAACTCACCGATGTGTCTGAACCTCGTCGGGAGTCAGCCCCAGCTCGCCCTAGTGGACAGCGCCGCTATCTGCCAGCCCTGAATCCCCGCTACGTATTCGGCCGTTTTGTGGTGGGTCAAAACAGCCGCATGGCCCACGCGGCTGCGTTGGCTGTGGCAGAGGCCCCTGGACGGGAATTCAATCCACTGTTCATTTGTGGTGGCGTTGGCCTCGGCAAAACCCACCTGATGCAGGCCATTGGCCATTACCGCCTCGAGATCGACCCCGGGGCTCGGGTGGCGTATGTCTCGACCGAAACGTTCACCAATGATTTGATTCAAGCGATTCGTAAGGACGGCATGCAGGCCTTCCGTGATCGTTATCGCGCGGCTGATTTGATTCTGGTTGACGACATCCAGTTCATTGAGGGGAAGGAATACACCCAAGAGGAGTTTTTCCATACGTTTAACGCTCTGCATGAAGCAGGACGTCAGGTGGTGATTGCCAGTGATCGCCCTCCCAGCCAGATCCCGCGTTTGCAGCAGCGGCTGATTTCTCGGTTTCAGATGGGTCTGATTGCGGATATCCAGTCCCCCGACCTGGAGACGCGAATGGCGATTCTTCAAAAGAAGGCGGAGCAAGAACGGATGGCCCTGCCTCGGGATTTGATCCAGTACATCGCTGGTCGTTTCACCTCCAATATTCGTGAGCTGGAAGGAGCTCTCACCCGAGCAGTGGCGTTTGCCTCGATTACAGGTCTACCGATGACGGTGGAGTCGGTCGCCCCAATGCTTGATCCCACCGGACAAGGCGTGGCGGTGTCTCCTCAGCAGGTGATTGAAAAAGTGTCCGAGGTCTTTGATGTCACCGCGGAGGAGATGTGCAGCAGTACTCGCCGTCGAGCCGTGAGCCAGGCGCGTCAGGTGGGGATGTACTTAATGCGTCAGGGCACCGACCTAAGCCTTCCTCGCATTGGCGACACCTTTGGGGGGAAAGACCACACCACGGTGATGTACGCGATTGAACAAATCGAAAAAAAATTAGCGTCCGATCCGAAGCTGGCCGGTCAGGTGCAGAAGGTGCGCGACTTGCTGCAAATTGATTCACGAAGCAAGCGTTGATTCACGAGTCAGGCTGTTTTACCTTTCCATCCGGCCATATTGCGGGCGCTTTCAGAGCACACCAAGCGTCTGGCGGGGGCGAGTGCAGGCTCCAATTGACGCGAACTAAATGGCGGGAGTGGCCGTTGGCGGAGCCAGGCAGCCCAACGAAATTCGTGATAAGGAATATGGGCTTGAGGTTTGATCAACCCCTCTTGCTTGAGCTTCCAGACCAAGCTGCGATAAGGGTCGTCTTCCAACGTCAGTAGTGAACCTGGCAACTCACTGGGATGACGTGGTCCCTGTCCACGACTGTCGTAGAGATAAAGCCATCCTTGCGTCTGCAAATAACTGATCGCCGCCGTTGGATTTTGATCATCAACCTCAGCAATCACATATCCCCATGTGGTGGCTTCAGGATCGATGCCGAGCAGAGATCTCAGCCTGTGATGACGATCCACCATCCAGAGCCAGCCCGCTGCATTGCGCACCATGGGTACAGGCTTTTTGCGGAGATAGTCCAGGCGTGTTTGGCGACTGTCACTGGAAAAATCAACTTGCCGTGCCCAAACCTCGGCATAGCCAACGCACCACTGCGTGGGGCGTAAAGCTGCCACAGAAACTTCCACCAGCGGCGTCTCTGGCGTTGGCTTGGGAATGTTCTGATAAACCGACAGTCGAAGCGACACGCCTCTGTTGCGACCCTTCAACCCACTATGGCCGAATCAAAAAAGCCCTGGGGTCTTGATCAAAACGATTTCGCAGCCCCAGTGGTTCCCCCTGTTGTGGGCCATCCATGGCGGCCGTTGCTTCTAGGGCTTGGCGGAGAAGACGCCCTGCGGGTAAGGGCATATCCCGTGGAATTGAGATGCGGTCGCGTAGATAGCGCAGTGATGCGGCAGAACCTTTCGGTGGTTGGCACGCTGCTCCGGTGATGAGTCGGGTGAGTGCGCAACGCAATGGCAGGTCGAATCTTTGGCTGCCGAATGGATTGCGTTTCAGCAGCTGGTCGCGATGGCGTATCACTCGGGATAGGGCAAGGGCCGCTTGACCATGGAGTGTGTCGTCGGGCCAAATCGCTTCGTCGTCACCGAGTCCATCGCCACGATCGATCTTGGCTGCAAGCTCCGTGGCAAGTTCCGAATTGTCCGACCAACAACCTCCCATTTGGGGTGGCAAATCGTGGACATGGGTGTGCATATCGCTCTGGGTTCCGCGGTAGGTCTCCAGGGATTCAAGAGCACGAAACCAGCGATCGATGTTGGGGTGTTCCCGCCGCAATCGATAGCCCTTGTAGTACGCCAACGAGGCGTTCATTCGTTCCACGTAGGGGACAAATAACAAATCAACGGTTTCGGGTTGATCGCTGCGCAGCCAGGGGCCAGGTGTTGTATTGAGTTCTTGTTCAAAGCGCTGGGCCACCGCTCTAAATTGCTCTTGGGCTTGGTGTTGCTGGCGAGACGTGAGCCCTGGACTACAGAGCCAGATGCACCAAGCACGGAACAAGAGCCTCTCTAAATGTCTAAGTTCCAAAGAATCTGAGTGAGTCATCGCACCGCCCAGGGGCCCAAACTGTTGCTCAAGAGCAAGCAAGATCACATCACTTTCTGTGATCAATGTTCCGTTGAGTTCCAAGGCAGGGAGCATTCCTGAGGGAACTTTTTTTAGAAACCAAGGCTCCTTCGGTCCATAGCAACGCATGGTCACTTTTTGGATTTTGTAGGGAATTCGCTTGAACTCCAACCAAAGCCAAATCTTTTGGCAGTAGGGACACCAGGCGTGATGGTCCCTGAACAGCGTGACTTGCACACTGTTTGGGTCATGGCCGAATAAACGAAGGTCGGCTTGGGCGTTGGTGGGTCCTTGCACACGCTCCTGGTCGGCCGTTGCGTGCAACGTCAGCTCGTCCCAGCTCAGGGGGTGGACAGGGGCTGATGTAACGGTGGCTGATGAAACGGACATCACAAAAGTGCAAACAGCGCGTTGAATCCCGAGGTCCGTTGGTTCTCAGCCAATCGGCATGGAGGGCGTCAATCTGACGGGTTGTCGGCGCCGATGGCTGTCGATTGCATTGCGAGCGCTCCCACCAACGATTGACGAGAATGGCAGGAGTGCTCTTGCCCCATGGACTTGTCGTTTGATTTGGTTGTGCTCGGGGCTGGTTCAGGCGGACTCGCAGCGGCTAAGCGGGCGGCAAGTTATGGCGCGCGCGTGGCGATTGTGGAGGGTGATCGCGTTGGTGGCACATGCGTGATCCGCGGTTGCGTTCCAAAGAAACTGCTTGTTTATGGCGCCCAAGCACGGCATCAACTGGCCGATGCACCTGCTTATGGCCTGAAGATCGACTCCATCCAGTCCGATGTGCCGGAACTGCTGCGTCGTGTGCGCGCTGAGGTGGATCGCCTCAACACGCTTCATTTGGGTTTTCTCGAGAAAGCCGGTGTAACGCTGATCTCCGGGTGGGGTCGGTTCACAGGACCAAACAGCGTTGGTGTCTCGAAACAACGCGGCGGAGCACTGGTCTGTGAGGTGTCTGGATCTCGGTTGCTTGTCGCCGTTGGTGGTCGGCCGGTGCGTCCGCAAATTCCGGGGATTGAGAAGACCTGGGTGAGTGATGACATGTTTGAGCTTCAAGATGTTCCCTCCTCGGTCGTGGTGGTGGGTGCCGGTTTCATTGCCTGCGAATTTGCATGCATCTTGCAGGGGCTTGGTGTTTCGGTGACGCAGGTGGTGCGTGGGCCAAGGCTGCTGAGGGGATTTGATGCCGAACTGGCCACTTCTGTGCTGGAGGGGATGCGGGATAGCGGGATTGATGTGGTGTTTGGTCAAACGGTCACCGCGGTCGAGGGCGACACCGGTTCTCTCCTTGCCCAGTTATCCGATGGAACCTCGAGATCCTGTGGTGGTGTTCTCATGGCAACAGGGCGTCGCCCTTGGCTTCAAGATTTGGCCCTTGAAGAGGCAGGAATCAGCACTGAGGCTGGACGCATCAAAGTGAATTCCGATTCCTGCACATCGGTTCCTCATATCTATGCCGTTGGAGATGCCACAGATCGGGTGAATCTCACTCCGGTTGCGATCGACGAGGGACGGGCATTTGCCGATAGTGCCTTTGGTACGCGCCATCGTCGTGTTGACCACGACCTGGTCGCAAGTGCCGTTTTCAGTGACCCGGAGCTGGCGACGGTCGGTTTATCTGAGGAGGCCGCGGTTGAACGGTTTGGCGCTGAGGGGGTCGTTGTACACCGCGCCCGCTTTCGTTCGATGTCGCGCGCTTTGCCCGCTACAGGACCCCGCTGTTTGCTCAAACTTGTGCTGGAGAAGGAGAGTGATCGGGTGCTGGGATGCCACATGGTGGGTGAGCATGCGGCGGAAATTATTCAGATGGCGGCCATCGCTGTAGGTATGGGGGCAACCAAGGCCGACTTTGATCGCACCATGGCGTTGCATCCATCGGTGTCTGAGGAATTTGTGACGATGTAGGTGCGCAGGGACGTACCGAAAAAGGTTTTGTTGAATTCTTAAGTTGAAATCAAAGACGATTTGTTTTCATGCAGGAAGGGCTCATCGGCTCGTCCGCCAATACACCACGGCTTGCGTGATGATCGTGATCATCACGACCGGTAGAACCAAACAAAGCATTACCAATCTGAATTCATCAGACCAACTTGAGAGGTTTGTTCGGGGAAGAACGTTATCAACGATGTAGAGCACATAAAGACTCAGCAACAATCCCCCTTCCAATCGACTGATGCGTCCGCGAGTCCAGAAGATCGGAAGGCAAGCAAGGCTGGTGAGAAGCATCACTGGTAGGTCGTCATGAATGAGGTCGGGGGAGACGTTCAGTCCCTGACTTCCTGTGACCAATGCGGTGCCTCCCAGCACAAGCATCAGGTTGAGAAGACAGCTGCCAACAACGTTGCCGATGGCCAAATCGGTTCGACCGCGGAGGGCTGCAACGAGCGACGTAATCAGTTCCGGCATGGAGGTACCAGCCGACACGATCGTCAACCCGATGACGGCCTCACTGACGCCGAGGAGCGTTGCAGCGCTGGTGGCGCCACTCACCAACACTTTGGATCCAACCGTGAGCACTGCGATGCCAGCAATCAGCCGTAGAACAGCCAGGTGCCATCCGCCTTCTGCGGCGTTGTCTTCGATTTCTGGTTCTGCACTTTCGCTGTCATCCGGCTGTTCCCGTGCGGTTCGGATCTCCCAGATGGTGTTGATGATCAGGCCCAGGAGAAGGGCAAGGCCGGCTTGCCAGGTCACGCGTCCGGCGGACGCCATCCCCCATACGGCGGCCGAAACGGCAATCATCAAAGGCACATCTCGGCGGACCAGCCGACTTTCAACGCGCAGGGGCAGCACCAACGCACTGCTCCCCAGTACCACCATCACATTGAAGATATTGCTGCCCACCACGTTGCTTAGGGCGAGTGCATCAGACCCCTGAAGCACGGAATTAAGGCTGACAAACAGCTCGGGTGCACTGGTTCCCAGTGACACCACGGTGAGTCCAATCACCAGCTGAGGAATCCCGAAAATCACAGCGAGGGCGATCGATCCCTGAACAAAAAGTTCACCACCGCCAAACAGCAGAGCGATGCCAAGGAGAACTTCGATTGTGGCCTGGAGAAATTCAGGCATGGGCAACCGAGACGTTGGAGGGATTCTGCTTTGCCGAGAACCGATCTAAGGTCGATGGCCACGGGGCAGAGTCACGATTTG
>ERZ802822.928-NODE-928-length-19519-cov-36.856753_pt1 | contig 19519 bp, 21 predicted proteins | sample MGYA00345649_ERZ802822 | MGnify/ENA primary metagenome ERZ802822 (study PRJEB30503, sample SAMEA104212359) | marine metagenome | biome: Westerlies Biome; feature: [SRF] surface water layer (ENVO:00010504) within the epipelagic zone...; material: water...
CGCCATGTGCCTCAGCCGCCAAGGCATGGCTAACCAAGCCAACTCATCGATCGCGAAAGTGGCCTTTGGGGGCTACATCCTGGAGGACTGTGCAGGCACACCAGATCTGATCTTGATCGGAACTGGCACCGAGCTCGATCTCTGCGTCCAAGCCGCAAAGCAGCTCACATCAGAAGGCAAGAAAGTGCGCGTTGTCTCGATGCCATGCGTGGAGCTCTATGACGAGCAAAGCGATGCTTACAAAGAAGGTGTGCTCCCCAACGCTGTTCGCAAGCGCATCGTGGTGGAGGCAGCTGAAACCTTTGGCTGGCACCGCTTCATTGGCCTCGACGGAGACAGCATCACCATGAACCGCTTCGGCGCATCCGCTCCAGGTGGCACCTGCATGGAGAAGTTCGGCTTCACCGTCGACAACGTTGTTGCCAAATCAAAGGCTCTGCTGGGCTGATCGTTAGCGACCCATTTCGCAACAGACAAGACCATTGCTTTTCAAGCCCTCCGCAAGGAGGGCTTTTTATTTGACCTGGTTCACCACCACCCAAATGGCGTCTACTCCATGGGCAACAAACCAAGACAACAAAAAACCCTGGTGTTATTGCCAGGGTTGAAGCCATTGATCTCAAGGGCATAGCCCCGTGAGGGCAACGCTCAGAGCTTGTCCTGTTTCACACCAGCCAATTCAGCAGCGCCAGCTTTGGCCTTGAGCACATCTTCCAAGCCAGCAAGATCCTCATCGGTGATCTTGGTTTGCATCGGGCAGTGCTTCGGTCCACACATCGAGCAGAACTCGGCTTGCTTGTAGATGTCTGCTGGCAGGGTTTCGTCGTGATACTCCTTCGCGCGCTCTGGGTCTAAAGACAACTCAAACTGCTTGTTCCAGTCGAAGTTATAACGTGCCTTACTCAGCTCATCATCCCGATCACGAGCACCAGGCCGATGACGGGCGATATCCGCAGCATGGGCTGCAATCTTGTACGCAATCAGCCCCTCGCGCACATCCTCTGCATTGGGAAGACCCAAGTGCTCTTTCGGCGTCACGTAGCAGAGCATTGCGGTGCCATGCCAACCAGCTATTGCCGCACCAATCGCTGAGGTGATGTGGTCATATCCAGGGGCGATATCGGTCACCAACGGACCGAGCACATAGAAGGGGGCTTCATCGCACTCCTCCATCTGCTTTTTCACGTTGAACTCAATCTGATCCAAGGGCACATGGCCAGGGCCCTCAACCATCACCTGCACGTCGTGCTTCCAGGCCCGGCGGGTGAGGTCCCCCAGCGTCTTCAGTTCAGCGAGCTGGGCAGCATCGGAGGCATCGTGCTGACAACCAGGTCTTAGGGAATCTCCCAGAGAGAAGGTGCAGTCGTAGCGCTTAAAGATCTCGCAGATATCGTCAAAACGCGTGAACAAAGGATTTTGGCGGTGGTGATACAACATCCACTGCGCCAAAATTCCGCCGCCTCGGCTCACAATTCCGGTGAGACGTCCCTTCACTTTGGGGAGATGCTCGATCAACAGGCCAGCGTGAATGGTCTGGTAATCAACGCCCTGTTGGCAATGCTTTTCGATGATGTGCAGGAAGTCGTCTTCATCGAGTTTCTCGATCGAGCCATGCACACTTTCCAAGGCCTGATACACAGGCACCGTGCCAATCGGAACAGATGAGGCACCAATAATCGACGTCCGCACCTCATCCAGGTTCACCCCGCCGGTGGACAAATCCATCACCGTATCGGCGCCATATTTCACGGCCAACTTCAGCTTGTTCACCTCCTCCGCTGCATCCGATGCATTGGGAGACGCACCAATGTTTGCGTTCACCTTGCATTTGCTGGCGATGCCAATCGCCATCGGCTCCAGATTGGTGTGATTGACATTGGCGGGGATGATCATCCGACCCCGCGCCACCTCTTCCATCACAAGCGATTCCGGAAGGTTCTCGATCGTGGCCACATAGGCCATCTCCTCCGTCACCACACCCTTACGGGCGTAATGCATCTGAGACACATTGGCCTGGCCCTTACGAGCGGAAACCCATTCAGTACGCATGTTCTTGGCAGCAGCGGAATTGCCAGGAGCCGACCAAACAGCCAAAGATCACATCGTTCACTTCCCTGCGCCGGCATGACCCGGATCAAGTTCAGAGGGTGTGATCTCAGCCCCAGCGATCACAATGAAAGCCAGGGCACCCCTAGTGGTCTCTGAAAGCTAGCAACGCTTTTCAGCTCTGGTGCACTTCTCCTTTTAAGGCTGCAATCCATTCAGTGCAGCAGCCACCACACGGTGATCATCGTCCTGCTGCAATGGCTGAAGCAGCCCCCTCGCTTCTGAGCCATGGGGGTTTCCGGCCTGCTCGCGCACCACCCGAGCCAAGATTTCCGCCCCACTCACCCGCACGGTTCCGTCAGCATCGGCGATCGCTTGCCTGCCAAGGTCCAGCAACCAAGCCGGGTTTATTGCGGGCTGCTCAGCGAGAGCGGAAAGAATGCTGCAACGCACCAGCCAAGCTCCATCCTTTGCAAAGCTTTCGCGCAACAGGGGCCAGGCCCGCTCCACCCCATAGCTCGCTAAGGCATTGGCCGCTTCGGCGCGCACATTGGGATCGTCGTCTGTCGAGACCAGACCAATCAGCACCTGCCAGCCCTGTTCATTGCGCCGGTAGCCCAGGCCACTGCAGCTCAGGGAGCGCACTAAAAATGCCTGTTGCTTACTGCCCAGGATCAACAGTGGAATCACAACACTGTCGTTATCTGAATCGGGCAGCGCTCGCAATTTGGCAAGGGCTGGCATCGCTTGAACAGGATCACCAGAAGCGATCGCTGCCCGCAGCTCCTCAGGGTTGGGTGCAGTCTGTTCAGGGGTACTAGCCATCTCAATCCTCCTGAGAGCGGGTGGTGCGCAAGGCGATCAACAATTGATGGCGGCGATAACGACGACCCACCACGGCATGGATCACCAAACCAGATCCCACAACAATGGCAGGAAGTGCTTGCCAGCGGTCGGGCCCCTCTCGCTGCAGCATCGCCGACACCCCGAGCAGCACCATCAGCGGCGCCGCAAGCGACAAAACGATGTGAATTCTGGTGCGGGTTTGACGGCTCATGGCGTGGGTGTCCAAGCCAACATCGCTGCGGTTAAAACCTGCACTCCCACGCCCAAGGCTCCTTCCTCAGGATTGAAATGACCGTTATGGAGCGCTGCACATCCATCAGGACCGGCCACCCCCAGGCGAAACATGCTGCCGGGAACGTCCTGCAACAGTTCAGCAAAATCCTCGGCACCGAGCGAAGGCTGGTCCAGGCGCTGCACATTCTCGGCCCCCAATTGGTCAACGGCGCTGCGCTCTAGCAAGGCGGTGAGGGCGGGATCATTGCGGACGGGCGGTGCAATGCAGCGGTAGCGAACCAGGGCGGTAGCGCCAAAGCTGCCACAAATGGCTTGGACCGTTTCCTCAATCCAAGCTGGCAACCGTTCATGGAGATCAGCGCTAAGACAGCGCACCGTGCCGAGGAGGGTGACCCGATCGGCAATCACGTTAAAGGCCTTGCCTCCTTCGATTTTCCCGAAGCTCACCACCACCGGATGAAGAGCATCCAAGCGACGGCTGATCGCCTCCTGCAATCCCGAAACCACCCGTGCTGCAATCCAAATCGCATCAACGGATTGATGGGGCCGCGCGCCATGACCGCCTTCACCGATCACTTCGATTTCCAATTCACCAGCAGCAGCCGTCAGGCTGCCGCTGCGCAGTCCGATCGTGCCCACCGGCAAGGAAGGAAACACATGCACGCCAAACAGGGCGCTGAGACCATCAGTGGCACCGTCAGAGCGCATCCAGCGGGCACCTTGGGCAATCTCCTCAGCAGGCTGAAACAAAAGGCGCATCCCCACTGGCAATGACGCCTCCTGCGCCAACAAGCGTGCAACCCCCAAGCCGATACAACTGTGCAAGTCATGGCCGCAGGCGTGCATGACCCCTTGCCGCAGGGAGGCATAGGCCAAACCCGTGCGCTCCTCCACCGGTAAAGCATCCATATCCACACGCAGCCCCAACTGCGGACCGCTCTGAGGCCCAAGCTCCGCCAGCACACCGGTGCGCCCCACCCCTTCACGAACACGCCAGCCGCACTGACGCAACTCTCCAGAAATGAGGGCCGCGGTCTGGTGTTCTTCCCCGCTCAGTTCCGGATGCGCATGGAGATGGCGACGCAGCTCGATCAACTCGGGCAAGATCGCCTCAAGCCTTGCTTTTAGAAGAGGTGTAGTGGTGGTCATGGACTCTCCAGAGCCAGCAAACGCTGTAAATCAGCAACAGGGCGTGGCGGCCAGCGCCGCACCTGGAGCAACCAATCGGCTTCGCGATAACTGGGATCCAAGCCAGAAGCCGCCGCCCAGTTGCTTTCGGCCTCGCCCTTAGAGCCACGGATCCAAAGCAAGGCACTTAAACCAGCGCGCGCATCCGCAAACATCGGATAACGACGGATCAAGTTGCGCATCTCCCGCTCAGCGTCGTCAAAGGCCTCAAGTTGGTAAAGAGCCAGCGCCCTGCTGGAGCGCGCCATCGCAAACCCAGGACGAGCCTCAGCAGCGCGCCCATAAAGGCTTTCAGCGGATTTCCAGTCGCCTTCAGAACCGCGCACATTGCCGAGGTTGTAGAGCGCCGAAGCATCTTGAGGATCCCGCTTCAAAATCCAGTTGTAATCCTGCTCGGCTGCCGTCCAATCCTGCAAGGCCTCCTCAGCCGTGCCTCGATTGAGGTGGGGGTCCGATTCTTCTGGGGCGAGCTCGATCGCCTTGGTTTGATCAGCGATCGCCCCCTCGGTGTCACCTAAGACCAAGCGAACATTGCCGCGGTTGCTCCAGGCAGCAGCGTCATCCGGAGCCAGCTCCAGCACCCGATCCCATCCCTCGAGGGCCCTCTGCGGGTCGCCCTGACGGCTGAAGCGCAGGGCCTGTTCAAACAATTGACGGTGCTGACCATTAGGAAGCGATTCAGCAAAAGCTGGATCAGCCCCAAGCAGCGCCACAACCCCGAAGGCAACTAACAAAACGGAGAACCAACGCTTGAGATCAAAGCTCATGCCGCATCTCCCTCATCCGCGGGCCATCCCAGATGGCCTCGGCCAGCGGGCGTAACCACCCGTCCCCGGGGAGTGCGCTGTAGAAAGCCGAGCTGAAGCAAATAGGGCTCCACCACGGCTTCCAAGGTGGTGGGATCCTCACCAAGGGCCGCGGCCAAGGTGTCGAGACCGACGGGACCGCCGCCATGGGACTGAAGCAATAGCTGCAAAAGACGCCTGTCACTGGCATCAAGGCCCTTTCCATCCACACGATGCAGCGTGAGTGCTTCATCCACCAACTGCACGTCGATGCAGCCAGACACCTCACGCACACAGGCCACATCCCGCACCCGGCGCAACAGACGGTTGGCAATCCGGGGGGTGCCCCGACAACGTCGGGCAATCTCGGCGCAAGCCTCAGGGGAAAGCTGCAGCTTCAACAGACCAGCCGCCCGCATCACAATCGCTTGGAGATCGTCTTGTCCGTAAAACTCCAGCCGCTGAATCAGTCCAAAACGATCGCGCAGGGGAGAGCTCAGTGCACCGGCCCTTGTGGTGGCGCCCACCAGAGTGAAGGGCGGCAACTCCAAGGCTCGTGTTCGCGCCGTACTGCCTTTGCCAACGGTGAGATCGAGGCGTCGGTCTTCCATTGCCGGATAGAGGAGCTCTTCGGCAACGCGGGTGAGCCGATGAATCTCATCAATAAACAGCACCTCCTTCGGCTGCAAATTCACGAGCAGGCCAACAATGTCGCGTGGACGCTCAAGAGCCGGAGCACTGGTGATCCGGCAGGTGACCCCTAATTCCTCTGCCAACACCATCGCCATGGTGGTTTTACCCAAGCCCGGAGGGCCATACAGCAACACATGGTCGAGGGCCTCACCCCGACCCATCGCCGCCTGAATGGCAATCCCAAGCACCTGCTTAAGTTCGCGCTGACCGATGTAATCGTCGAAACGACGCGGCCTGAGGCCGTCTTCCTTCGTGGCGCTCAGCTCGGACGTTTCATCCTGTTGGCGCGTTGCATCCACCACCCGCGCCGGCTTCGGTCGGGGAGCTCCCTTGGAGGATCCAGCGTTGGAAGAAACAATCGCCATGGTCGCAGGGTACCGATAGCTGGATAAGGTCGGGAGACCGATCGGCCGTGGGGCCTGACGCGAGATGGGCAAGGGAGGCGGCAAGAAGAGTGCAGCGGCAAGAGCAGCGGCCAATCGCCTGCTGGCCGACAACCGACTGGCAAGGCACCAGTACGAGATTCTCGAGACCCTAGAAACGGGAATCGAACTTCTGGGGACCGAGGTGAAGTCGGTGCGTGCTGGGCAGGCCAATCTTCGCGATGGCTTCTGCCTGATCAGACGCGGAGAACTGCACCTTCACAACGTTCATATCTCCCCGCACACCCATGCCAGCCGGTATTTCAATCACGAGCCACTGCGGGTGAGGCGCCTCCTCGCCCATCGCCGCGAAATCGACAAATTGCGGGGTCACCTCGAACAAAAAGGGCTCACCCTGATTCCCCTCAATCTGCACCTGCAGGGGTCATGGATCAAGGTGACGATCGGCTTGGGCAAGGGACGCAAGCTCCATGACAAGCGGGCCGCTGCCAAAGACAAGCAGGTCAAGAAAGAAACCCGGGACGCGATCGCCCGCTACTGACTCAGCAGCCCCGCTTCTGGCTGATCGGATGGCTCCTGGGAGACGTCCTCGTTCACGCCCGCTGGCTTCGGGCCAGGAGGTTCTGGCAACGCTTCAATCGGTCCCTGCGCTCCAGTCGCCGGATCGGCAATCGGATTGCGATCCACCCTTGGCAGGTCTGCTCGACAAGACAGGGTCAGCAGGCCGGAGGCGACGCCTTCATTGGTTACGAGCACCTGCACAGGTGTGCCCACATCAGCCGCCAGGGTGACCACTCGCAAAGGCCCCCTTTCGGCAGCCACAGAGCCGTCAGCGGCATAGATGGTCATCTGCATCAACGGTGTTCCGTTAATGCCGAGCACCAGCCGACGATTGGCTGGAACCTCAATCGAAATCAGGCGGGCGCTATCGGCTGGTACTCGACTGGACAGGACTGTGGCGATCTCAGACCCTGCCTTCACCCTTTCAATCTTCACCTCCTCCAGACTGCGCAAGGCAGCGGCGTACCAAAGCTGCCGGAACGGATCGGGTGGCTTGGTCCCAAAGGCCACACCCGGCAACAGGGTGTTGGCCGCCACAGAGACCATCTGCTCCACCACCCTGTCATTCACACCTTGAGCAACAAGGGCCTGACGCTGGGTCTGCCAAGCTTTTGGATCAAGTGTCCCCAGTCGACTGCGCAAGCCTGGAGGCAACTGCTCCACCCTGGCTAACCACTCGTTGGCTAGCTCGTTCCAAACCTTGCGCAGGGGAGCATCTTCAAGAGAATCACTGGGTAAGCGACCGCTCCGCTCCGGGAAACGGGCTAACAAGCTGGCATCCACAAGCTGCAAAAACCAGCTGCGGTTTACCTGCAGAGCCGTTAATCGACTGAGAAGTTGTTGACGCTGATCCACCTCTGCTGGCGGAAGGCTGGCCGTCGGCGAGCGGCCCACCACATCTCGATCCGTAGATGGCACACCAGATGGAGCGTTGCCGCGGCTGAGAAGGAACCAGCCAATAGCCGTGCCAACCACCGCCGACAACAACAGGGCAATCACCACAGGCCATAGCCGTCCTTCCGCCGCCACTTGGCGCTCATCGGCGCGCTGACGCCGGCGAGGCTGGGAGGAAGGCGAGCCAACAGCCTGCGGAAGGACAGCCTGCGGAAGGGCGGCAGGGACTTCAGCAGAAGCCAGCACCACAGGCGCGAGCACGACCGTTCGCTCAGAACTCGGCATCGGCCCGGTCGATTCAGGCATGGGAACCGCTTTCAAGGCCTGTAAAACCTCCCTTGCCTGCTCAAAACGACGCCCTGGAACCTCACTGAGCAAGCGTTCCAACACCTCGCGGAAGCCCTCATGGATTTCGAGGCCTGGGGGACATTGCCATTCGCTGGCATCCACCGGCAGCAAAGCCTCAGGCGCCCGCCCGCTCAGCAACGTCAAGGCCGTCACACCCAAAGCATGCAAATCCATCCATGGCGCTGCCATCTCGCCGCGGCCTTGCCCCCTCGGGGCATAGCTGGCCGTGGCGCCTAGGAGCGGAGCGGTTCCCAGGTTTTGAAGCAGACCAAAATCCAGCAAAACCGGCAATCCATCCTGATCACGGCGCAGAAGATTGCTCGGATTGATGTCGCCATGGACCAGTCCCTTGCCATGGAGAACGCCCAACACGGGGAGGAGCTGACGCAACAACAGCAGCACTTCGCCGCCACCAAACACCAGCTGACGCTCGCGCCGCTGCTGCTGAATCTGCCCAAAGCTGGATCCTTCTTGCCACTCCCTCACCAGCCAGAGCGAATCCAAGTCCTCCAGCAGTCCTCCGAATCGTGGGATCAGCGGGTGAAGCACAGATTGCATCGCTGGCCAAAGCTGACGAAACCGGTCTTGCGCCTCAGGATCTTGAAGCTGCCGCAGTGCCACTGGAGCATCTGAAGCCAATACATCGGCGCCACGCCAAAGCTTGCCCTGGGGTGCGCACTTGTCTGAAGTCAGACATTGATCCAAGCGGTAGCGCTCAGCCAGCAGAGTGCCGATCACAACGACATTGCCTCCATGGGCTGATGCTAGGGGGACTTGTACGAAAGCACCTCCTGCTTGGCCTCACTAAGGTCACTGTCCCGAGCAACAACCTGCCATGGACTCCGGCACGCTGCTCAGCCGGCTGATGGACGTGCGCCGCACCAGCGAAGTGTTGATTGAGCCGCTTGAAGCCGAAGACCTCTGCCTCCAGGGCATGGCCGATGCGAGCCCACCCAAATGGCATCTCGCTCATACCACCTGGTTTTTCGAAACCTTTGTTTTGATCCCCCATTGCCCTGGTTACGAAGGGGCAGATCACCGCTGGAACTATCTGTTCAACTCCTATTACGACGCGGTTGGTCCTCGGCAACCCAGACCGCAACGGGGCTTACTCAGCAGGCCACCAATGGCAGAGGTGATCGCTTGGCGGCACAAGGTGAACCAGGCCCTGGAAAACCTGCTCCAACGCAAAGGAGATGCCACCTCCCCCTGGCTGGAGCTCGTGGAACTGGGCCTTCAGCACGAGCAACAGCATCAGGAGTTGATGTTGATGGATCTTCTCGATGCCTTCAGCCGTCAGCCCTTGGAACCGGCTTACAGAACGGATTGGCACGAGCCCAAAGCCTCTCCCAACGATGGGACAGCTCCCGTTTGGCTGCAGTGTGCGGGGGGGCTGGTGGAGATCGGTCAAGACACCCAACAACACAGCAGCAGCCACCTCGCCCATCCTTTCCATTTCGACAATGAGGAACCACGGCATCGCGTGTGGCTCGAGCCCTATGACCTGGCGAATCGCTTGGTGAGCAACGGCGAGTACAGAGCTTTTATCGAGGACGGCGGCTACGCGCGCCCCGAACTCTGGATGAGTGAAGGCTGGACCAACCGCACAGAGCGGCAGTGGAAAGCCCCGCGTTACTGGCGCCAAGCGCAGTGTGGTGAACAGCAAGCTTGGGCCTGGGAATTCACCCTGGCAGGCCGCTGCCCGTTAGAAGACCATCGCCCGGTGCGACATCTCAGCTGGTTTGAAGCCGATGCCTACGCGCGTTGGGCTGGAGCCCGCTTACCAACGGAGGCCGAATGGGAGATGGCCGCCCAGGAGCAGGGGCTGCAGCTCAAGCAAAGCCATGCTGAGCTTTGGCAATGGACCGCAAGTCCCTACCGGCCTTATCCCGGATTTCAACCAGCGCAAGGAGCTGTGGGCGAGTACAACGGCAAATTCATGACCTCCCAGTTTGTGTTGCGGGGCAGCAGCCAGCTCACCCCAGAGGGGCATGCCCGCAACACCTACCGCAATTTTTTTGCTCCCTCTAGCCGCTGGATGGCGGCTGGCCTGCGCTTGGCCCGATGACCACCACCTCTCAACAGACTGATCAAACAACCGAACTGATCGACCTCCATCCGCCAGCAGCGGATATGGAACAGCTCGTGCGGATCGGGCTCAATCGTTGTCCCCGCCAACTCCCGGCCTGGTTTCTCTATGACGAGGAGGGCTCGCGTCTGTTCGATCGCATCTGCGAACAACCCGAATACAGCCTCACCCGCACCGAAATTGCTCTGCTCGAGTCGTCCGCCCCCGAGATTGCATCGGCCATTGGTGAAGGCGTGATCGTTGAATTCGGTGCTGGCAGCGCCCAAAAAGTAGGGCCTCTTCTCGACGCGATCCATCCCGCCGCCTACGTGGCCCTCGACATCAGTGCCGAGCATCTAGGCAAGGCCACCGCAGCTCTGCAGCAACGCCACCCAGGGGTGCCGATGCTGGGAATTTGCTGCGATCACAGCACGCTTAAAGCAGTGCCTGAGCACCCATTGCTGCGAGATCAACGCCGCATCGGTTTCTTTCCCGGCAGCTCGCTCGGCAATTTTGAGCAGCACGATGCCGTCCGGCTACTCCGCCATTTCAAGCAGTTGCTGAAGGGGGGACCTCTCCTGCTTGGTCTGGACCAACCCAAGAGCAAGGTCCGCCTCGAAGCGGCCTACAACGACGCCGCTGGCATCTCAGCCGCCTTTGCACGCAACTTGCTGCATCGCCTCAATGCCGATTTAGGAGCGAATTTTGACCCCCAATCCTTTCAATACCAAGCGCGTTGGCAAGCCGACCAGCAGAGGGTGCAGATGGCCTTGATCAGCAGCTGCGACCAAGTGGTCAGGATCACCGATCACAGTTGGACGTTCAGGTGCGATGAACCACTGATCACCGAATACAGCCTCAAATACAGCCCTGAACGCGCTGTTGCGTTAGCGCAACAGGCCGGATGGCGCTGGGTGCGCCGCTGGCATGATCCAGATGACGATCTCTCCTTACATCTCCTAGAAGCCACAGACTGAGATCCAGACCTTCATCCCTGCTGAGCCATGAGTCGCGACGAGCAACGGGCCACAGTCCGTTTACAACGAGAGACCCTGATCGAAGAGCTGGAAACGGTGTACCGCAAGGCCTTCGATCGTTTGGGTGCCCTTGAGCTCGGGGAGGGCTCGGTCGCCCGTCTCACCCAGCTGTTGCTCCGTTCACGGGAAGGTGCGATCAATCCGCTGGAGCAGGAAATCGAAGCTCCATTGATCACGAGCGCACCGGATCCAATCCCATGAGCCCCACCTGGCTGGACAACCTCGAACGCAGCCTGGAAGAACGGCTGGAACAGTTTTTGCGCAGCAATCCCAGCCAAGATCAATTACTGCAGGAACAGCACCTTCAAGACCGCCAAAGGGATCTTCACAATCGTCGCGGGCAGCAGCAACTCCAAGCGAGGGAATTACGCCGCCAACTGCTCACGCTCGCCGAACAGGTCCAAGCCTGGACAAAGCGGGGCGAGAAAGCACGTGGGGCTGGCGCCCTTGAACTCGCGCAACGGGCTGATCAGCATGTTGTTGGTCTGATGCAGCAAGGTCGCGAGCTCTGGGAGGAGTTCGAGGCGCTGGGCCTTCAGTTCGCCGAACTCGAAGAGCAGCTCAACAGCCTTAAAAGTCAAGGACAGCAATCCTCATCCAGGCGAAGCCTTGATGAGGATTGGGCCCTATTCGAAGCACAACAAGAGCTCGAAGAGCTGAGGCGCAGCAAAGGGCTCAGCTAATCAAGCTTGCAATGGCTCTCAATCAAGCCTTGGGAGCGGGTGGCTCGAGGCTCACATTTTCAGGTGGAGGGGTGGGGTCTGGATCAGCGATCAGCATGTGCTGAAGCACAATTTCAGGCCGCTCACTGTCACGCCAGCGGATTCGATAAGCGGGCATCTTGGTGCCTCGGCTCGTGGTCTGCTCCACTGGTTCCATCACCCATCCTCGACGGGACCGCCCCTGCGGATTGCGCTTGACCACCGCATCGGCGTGTTTGAAGCGGAAACCTACGCGCTCACCACTCATCGGAATTGGACCCTGCCACTGGGTTAATTATCCATGCTGACAGGTCACCCCTCCGGTCGCATCAACGGAAAGGCAATGACATCCCGAATCGAGGGGCTATCGGTGAGCAGCATCACCAAGCGATCAATCCCGATTCCAAGTCCACCAGTGGGGGGCATCCCCACTTCGAGGGCCTGGATGAAATCCTCATCCACTCCGCTGGCTTCCACATCTCCAGCCGCACGACGCTCCTGCTGGAGCTCCATACGCCCTCTTTGATCCAAAGGATCCGTGAGCTCACTAAAGGCATTGGCCGTTTCTCGGCCCACGATGAACAACTCAAACCGCTCCACTAGGCCGGGCTTGCTGCGATGTTTACGAGCCAGAGGTGAAATTTCCTGCGGGTAATCGAGCACAAAGGTGGGCTGGATCAACTTCGGTTCCACAGCATGCTCAAACGCTTCGTTCAAGAGCCGTCCAACGGTGTCGGCCTTATCCGGCGCCGGGAGATTGGCGGCTCGCATCGCCTCCACAGCCGCCTCACGGGTCTGGAAGCTGGCGAAATCAAGGCCAGTGGCCTCCTGCACAAGTTCATGCATCGTGGCGCGCCTCCAAGACGGCGTCAGGTCCACGTCCACGCCCTGGTAGCTGATGCGGGTTGTACCGCACACCTGCTCACACACCGAAGCGATCAGCTGTTCGGTGAGCGTCATCATGTCGTTGTAATCGGCATAGGCCTGATACACCTCCACCGACGTGAATTCAGGGTTGTGGCGCGTGCTCACCCCTTCGTTGCGAAAGATCCGCCCAAGCTCATACACCCGTTCAAAACCACCCACCACGAGCCGTTTGAGATGGAGCTCCGTGGCAATCCGCAAGTAGAGAGGCAGATCGAGGGTGTTGTGATGCGTGATGAACGGTCGCGCCTCAGCGCCTCCGGCCTCGGACTGCAAGACCGGTGTTTCGATCTCTAGAAAGTCGCGTTCATCCAACCAACGGCGGATTGCACTCACGGCCATCGCCCGACGACGGAACGTCTCACGGGACTGCGGCGTCACGATCAAATCCAGATAGCGCTGGCGATAGCGCTTCTCCACATCCGCGAGGCCATGCCATTTATCTGGCAGAGGCTGAAGCGACTTGGTGAGCATCTGCCATTCGCTCACCTTCACGGACAATTCACCGCGATCTGTGCGACGCAAGCTGCCATGAACTCCGATGAGGTCTCCGGCATCCACCAAGGAACTGAGCTGAGCAAAGCTGTCTCCAAGCGTTGCTTTTTCCAGGAACAACTGGATCGTTCCCGTTTCGTCCGCCAGGGTGAAAAATGCAAGCTTGCCCATCACCCGGCGGGTCATCACCCGGCCAGCAACCGAAACCTTTAGGTCGCGCTCGGTGCCGTTCGCAAGATCAGCATGATCGGCTTGCAAGCGAGCCATGCGATCAGTGAGATCAAAACGCAGCGCATACGGCTCTTGCCCCTGTGCTTTGAGAGCATTCGCCTTCTCCAAGCGGGTCTCACGAAGTTCAGACAAGAGAGAAGAAGCAGTCGGGCGCCATCCTGCCCCGCGGCGGGCACGAGAGCGAACAGATCACTCCAAATTCATCAAACTGCGGCAGATGCTCCTGCGGGCTCACCCATGCGTTGGGACGCATAGCCAATACCTCTCACGGTGAGGATCAGCTCGGGGTTGCGGGGGTCGGGTTCGAGCTTGCCGCGAAGACGGGCAACGTATACATCAACAACCCGGAGGTCAGCCGCACGCCGGGGCGGATAACCCCAGAGCTGTTCAAGAATTTCGGCCCTAGGCACCACATGACCCGGCTCGCGAAACAGCAATTCAAGAAGGCTGAATTCTGTGTAAGTGAGGGCGATGCGTTCGGTTCCTCGGTTCACCTGACGGCGATTGGTATCAACCACTAAGTCTCCAACTCGCATCACACCTTGACCACTGGGGATCTCTCGAGGCTCGGAGGTAGCAGCACCAGACCCCACCCGTCTCAGGATTGTGGAGATGCGCGCTTCAAGTTCCTTTGGGCTAAAGGGCTTTGGAAGATAATCGTCAGCTCCGAGGTCAAGGCCAGCCACCCGTTCCGAGATGGATTCCAAGGCCGAGAGAAAAATAATTGGCACGCAGGACTCAGCTCGTAAGCGCCTGCAAACAGCAAAGCCATCCATTTTTGGAAGCATCACGTCGAGGACGACGAGATCAGGCTCTTCGTTGTGAAACATCTCCAACGCCTCCTCTCCATCCTCAGCCGAGACGACGTTGTAACCAGCCAATTGCAGACGCATGATCAGAACCCGTCTAACTGCGGGCTCGTCGTCCACCACAAGAATGGTTCCTTTTACAGAAGGCCCATCTGTGGGCATCGGAACACAATGTGAAGAGAAGCGACTCTACCGGTCGGGGTGAACCGTTCGTGAGCAATTTTTCGATTCAACCCAACCACTGGCTCCATTACGGCCATCGCGCCTCTGAATAACGGTTCCACTGCTCAGCCGCCGTACGCACCGCCTCATCACTGCTGATCTGACCCAACATCGCCCGCTGAAGCTGGGTGTACACGATGCTTTGAAGACGCTTTACCCCGGGCGTCGCAGGGACAAGAACCCTCGCCCGCCCCAGCGTCTTGGCAGAGAGAATCCTTGCCTCGCGAATTTGAGCTTGCTCTGGGGTTGCAGGACGCTCGGCTTCAAGCTCAGCACGCACCTGCCTGAGAGCCTCCAGGGAGGAGGGCAACACCCTGGCCTCGCGAGCAAAGCGCGCTTGGTTCGGTCCATTGGTGAGATCGAGGGCAAAAGACAACGCTTCTCGCGGCCGCTCACTCTGGCGAGGGACCGCAAGCGTCATCAACGCCACGTTGGCGGTGCCATCGCCTCCTGTGAGAGGCGGTTGCGGGGAGGTCACCGCCGCCACACCAGGCGCATTGGTCTGAATGCTGCGTAAAAATTCAGCCCCACTGGCCAGCAACGCGAGCTCGCCGCTTTGGTACAGCTCAATCGCCCGTCGCTGCCCCTGACTGACCACTTCCCTAGGAAGAAGCCCCTCTCGATACAAATCGGTCCAAAACGCAAACGCCTTGCGCCCCTCGGGCGAGTCGAATCCAGCTCGCTGTTTGTCATCCAGCAACATCACCCCCATCTGCACCATCGACTCCAGCAATTCGGCGGAGTCGTCGGGCACTGCCGTGACAAAGAGGCCGTAACGTCCTGTTCGCTCTCGAATTTGGCGAGCAAAGGCAGGGACATCCTCCCAACGACGGGGAGGCGAACTCACGCCAGCCTGCTGTAGCAGCTGCTGGTTGACCAAGCTGAGCCGCACCGTGAGATACCAGGGCACGGCAATCTGGCCAGCCTTTGGATCGCGTGCTGCACGCCACACCGAAGGCAAATAGCGCTGAGCGGCATCAGGCGGCAACAGCGGCGTGAGATCGGTCAACCCACCCTTGCTTGCCAAATTGGCCGCAAAGGGGGGATTGAGATTCACCACATCCGGAGCGGTGCGCGCAAACACTGCAGCCAGGAGCTTCCGTTCCACCGAGCCCCAAGGCAAATCGGTCCAACGCACCGGTGCATCGGGATGATCAGCATCCCAGCGATCAATCACCTGTTCCATGTAGGTGTTGAACTTGGGCGCTAATTGCAACGTCCAAAGCTGGAGAGCTCCTTCTGGAGCTTCGCTACGCCGGCATCCCCCGATCAGCAACGACGTGCTGACAAGCGCCAAGGCGAGCCATCTATGGCGATGGGAGCTACGGCGATGGGACCTATGGCGATGCGAAGTGAGCTGAATCATGCGGGAGTGCGCCGTCGCCAGATCAGAAGTTGCCAAGACCCAATCATCGGGGCCATCAGGCCCGTCATCAGACCTTGAGCCAAACAGGTGTGCAATGCAAAGGCTTGGGCCAGAGGAGCATTCACACCCTGAACCAACAGCTGCGCCCAAAGACTCAGCCCAAGCAGCATCGTGCCGATCCAAGCCAGCAACCCCAAATTGAGACTGCGTTGAATCGGTCGTCCCCGCCGCCCAAGCCGTCCCCACCACCAGCCCAACAGCATCAAAGCGGGCACCTGGCTGGCATCTCCCACACTGAGACCATCCAGGACAAGCCCCATCGCCGCACCCGCAATCACACCCGATACCGGTCCATCAACGAGGGCCCAAGGCAGCAGCCACAACACCGCCCAGCTCGGCAAGACACCACCCAAGCTCAGCCATGACGGTGCCGCCAAACTGATCAACGGCACCAACAATCCGGAAGCAACACAAATCGGTTGGCTGTGAAGACGAGCCATCGATCAGCGCCGACTCACCTGCACCCAGTCGATCGCATCCGGAGGCGCAATCAACTGAACCAAGGCCGTGGGAGCCGGCACCGCCCTGGAGTTCAAAGACTGCACAACGGCCACCGGAAGGTTCGCAGGCAGCAGGGTGCTAGCCGGCGAGGTGCTCACCAAATCACCAGGTCGGACCTTCACGTCTTTGTCGATGAATTTCAATTCAGGACGGGCTGTTCCCATTCCCACCAACAGGGCATGTTGACGGGTCCGCGGCACCCAAACGCCAACTCGACTTCCAGGGGCTGTGAGCAAGCGAACAAGGCTTGTCGCTGGCGTGGCACTTTGAACACGGCCAATCAATCCACCCGGACCGATCACCGCATCACCTTGCTTGATGCCATCCAACACCCCCTTTCCAAGCACGATCTGCTGCCACCAGCCTTCAGGCGTTCGCGAGATCACAGCAGCAGAAATCGCAGTGCTGCCGCCTTGACGATCCAGTGAAAGCAGCCCTCGCAAGCGAGCGTTATCCACCTCGAGCAATTGCAAACGGGTGGCATCGTCCTGCTGCTGCGCTGCCTGGATCCACTGTTTCTGAGCTGAACCCGGCCAAAACGGACGCGTGAGCAAGGCATAGCCATCCGCAAAACCAGCGCCCTTGCTCCAACGCACCATTCCCAGAACGCCGAGAAGGGCAAGCCAAGGCCAGATTCGTTTGAGGCTCCGGGAACGCGTTCCCTGCGGCCACGGCGAGGAGCCCATCGGGATTAGAGGCTCGAAGCAGAACGAACAAATTCGGGGGTGTCCAGCACACGCTGCAGGCGTTTGTAATCCTCAAGCACCTGACCGCAGCCATTCACCACACACAGCAGCGGATCTTCAGCAATGTGGGTGAAGATCCCTGTTTCATGGCTGATCAGGTCGCTAATCCCCCTCACCAGGGCCCCACCACCAGCGAGCATGATCCCGCGATCGACGATGTCGGCTGCTAGTTCGGGGGGGGTGCGTTCGAGCGTTCGCTTCACGGCCTCCACAATCACGTTGAGTGGCTCAGCGATGGCTTCACGAAGGTCGCCGGCTTGGAGCTGAATCGTGCGCGGCAAACCAGATAGGAGGTGCAAGCCACGCACATCCATCACCGTCTGATCGAAGTCATTGTCGGGGAATGCGGAGCCGATTCGAATCTTGATGTCTTCGGCGGTGCGCTCACCCACCACCAGGTTGTGAACCTTTTTGAGATGGACGCCAATCGAATCGCTGATTTCATCACCGGCAACGCGAACGGATTCACTCAGCACAGTGCCCCCGAGGCTGAGAACCGCTACTTCAGTGGTTCCACCACCGATATCCACAATCATCGTGCCAACGGGCTCCGTGACCGGCAAACCAGCACCAATCGCCGCGGCCACGGGCTCATCAATGAGATGCACTTCTCTGGCACCGGCCAGACCGGCCTCTCGCACGGCGCGGCGCTCCACACCGGTCACACCGCTGGGGATGCCCACCACCAAGCGAGGGGCAATGATCCCTCGCCCCTCGTTGCCTTTCTGAATGAAGCTTTTGAGCATCTGCTCAGCCGCATCAAAATCAGCGATCACGCCATCGCGCAGTGGCCGCACCGCACGAATGTTCCCGGGCGTACGGCCCAGCATCAGCTTCGCTTCATCGCCAACGGCCAGGGGCACCCCCCTCTCCAGATCAATGGCCACCACTGAAGGCTCTTGCAAGACAATCCCCTTGCCGGAGACATAAATCAGGGTGTTGGCAGTGCCAAGGTCGATACCGATGTCACGGGAGAGCTGAAACCGACGAAAAAGCACTGAGTGGGGCACAAGTCGACGAATCTTAGGAGGGGTGTCATGCACCGGCTGATACATCCAGCGCTGAGGGTGGAACTCCTTAAAAGCAGCTACGACAACCGTGGCGCATCATTGATCCACGCAGAACTAAACCTTTATGGGTGTCAACTCCGTAACCCTGGTCGGCCGAGCCGGCCGAGATCCCGAAGTTCGTTACTTCGAATCGGGAAGCATGGTGGCCAACCTGACCATTGCCGTGAATCGCCGCAGCCGCGACGATGAACCGGATTGGTTCAACCTTGAGATCTGGGGCAAACAGGCCCAGGTTGCGGCCGATTACGTCAAAAAAGGATCACTCCTCGGCATCATCGGCAGCTTCAAATTGGATCGCTGGACCGATCGCAACAGCGGCGAAGAGCGCAGCAAGCCTGTTGTTCGCGTTGATCGCCTCGAACTCTTGGGCTCCAAACGCGACAGCGAAGCGGGATCCGGGGGATTCGCAGGGGGGAGCCCGAGCGACGAAGAGGTTCCCTTCTGAATCAGCCCGCCATGGCAACTGGCTGCCCCCCGGGTGGAGGGGCTCACAACAGCCGGTTGCTGGCTCGTGTGACTGCTTAGTCGGCCGACTGACGGCGACGCCAAATTCTGAGGGCAAGCCAGATCCCACCAGCCAAAACGGCAACCACCAGGCCCACCTTGATCACTTTGGAAACGGGGTCGATCCAGACCTCCACATTGCTGTAACCCTCGCCGAGCACCATGCCAGCGATGGTGAGCAACAGCGTCCAGATCAGGCTGCCAGCTGTGGTCCAAATCAAAAATGGAGCCATCGGCATCAGCTCGATCCCTGCAGGAACCGAAATCAGGGTGCGAATGCCCGGCACCAACCGTCCCCAAAACACAAGGGCTGTGCCGTAGCGGCTAAACCAGCGGCGACTCCGCGCCAACTCCTCAGAGCTAATACCGATCCAGCGGCCATGCCGATCGAGCCATTGCTCAATGCGTTGTTCGTTGATCAGCCGGCCGATGCCATACCAAGGCAACGCTCCCAACACCGTTCCGATCAAACCGGCAAGGACAACCGGAATAAATTGCAATTGCCCTTGCTGCACATAAAACCCACCCAAAGGCATGATCAACTCTGAGGGGATCGGAGGAAACAAATTTTCCAGAAACATGGCCGCAAAAATGGCGCCATATCCCAACCATTGATTCGCCTCAACGGCCTGTCCAATCAGCTCTGGAAGCTGAGTAATCAGTTCAGACAGACCCATCAACAACGATGACAAAGTGATGCCATTGTTTCACACTTTCCTGCCAAACGGAATCCTCCGCAACGATGTGATTCACACAACAGAATCAGACTTAGAAAAAGGAGAAATATCTCTGCCTTCGGTTCAGCAA
>ERZ802822.929-NODE-929-length-19510-cov-6.035249_pt1 | contig 19510 bp, 23 predicted proteins | sample MGYA00345649_ERZ802822 | MGnify/ENA primary metagenome ERZ802822 (study PRJEB30503, sample SAMEA104212359) | marine metagenome | biome: Westerlies Biome; feature: [SRF] surface water layer (ENVO:00010504) within the epipelagic zone...; material: water...
GAATTAATCCTGACTGGCCCAACAATCGTTGGCGAACAATCATTACTAACCGGGAGAGAAACGAATGCCAAGGTCCAATGCATTGGCAATGTAAGTAGCACGCAATTGACGCCAGAAAAATTCTGGACTTACATCCAAAATGAAACCAAAGGTCCCGAGATATTAAAAACACTCAACCGACTTCAAAGCGACCGTCTAAGAAACCGTTTTCATAGCAAACCATACATCGCATTAGTCGCCCATGATGGACGCAAAGATGATCTCGTTGAAGTAGCCAATAAATTCAGCGACTACCTCAGTCGTCAGCCCCTGCTAAGCACTAAGCACACAGGAGATCGTATGCAAAATGATGTAGGACTAAACATTTCTCGAGTGGTTCACTCCGGCCCGACAGGAGGAGATCAAGAAGTCGGCACATTGGTCGTTGAGGGGTTAGTTCAAGCAGTGTTGTTTTTCCCAGATCCTCTAACAGCGCAACCGCATTTCATGGATGTTGGTGCACTGCAACGTGTCTGTGACGTTTGCCATATCCCGATGGCTAGCAACAAGGGGAGTGGCATTCACTTATTAAAATCGCTAAGCCAATAAAGATCGCAGCGAGCCAACCAGTGATTTTACTTAAGATGTTTCCAGCGCCTTGTCCCCCAAGAATACTGCTAGCAGCTTGACCTCCAAAGGTACCTGATAAACCACCACCTTGGCTAGCTTGCATTAAAACGACAGATATTAATAAAATACTGACGATTGTGTGAATAATAATTAAAAATCCGATCATTTAGAAAAAAACTCCTATTTTTTATCAACAATTTTAATAATATCTACAAATTTTAAACTTTTATCATCAACTACTTCTTTATCTTTTTTGACCTTTACTTTTCGTTTAGGATTTTTTTGATTAAGAAACTCATCTAATTCCTCAATTCCTTCATCAATATCTACACCAATTTCTTTAAGATATGCTTTGAAAAACAATCGTACATAGACATTTGAAATTTCAGAAAACTTGCCTGACTCCATAGCTTTCAAGCTAATAAGGTCTATTTTAGTTCTTCGCTGAATATCCTCAAGTGATATCTTATTTTCTAATCTAAATTTTTTGTATCTTGTATAAAAAATCATAGATTTTGTAATATTGTTTTTATCATACTCATATTGAATTTCTTCAAGGGAAAACCTACAATATTATTATAACATCCGTCAATATTTTTAATTAAAATATTTTCAGCATCTTCAATATTATAAGCACCAGCTTTATCTAAAACATCAAAAGATTCAATATAGTTTTGTATTGTATTTTCAGATAGATCTTTGAACGTCACATTAGTTTTATCATAAATATTAATAGCTTTTTTTTCATAATAAAGGGTCAAACCACTTATGACCGAATGGGTCTTATTAGAAAGTTCTTGAATAATATTAAATGCATCACTTTTAGAGGATGGTTTTCCTATTATTTCACCCTTAAAATCAATGATAGTGTCTCCTGAAAGAACAAAACTGTTCGTGTTTGATTTCCATACATGAAATGCCTTTTTCTCTGAAATATTTAGTACATAGTCAATTGGTTTTAGGTTATTGATATTTGACTCATCTATATTTGGCGATAAACATTCAAAATTATAACCTAATTCTCTTAGAATTCTCTTTCGTCTTGGAGAACTTGATGCTAATATTAAACCCATTGTTTTAGTTATTTTTTTTGTAATTAAATTTAAATAATTTAGGGAGGATAAATAATGGACCAAACTAAAATAGTTAAAAAAACATATTCGCAGTATGTAAAATCTTTACCTACCGCTAGAGATTTTTTTAATCGACCTCTTACTTATACCGAAAAAATACTTTTCTCACATTTAAGCGAACCTTTAAAATCTATTCCGGAAAGAACAAAAACATTTTGCTGCATAAAACCAGACAGAGTAGCAATGCAAGATGCAACAGCACAAATGGCATTACTTCAGTTTATCAATGCTGGTATGGAAACAACAGCAGTTCCGAGTACAGTACATTGTGATCACTTGATTACTGCCATAAATGGAGCTAAAGATGATCTCGATAATGCTCTTATTACAAACAAAGAAGTTTATAATTTCCTAATATCTGTATGTGAGAAGTATGGGATTGGCTTTTGGAAACCTGGTGCAGGAATTATCCATCAAACTATTCTTGAAAATTATGCATTTCCTGGATCTTTAATGATTGGAACTGATTCACATACTCCTAATGCTGGAGGCCTAGGGATGATTGCAATTGGTGTCGGTGGAGCTGACGCTGTGGATGTGATGACTGATTCACCATGGGAAGTTAATTGGCCTGGTGTTATTGGAGTAAAATTAGTAGGTGAATTAAAAGATTGGGCTTCTCCTAAGGATATCATATTAAAGTTAGCTGGAATTTTAACTGTTAAAGGTGGTACTGGAAAAATTATTGAATATTTTGGAGAAGGAACAAAAACAATAAGCTGTACAGGTTAAGCAACTATTACAAATATGGGTGCTGAAGTTGGGGCAACTACATCATTGTTTCCTTATGATAAAAAAATGTTTGAATATTTAGTTGCAACTTCGAGATCTGATATTGCATCATTAGCTGAAGAACTAAAAGATCATCTCAAAGCAGATGATGAAGTAGCAGAAAATCCAGAGCAATATTATGATGAAGTCATTGAAATTAATTTGTCTGAACTAGAACCTCATATTGTTGGACCGTATAGTCCTGATCTTTCTAGAAAAGTATCCGATATGCCATTAGCTATAAAGGATAATAATTATGATGATAATTTAAAAGTTGGCTTGATTGGAAGTTGTACTAATTCTTCCTATGAAGATATTGAAAAAGCTGCTCATGTTGCAAAACAAGCGCTAGATCAAGGCTTAACAACTAAATCAGAGTTTTATATTACTCCAGGATCTAATCAAATTAAAGCTACTATGGAACGTGATGGTTACACAGAAATTTTCCAAAAATTAGGTGGAAAAGTACTTGCAAATGCCTGCGGACCTTGTATTGGACAATGGAAAAGGTCAGACGTAAAAGATGGAGAAAAAAATACTATAATTACATCATTTAATAGAAATTTTGCCAAAAGGAATGATGGAAATGCAGCTACCGAATCCTTTGTAGCCAGTCCTGAGATTGTAACTGCACTCGCTATTTCAGGAAAACTCAGCTTTAATCCTTCAAAAGACTCAATTACCATGAAAGATGGAAATAAATTTATGTTTGATGCCCCTATTGGTTCTGAGCTACCCTCCGAAGGCTTTGAAGATATAGATAGCAGTGATTTTCTGGCTGGAAACTTGAATCCCAATGCTGAGATTATTATAGATCAAGATAGTAAGCGCTTACAAAAGTTAGAGCCGTTTACAGCGTGGAATAAAAAAGATATGAAGGATTTAAGAATTCTGCTTAAAGCTGAAGGAAAATGTACTACTGATCATGTATCTCCAGCTGGACCTTGGCTTAAGTATAGAGGACATCTTGAAAATATATCTCAAAATATGTATTCAGGTGCATTGAATGCATATACTCAATCTACCGGAGAAGCAATTAATACAGATACTAAAGAAAATGGTGATATTTATGAGGTCGCAAAGTATTATAGCTCTAATGCTATTGATTGGATAGCAGTCGCTGATGAAAACTATGGAGAAGGTTCTAGTAGAGAACATGCTGCAATGGAACCAAGATTTATGGGGTGTAAAATTGTTCTAGCTAAAAGTTTTGCTAGAATTGCTCAAACGAACTTAAAGAAACAAGGCATTTTACCTTTAATATTTCAAAATAAATCAGATTATGATAAAATTGAAGCATTCGATACAATATCAACTCTAAATTTAAATGAGTTTGGTCCAAAAACTAATATCAGTTTAAGCCTTAAAAAACCTGATGGCTCAACTTATATCATTAAAACAATCCATACATTTTCAGAAAATCAAATTTCATGGTTTAAAGCCGGATCTGCTCTAAACTTAATTGCAGATCAAGTAAATTGAATACTATAGAAAAAATTAATAGAGATTGGGATTTTGTAATTGGAATAGAAGTACATGTACAATTAGAAACAAAATCAAAAATGTTTAGTACATGTGAATACTCTTATAATCAAAGTCCAAATACTCTGACCTGCCCTACTTCAATTGGATTACCTGGCGCATTACCTTCAATCAACGAAAAAGCAATAGATTTTGCCATTCAATTTGGTGGTGCAGTAAATGCAACAGTACATCCCTCTTTTTCTTTTGCTAGAAAGCATTACTTCTATCCCGATCTACCAAAAGGATATCAAATATCTCAATTTGATAAACCAATAGTTACAGGTGGAATTGTGCCTATATGGTGGGATAATAAGAAATATGATATTGAACTAACAAGAGCTCACTTAGAAGAAGATGCTGGTAAATCAACTCACAACTCTTCGAAAAATAATAGTCAGGTAGATTTTAATAGAAGTGGCGCTCCTTTAATAGAAATTGTAACTGAACCTGTTCTAACACATCCAATACAAGCGAAAATATTTATTCAAAGAATAAAGCAAATTGTTAATTATATAGCAATTTCTAATGCAGAAATGGAGCAAGGAAAATTGAGGTGTGATGCCAATATATCTATTAAGAAAAAAGGCGCTAATAAATTTGGTACAAAAACGGAAATTAAGAATATTAATTCTTTTAGAAATGTTCAAAAGGCAATTGAATCTGAAATTAAAAGACAGCATCAACTTTTAGAAGATGGAAAAAAGGTTGAACAAGCAAGTCTTACTTGGAACAATGAAAAAAATACCGCAGAAATTATGAGAGTAAAAGAGAATGCTGATGATTATAGATATTTTCCAGATCCTGATTTGCCTCCAGTTTTAATTTCAAAATCTAAAATAGATTCAATAAAAAAAGGGTTACCTACTCTACCATTTGAATTTGAAAGTAGATGGATAAATGAATATGGCTTCAAACCAGATGAAGCAACAATCCTTGCAAGTACAATAGATATTGCTTTTTATTTTGAAGAAATAGTTAAGTATGATGTTTCTCCTAAAAATGCAAGTAAATGGATTACTGGAGAATTATTTCGATTATTCAACGAAAAAAATATGCCTTTTGATAAAAATAAAGTTTTAGCAAAAGATTTAGCAAAACTTATATACCTAAGTGATTCCGAGAAAATTACTGCAAATTCTGCAAAGGAAATCGTGAGAAAATTATTTAATTCTGATAAATCAATTGACTCCATAATTAGTGAAGATAGTTATCTTGATAATACAGATAATAATATTAAAGATATTATCAAAAAAGTTTTAGATCAGAATCCAAATGAAGTTGACCGATTTAGAAACGGAGAAGAGAAGCTCCTAAGCTATTTTATGGGAAAAGCGATGAAAGAATCAAAAGGAAAAGTAAGTCATAAAATTATTTCTCAAGAATTGAATAAAAAGCTTAAGAATTCTTAAAATTTTCTTCCGTTGGCTGCCATTTCCCTAATTACTGAATCAATACCTTTTTTATCAATAATTTTAAGACCTTTTGCAGAAACTTTAAGTGTAACAGATTTTTTCAGGCTTTCTACCCAAAAAGTTTTTTTCTGAAGATTAACATCGAATCTTCTTCTAGTTTTGTTGTTTGCATGACTTACGTTATTGCCATACATTACTTTTTTACCTGTTACTTCACAAACTCTTGACATTTTTTAACCTTTTATGTTTAAGTTTAATTAAACTCCGGCAAATTTAAACCAATAATTGAACCGAACAAACAAAAAGAATATGATTGATTTAAATAAAAAAATAGAGATTGGATCTTTAACATTAGACTTCCCTTTCTTTTTAGCTCCCATGGCAGGAGTTACTGATTATGCCTATAGAGTAATTGCTAAAGAATTTGGTGCAGGTATTGTATACTCTGAATTTGTATCGGCGCATGGTATTATAAGAAAGAACGAAAAGACTCTAAAAATGATTGAATTCTCCAATTTTGAAAGACCAATTGGTATTCAAATTTTTGGTGATACCCCCGAAGTTATGGAAAAAGCTGCACGCCTTGTATATGATCAATTTAAACCTGACCTTATTGACATTAACTACGGCTGTCCCGTCCCAAAAGTAACTAAAAAAGGTGCAGGTTCTGCAGCTTTGAAAGATCTATGTTTAATGGAAGATATAACTGCTGCAGTTGTTGAGTCCGTTAAAGAAGTTCCTGTAACTGTCAAAATGAGAGCTGGGTGGAATTCTGAAAATATTGTCAGCACAGATGCAGCTATAAAACTAGAAAAGATTGGAATAAAAGCTATAACATTACATCCAAGAACAACAGTTCAGATGTACAAAGGAAATGCTGATTGGTCTCTAATTAAAGAATTAAAAGAAAACGTACAAATTCCAGTAATTGGTAATGGAGACGTAAAAACTATAGAAGATATTGAAAAAATGTTCTCATTAACAAAATGTGATGGAATTATGATTGGTAGAGCTGCACTTGGTAATCCTTGGTTTTTTACTCAAATTAAAAAATATATGAAAAATGAAGACTTTAATGAGATAAGCTTAAATGAAAGATTGGATGTTTGTGATAAACATTTAGACTTACTAGTAGAAACTCATGGAGAAATTGTTGGAACTAATAATATGAGAAAACATTTTGGTTGGTACTTCAAAGGGTTTAAACATGCATCTGAGTTAAGAAAAAAATTAGTTTTAGTAAAGAATTATTCTGAAATGAAGGATATTTTATCTAATATTAGGCACTAAAAACAAAAGGAAAAATTATGGATAAAAATTTTAAAGCAGTTAATGCACCAATCATAGATTTTGAACCTGGTTCAAAACACAGAGAAGAGTTAATTAAAGAGATTGAAAGACAGTCAAATAGGCAAAAAGAGGTTCCAGTTATTATTCATGGAAAAGAATATTTTACAGGAAACACTCAAACCTGTACAAAACCTCATGATCATCAGCATCTGCTAGGAACATATCATGAAGCTGGAGAAAAAGAAGTTCAAATGGCAATAGATTCTTCTCTTGAGGCATGGAAATCTTGGTCAAATACTTCCTTAGAATATAGAGCTTCAATTTTTAAAAAAGTTGCCGATTTAATTGATGGTCCATATAGATATAAAATTAATGCTGCAGCAATGCTTGATATTGGAAAAAGTGTTTTCCAAGCTGAAGTTGATGCATCATGTGAACTCATAGACTTTTTAAATTTTAGTATTGAATTTGCATATAAAATGGAAAATACATTTACGCCTATTTCACCCGAAGGGATGCACAATGCTTTAGAGTTCAGACCATTAGAAGGGTTTGTTTTTGCTATTGCTCCATTCAACTTCTTTAGCATTGGAGGAAATTTAGCTATCGCTCCTGCTATTGTAGGTAATACAGTATTATGGAAACCAGCACCAAGCGCTGTTTATTCATCTCATATAATTATGGAGCTATATAAAGAAGCAGGTCTTCCTGATGGAGTAATTAATTTTATTCCAGGCGATGGTCCTAAAATTGGTGATCAAGTACTTGCTCATAGAGACTTAGCTGGAGTACACTTTACTGGATCAACTAAAACATTTAAGCATTTATGGAAAGGTGTATCTAATAATTTAGATACATATAAAAGCTATCCTAAAGTCGTTGGTGAAACTGGAGGTAAAGACTTCTGTATCGCTCATGAATCTGCTAATATTGATGGCCTTGTAACTGCTATGGTAAGAGGAGCATTTGAATATCAAGGACAGAAATGTTCTGCCATGTCTAGAGCCTACCTCCCTTCTTCTAAATGGGATGTTATTAAAGAAAAACTAGTAGCGCAAATTAATACAATAGAAGTTGGACCTCCGGAAGATTTTAAAAACTTTGTAAATGCAGTTATTGATGAAACGGCGTTTGATAAAATATCTTCCTACATTGATTATGCCAATGAATCAAGTGATTGTGAAGTTTTATGTGGTGGAACATATGATAAATCAAAAGGCTATTTTATTCAACCAACTGTAATCGTTACTAGTGATCCTCATTTTAAAACATTGGAAGAAGAAATATTTGGTCCTGTGTTAACAATTTATGTTTATGATACTGACCAATGGTCAGAGACTTTAACGTTAATTGATTCAACATCACCATACGCTTTAACTGGATGCGTTTTCTCTGAAGATAGAGATATTGTTGAGGAAGTACGCTCTACATTAAGATTCTCAGCTGGTAATTTTTATATTAACGACAAACCAACTGGTGCTGTTGTAGGTCAACAACCATTTGGAGGGAGTAGAGCTTCTGGAACAAATGATAAAGGTGGCTCTATGCTTAATCTATTAAGATGGACCTCACCTAGAACAATTAAAGAAACTTTCGAACCACCTAAGGACTATCGTTACCCTTATATGGATTAATATGAAAATTCACGAATACCAAGCCAAAGAAATCCTTAAAAAGTATAATATTCCTATTCAGGAAGGTTATGCCATTGGAAATAGCGCAGACATTGATAGTACTATTAAAAAAGTACAAGCTGATTTTAACTGCGAAGCTGTAATTGTAAAAGCTCAAATTCATGCTGGAGGTCGAGGAAAAGGTGGTGGAGTTAAGTACTGCCCTACTTTTGAAGATGCTCAAGGAGCTGCTAATACAATTTTAGGGATGAACTTAATTACTCATCAAACAGGTCCAGAAGGAAAAATGGTTAATAAAATCCTTATTACGGAAGCCTTAGATATTGAAAAAGAATATTATTTTGCTATTACCTTTGATAGATCTAAAAATTCTGACGTATTTATAGTTTCAAGTGAAGGCGGAGTTGATATTGAAGAAGTAGCAGAAAATAATCCTGACCAGATTATTAAAGCTTGGATTGATGACTCTCCTAACGCTCTAGAAAGTGCAGTAAAAGAAATTATTACATCTTTATCGCTTGAAAAATTTGAAAATGTAGAACAAATGTTCAAAGACCTATACAAATGCTATATTGAATCAGATTGTTCCCTTCTAGAAATAAATCCTTTAGTATCAACAACTAGTAATGAAATTATAGCTTTAGATGCAAAAGTAGATATTGATTCTAATTCTCTATTTAGGCATCCTGAAATTGCCGCTTATCATGATAAATCAGAAGAAGATCCGCTAGAACTTAAAGCTGCTGAATATGGATTAAATTATATCAAACTAGACGGAAATGTAGGCTGTATGGTAAATGGAGCAGGATTAGCAATGGCTACAATGGATATAGTGAAACATTGTGGAGGTGAACCTGCAAACTTTTTAGATGTGGGAGGAGCTGCTAATGTAGAAACTATTAAAAATGGTTTTAAAATTATTTTGTCTGATAAAAATGTGAAGTCTATTTTAATCAATATATTTGGTGGAATTGTTCGATGTGATAGAGTAGCTAACGGCGTTATACAAGCTGTAAAAGAATTAGATCTTGATGTTGTAGTGGTTGTAAGATTACAAGGTACCAACGCAAAATTAGCTAAAAAAATTCTCGATGAATCAGATATTGAATTAATCAGTGCAGAGACGATTAATGAAGCTGCAACAAAAGCTGTGGAGATGATCAAATAATATGTCAATTCTATTAAATAAGAATACAAATATCCTGGTTCAAGGAATTACTGGATCTGAAGGATCATTTCATGCAGAACAAATGATGGAATATGGCTCAAAAGTTGTCTGTGGTGTTACTCCAGGAAAAGGTGGCCATACTGCAACAATAAACAAATTGCCTGTATTCAACTCAATAGATGAGGCAAAGAAAGAATTTCAAATTGATGCTACTGTTATTTTTGTACCTCCAAGGTTTGCAGCAAAAGCAATAATAGAGGCTATTGAAGCAAATGTTGAATTAATAGTATGTATATCAGAAGGCATTCCTGTTAGAGACATGGTTACAGTTAAGAATAGGCTAGATAAATCTGCTAGCACTCTTATTGGTCCAAATTGTCCTGGTTTAATAACAGCAGATGAATCAAAGATTGGTATTACACCAGGATTTATATGTAAAAAAGGATCAGTGGGTATTCTGTCAAGATCTGGAACATTGACCTATGAGGCTATCGATCAAGTAGTCAATGTAGGGTTAGGCATTACAACTGCGGTTGGAATCGGAGGAGATCCCGTTATAGGATCAAGTATGATAGATATATTAAAACACTTTCAAAATGATGACGATACAAAAGGGATTGTTATGATTGGTGAAATAGGTGGAAATATGGAAAATGATGCTGCAAGGTGGGTAAAAGAGAATTTGAATAAGCCTGTAGTTTCCTTTATAGCAGGACAAACTGCACCAAAAGGAAAAAGAATGGGTCATGCTGGAGCAATAATATCAGAAGGATCTGAAACAGCTGAGGCTAAAATTAAAATACTTAAAGAATGCGGAATTTCAGTAGCAAATACTGTATCTGAAATTGGCGTTACAATGAAAACATTAATAGGATAAAAATATGAAAAATACACTCGCAATTATTAAACCAGACGCAATGAAAAAAGGTCATCTTGAAGATATTAGAAAAGATATCTTGGACAATGGATTTGATATTGTTGAAGAAAAAACTTTAAATCTTTCAAATGAACAAGCTTGTTCTTTTTATGACATTCATCAAGATAAGCCTTTCTTTGATGAGCTTGTTGAATTTATGACTTCATATGAATGTCATGTAATGAAACTAGAAAAAGAAGATGCTGTAGTCGAATGGAGAAATCTAATGGGTGCAACAGATTCTCAGAAGGCTGATGCTGGCACTATTAGGCAAAAATATGGTACTGATATTTCTATGAACGCAACTCATGGATCTGATAGTAATGATAATGCACATAAAGAAATTGAATTCTTTTTCAATGATTAAATATTCTTTATTAATAATTAGTTTATCTTCTACTCTCTTTTCTCAAGAATTAAATGATGAATGGCTAAATACTACTTTAGAAAAAAGTATACCCGAGATAGTAGTAAATACTGCAGAAGTACTAAATCAACCATTAGAACAACAAAAAAATACTTACTTCACCATACAAGTAGCAGCTAAAGCTACTTTTGCCGATGCAGAAGAAGTGGTAAAAATATTGAATAATTATAATTTAGAAGCTTTTATACAAAAAAATGATTCAAATGAAAAATTAAAGTATCGCGTTAGATATGGTAGTTTTTTATCAAGAGAAGATGCTTCTATGACGGCAAAAGATATTAAAAATGAGCTAGGATATGATTGTTGGGTGGATAAAATAGAATTATAAAAATTATTTTATTTCAAAGATTTATTTGTTTATATTGACCCTAGTTAAGGAAAAAAAATGTTACCTAAAAAAAGACAGTCCAAAACAAGATCAAAAAAGAGAAGAACTCATTATACTTCTTCCCTGGTGCATACAGTTACCTGTAAAAACACTGGAGAAGAACATCTACCGCATCATGCATACTATCATGATGGAATCCTGTATCATAAAGGAAAACCAGTCGATCAGAACTAATGAGTGACTGCTTTATTTTTTCAGGACAAGGCTCTCATCGTCCTGGAATGGGATTAAAACTTTATCAACACTCTAAAATTGCCAAAGATAAAATTCATTTATCTAATCAAATTCTTGGATATGATATATCCGATATTATGTTTGATGACAATGAAGCTATTCTCAGACAGACTAATCATGCCCAAGTAGCAATCTATATTTATTCTTGTATTATTTTTGATATTATTAAAAGTACTAATCATATGCCTACAGCAGTCGCAGGACATAGTCTTGGTGAGTTTTCTGCTTTATATGCCAATAGCACCTATACATTTGAAACAGGCCTTAAAATTGTAGATATTCGCGCTAAAGCAATGCATCGTTGTGAAAAAAATAACGAAGGAAAAATGAGTGCTGTTATAGGAATGAGCAAAGATAAAATTATAGATATTTGTAAGGGAACAGATACTCAAATAGCTAATATTAATTCAGATCAACAAATTGTTATTTCAGGAGCAGCAGAATCTATTCAATCTATATCTGAAAAATTAAAAACTAATGGAGCAAAACGTATTATTGCCCTCCCTGTCAGCGGTGCATTTCATTCAAAACTAATGTCAGATGCAAAACCTGAATTAAAAAAAGTTATTTCAGATGCAACATTTAACGAGCCAAGTATTCCTATTGTATCAAATTACGATGCAACATTACGATCAAATCCAGATGAAATTAAAAAAGCTTTGACAGAACAAATTGATAATCCTGTTTTATGGCTTGATAGTGTTAGAACATTAGGTAAAATAAATAATAATTTTATAGAGATAGGACCTAAAAAGGTATTATCAGGAATAATCAAAAAAATAGATGAATTGTTTCATATTTCTAGTTTTAATAGCTATAATGATGTAGAGGAATATTTAGATGTTTAATCATTCAAGTAAAACAGCATTAGTTACAGGAGCATCAAGAGGAATTGGAAAAACAATTTCAACGATGCTTGCAGCTAATGGCATAAAAGTTATTGGCGTAGCAACGTCGGAAGAATCTCTTAAATCAATTCAGAATATCAATAATATCATTCCTTTTTGTTGCGATATATCAAATGAAAAATCTGTAGAACAGTTATATAATTTTTCAAAAGAACACTTTGATTCGATTGACATCTTAGTAAACAATGCTGGAATCCATATGGACAATATTTTATTAAGAATGAAAACAGATGAATGGCAAAAAGTTTTAGACGTTAATTTGAATGGACCATTTTATTTAACAAGAATCTTATTAAAAGACATGATTAAAAGCAAAAGTGGAAGAATTATCAATATTTCCTCTATTTCAGGTACCGATGGAAATAAAGGACAAAGTAATTACTCTGCATCTAAGGGAGGTTTACTTGCATTTACAAAGTCACTTGCCAAAGAAGTAGGTCGAAGAAATATTACAGTTAATTGTATTGCTCCAGGAGTAATTGAAACAGATATGATATCAGATTTAACAGATACAGTAAAAAATGATTACTTAGATAGAATACCATTGAAAAAATTTGGAAAACCAGAAGATATTGGTAAAATGATTTTGTTTTTATCTTCGGATGAAGCCAGTTATATTACTGGACAAACATTTTATATTGATGGTGGAATATCATTAAACTAGATAGGAGTATGAACTATGTCATCGAACGATAAAGTAAAAAATATTATTATAGATAAATTAGGTGTTGATGAATCAAGAGTTGTAGCTGAAGCAAGCTTCCTTGATGACTTGGGTGCAGATTCATTAGATACCGTAGAATTGATTATGGAATTTGAAGAAGAGTTTGATCTAGAAATTCCAGATGAAGATGCAGAAAAAATCACCACAGTAGGTGCTGCATTTGAATACATTAACAATCACGCTAAATAATCTTGTCAAATAGAGTTGTTATCACTGGAGAAGGTAGTATTTCTCCTCTAGGATTATCATCCAAAGAACTTTGGAATAATCTCATTTATGGTAAATCAGGCATCAAGCTAATTCAAAATTTTGATACTGAAAAATTTAATGTTAAGATTGCTGGAGAGATTACAAATTTTGATCCTTTAGATTTTTTTGATAATAAAGAATCTAGGAAGCTAGATCGTTATACCATGTTTGCTATGATAGCTGCAGATCAAGCTATTAAAAGCTCAGGAATTGATTCTTCAAACGTAGGTGTTATTTTAGGTACTGGCGTAGGTGGTATGCACACCCTTGAAGAAGAACAAACTAAACTATTAAATAAAGGCCAAAGAGGTGTATCTCCTCATTTTATACCAAAAATGATTCCAAATATTGCTGGTGGTCAAATTGCTATTAAACATGGATTTAATGGACCAAATTTTTCTCTTTCTACTGCTTGTTCTTCTGCAAGCGATGCTATAGGCATGGCGTATAGATTAATTCAATCTAATCAAATACATGCAATGGTTTGTGGAGGATCCGAAGGGGGAATAACTCCTTTGACTTTATCCGGATTTTCAAACATGAAAGCATTGTCAAAGAATAATGAAAATCCACAAAATGCATCTAAGCCTTTTGATAAAAATAGAGACGGATTTATTATGTCTGAAGGATCAGCAATGTTGCTTTTAGAATCATTTGATAGTGCAAAAAAAAGAGGTGCTAATATTTTAGCAGAAATTATAGGTTACGGCATTACAAATGATGCTTATCATATTACTCAACCTCACAATGAAAGCAAGGGTGCTACAAGTGCTATAGATTTAGCTTTAAAAGACGGAGAAATTAATAAAGACCAAGTAAGTTATATTAATGCGCATGGAACATCAACTTATTACAATGATATGTTAGAAACTCAAGCGATTAAACAAGTCTTTGGTGATAATGCAAAAAACTTACCAGTTAGTTCTACAAAATCAATGACAGGTCATATGTTAGGTGCTACAGGTGCAATTGAAGCAATTAGCTGCATACATGCTATTAATAATAGCATAATCCCTCCTACTATCAACTATGAAACCCCAGATCCTGAATGTGATTTAAACTATGTCCCAAATAAGAGCATTGAAATGGATTTAAATATCACTATTAGTAATTCTTTTGGATTTGGTGGACATAATTCTGTTTTAGCTTTAAAGAAATTTTAAGATAGTTCTTTTTTAAGCATATCAATTGATTCAATGGCGTCAATATCAACACTATTTAAGTGTCCGCACCAGTAACTAAACCAATCCAAATAGTTTAATAAATAGAATAATCCGCTAAGGTCATTTTTAAGTTTTGATGGAATTTGAATATGGTGATTTGAAGAAGTTTTATGTTTTAATATTTCATTCGTAATATTCATCCTCTTAACATTCTGAGGCCAAGTAATATCAATCCAAACCAAAGAAAAGAAACTTTTATCAATTAATTTATTTTCCCATCCTACAATATCATTATGATTCATCTCCGGTAAAGTAACATTATAAGATAACATTTTACTATTCTCATTCAATTGACACTTTAAGCGATATCCAATAGAAGACAAATCTTCCTCCGAAATAATAACTGGAAATGTAGAGTGAGTTTTCTTAGCTAAAGCAAATGCTTCAGAACCCTCTAATGAAAATTTATTAGAGTATTCTTGGAGAAGTTCTATATTAATTAATTCAAGTATTTCATCTTCGTCTAAAAGTTTTATTAATACCGCAACTTTCTGCAATTAAAGCTAATACGTATTCAGTTATTAGCTCTTCCTCTTCTTCTCTAGATCTCTTATTTTTTTCCAATATACATGAAATACTTTTTGTATATGAATCGGTTTGAACAGCAATATAAAACTTATGATCACCAATTTTATTGTATGTAGTGGCTAAACTAGCTGTCACAGCTACTCCAATTAAGTATTTAGTATTAATTTTTTGTTCAATTTGCATACATTTTTTATATGCATTTGCAGACATACTGAGGCATGTATTAAGAGAGCAGTAATGGTCTGGTTTTTTGTTTAAAAAGAGATCCATAGATTTTTTAGAATAGGGTATATATGACTCTAAAATGGTATTACTTGCTCCAGGGACTTTAAGGAAGGATGAAACCGCATTGGTGCCACCTCCGCTAGATACATATATAATTTTATATTTAGATTCATGAATCTTTCTAATAAGATTTGTTCTTTCTTTCATTTCTAAAAATAATATAAGTATTTAATTTCTCTGCATTTTACCCTATTAAATTATTTCATTGCTAAAATGAATTTATGAATAATTATTTAAAGATATTTTTATATGTTCTCTTTTTTTCAGCGTCATATACAAATGCTACAGAAATAAAACAAACTACATATGCATATTGGAATAAGCCTGATATTGAGCTTTTCTATATTACACCAAAAAAAATTGATAAAGATACCGAACTATTATTTGTCATGCATGGTAATGATAGAAATGCTAAAGATTATATTTCAGCATGGATACCTCATATAAAAAATAAAAATATTATTGTTGTAGCGCCAAGGTTTGATAAAAGAAACTATAGATATTTTTTTCTTTTAGAGTCTGCAAATTCATCAGGAGTAATCAATAACAATTCTAATGATTATATTAACTCGTCAATATCTTCATTTTATAATTTTTTTAAAAGTAAATTTTCCTTGAATACCAATAAATATATGATGTTTGGTCATTCAGCTGGAGCTCAATTTACTCACAGATACATGTTACTTAGCAATGATAAAAGAATTTCAAATGCAGTAGTTGCCAATGCTGGCTGGTACACATTTCTAAATGGAGCAGATTTTCCTTATGGTATAAATAATTCACCAATAGACATTACACCAAATGATATAAGATGGTTTATGTCTAATAGGTCTACATTATTAATCGGCGGTAATGATATTAGCTTAAATGATGTTAATTCATCAAGAGGTGCTATCAACCAAGGGAGAACAAGGCTAGATAGAGCAAATAATTATTTTAATGTAATGATAGATATAGCTGATAAAGAAAATATCCCACTTAGATGGACTTATAAGGTAGTAGATCGTGTTGGCCATGATTATAAGAAAATGACATTTCAAGCAGCAAAGATATTATTACAAGATGTTAAATCATTTAATTAATTTGTATTATTTCCAATAAATTCTTCAGCTTTAGATAAAATTAATTTTTTTCTTTGAGGCTCAAGCCTACTCAGTGCATTCACCATCAAAGATAGTCTTGGATTAGTCTTAAAAAAATTAAGATTATTTTCAATAAATCTCCAATAAAGACCATCAACCACGTCACACCATTCTCCTTTTTTATAGTTCGACATTCTAAGCATATAGCTTGATCCACAAATATATGGTTTTGTAGAAAAGATACCGCCATCTGCAAATGTTCCCATACCATATACATTAGGAACCATCACCCAATCTGCTGAGTCTATATACATTTCCATAAACCATTTATGAATAGCGTTAGGATCAATGCCGGATAGGTTCATTAAATTTGAAATAATCATTAATCGATTAATATGATGAGTGTAACCAAGATTGATTGATTCATTTATCGCACCATCTAATGGAGGTATACCAGTTTCACCTGTATACCAAGATTCTGATAATTCTTTTTTATGGTTCCAAAAATTTTGTTGTTTATATTGAGGCATATTGTCCCAATACACACCCATTATGAATTCTCTCCAACCAAGAACTTGTCTTATAAAGCCCTCAACAGAGTTAATGGGTATTGCATCTTTTGATTCAAAATATTTCTTCTCAACTTTATTTATACACTCTAGGGGATCTAGCAAGCCTGAATTAAAATATGGAGACAGTAGAGAATGAAACATAAAAGCACTATCTTTATTAATTGCGTCCTGAAAAGACCCAAAATGAGGCAAGTATTTATCAATAAATATATTAAATTGTTCCCGGGCTCCCTCATGAGTAACTGCCCAGTTGAAATTTTCAAGATCACCATGAGATAGATTAAAAATCTCCTCAACCTCTATCATTACCTCTAAAGTAATTTGATCTGTAATAATATTATTTCTGTTAGGAATATCTGATTTAAGTTTAGAAATGCTTTGCCTATTTTCTTTATCAAAATTCCATTTACCACCTACGGGCTTCGAATTCTCATCCATAAGAATATTAAATTTCTTTCTTAGCCATCTGTAATAAAATTCTTGAATTGTTGATTTTTTATCTTTTGCCCAATATTTATAATCCTCATCAGTAGTAATAAACTTGTTATCTTCAAAAACTTCTAAGTTAACTCCTGAGGACTGACAAAAATACATTAAGTCTTTTAAAGTTTTATATTCCGATGGCTTTGAAACACATAGAGACGAAAAGGGGTCTTTAGAATGTAAGCTAGAGAGATAATCTATTAGGCTAGAAGGGTCTTTTGATATTTTTTCATGCTTAATATTTTTATATTGAATTTGTTCAATGAAATGTCTAAAAGAACTAATTTGAAATACTAATTTATGCTTATGATGCGCAATCTCATAAAAACTATCATGAGGTTCATACATAAGAAGTAGATTCTTTTCATCTAAGCGCTCAAAGACTTTATTATTCTTCGATAACTGATCTGGAAATACTAGCAAAAGAGAGTTCATAGACCTATATTATGCCAAAAAATGTTAAAGATGATATTTATAATTAAAACTTGTACTTAAGGCTTGAACATATAAATTTGACACAAATGTGTCATTTATGTAACATATATGTCACATTTGTGACAATTTCGTCACAATCAAGAAAAAGGAGTTCAAATGATAAATTATAAAAATTCATTATATGTATTATTTTTAATGCTTAGCTCAACGGTTATGGCAAATCAGATTATATTTGATAGTGCTAAAAATCAATTAGATTTAAATGCTAGATATATTAATATTGAATATAACTCTAAACTTGTTGAAAATTTTTGTCCTAAACAGTCAGTAGGTTGTTATACCTCTGCTGATAGAGGCAGAATAATCGTAAGAGATGATATATCTAAACCTCATCATGATGTTGTTATTTTTGGACTATATAGTGATTATATTCAACATTCTAATTCAGGTCTTATAGATAGTTCACTAACATGTGATTTAAAAGTGAGTTACCTAAAAGAAGTATATAAACATAATTTAGCTAATTTATATTCAGGTCAATGTGATGCAATATATAAAAATAAAGTTCTTGTAATGAATTAAATTTATAGCATTTTACTAAAAAAGGGGGTTATTAATTAACCCCTTTTTTTAATGATACTAATTTTTGTTTAACTTTTTTTCCATTAATATCTTTTAATTCAATCAGATATTCCTTTTTTTCTATATCAATAGTAATCAAACCATAGTTTTCACCTGAATACATGTCACCAATCATTACATCATCAACTTCCTTTGGTCTTCTAATAAATTTTGATGGTGATAACGCCTTATTAAGTGATGAAGATGTAATTTCAAATAAATTATCTTCTTCATAAATAGCACCCTGATGTCTATCACCCGAAATAATTAATACTGGAATTTTTGATTGTTTCAATAATTTTTTCATTCTTATATGTTCATGAGGAAAATTAGACCATTTTTCAAATCTATGAGAGGTTGCCAGAAACTGTATTGATGTTGAAATAATTACCAAGTCTGATTTTTTTTTAATAGTTTCCTCTAACCACTCCCATTGTTTATTACCTAATATGGTTGAATTTGCATCCAAATTCTTTTTATATACAGAATTAATACCAATTGTTTTATCTAAATCTGATCTAAAATATCTAGTATCAAGCAATATTAGATTTACTGTAAATCCGTCAATATTAATAAATTTATTTGTGTATATTCCTTCTCTTTTTCTTCTTTCATCACCCAATGAGATATTCCAAAAATCTAAATACATTAGTTGAGCTTGTTTTTTTAAAGGATATGATGATCCGCCATCATTTATTCCATAGTCATGGTCATCCCACATATAGGCTATCGGAATATTGTTATACAAACTTGATTGTTTTTTTGAGCCAAGAGTAGCACGAAAATATGCTAGAAAGTTGTCCTCACAATCTCTTCGTATATCCCCGTAATGAAAATCCCCCAGCATTAAATAAAACTGCGAATCCACCAAATATTAACAGTACAACTTGAATG
>ERZ802822.930-NODE-930-length-19502-cov-12.151506_pt1 | contig 19502 bp, 15 predicted proteins | sample MGYA00345649_ERZ802822 | MGnify/ENA primary metagenome ERZ802822 (study PRJEB30503, sample SAMEA104212359) | marine metagenome | biome: Westerlies Biome; feature: [SRF] surface water layer (ENVO:00010504) within the epipelagic zone...; material: water...
GCATCCCAGTCCCGTAATTCCTGCGCACTGATGGCCGCAACACCCGAGCCCCCCTGCGGCAGTTCCAACCAAAAGAAGGGCACCTTGGGTAGTCGCTCCTCGAGCGCAGTCCAGGTTTCACCCACCTCCAGCATCATGAGGCCATCAGGTGCCAGTATCCTCACCGCCTCTCTCAGCAAGCTGACCGCCAGCTCGGTGCCCCCCGCATCAGCCTCGAGGGCTATTCGCGGCTCGGCGCGATACTCAACGGGCAGCTCGGTCATCTCGGCTTGAGACACGTAGGGCGGGTTCGCCAACACCACGTCAACGCTACCACTCTGGATAGCGCTCAAGAGGTCTGCGCGGAGTGCGCAGACCCGGTCCGACCGCCCGTGCAAGCCGATATTTTCTGCTGCCAAAGACAGCGCCAGCTCGTCGAGATCGGAAAGCAACACCGTCGCGCGGGGAAAAGCCTCTGCGGCAACCAGTCCCAGACTGCCACCGCCACAGCAGACATCGACAATTACAGCCGGTTCTCCATCCTCGGGCCACCATGGTGATAGGCGCTCAGCCACCACATGGGATACGGGAGACCGTGGTACCAGTGCGCGAGGGTCCGCAATGAAACGCAAGCCCGCCAGGTAGGCCTCTTGAAGGCAGTATGCCAATGGCAGGCGCTGATCACACCGTCGCTCCAGTAAATCCATCAACCGCGTCTCGGCGTCTAGCGGGAAAGGCTGATCCAACAGCGACAGTGGCTGCTCTGGCGAGAGGCCTGCCGCTCCCAGCACGAGCGCTACCGCCTCGTCCCAGACTGACTCATAACCATGACCACAGAAAACGTCGGCATCCTGCAGGGCGGTCTCGACTTGACTCAGTTTTGTCCGGAAAGTCTGCATTCGATATGTCTATTATTTTAGACAGCTCATGATAGTCTATTGCCTTGACGGCTGATCGGTTGGGGTTTTTAGCCTTATCAGAAAAATGCAGTCACTGCGGAGCTTTGGCACGGATTCGGAAGAAAATCCATCATCCCACAGGTGAGGCCGTAGGCCACAGCGAGCAACCTGCTGGGGTAAGACAACATCGTTCTAGGGGGGTCGGGACCGCTAGCTACTAAAATCTGAACCAGTACGCGGTCAGTACTAACCATACACAACACATTGGGTAGAGGTAGACATGGCAAATCAACCGGTAGCATCCCAGATCCCAACCACCCTCCCGGGCTCACTGACCGAGGAAGCCATCGCAGTCAGAGGCGCCCTGCTGGAACGCGGCCTGGAAACGCCGATGACAGCAAATGATCTGTCACGCGATCAGCGATACGAAGTCATACGTGGCGCCTTTGGCGACATCATGCAGGCACTGGGACTAGACCTGAGAGACGACAGTCTTGAGGAAACGCCGCACCGCATTGCCAAGATGTACGTGGATGAGGTCTTCAGCGGACTCGACTACTCCAAATTCCCCAAGATCACCTTGATCGAAAACAAAATGAACGTGGAGGAAATGGTCTGCGTCGAAGATATCGACCTGACCAGTACCTGCGAGCACCATTTCGTGACCATTGACGGCTCAGCCAAGGTCGCTTACATACCGAAAGACAAGGTGATCGGATTGAGCAAAATCAACCGCCTGGTGCGGTTTTTTGCGCAGCGTCCGCAGGTTCAGGAGCGCCTTACGCAGCAGGTTCTGGTCGCGATGCAAACCCTGCTCGGTACCGACGATGTGGCGGTCACCATTTCTGCGGTGCACTACTGCGTGAAAGCTCGTGGGGTGAAGGACGGCAACAGCAGCACTCGCACCACGTCTCTCGGTGGCGTCTTCAAATCCGACCCCGCGTCGCGCGCTGAATTCCTGAGCTAGGGCATTACGCCCCGATGAAGTCCGCAAGGCGCTCAGCAATATGCTGCGCGCCCTCTTCCATATGGGTGTGGTGAGACCCGGGCACCGTTTCGACACGGCAGTTCGGTATCTCTGAAACCGCCGCGAGAGACGCTTCCAGCCCCCCCCTCACACGCAAACCTTGCTCCGCCACCAAAGCTAATGTCGGCTGTGTCATGGCGGCGTAAAATGCGGAGCACATGCCGGGACTCAACTTCACTGCGGAGGCGTGATTCAGTCTGGGATCATGGGTCAATGCCCAGCCCTCTGCGGTTTCTCGCAGTGCTCTGGGGGCCAGTATCCTTGCGCTACCTTGTGAAAATCCCAGCTTCACTCTGGCGCTCACGAACGCCTCCAAATCCCCAAAAGTACGGGGTCGATGAGCCGTCAGCCCGATGTGATCGCGCTGCGACTGCAGAAACTGCTGTGCAGTGGACTCCTCGGGCGCAGGGCGCGGCAACATACCGTCCAGCAACACCAGTCGGGAGCATTGCTCTTCCAGCGCCGTTGCCAGTAGCACCGCGATCGCCGCGCCGCGGCTATGACCCATCACAACCAGCTCCTCTAGCCCCAATGACGCAATCACCGATAGCAGTTGCGGGACGTCATCCCAAATGTGATACGTCGCATCCGGTGAGCGATGATCGCTCAGCCCCTGACCGGACAGGTCCAGCGCAATGAGTCGGTATTTATTGAGAAACGGTGCCATCACCGAGAATGACAGCGCATTATCTAGCCAGCCGTGAAGCGCGACGATGGGATATCCATTGGGATCACCCCACTCAAGCCCTGCATAACTGAGACCATCGGCCGTAACTGAGAACGCGCGACCTGCGGTCATGTCTGCGCTTCGCTTATGTGATTACGAGGATCCGGACAATGCCGGAGTAACGCTGCACCACCCCGCTCAAGGCATGTCACCTCAAGCGTCGAGTAACCGCCGGGCGCTAGCGCCGCCAGCGTCACATCATCGGTCCAGAGGGCGATCGCTTGGGACAAAAAAGGCTGATGGGACACCATGACAACGTGCTCGTGCCCTGCGTAATCCTGCTCCGAAAAAGCATCTGGATAAGCGCCCGGAGCCAGAGAAGGATCTACCTCGTTACTGCTCGGACACAATAGTTCGCCTAACAATTCCGCTGTCTGGATTGCTCGGCGGAAGGGGCTATACCGCAGAAGCGAGATAGACCCGGGCGCCGATGCACCCACCCAGGCCGCAAAACCGCTCGCTACCGCTATAACCTCCTCGCGGCCACGCGCCGTCAGTGCGCGGACCTCATCTGTCGCAGCAGAACCCGCTTCACCGTGGCGCCACAGGGTCAGCAGCACTTCAGGAGTGACTCATTTCCACCAGGAGTTTGTTGAGACGGGCGACATACGTCGCCGGATCCTCGAGCACGGACCCCTCGGCGAGCGCTGCCTGATCGAGCAGAATTTGCGCCAAATCAGCAAAGCGGTCCTCATCTGACTCCTGATCCAACCGCTGCAAAAGCGGGTGCTCAACATTAATTTCCATGGTGGGCTTGGTTTCGGGCATCTCCTGCCCCGCCGCCTCCATAATGCGTCGCATTTGCGCACCCATCTCGTGTTCAGCAACCGTCAAACAGGCCGGTGACGACGTGAGCCGAGTCGTTGGCCGAATACCGGCGACGCGTTCGGACAGCACCCCCTGCATGCGCTCAATCAGGGACTCGCTGGCTTTCTCTGCCGCCTCGAGCGCCTTCTTCGCGTCTTCGTCGTCGGCGTTCTCGTCCCACTCGCCCTTCGCAACATCCCGCAGCGGCTTGCCGTCATATTCTGCCAAGTGGCTCATCAACCACTCGTCAACACGATCAGACAGCAACAACACTTCAACACCTTGCTTGCGCAGTGCTTCGATATGAGGGCTGTTCTTAGCAGTCGCATGGTTCTCTGCCACGACGTAATAGATGGACTGCTGATCGTCCTTCATCGCCTCGACATATTGCTTCAGGGAAATCCGTTGCGCGGACTCGTCATCACGGGTCGTAGCAAAACGCAGCAGATCAGCAATTTTCTCGCGATTAGTGAAGTCTTCCGCGGGACCCTCTTTCAACACCGCGCCAAAGGTGTCCCAGAAACGGATGTAGTCATCGGACTGCTTGCTCGCCATTTTTGAGAGCATGTCCAGCACGCGCTTGGTCAATGCGCTGCGAATCGCGTCCACCTGCTGGTTCTGCTGCAGCAGCTCTCGCGAGACATTCAGAGGCAGGTCGCTGGAATCCAGCACGCCCTTCACAAAGCGCAGGTACATGGGCAGAAACTGCTCTGCCTCATCCATGATAAAGGTGCGTTGGACGTAAAGCTTTAATCCTCGGGCGCCCTCGCGTTGCCAGAGATCAAACGGCGCGCGCTGCGGTAAATACAGTAGCGAGGTGTACTCCAGCTTGCCCTCTACAGCGTTATGACTCCAACTCAGCGCATCTTCGAAGTCGTGCGAGATGTGTTTGTAAAACGCCTGATACTCCTCGTCAGTGACCTCAGCGCGACTGCGTGTCCACAATGCCTTGGCCTCATTAACCGCCTGCCATTCGGGGTCGGCAGGACCCTCAGTGGTATCCTCATCATCACCCGCTGGCGCCGGCGGCTCAGGCATCATCACCGGTACAGAAATGTGATCGGAATACTTCTTGATCACCGATCGCACACGCCAGCTATCGGCAAACTCTTCCGCATCGTCTTTGAGGTGCAGCGTAATAGTGGTACCGGCGCAGTCCCTGGATGACTCACTGATCGTGAATTCATCTTCGCCTGCGGACTCCCATTGGGTAGCAGTCTCCTCTCCTGCCTTTCTCGTCACCACCACAACATGGTCCGCGACGATAAACGACGAATAAAAACCAACGCCAAACTGACCAATCAGCTGGCTATCTGCTTTTTGGTCGCCAGACAGTTGCTCCATAAAGGCGGCGGTGCCCGACTTTGCGATAGTGCCGAGGTTATCCACGACCTCATCGCGGGACATGCCAATCCCGTTATCGTCGATCGTGATGGTCTTTGCCTCACTGTCCGCTTCCACCCGGATCTGGTAGTCACCCACTCCCGAACCCAAGTTCGTATCGCCGATGACCGCAAATCGATGCTTATCAATGGCGTCGGAAGCATTGGAGATCAGCTCGCGGAGAAAGATCTCCCTGTTCGAGTACAGCGAGTGAATCATGAGATGAAGCAGTCGCTTCGCCTCGGTTTGAAAACCCATCGTTTGGGTGGCTTCAGCAGTCATGACGGCTCCTTTTTTCGCTAGCCCAGACGTAATGGGGCTTCATACGCCTTTTTCAAGGCCGTAGGCTGTCGTCAGGCAAAAAAAAGCCCGCCTTAAGCGGGCTTTGAGCTACAGGAAGGGCTCACCAACCGGTGATCTCAGTGAGCGCCGCGCCGATATCCGCCAGAGAACGCACGGTGCGGACACCCGCCGCCTCCAGCGCTGCAAATTTCTCATCAGCAGTGCCCTTGCCTCCGGAAATAATCGCGCCCGCATGGCCCATACGCTTGCCCTTGGGGGCCGTCACGCCCGCAATATAGGAGACCACAGGCTTGGTCACATTGCTGCGAATAAACTCCGCAGCTTCTTCCTCAGCCGTGCCGCCGATTTCACCGATCATTACGATCGCCTCGGTGGCAGGGTCTTCCTGAAACAAGCCCAGAATATCGATGAAGTGAGAACCCGGAATCGGGTCTCCGCCGATGCCGACACAGGTGGACTGACCGTAGCCCACGTCAGTAGTCTGCTTGACCGCTTCATAGGTCAACGTCCCGGAACGAGACACGATCCCGACCCTACCCGGCAAATGAATATCCGCAGGCATGATGCCGATCTTGCATTGACCGGGCGTAATAACGCCGGGGCAATTGGGCCCAATCAGCCTGACACCCAACTCATCGCATTTGACCTTTGCGTCGAGCATGTCGAGTGTCGGCACGCCCTCGGTGATACAGACGATCAGCTCAATGCCTGCATTGGCCGCCTCAAGGATCGAGTCTTTACAAAAGGCCGCGGGGACATAGATCACGGAGGCCTGCGCCTGCGTTTCCGCAACAGCCTCGGACACGGTATTGAACACTGGCAAATCTAGGTGCGTCTGCCCTCCCTTGCCGGGGGTCACGCCGCCAACCATCTTGGTACCGTACGCGATCGCCTGTTCCGAATGGAAAGTGCCCTGCGAACCGGTGAATCCCTGGCAGATCACGCGGGTGTCTTGATCGATCAGGATACTCATGACGCACCTCCCGTCGCGGCTACCACTTTTTGAGCAGCGTCAGTCAGACTCTCCGCCGCCTGAATATTCAGACCGCTTCCGGCCAACACCTCTCTCCCGAGCGCCGCGTTGTTACCCTCGAGACGCACGACAACCGGCACATCGACGCCCACTTCCTCAACCGCACCAATAACGCCTTCTGCAATCAAATCGCATCGGACGATGCCGCCAAAGATATTGATCAGCACGGCCTTCACGTTTTCATCAGAGAGAATAATTTTGAACGCTTCGGTGACCCGCTCCTTGGTGGCGCCACCCCCGACATCGAGGAAATTGGCAGGCGCACCGCCGTGGAGTTTAACGATGTCCATGGTGCCCATTGCCAATCCTGCGCCATTAACCATGCAGCCAATGGAGCCATCGAGGGCCACGTAGTTGAGCTCCCACTGTGCGGCGTGAGCCTCCCGCTCGTCTTCCTGAGAGGGATCGTGCATTGCTTCAAGCTCAGGCTGGCGATATAGCGCGTTAGAGTCGACAACCACCTTGGCATCGAGGCAATGGAGGTTCCCTTCGTCGGTAATCACCAGCGGGTTCACTTCGATCAGCGCCAGATCTTTGTCGGCAAACAGTTTTGCCAGTCCCATGAAAATGGTGACGAACTGCTTAACCTGAACGCCGGTTAGGCCGAGTCGGAATGCCAGGTCCCGTCCCTGAAAAGGTTGGGCACCGACCAGAGGATCAATTTCCGCCTTGAGGATTTTTTCGGGTGTCTCTTCGGCGACTTTTTCAATCTCGACCCCGCCCTCGGTCGACGCCATAAAAACGATCCGCCTGCTGGCGCGATCGACCACTGCACCCAGGTACAGCTCGTCGGCGATATCGGTGCAGGATTCGACCAAGATCCGGGACACTGGCTGACCAGCCGCATCCGTTTGATAGGTCACCAGGCGCTGACCCAGCCAGTGAGCCGCAAACTCTCCCACCGCCTCGGGGCTGTCCACAAGCTTCACACCGCCTGCCTTGCCGCGGCCGCCCGCATGGACTTGAGCCTTCACGACCCATCGCTCTCCGCCAATGTCATTGGCCGCCTTCACAGCCGCTTCTGCCGAGTCAACGGCGTGGCCAGTCGACACCGGCAAGCCGTAGTCCGCGAACAGGGCTTTGCCCTGGTACTCATGCAAATTCATAATTTCCCCCGGGATAACGCCCGATTAACCTCGCACAGCTCCAGCATCGGACAACTGGAGCCACATCACTGCTTTGTTAACGCTTGGCGCGATTCACCATATGAATGGCTCTGCCATCCACCGCCAAAGCCGCCTCATGAACCGCTTCAGACATCGTGGGATGGCCAAAGACCATGAGTTGGAGATCCTCCGTGCTGGCCGCCATCTCAATAGCGATGACAATCTGCTGGACAAGATCAGCCGCAGAAGGCCCCACAACGTGAGCGCCCAAAATCTGGTCTGAGTCTGCATCAGACAAAATCTTGACCATACCGTCTGTCTCGCCCGAGGCCATTGCCCGACCGATTGCCGCAAAAGGGAATGATCCTACCTTGTAGTCAACACCTTCGGCTTTGAGGTCTTGCTCAGTCTTGCCGACCGCAGCGACCTCCGGATGGGTGTAGATAATAGAGGGGATCACGTCGTAATTGAGTTGCGCGGCCTTGCCATGGATGCGCTCAGCCACCATCACACCTTCTTCAGAGCCTTTGTGCGCCAACATAGGCCCTCGTACGATGTCCCCAACCGCCCACACACCGGGCGCCTCAGTCGCGCAGTAGTCATTAACGAACACAAAGCCGCGCTCGTCGACCGTCACGCCAGAGTCAGCTGCGAACAATTTTTCTGTACGCGGCGTTCGGCCCACGGCAACAATGAGTCGGTCGAATTCTACCGTCTCGCTGCTATCGTTTTGCGTGTAGGTCACCGACACGGCGTCACTGCTAACTGCAACATCAGTAACCCTGGCACCGAGCCGGATATCCAGACCCTGCTTGGCAAAGATCTTCGCGGATTCAGTAGCAATCTGTTCGTCCATATTGGGCAGGAATTGATCCATCGCCTCCAGCGTGATCACGTTGGCGCCCAGGCGCGCCCAGACGCTCCCCAGCTCGAGTCCGATCACCCCCGCGCCGATCACACCTAAGCGTTCAGGCACTGCCTCGAAACACAAGGCTCCGGTTGAATCGACTATGCGATCGCCGTCTACCGGCGCGGGCGGAATTGCAGCGGGCTCTGACCCTGCGGCCAGTACGATATTGCCAGCGGTATGGATACTCTTCTCACCCGAAGCGTCTGTGACCTCGACTTGCCGCCCCGCCAGGAGCACCGCAGAACCGGTGATGACCGACACGCCGTTGGCCTTAAGTAGACCTGAAACACCACCAGTCAACTGGGAAACAATCTTGTCCTTGCGCGCCATCATGCCGGCAACATCGAGCGAGACGCCATCCACACCGATGCCGTGATCAGAGAGATGCCCCGCAGCCTCTGCGTAGCGATGGGAGCTGTCCAGCAATGCTTTTGAGGGGATGCAACCCACGTTCAGACAGGTACCACCCAGTAACGGCTGAGCCTGCTCGTTCACATTTTGCTCAACTACTGCGGTTGTCAGTCCAAGCTGTGCGCAGCGGATCGCACACACATACCCGGCGGGACCCGAGCCAATAACGATCACATCGAATGGGTTGGACAAGGTATACCCCCTTTATCAAATTTGCAGAAGAATCCGCGCGGGATCCTCTATCAGGCCCTTAATCGTGACCAAAAATTGAACGGCTGTTTTGCCATCGACCAAGCGATGGTCATAGGAAAGCGCGAGATACATCATCGGCTGTATGACCACTTCGCCATCCATCGCGATGGGCCGCTCCTGAATTGTGTGCATGCCGAGAATGCCGGTTTGCGGTGGATTGAGGATAGGCGTGGACAGTAGTGAGCCAAAGACCCCCCCGTTCGATACCGTGAAGGTACCACCGGTCATCTCCTCAATGGTCAGTTTTTTGTCCCGGGCTTTACTACCAAAGCTGGCAATAGCGGCCTCGACATCGGCAATACTCATAAAATCGGCATCGCGCAGCACCGGCACCACCAGCCCCTCGTCAACCGAGACCGCCACGCCGATATCCTGGTAGCCGTGGTAGACCACGTCGTTCCCATCGATTGACGCATTCACCTCCGGGAATCGTTTCAAAGCCTCGCAGGCCGCCTTGACAAAGAACCCCATGAAGCCGAGTCGCGTGCCGTTGTGCACGGACTCAAACTCATCACGATACTGCCGGCGCAACTTCATCAATGGCGCCATGTTGACCTCGTTGAAGGTCGTCAGCATGGCAGTTTGCTGAGTAGCACCCAATAGTCGCTCCGCAATGCGTGCGCGCATCCGCGTCATCGGGACCCGCTTCTCGATTCGCTCGCTGGTAGGCCCATCTACGTTCAGCTCAACAGCCGCTGGAGATGCGGCCGGAGAGGATGGCGCAGACGGCTGAGGCGCAGGCTGCTCAGGTGTCTGCTTCAGGTGTGACAGCACATCCTCTTTCAATAGCCGCCCGCCCTTCCCCGTCGCAGCGATACCCTCCGGCGAGAGACCATGCTCATCCAACAACGCTCTCACTGCGGGGCCCATTGGGATCGATTCAGCAGTGCCGCTTGCGGCGTCTGGGGCATCTTCGGTCGATCCAGATGTTTTAGCTGACGGTGTTGGTACGCTCACGGCCCCGGCAGCTAACGTGGCCAACACGGCCTCACTAGTGATGGTTTCGCCCTCTGCGACCATGATCGTCTCGATCACACCAGGCTCCGGTGCGACCACCTCCATCACAACCTTGTCGGTTTCGATTTCTACCAGCAGCTCGTCTCGCGCGACGCTGTCTCCCGGCCCTTTGTGCCATGCGGAAACGACCCCATCTGCAACGGACTCTGGAAAAGCGGGCGCCTTGATTTCAACTGTCATCACAGCATCCTTGTATTAAAAGCCCCAGGGCATCGGGCCCAGCGCTTCATCAATAAATTGTTCCTGCTCCCGCAGGTGCAATGCGGAATAGCCCGCCGCTGCAGACGCAGAGGGCTCCCTGCCCACGTAGCGCAAATAGACATCGACCTTTTCTTTGCGCAGCGCTGTGGACATGCGACTCTGCATGGCATACCAGGAGCCCTGATTTTTAGGCTCCTCCTGAACCCACACCGCGTCCTCAAGGTTGGGATAACGGGCGAGCACCGCCTGTAAATCGAGACGAGGGAATGGATACATCTGCTCGATACGCACGATGGCTATATCCTCAATGCCTCGCTCACGCCGCGCGGCCCGCAGGTCATAAAACACCTTGCCCGCACACAGCACCACTCGCTTCACCGCCATGGGGTCGAGGGCATCCGTCTCGTCAATGACCGTCTGGAAGCCACCCTCTGACAGCTCCTCCAACCGACACACCGCCTCCTTGTGTCGCAGCAGGCTTTTGGGTGTCATGACAATGAGCGGGGTCCTGAGTGGCCTCACGGCCTGCCGCCGCAACATGTGGAACACCTGTGCCGGGGTGCTGGGAATGCAAACCTGAATGTTGTCCTCAGCACACAGCTGCAAGAATCGCTCCAGCCTTGCCGACGAGTGCTCCGGTCCTTGGCCCTCGTACCCATGGGGCAACAACATGGTCAGCCCGCACAGCCGACTCCATTTGTTCTCACCACTGGAAATAAATTGATCGATGACCACCTGAGCACCGTTGGCGAAATCACCAAACTGCGCCTCCCACACCACCAGCCCTCCGGGGGACGTGGTGGCATAGCCATATTCGAATGCCAGCACCGCCTCTTCAGAGAGCAGAGAATCATAGATCCTGAAGGGCGCCTGCTCCGTGCTCAGCTGCTGTAGGGGAGCGTAGGTCTGGCCGTCGCGTTGATTGTGGAGCACCGCGTGTCGATGACTAAAAGTACCCCGCCCCACGTCCTGCCCTGTGAGGCGGACGGGATAGCCCTCTTCCAATAATGACGCGTAGGCCATCGTCTCTGCAAAGCCCCAGTTCACCTCCAGCGCGCCGGCGCCCATTTTGAGCCGATCGTCCATGAGCTTCTTTACGACCCGATGAACGGAGAAAGCCTCGGGTATCGCATTGGTTTGTTCGGACAGCGCCTTGAGCTGCCCCAGCGGCACCGCGGTATCCGCGGCCACGTCCCAGCGGTGCCCCAGATAGGGTGTCCAATCAACAAACAACGCCTTGTTGGGCTCAGAGACCAGCGAGCTCACCATCGGCTCATTCCGCTCCAATGCCTCGCGATAATCCTCAACCCAAGCCGCGTCTTGCTCTTGGCTTACCAATCCGTCCGCTATCAACCGCTGGGCATACAACTCCCGCGTCGAGGGGTGCGATTTGATTTTGTCGTACATGCCGGGCTGCGTCACAGACGGCTCATCCGCCTCGTTGTGGCCACGGCGTCGGTAGCACACGAGGTCGATCACCACGTCCTTGTTGAACTGGTTGCGGTAGTCCACGGCAAGCTGGGTCACGAACACCACCGCCTCGGGGTCATCGCCATTGACGTGGAATATGGGCGCCTGAACCATCTTGGCTATGTCGGTGCAGTACTCTGTAGAGCGCGCGTCGGCAGGCTCACTGGTGGTAAAGCCGATCTGATTGTTCAGTACGATGTGCAGGGTCCCGCCTGTGCGGTAAGCCCGCGTCTGGGACATCTGGAAGGTTTCCATGACGACACCCTGGCCCGCGAAGGACGCGTCGCCATGCAGCACGATGGGAACCACCGTCTGCCCATCGGGGTCAGCGCGACGATCCTGCCTTGCGCGAACCGAACCTTCGACAACCGGCGACACGATCTCAAGATGGGAGGGATTGAAGGCCAGCGCCAGGTGCACCTCGCCTCCTGGCGTCATCATGTTCGATGAAAATCCCTGATGGTATTTCACGTCACCGGAGCCGATGTGGCTCACTTTCCCCTCGAACTCGTCAAACAAGTCGACCGGGTTTTTACCCAAAATATTGACCAGCACGTTGAGTCGGCCGCGGTGCGCCATACCAATACATATTTCTTTGGCACCGTAACCGCCGATTCGCTGAATCGCCTCACTCATCATCGGTATGAGGCTTTCCCCACCCTCGAGACCAAACCGCTTGGTTCCGGGGTATTTAGAGCCTAGCGATCGCTCGAGACCCTCTGCACCGTTCAGTTGCCGCAAGATGTTGAGCCGCTGCTCAGCTGAAAAGTCGGGCGCACTGCGCACCGCTTCCATGCGGCTCATGATCCAATGCCGCTCCTCGGTATCCACGATGTGCATGAACTCCGCCCCCACGGTGCCGCAATAGGTGGCGGCCAGATCGTCGCGGATGCTTGCCAAGGTGGCTTCGGAGCGACCAAAGTACACAGTACCCACCTGAAAGGTGGTATCTAAATCCGCCTCAGTTAGCTCATGAAAGGTGAGGTCCAGATCCGGGACCGACGGCCGCTGTGCCAACGCTAGCGGATCAAGTTGTGCCTCTTGGTGCCCACGCTGCCGGTACGCAGATATGAGCTGCACCACTCTGACTTGCTTTCGCTCGTACTCGGTCGCCTGTGAATCCTGCGCGACTGTTGCATCGGTGCGCACCCGCATCTTGGAAATGCGCGCAAATCGGTCACGCAGCACCGAATGAGGCACATCGTGGAGTGCATGGGTGTCAGAAGCCACGCGGGGCAATTGATCGAAATAGTCGCGCCATTCCGGCGGGATGGCGTTGGGGTCCTGAAGGTAGTGCTCGTACAGCGCGTCCACATACTCGGCGTTACCACCCGCAATGTGAGATGTTGCCCACTGCGCCAGCATGCCGGGTATAGGCGTCGCCTGTGTCACTGTTGCCCCCTGTGGTGTTGCGAAGCGGTAGCTCGTCTCGGCCACCGGTCACTCCGCTTGTGGGACCTAGTCTAGGGTAAATGTTTTTTTTGGGCGCCCGCCTAATGGCAAAAACGGCATAATTACTGACATTTCCCGGGGTGCTTCGCCCCTAAAATAACTGACAGTTATGCGCTATATGCCTGATATACAGTCTACGGGATGCCGATATGACAGTCAGCTATGACACCCATCACCACTACCGTGCGGCCGGTATCAGGTCGCCCGATTAAGCAACATGGTACGGATATGGCCAATCGCCTTAGTAGGATTCAACCCCTTGGGACAGACGTTGACGCAGTTTTGAATGCCGTGGCAGCGAAACACGCTAAAAGGATCATCCAGCTTGGCCAGTCGGTCCTCTGTCGCCGTGTCACGACTGTCGGCGAGGAATCGGTACGCTTGCAGCAAACCGGCGGGACCGACAAATCGATCGGGATTCCACCAGAAAGACGGGCAACTGGTTGAGCAACAGGCGCAGAGAATGCACTCGTACAACCCATCCAACTGGGCGCGCTCCTCGGGAGACTGCAGTCGCTCGATCGCTGGCGCCGGTGTGGGATTCTGCAAGTAGGGTTGCACCTTTTCGTACTGCGCGTAAAAAAGGCTCATATCGACGACAAGATCGCGAATCACGGGCAATCCTGGCAGAGGACGAATCACCAGCTTGCCGCCTTTAACACTCTCAGAGAGGGGCGTGATGCACGCCAGCCCATTTTTGCCGTTCATGTTGAGACCATCTGACCCGCAGACACCCTCCCGGCAACTGCGACGGTAGGTCACGCTGCCATCGTGATCAGCCTTGATGAGCTCCAGTACGTCCAGCACCATCAGATCGCGATCGCCCGTGTCGACAGAAAAATCCTGCATGTACGGGGCTTCGTCGCTCTCGGGGTTATAACGGTATAGGCTGACCTGTAACATGTGCTATCGCTCCTGAATAACTCAGTAACTTCTCGCCTTCGGCTGGAAGGTTTCAACGGTTTGCGGGGTAAAGTTGACGCTGCGCTTGGACACTTGCTTTCCCTCACTCTGATAAAGGGAGTGACACAGCCAGTTCTCGTCATCTCGTTCAGTGAAATCTTCTCGCGCGTGAGCACCGCGACTCTCATCTCGAGCCTCAGCAACCACCGCCGTGGCTTCAGCGGTTTCAAACAGGTTTTGCAGCTCCAGACACTCGATCCGCGAAGTATTAAACGCACTTGATCGGTCAGCGAGCGCAACGTTTTCTACGCGCTCTCGCAAATCAGCCAGCTTGGCGATCCCCTCGCGCATGAACTCACCGGTGCGGAACACGCCAAAGTGGTTTTGCATGATTTCCTGCAACTCGTGTCGCAATGGTGCCACCTGCTCGCCCTGCTCTCGGGCGTTGAGTGCCTCAAGCCGCGCACCAGCCGCCTCAATGTCAGTTTGTGACGCGTCCCGGAGCTCAATTCCCTCACGCAGCGACTTCTCGATAAACAGACCAGAGGCACGCCCAAAGACCACGAGGTCCAGCAACGAGTTGCCGCCGAGTCGATTCGCACCATGCACTGATACACAGGCGACTTCGCCGCACGCATAAAGGCCTGGAATGACCGCATCATTGCCCTGCGCATCGACAGTCAAGGCTTGGCCGTGAACATTGGTGGGAATACCGCCCATCATGTAGTGACAAGTCGGTACAACCGGGATGGGCTCCTTAACAGGGTCGACATGAGCAAAAGTGCGGCTCAATTCGCAGATCCCGGGGAGTCGGGATTCTAAAACCTCCTCACCGAGATGATCCAGCTTGAGCTTCACGTGATCACCGTTAGGGCCGCAGCCCCGGCCTTCGAGAATCTCAAGCACCATCGAGCGCGCCACCACGTCTCTGCCAGCCAAATCCTTAGCGTTGGGCGCGTATCGCTCCATAAAGCGCTCGCCGTCCTTATTGACCAGATAGCCACCTTCTCCGCGACAGCCCTCAGTGACCAACGTGCCGGCACCGTAGATTCCAGTCGGATGGAACTGCCACATCTCCATATCCTGCGCAGGCACGCCCGCGCGGAGTGCCATGCCCATGCCATCACCGGTATTGATGTGCGCATTGGTGGTGGAGGCATAGATCCTGCCAGCACCACCCGTAGCGAAGACCGTCGCCTTGGATTTCACGTATACGGTCTCACCCGTTTCAATGCAAATGGCGATCACACCCACCACCGCATCGTCCTGGTTCTTGACCAGATCAACAGCGAACCACTCGTTAAAAAAGACGGTCTCGTTTTTGATGTTGTTTTGATACAGCGTATGCAAGAGTGCGTGGCCGGTGCGATCAGCCGCCGCACACGTCCGAGCCGCCTGTCCCCCCTCGCCAAAATTCTTCGATTGCCCACCAAAGGGTCTTTGGTAGATGCGGCCTTCCTCGGTACGAGAAAACGGGAGGCCCATATGCTCCAACTCGAAGATCGCCTCAGGACCGACCGAGCACATGTATTCAATCGCGTCTTGATCGCCAATGTAATCAGAGCCTTTCACGGTGTCATACATGTGCCACCGCCAATCGTCCTGAGGGTCAGCACTGGCAATTGCGCAGGTGATACCGCCCTGTGCGGACACAGTATGTGAGCGCGTCGGAAACACCTTGGAAATAACGGCGGTCTTATAACCGGACTGGGCCAACTGCAACGCCGCGCGCATTCCAGCGCCGCCTCCGCCTACAATTACCCCATCAAAAGAAATTGTTCTCATAAATCTCACGTCTATCCCGGGAGCCTCGTGGTACATCGCCCCCCTTGTTCACAGCTGATCCAAGACGCCTCAGCTCCAAATAATGACAATCACCCAAATCACGTAACCCACCAGAGCGAGTGACGCGCCCAGCTGGCAAAACAACCTGATGACGTTGCCCTTCGGCCCTAACATTCTCTCGGTCAGGTAATCCGTGAACACTGACCACAAGCCGATCCAGCTGTGTGCCGCCAGCGAAAGAGCTGCCATCAAGGTGAAGACCTTCATCCACGTCTGGTCAAACAGCAATCGCCACGAAGTGTAGTCAACTGAACCCAGTAACTGGTAGGCGATGACAATAAAATATGCGAGCAACACCAGAGAGGTGACCCGCTGAATTAGCCAGTCAGATAGCCCAGTTCGGCTGAAGCTTGTAACAGAGGTCACCATATCAGCACCCCCCACACCGCTGCGGCCGCAGCCGCCAGCACAAACACGATGCGCGCGCCCAACACACCACCCCGCAGCGTCTCACCAATGCCCGCATCCATGATGAGGTGCTTGATCCCCGCAAGCGCGTGGTAAGTCAGCACCGATGCGATACCCCAACTGACCAGCTTGGCTAGCGGTGAGGACAGCACCGCCGCCACCGCGTTGAAGGAGGCTTCAGAGGCAAGACTCTGATCGAGAGCCCACAACATCAGAAAGCTGGAGAAAAACATCAGCACCCCGGTCACGCGGTGTGTGATGGAGGCATAAGCGGTCACTGGCAAGTTAATGGTGCCAAGGTCCAAATTGACAGGACGCGTGTCTCTTGAAGTTGGTCTCACGTTAAATCTCAGAGTAGTTGCGGTTGCGGCGGAGGTTACGGTGGATGACCCGATATCTTCCGCGGTCCGGAGTATAGGTGGGCTCACAATTGATTACAATTTTCCGTCTCGGGTCCCCGATCCGCCTGATGAGTTGATCCATTCAGCGCGTTTCAAATTGACATGTCAGGCGCTCAGCATTAGTTTGGCACCCTCTTATTTCAAGCGGTAGTGATCCTCTATGTCCGACAAACACGCCACCCTGAACCTCACCCATGAGGATGGAACTCAGCAGGCCATCGATCTGAGCGTGCACTCGGGCACATTGGGCCCTGATGTTGTCGATGTGGGCAAGCTGACTGCCAACGGTTACTTCACTTATGACCCCGGTTTCACATCGACGGCGTCCTGCGAATCACAAATTACCTTTATCGATGGCGAGAAAGGGGTGCTGCTTCATCGGGGCTATCCGATAGAGCAGCTGGCCGAGCATTCGGACTATCTAGAAACCTGCTACCTATTGCTCAATGGCGAGCTGCCGACCGCCGAGCAGAAAGACGAGTTCGTGGGCATCATGACCCGGCACACCATGGTGCATGAGCAGATCCGAACTTTCTTCAACGGCTTTCGTCGTGATGCGCACCCCATGGCCATCATGTGCGGAGTGGTCGGAGCGCTTTCCGCGTTCTATCACGACTCCACAGACATCTCCGATCCATGGCATCGCGAAGTAGCAGCATTCAGGCTGATCGCCAAAATGCCCACCATTGCAGCCATGAGTTACAAATTCTCCATTGGCCAGCCATTCATGTATCCCGATAACAGTCTGGATTACGCTGCTAACTTCTTGCACATGATGTTCGGCAATCCCTGTGAACCGACAAAGGTGTCGCCCACTATCGCGCGCGCCATGGATCGGATCTTTCTGCTCCATGCCGACCACGAGCAGAACGCCTCGACGTCTACCGTGCGCCTCGCGGGCTCCTCGCAAGCCAATCCCTTTGCCTGCATTGCAGCGGGTATCGCGGCACTCTGGGGTCCCTCCCACGGCGGCGCCAATGAAGCCGTGGTGAAAATGCTTGAAGAGATCGGCACGGTGGACCATATCGACGAATACATCGCCAAGGCAAAAGACAAGGACGATCCGTTCCGCCTGATGGGGTTCGGACACCGTGTCTATAAGAACTTTGATCCGAGGGCCAAAGTCATGAAACAGGCTGCGGATGAGGTCTTGGCAGAGCTAGGCATCGAGGACGAAAATCTGGAAATTGCCAAACGACTCGAAGAAATTGCGCTCAAAGACGAGTACTTTATCGAGAAGAAGCTCTACCCCAACGTCGATTTTTACTCCGGCATTATTCTGAAGGCGCTCGGCATCCCAACGTCAATGTTTACGGTGATCTTTGCCATAGGCCGAACGGTAGGCTGGATCGCGCACTGGAACGAAATGATCGGCGGGGCTTATCGCATCGGCCGTCCTCGTCAGCTCTATACCGGGGAGACCGAAAGAGATTTCATCCCGCTGGATCAGCGGTAAGTCGATCCATGACAGCCTCTGCGGTGATCACAGGCTCGGGGCTGTTCACCCCGGCCGAGAGCATCAGTAATGAGGAACTGGTCGCCTCGTTCAATGCCTGGGTCGATCTTTACAACGCTGATAACATTGAAGCGATAGCCGCGGGGGAATTGGAGGCCAAAACTCACTCGTCCGCCGAGTTCATAGAAAAAGCCTCAGGCATCAAATCTCGCTACGTCATTAATAAAGCCGGCATTATCGACCCCGAGCGTATGGTGCCAGAGATTCCAGAGCGGCATAACGACGAGCCGTCTGTCATGTGCGAAATCGCCTGTAAAGCAGCCGAGCAAGCCATGGCTGAGGCAGGCATTAGCGCGCGTCAACTGGACGCTGTGATCGTTGCCGCCTCCAACATGCAGCGCGCCTATCCAGCAATGGCAATCGAAGTACAAGCCGCTCTGGGCGCGACCGGATTTGCCTTTGACATGAATGTAGCGTGCTCCTCTGCCACCTTTGGGATCCAGCAGGCCAGCGACGCTATCCGGTCGGGCAGTGCGCGAAAAGTGTTGATGGTGAACCCCGAGATTTGTACTGGACACCTCAACTTTAGAGACCGAGATTCGCATTTTATATTTGGCGACGTTGCCACAGCAGTGGTAGTCGAATCGTCGACAGAAGTGGCGCAGGGTATCGGTTGGGATATCGTCGACTCACGACTGCAAACACTATTCTCCAATAATATTCGGAACAACTTTGGATTTCTGAATCGAGCAGATGCCGCAGGAGTGAACAGCATCGATAAGCTCTTCGTTCAGGAGGGAAGAAAAGTCTTCAAGGAAGTCTGCCCAGCGGTTGCTGCGCAAATCACCGAGCAACTGGCCAAACTGCGCATCGCACCCGATGATTTAAAACGCATTTGGCTGCACCAAGCTAATCAAAATATGAATGATTTGATCGCCCGCAAAGTTTTTGGCAGGGCGCCCTCGGAGGCCGAAGCTCCCAAGATTCTAGACCAGTACGCCAACACGTCCTCAGCTGGCTCCATCATCGCTTTCCACCGGCATAGTCAAGACCTAAAGGGCGGCGACCTCGCTGTGCTGTGCTCATTTGGCGCGGGCTATAGTATCGGCTCTATCGTGCTGCGCCGTCGCTAACCTTTAGGCATCAATCAGCGCGGTCGAGCATCTCCGCTACCGCTGTTAGCAACAGCTGTGTTTGCTCCGGGGTGCCGATCGATATTCGTAACCAATCTGCGATTCGAGGACTATCCCATCTACGCACCAGGATATTCTCTTGCCGCAACGCGTTGAATAGCGCTAGCCCAGATCCAGTGCCGGGGCGAGTAAAAATAAAATTAGCCTGCGAGGGGAGCACCTCAAAGCCCATCCCAAGAAGGCCACCGCTGATGTTCCGCCGACTGTTGATGATGACCTCCGAGGCGTGAGAAGACCATTTCTTGTCTTGGATAGCAGCTGTGGCCGCCGCTTGAGCCACGCTGTCCAGAGGGTAAGAATTAAACGAGTCCTTAATGCG
>ERZ802822.931-NODE-931-length-19494-cov-8.929804_pt1 | contig 19494 bp, 20 predicted proteins | sample MGYA00345649_ERZ802822 | MGnify/ENA primary metagenome ERZ802822 (study PRJEB30503, sample SAMEA104212359) | marine metagenome | biome: Westerlies Biome; feature: [SRF] surface water layer (ENVO:00010504) within the epipelagic zone...; material: water...
AAAATCATTTTATAACTAATTCGTAAGTTTTAGTTAATAAGAAATGTTAGTTTAGCGTATGGTTAAGAGTATAAGTAGCAAACCGCTAACTGAAATGGCGATACCTGTTCGTATATTATTAAAGAAATTCCATTTCGTTTCAAATTTCAACCGCGCATCAGCTAACGTTTTATCATTCAGCTCTTCAATTTTTACTTTTTGGATCTGGTTATTTAAGGGGATATGGATTGCTATTGTTATACCTTGCACACCTAACAAATAGGCAACACCAATTAGAACTATTAACCAAGTTTCTTTCAGTCCAACAATTAGCAATGAAACCAACACTGTAGTTAATATTGCGACAATAGAGCCTATCCAAGTGAATAAGAATAGCGGCTGTTTATTTTGTATTATGGCGTCTGTCACCTGAAATGCCCTTAGAAAATCTTTATCGTTAAGATTGGATAAGCCGGGCATAACTACAATTGCATATGTAAAAATGAAACCACCGACTAAACTACAAAATAAGATTGAAAAAATTAATGAGATATCCAATAGTTCCATTTTACTTTTGCCTCTATCATTTAACTATGATTACTTTAAAAGCTATCTTCAGAATATTGAAACTAGTGGGTTATTCTGCTCAATAATTCCAGGCCTGATAAAACTGATAAAAGAATTTCGGATGGTGCTGGATGCATTAGGTTTTCTCCAAAGTGCATGTAGGATCGAGAAACGAACTTTACAGTCATACAGGCGTCTAAATGCTAGGTTAATCACTACTCTTGCTGTGACACTGTTGCAAGGAGTGTTGTGCAAATCAATCATAAAGAAATGCTTTTTTTAGATGGCAACTAGTTCTAATATTAAAGTAGATTTTGGGATTAATATTAGTATGTCTAGCTAAAATAGAATGCTATAACGATTTTTATTCTTGTGTTTTTTTATTTATCTAATAATAAGAAGTTAAGTGGTCGGTCACTAGCCCACTATAAAAAAGGCCCAGTCATAAAATTGATTAGGTGCGTGCATGCTAGATAAAACAAATATTTTACTTGATGAAAATGTCTATCTTTTTGATAAGAAAACTGGTGAGAAGTTTATAAGACAGTCAAATATAACGTTTTGTCAAATACCCCATTATACATTGAAATCAGAAATTTCTGGGAAAACAATTTTGTTATCTGTCGATGGTATAAAGCGCCGATTTTCCAAAAATCGAAATCCGAGTGGTAAATACATGAGAAAATTTATCCAAAAGTTATCAAAACTAAGATAGTAATTTGATATCAGTTGTATCCAACAATAATTAAGCAGCTTCATTAAAAACTGTGAATAATACACTATAAAATACTGATTTTAAATAGTTATTCCCACTCAATAATAAACTTACTATAAGTCATAGATTTAAAACAATAAAAATAAAACTTTGTAACTACTTTGTAACTTCCATACTGTAATTCTTCTCATAGTGGCTTTCTCTTTCTGCTTTCAACATACCTGCGGTTTCTTCAACAAAATTATTCCTTTCGTCTCTACTGTTAAAAACCCATATACAAACGGTATCTTTGCTGTGATAAATAGCCTTTAGTTCATCGTCTATTTCACATAAAGAATTAGGTATATCTACTTGAATACAGTATATAATACTTCACTCCCACTCAATAGTACCGGGTGGCTTAGAGGTGATGTCATATGTGACTCTATTAACCCCAGTTACCTCGTTAATTATTCTCGTGGCAGTTTCAGCTAAAAAATCATGCTCAAATGGATAAAAATCTGCAGTCATTCCATCTACTGAGGTTACGGCCCTCAGCGCGCACGCATAGTCATAGGTTCGTGCATCGCCCATAACGCCGACTGTTTTTACTGGAAGAATTGTCGCGAATGCTTGCCAAATTTCATCATACAAACCGTGTTTCTTAATTTGGTCAATAAAAACAGCATCCACTTCACGTAGGATTTTTAATTTTTCTTGGGTAATTTTTCCAGGGCAACGAATAGCTAACCCAGGACCGGGAAATGGGTGTCGGCCTATAAAACTCTTGGGAAGCCCTAAATCCTCACCAAGCTGTCTTACCTCATCCTTAAATAACTCTCTTAATGGTTCTATAAGGTCCAGTCCCATCTTTTTTGGGAGGCCGCCTACGTTGTGATGGCTTTTTATGGTTACTGAAGGGCCCCCATCAAAACTTATTGACTCGATTACATCAGGATATAGCGTGCCTTGAGCCAAAAATTCAGCACCTTTTATATTTTGTGCATATTTTTGGAAAACCTCAATAAAAAGTCCACCAATTATTTTTCGTTTGGTTTCTGGGTCGTCTTGACCTTCCAACGCCCGTAAAAACAACTCTTGTTCTTGAGCGTGTATCAAAGGCATGTTGTAATGTTCCTTGAACATTTTGATAACGTCGTCTGCTTCATTTTTGCGTAACAAACCGTGATCTACAAACACACACGTTAACTGCTCGCCAATTGCTTGGTGAATTAGAACAGCTGTAACGGAACTATCTACGCCGCCAGAAAGAGCACAAATTACTTTTTTATCACCAACTGTTTCACGTATTTTCTCAATTGCTTGTTCTCGATAGCCCGTAATAGTCCAGTCTCCAGAGAACCCAGCAAGGTGACAAAAATTTTCTAATAACTTTAGGCCGTTAGGAGTATGATGAACCTCAGGATGGAACTGAACAGCATAGAGATTTTTTTCTTTATTTGCGATGACGGCAAAGGGTGCGTTTTTAGAAGTGCCGAACACTTTGAAGCCTGGTGCTATTTCATTGACGTGGTCTCCATGGCTCATCCATACCTGCTCATGACTGTTTGAAAACCAGCCTGCAAGTAATGGGGTCTTATTATCGGTTTTCTCTAAAATTGCTCTTCCAAATTCGGCAGTGCCTACTCCTTTGCTTACATTACCTCCCAGCATATCCATCATTACTTGTTGGCCATAACAAATACCAAGTACCGGTATGCCTAATTCGTACACTAATTTAGGTGGTCTTGGCGAATTTTCTTCAGTAACACTGGCTGGTCCACCTGATAATATTACAGCTTCAGCGTTAAACTCTTTTAAAAATTCCTCAGTAACATTTTGGAATGGGTGGATCTCACAATAGACCGAAAGTTCTCTTAAACGTCTTGCAATAAGTTGAGTAACCTGGCTACCGAAGTCGATAATAAGTAAGCGTTGGTGATTTTGCATGTGTAGGCTAATAAGCTTAACGCTTAGTTGACGCAAGTACTGGGATATTATTCTTATAATAATCTTTTTCTAGTCGCAATTATCATGGGTTTTCAAAATGTCGCTTTCACGTCTCATTAGCCGTTAATTTCATATGAAATTTTTATATTTGATTATAATAACTTAACCCAATAACGGGATTGAAAGGCTCTATTAATGTCAGATGGTACGGCATCGAGAAGGCGCTCTAGGGGCGGAGGAGGAGCGGCAAGAAGAGCAGAACGCACGTCCGTTAATTTTGAGACTGCCAAATATATTGAGCGAAATATTCCATTGTTCAATATTTTAAATGATGAAGCATTAGAAATAATTGAAGTAAATGCGGAGGCAATATTAGAAGAAATAGGAGTTAATTTTGTAAATAATTCCAAAGCACTAAAAAGATGGCAGGAAGCAGGAGCTGACGTTGATGGAGAGAGGGTAAGATTACCGAAGGGCTTAGCTAAAAGTTTAATGAGCACGGCTCCAAGCAAATATACGCAATTTGCAAGAAATCCTTCAAAGAATGTTGAAATTGGAGGTAACACTCTAGTTTGCGCTCCCGTATATGGACCTCCGTTTGTCAGAGATCTGCAGGGTGGGCGTCGGTATGCAACAATGGACGATTTTAAGAAATTCGTAAAACTTGGTTATATGTCAAAATGGCTTCACCATTCTGGAGGAACAGTATGCGAGCCGACCGACATTCCGGTGAACAAAAGACATTTAGACATGCTTCATGCTCATATGATTTTATCAGACAAGCCATTTATGGGGTCGGTTACAGAACCCAGTCGGGCACAAGATAGCGTCGAGATGTGTGAAATATTGTTTGGTAAAGAATTTGTAGAAGAAAACGCTGTGATGACTTCGTTGATCAATATCAACTCACCCATGACATTTGATGACGTTATGATGGGTGCATTGGAAGTTTACTCCAAAAATAACCAAGCTTGCATAGTATCTCCATTTATCGTTGGAGGAGCTATGGCACCAGTATCAGTAGCCGGTACTCTAACGCAGGTATTAGCTGAGGTAATGGCTGGAATTAGCTATTCTCAGTTGGTGAGGCCAGGGGCGCCAGTGATTTTTGGGGCATTTGTTTCTTCTATTGATATGAATTCAGGGGCTCCAACATTTGGAACTCCAGAGGCGTCACAAATATTGTACGGAGCAGGGCAGCTGGCCCGACGCTTTAATTTACCATTTCGGTCTGGTGGTGGTCTTTGTGGGTCTAAATTACCGGACGCACAATCTGCATATGAAGCAACACACACACTCAATGCTGCACTGCTTGGCGGCGTAAATTTTATGTTACATTCGTGTGGTTGGTTAGAGGGTGGTTTAGTCTCATCTTTTGAAAAATTTGTTTTAGATGCTGATCAATTAGGTGTTTTACATCATCTAGCTAGGGGTGTGACAATTTCGGAAAATGATCAAGCATTAGATGCAATACGTGAGGTTGGTCCAGGCGGCCACTATTTGGGCTGTGCTCATACACAATCTAATTTTAAAGAGGCATTCTGGCGCACTGATGTTTTTGATTATAAGCCTTTTGAGACTTGGGATGAGGAGGGCGCAAAAGATAGTATGAGCCTTGCTTCGTTGAGAGTAGAAAAAATGCTAGCTGATTATCAGCAGCCTCCGTTAGGCGCTGATATTGTGGAAGCTTTGGCTGAATATATTGCAAAAAAGAAATCGTCGATGCCAGATAGTTTTATCTAAATATAATCTTTAAATTTCTAATTGGTCTATTATATCTAATTTACAGGCTCAAAAACTGCATAGCCGATATGGTACAAAAGCTTTACACATTTGTAAAAAAAATGATAAAATAATCAAGCCAATTAGGACATTTTATGCGTGATTTAAAAATCCCTCAACAGCGTCACCCGGAAAAAGCGCACAGGAAAGATAACGAACAGCCCAAAAAGCCAAGCTGGATCCGTGTCAAAGCTCCGACGAGTGCTGAATATAAACAAACAAGAAATCTAATTCGTGAAAACAGATTAGTCACGGTTTGTGAAGAGGCGGGTTGCCCCAATGTAGGTGAGTGTTGGAGCCAAGGTCATGCAACCATGATGATAATGGGCGAGATTTGTACACGTGGATGCACATTTTGCAATATTGCCACAGGACGCCCAGATAAGCTTGATGTTTTTGAACCAGCTAGAGTGGCCAATGCAGTGCATAAGCTTGGTTTAAGACACGTTGTTATAACATCAGTTGACCGTGATGATCTTGATGATGGAGGCGCAGAGCACTTTGCAAAGACGATCCATGCCATTCGAAATAAATGTCCCAAGACAACCATTGAAATATTAACACCAGATTTTCTAAACTGTGACGACGAAGTTTTGGAAGTAATAGTAAAGGCAGCGCCAGATGTTTTTAATCATAATTTGGAAACAGTACCTGGTTTGTATCCAAAAGTAAGGCCAGGTGCTCGCTACTTTCACTCCTTACGGCTTCTTCAAAGAGTAAAAGAATTGTCACCCACTATATTTACTAAATCTGGCATTATGGTCGGCCTTGGCGAGGATCGGCAATCTGTGCTTCAAGTAATGGACGATATGCGAGCTGCCAGTATAGACTTTTTGACAATTGGTCAATATTTGCAACCAACGCCAAAGCATCACAAACTTGATCGATTTGTTCATCCTGACGAATTTAAGTCGTACGAAAAAGCGGCGTTTGGAAAAGGTTTTTTATTGGTTTCTTCAACGCCGTTAACTCGTTCGTCTTACCACGCAGGAGAAGATTTTCAGAGGCTTCAACGTGCACGTAATAAATTATTTGCTAGGAGCTAGTTTTTTTTGAGCTCTGTATATATTTTATTTTTGGTTAAATAAAAGTAATAGTAAGATGGAAAATCTTTGTAAGTTAGGAAAGGACAACAAAGGTTGTGATGTTTTTTCAGTAATTTTGAAAAGTGAAGTGCTACAGGCTCAAGTGCTGAGTTTTGGTGCAACTCTTAAAGATCTTAGATTTAATGGCTTTGAAAACTCTCTAGTTTTAGGCTACCAGTCGCTTGAAGATTATTTTTGTGATAAAAACTATGCAGGCGTTACAGTTGGGAGATATGCCAATCGTATTTCAAATGGCCAATATTATTTAAATTCCCAGAAATTTGAATTAGATAAAAATGAAGTTTGTGCGACCTTGCACGGTGGTTCCGACTCTTGCCACAACTCGTCTTGGGAAATAGAGGACTACGGTTATAATTTTGTTGAGCTAACATATCAATTTAATGATGGCGATATGGGCTTTGGTGGAAACCTATCTGTTAAATTGAGATATGAATTAGCAGGCTCCAAGTTGATATTAACTATAGAAGCATTTACTTCTGACTTAAGCCTATGCAACTTTACTAACCATAGTTACTTCAATCTAGATTACTCTAGTAATTTAGAAAACCATTATCTGACGGTAAAATCTGCTGAGATTGTTGAAGTTGATGAAAATAAATTACCTACTGGACGAGTAAAAAGTGTGGCTGGTTCAAAACTTGATTTTATAGCACAGAAAAAGCTTTTAGATCATAATGGCTCGATATCTTTAATTGATACCAACTTTTGTTTTTCTAATGACCGCACTAAAATACGCGAGATTGCCGAGTTGGAAACGTCTAAATGTAAAATGGTTCTATCTACAACAGAGCCTGGCTTACAAGTTTATACTGGTTCATCGCTCAAGTCTCCTCTGCGACCATTTCAGGGAATAGCCCTTGAACCACAATTTTGGCCTGATAGCCCCAATAACCCAGGTTTTCCAGATGCCTTCTTACGATCAGGAGAAAAATATAAACAAATTACTGAATACAGTTTTACAAATACTGATGGTTGTAACTGATACACTGGTATTGACGTCACCGAGTAATCCAACCACCACCAAGCACACGAGACCCAGTACGTTCATAAAATACGCAAGCTTGTCCCGGTGAAACACCTTCTTCAGGACTAACTAACTCAACAGATGCTAAGTGATCGTTAGCCGGTCTTAGAATTGCCTCACGAGGTGGCCTGGTTGAACGAACTTTTACCGACACATGCCATTCCTTTTTGTTATGAATTGGTGTGTCTCCCAACCAGTTTACCTGTGCCAAAGGTACGTGAGTAGTTTTCAAAAGGGCTTTAGGACCCACAATTACTTTCTTACTTTCAACGTCTAATTTGATCACATATAGTGGTTCGTCTAAGCCACCTATACCCAAGCCACGTCTTTGTCCGACCGTGTAATTTATAACACCGTCGTGAGTTCCTATAAAATTTCCTTCATGATCTAAGATCTCTCCGGGATCCATTGCTTCAGGCCGAAGCTTTTCTATCACAGACGCGTAATTTCCGTTGGGTACGAAACAAATATCCTGGCTATCGGGTTTATCTGCTACATTAAGATTGAATTTTTTTGCAAGCAAACGGGTTTCTTTTTTTGAAGCAAGATCTCCCAATGGAAACCTTAAATATTCTAGTTGCTCGTTTGTAGTAGAGAATAAAAAATAACTTTGGTCTCTAGAATGGTCTACAGCGCAATGTAACTCTGCTTTATTACTGCCCCGCGCGCGGCGTATGTAATGACCAGTTGCCATACAATCGGCGTTTAAATCTTTCGCAGTTTCTAAAAGATCCTTAAACTTTATACGTTCATTGCACCTTATACATGGTACGGGCGTAGCTCCCGATAGGTAACTGTCAGCGAATTCATCGATCACTTTTTCTTTGAATACATTCTCGTAATTCAATACATAGTGGGGAAAATTTAAACCTTCTGCAATGCGTCTCGCATCATGAATATCAACACCTGCACAACACGCTCCTTTTTTTGATAATGCTGCACCATGATCGTATAGTTGCAGTGTTACACCGATAACGTCATAACCCTCTGATTTAAGCATCGCTGCTACCACGGAGCTATCAACGCCGCCAGACATCGCTACAACTACTCTTGTGTCGGCTTCGGGCTTAGAAAAACCTAAAGAGTTTAATTTCTGTAACGCCATTAAGTAGCTGCTCCTAAGACGGTTCGGTGTATTCTCTAACCAATATAGTTTAATTTAATAATTTAACAGGCACCAAATGTTAAAATTAATTGGTATTTACCAATTTTTCATTATGAAAAACTACTTAAAAAATAATCACTGACAGTAGTTTTGTTAGAAATTTCAATAATCTACCATTTGATACTTAATATATGAGTTAAAAAATTTCTTGTTTATCCTAGCGACTCATTTGATTTGAAGTGTAAATTATATTTGAAAGAAGGTTTAAAGGTGATCAGAAATAAAAATATTTTAGATCTCTCCGAGCAAGAAGCGGAAATTGAACTAATTGAATTAGCTAACGAAATAACAGTTGCTGATAAAAATTATCATGAGCTTGACGACCCAAAAATTTCGGACGCTTATTATGACCGTCTTAAAGTTCGCAACATTGAAATTGAGCATCGTTTTCCGAGTTTGAAGCTGGCAAATAGCCCATCTGATAAAATTGGATCAACTGTATCTTCAGCCTTTTCAAAGGTAGTTCACGAAGTCAAAATGATGTCCCTCAGCAATGCATTCAGCACTGAAGATATATTAAATTTCGATGAGAGATTAAAAAGGTATCTAAATATGGTGAGTACTCAGCATTTAGAGTACACAGCCGAACCTAAAATAGATGGTCTATCACTCTGTATTAGATACGAAGATGGATACTTAGTTTTAGCCTCTACAAGGGGTGATGGCTCTATTGGTGAAAATGTAACTGAAAACGCAAAGACGATAGCTGATATACCACATACAATAAAAAATGCTCCCGAACTTTTGGAGGTACGTGGAGAAGTCTATATAGGACACAAAGACTTTAAAAAGTTAAACGAGCGGCAAGCGACTGCTGGCGAAAAAGTTTTTGCTAACCCTCGAAACGCAGCGGCAGGCTCACTTAGGCAATTAGATCCAGTTATAACAAAAGATAGACCACTACGGTTTTTCGCTTATTCTTGGGGAGCAATTTCAGAGCAATTAGCTGCCAGCCAATATTTAGCTATTAGTAAACTTGCAGAGTTTGGATTTTCTACAAATCCGCTTACTGAAAATTTCAAAAAAGTTGAAGGCTTATTAAAATACTATGAAAAAATAGAGAAGCAACGGGCCTCTTTGGATTATGATATCGATGGCATCGTCTATAAAGTAAATAATCTGGAGACCCAAAAAAGATTAGGGTTTAGAACTAATACGCCACGTTGGGCAATTGCTCACAAATTTGCTGCTGAAAAAGCCTGGACTAAGATTTTGTCTATTGAAATCCAAATTGGTCGAACAGGCGCTCTAAGCCCTGTTGCTCGACTTCTCCCTGTAACAGTAGGCGGCGTGGTTGTTTCAAATGCAACTTTGCATAATGAAGATTATATTTCTGGTTTTGATAATGTTGGTAATCCAATTAGAGATGGAAAGGATATCCGTATTGGGGACTGGGTTCAGATTTATAGAGCTGGGGATGTAATACCGAAAATATCTGATGTGGACCATTCCAAAAGAGAGGGCGAAAGTAAGAATTACTCGTTTCCAAGTGTTTGTCCAAAATGTGGCTCAGCGGCTTTAAGGGAGGAGGGTGATGCTGTTCGTAGATGCAGTGGTGGGCTTGTTTGTCCAGCGCAAGCAATTGAACGATTGAAGCATTTTGTGTCTCGAAAAGCACTTGATATTGAAGGACTGGGCGCAAGACAAATTGAGATGTTTTTTAATGACAGTGATTTATCCATTCAGGAACCAGCAGATATTTTTAATATTGAGGAACGTGATAATGAAAATTCATCAAAGCTAAAAGATAGGCTTGGATGGGGAGAGAAAAGTGTGTCAAATCTTTTTAAAGCTATTAACTCTAAGAAAGAGATCGAGTTTGCAGTTCTACTGTTCAGTTTGGGTATCCGGCATGTTGGTGAAACAGCTGCTAAGTTAGTAGCAGCACATTACCATAATTGGACTGATTTTATAAATTCCATGGACCGTGCTGGAAAGGATAGAACTGGTGAATTTGAAAAACTGATGTCGATTGACGGTGTTGGCAGTGTAATGGCTAATTCACTGTTTGAGGCTTTTTTACCCGGACCTCAACGCGCGAGTATTGACAGACTAGTGAACCGGCTATCAATTAAAGATTTTCCCGTGAATGAAGTAAAAGATAGCCTAATTGCAAATAAAATTATTGTATTTACGGGGAAGCTTGAGCGTATGAGCAGGGATGAAGCTAAAGTTTCAGCAGAACGGTTAGGGGCACGAGTTGCGGGCTCTGTTTCGTCAAATACTGATTTAGTGGTTGCTGGTCCTGGTGCTGGTTCAAAAGCTAAGAAAGCAATTGAACTTGGTGTTCAAATAATCACAGAGGATGATTGGTTTTCGCTGGTCGAAAATAGATGACTAGTCGACCAGAGATATTATTTCCCCTTCATAGATCATTAACCACTTTAGAAGGTATTGGTCCTGGTATTGAAAAAAAAATGAAAGGACTTTTAATCGATAAGCCGGTAGATTTGCTTTTTACATTACCAATCTCATTTATACAGAGAAAATTAGTGGACACGGTTTTTATGTATCCGTCAGGTAAATATGTTATCGTTGAAGTGAGCATTTTAAAACATCAGCCAGGACGCACAAAGCAGAGTGCATACAAAGTAATTGTACAAGATAAAGAAGTAAGTTTTAATTTACTTTTTTTTCATGCTCGAAAAGATTATTTAAATAAGATTTTACCAATCGGGGAAAAACGTATCATTTCCGGAAAACTCGAATTATTTGACGGTTTTCAACAAATTGTGCATCCTGATTATATCATTCAAATGTCAGAGAAAGCCCAAATTAAGAGTTTCCAGGCTATTTATCCGTTGACGGCAGGTATTACTCAAAAAATAATGCGTAGGTCTTTAAACTCAGTATTTCAATTGTTGCCTGATCTTGAAGAATGGATTGATCCAAGTTTAAAGGAGAGCCGGTCATGGCCAGATTGGAACCTTGCTTTAAAACTTGTACATGACCCAACTTCACATGAGGCTTTTGAAACAGGTTTTCCTGCTCGGGAACGCCTATCATATGATGAACTTTATGCTCACCAGCTTACACTTGCGATTGCAAGGCTTAATAATAGGAAGAAAGCAGGCCGGCCGACATTAGGAACTGGTGATCTGGAGGCATCAGTCTTAACTGAGTTAGGTTTTGATTTAACAAAATCTCAAAAAAGTTCCATTGAAGATATAAAACAGGATTTAGCTAAACCTTTTAGAATGAATAGGCTCTTGCAAGGTGATGTAGGGTCGGGAAAAACAGTGGTTGCTTTTGTCTCGTTGTTGGTGGCAATTGAGGCTGGCGGGCAGGGTGTATTGATGGCCCCAACGGAAATATTGGTGCAACAGCATGTTGAAAATTTGCGTCCGCTTGGAGATAAAGTGGGCGTTGTTATAGAATCTTTAACTGGAAGAGATAAGGGTAAAGAAAGAGAGAAAAAGCTCAAAGCTCTCAGAGATGGTAATATTCATATTTTGATCGGCACTCACGCCGTTTTCCAGTCTGGTGTAAATTTCTTAGACTTGCGTTTGGCGATAATAGATGAACAGCATCGATTTGGTGTTCGGCAGAGATTAGCCCTGGGTGAAAAGGGGCAAAGTGTGGATGTTTTAGTGATGACTGCGACTCCGATACCTAGATCACTTGCTTTATCGCAGTATGGTGAGATGGATCTTACAGTTTTAAGGGAAAAGCCAGCAGGCCGTAAGCCTGTAAAAACAGTAATTGTTTCAGATAATCGAGTGCACGAAATAGCAGCAAAATTAAAAGAGGCAATAAACAGAAATATTCAAGCTTATTGGGTATGTCCATTAATAGAAGAGAGTGAGCTTCTTGATTATACAGCTGCCGAGGAGCGTTTTAAAGCTCTCCGGACAGATCTAGGAGAGGGGTTAGTAGGCTTGGTCCATGGTCAAATGAGTTCGGAAGAAAAAGATGATGTGATGAAGAAGTTTAGCCACGGTGAAATTAAAGTTTTAGTATCCACAACGGTGATCGAGGTGGGTGTAGATGTCGCAAGAGCTAGTATTATCGTTATAGAGCGTGCAGAAAAATTTGGCTTAGCTCAATTACATCAATTGCGCGGGAGAGTTGGTAGGGGTAGCTCTGAAAGTAGTTGTATTCTTCTTTATAAAGCTCCTTTAAGCGAAAATGGTGAGAGACGACTTAGTATTTTAAGAGAAACTGAGGATGGATTCAAAATTGCTGAAATTGATCTGCAAATGAGAGGAGCGGGTGATATGATTGGAACTGCCCAATCGGGCTTGCCACGATTTAGAATTGCAGATATTTACACTCAAGAAAAATTACTTAACGTTGCTCATAAATACGCACGAGTTTTGCTCGAAAAAGATCCAACTTTACGTTTAACCAAAGAAGGCAATGCATCCCGCAAATTACTTTGGCTAATGGGCCAAGAGCAAGCATTTCGCCTATTGTCGGTAGGGTAAACGCTCCCATATTCGATAAATGTTCACAAAAAGTTCTTTACAATTTAAAATAGTAGCGTTAAATAGAACAAATCATAAACAAAGGGTCTATTTATGCGAACAGAGCTAAAAAATATTTTGTTAGGTAATGGAGTTGGTTTTATAAAAGATGCTATTGGCTGCGTTTCTTTAGTTGTAATATTATTTGCTGGGCTCCATTTGCCAGCCCTCTATTGAATTGTAATTTTGTATAAATTGCTTTCCATTTAGGAAGTCTTTTTAGTCTCAATCATATTTATTTCATTAATTGCATCTGCTATTGCATCAAATGTTAGTAGTATAGATGAGTGTCTATTTTTAAAATCTTTTGCGGGTTGTAGTACTTCGAGCTCCTCAAAAGGTTTGTTTGGGGGTGACCCATCGTTAGTTAACATATTAATCAGTTCTTCACGCGCAGTAAGTATTTTATCTACATCGCTTCCAATAATTGATTTTGATATTACGCTGGCAGCAGCCTGGCCAAGTGCGCAGGCTTTTACTTCATGCCCGTAATTAACCACTTTGTTCTCATTAATGCATATATCAACTGTCACCATTGATCCGCACATGGGGGATCTTTTTTTTACAGTACTTTGGGGGTTATCCAATCTTTCTGTAAGAGTGATATTTGCTGCTAGGGCCAGTATGCGCTTAGAATATAAATCGATTAAATCGTTATTATCTGTCATTGTTTAAATATGCTCTTTTCCCGGGGCTGCCACTTATATAGATAATACGATAATTATAAAAACAACATAGTGAATGATAATGAAATTTGAATTAAGCCAATTAAAGTTTAATGAGCAAGGTCTTATACCTGCGATCGCTCAAGATTTTAAGTCTGGAACAGTTTTAATGCTAGCCTGGATGAACCTAGACTCTATTCGACAGACATTAACGACTAAGCGGGTTACTTATTGGTCTCGCTCTCGTAGCACACTGTGGGAAAAGGGCGCTACTTCGGGACATACCCAAGAGTTAATAGAGTTTAGATATGATTGTGATAATGATGCAATTTTAGTCCTTGTAAAGCAAACAGGAGCTGCATGTCATACAAACAGAATAAGTTGTTTTTTTAATAAATTAGTAAATGAAAATGAAAGTATAATTCTAGAGTAATGTTAATTTATTTACATAGCTCGCGTACCATTCTCTAGAATAACCCTAGAAGTTCTCTAATATCATCAGGGCTATAACCGTTTGTTCTATACATACTAATAGATTGTGCATCATTTCTCTTTGCGAGCCGATTACCTGCTTCATTAGTGATTAACCTATGGTGGTGGTACTTGGGTGTGGGTAACTCTAAAATATTTTGAATAACAACGTGAATTTTTGTTGCCTCAAATAAGTCTTCGCCTCGTATCACGTCTGTCACACCCTGACATGCATCGTCTATAACACTAGCTAAATGGTAAGCAGCGTAACCTTGCCGCCATAAAACAACATCACCTATAGTTTTCTTAAAGTCAGATAATGTAAAAGCCGATTGGCCCTTTTGGAATATATTTTCTTTGAAATTGAATGATTTTTTTTTGAGCTTTGGGTGCATTCGAATATTGCTTTGCAATAAATTTAGATTTTGACGTGGTTCTTTTGAGAAATAAATTTTTTCATTTCGACATGTACCTGGATAAACAAGACCGTCTGCGCCATGTGGAGCTGACGTTATCGAAGAAATATCACCTCGGGAACATTTACATCTAAATAAACCAAAATTTTTGGCCTTATTTAGCATTTTACTAAAATATAAATCTAATCTTTCAGATTGTCGTAAAATAATTTTGTTCCATTTTATACCAAGCCAACTCAGATCCTCGTAGATTTGTTCTTCCCACTCACTTCGTGCCCTAGACTGATCTAAATCTTCAATTCTTAAATGAAAGATTCCTTTGTTCTTTTGTGAAATATCATAGGCTAGAAGTGCAGAATAAGCATGTCCAAGATGCAAAGGACCGGTTGGAGACGGTGCAAAACGCGTTATAAAAGTCATAGTTTCTTGATAACGTATACCATAGACTTCAAATCTCTTTTTAAGATGTGTGCTCCAAGTTCGCAGAATAGTTGCTCTGCTTTTTTTTCTTTAACTGTCTGTTCAACTTTTAAAGAATATTCTGGAACCATAAGAGAATGTTCATTGAACGAAAAAGCAAATAATCCATTTTGGGGCAATAAATCAAATACTTGATCAAATATGCTTATTGGAGCCGCGCCAACGCTTATCACTCCAATAGCTGTAATTATGGAATACTCATTTTGCTTAACTGGAATACCTTTGTCTGGATCAAAGCACTCTAAGTTTCTGTAGATATCTTTTTCACGAGCGATTTCTATCATCTCGCTTGAAATATCAACTCCATCAATAGATGAGAATCCGCAAGAAAGGAGAGCTTCTGCTGATAGGCCGGTCCCGCAGCCAAAATCTAAGATAGGAGTTGATTTATTAGAAGCAAATGTCGCTAAGGCTTTGGCTGTTCGAATGGGTGTAATATATTTGTTTTGAGCAAGCTCGTTGTCGTAGGTGTCCGCCCATTCCCGATATAAATCCTTCGGGTCTTTATATTCATCTTTGTAAACTTTATCCAAAAAATCTGAGCACATACATAAAGCCTAGCTTCTTTTCTTGGGTCATGTCTAGTGCCAGCTAGCTTCCCAATCTTTCCACAAGGATTTTGCTCTATCGGTATAAGCTTTGTACCGATCTTTTCTCGCTTTTCTACCAGATTTTAAGCTATTGATCGGGTTGAATAGGCCAAAATTCACATTCATTGGTTGAAAAGTTTTAAGATCTGCCCCGCCTGATATATGATTTAGAAGTGCTCCTGTGGCTGTATCCAAGGGAACTTCATCTTTTTGAAGACCAAGTATTTCAGCTGCTGCAAACCGACCTGCAATCAAGCCCATTGCAGCACTTTCGACGTACCCTTCAACTCCTGTTATTTGACCTGCAAACCTTATATTCGGCGATGATTTTAGTCGCATTTCTTTATCCAACAACTGTGGTGAGTTTATGAAAGTATTACGGTGGATACCTCCTAATCGCGCAAATTCTGCATTTTCTAAACCGGGTATCATAGAAAAAACACTTTTTTGGGCTCCATACTTCATCTTTGTTTGGAACCCCACAATGTTATATAGTGTCCCTAATGCGTTGTCTCGCCTTAATTGAACTATGGCATAAGGCTTTTCCTTACTATTTGGGTTTGTTAAACCAACCGGTTTCATTGGGCCAAACCGTAAGGTTTCTCGACCACGCTCCGCCATTACTTCTATTGGCAAACATCCGTTGAAGTAATCAACTTGCTCATCTTCGTGAAACTCAGTTTTTTCCGCTACTAATAAAGCATCTATAAATTTCTCGTACTGGTTTTTTGTCATTGGACAGTTTAAATATGCTTTTCTCTCTTGCTCTGTCTCGCCCTTATCGTAACGCGATTGCATCCAAGCTTTGGACATATCAATTGTGTCTTTATACACGATTGGGGCTATTGCATCATAAAAAGATAAAGCATCATTGCTGGTTAACTTTCTTATGCGAGCAGCTAATAGCTCCGAGGTCAGTGGACCTGTTGCTACAATTAATTTGCCATTATTTTCTAATTCAGAATTTTCTTCGTTTATTACCTTTATGTTCTGGTGTTGTTGTATTTTATTTGTAACGCTTTTTGCAAAATTATCTCTATCAACCGCCAAAGCACCTCCTGCTGGAAGTCTGTTGTCAATTGCTGATTTAATAATTAAGCCATTTCCTTCATACATTTCCCAATGTAGAAGACCCACTGCATTATGTTCATCATCATCTGACCTAAATGAGTTTGAGCAGACCATCTCTCCTAGATAATGTGTATTATGGGCAAATGTTTTTACTTTTGGCCTCATTTCATACAAATGGACCTCTACTCCCATATTAGCGGCTTGCCACGCAGCCTCACAGCCGGCCATTCCCCCGCCGATAATTGTTAGAATTTTCGACTTGTCCATGTTTTAACTATCAGACAAGCAGAGGGAAAAAATCATTGATCCCATTCTGGTCTCTTTTTGTCCAAGAAGAAATTAATTCCCTTTTTTGTTTGCTCTAACATCATATTTTCCGCCATGACGGTACCAGTATAATCATAGGCGTCTTTTAGGTTCATCTCTGCCTGCTTATAGAAGGCCTCTTTACCTATTTTTACAGCTTCACCTAGTTTATTAGTAATTTGCATCGCTAATTCATCAGTCGTCTTCTCTAGCTGATCAATTTCTGAGATTTTGTTGACTAAACCAATTTCTTTAGCTTCTTTAGCTTCTATAAATCGTCCTGTCACGAGCATCTCAAAAGCTCTTTTGCGTCCAATTGCCCTAGTCAAAGCTACCATTGGTGTCGAACAAAATAGTCCAATATTTACACCATTTACACCAAAACGTGCGCTTTTATCTGCAACTGCCAAATCACAGCTTGCTACAAGTTGACAGCCGGCAGCTGTTGCAATGCCATGTACTTGTGCAATTACGGGTTGTGGCAGAGATTGGATAGTAGTCATCATTTTTGAGCATCTTACAAATAGATCTTGAAAATATGCAACACCACCGTCAGAATTTTTCCTTTGCTTTGTCATTTCTTTAAGATCATGGCCAGCGCAAAAACCATTTCCTGCACCAGAAATAATAACACAACGTACATTTTTACTTTTCCGTAAGCCGTCGAGCTCCACTTGCAGAGTATTAAGTAAATCATCTGAAAGTACATTTAATCTACTGGGCTGATTAAGTAGCAATCTACAGATTGCTCCGTCATCATTTCGCTCGACCAAACTCATCTTGTTCTCTTTCCTAAAATCATTCATTACTATTTAGGATTTTGTACCGAGGTATCAATGAAATTACAATTTTCAATTTCAGAATTATCAAGCTACTTAGACGAGGTTTTTCCGCAGGTAGTTGATCAGTATAGGATAGTTGAATTACAGCCTGGTTTTGCACGCGTTGCTCAGAATGTAAAAACTGAAAATTTACGGCCTGGTGGAACTGTTTCTGGTCCAACCATTTTTGCCCTTATTGATATTGGAATGTATATTTTGCTCCTGGCACATATTGGAAAAGAACCTCTTGCCGTCACTACTAATTGCTCTATCGATTTTCTGCGAAAACCAAATGCAAACCAGGAAATAATTGCGGATTGCAAACTTATAAAATTAGGAAATACTCTCGTTTTTGGCGAGGTAGCAATAAAACAATCAGCAACAGAGGATTTATTAGCAAGATCCTCTATAACATATTTCAGACCGAAGGTTATAGACCAAAATACTCTTAAGGGCTAGTCTTGGGGAGGCTTGATGAAGGTGCAGCACCGTTCGTAGAAGCCTGTTTTATTTTGGAAGTATCTGGTGATAAAACTTCGCCTTTACTATTTTTGACGTTCTGGTTTATTGGATCATCTTGTCTTTGTACAGACCCCTCAAAATGAGCCCCAGACTCAATTGCTATAGTTTTGTGGATTATATCACCCTCGACCCGTGCCGTTGAAGTCAGCCTTACTTTCAAACCTCTTACTCGTCCAATAATTCGGCCATTTATTACGACATCATCCGCAACGACCTCTCCTTTGATGGTTGCGCTCTCACCAATTGTCAGGAGATGAGCCCTAATATCACCTTCTACCATTCCTTCTACTTGAATATCCCCTAGGGTTTTTATGTTACCAATAACTTTTAAATCCTCGGACAGATTTGAGGCTGCAGGTTTAGATTGGGAAAACGGAGCCGAAAAACTAATCTCTTTTTCTTCGATTGAAGGGTCTGATACTAAAGGTTTTGCTGCATCGTTATTTTTTTTATAATCTGTGATTTTAGTTTTAGAAAACATCTTGTTTCGCCCTAATATACTTCATTGGATTTGTAGGTTTGCCATTCTTTCGAATTTCGTAATGTAAATGCGTTCCTGTCGATCGTCCAGTATTACCCATAGCTCCAATACGTTTTCCTTGAGAAACTCTTTGACCAACTTTAACACTAATTTTTGACAAGTGAGCATACCGCGTTTCATAGCCGAAGTCATGTCTTATTTTTACTAATTTACCATAACCTTTTTCCCAACCCGCGAAACTAATGACACCATCCGCTGTTGCAAGGATTGGACTCCCATGCCGTGCAGCCATATCCGTACCGTTGTGGGTCGTACCCCACCGTGGTCCAAAACCAGATGTGTATCGAAAATTTTCATTAAGAGGATGAGCAAAAGGTAGTTTTTGTACCACGATACGCCAAGCGCTGAGTTCCAAGATTTTATCAATCATTTTCTTTGCTATTTGTTCGTCGTGTGTCAAATTCTCTTGGGGAAGATTTGAAATTGGTAGATTTGGACCTCCATATCCAGAGTAGTTATTTCTTATTATTTTCAGGATACTTTCCAGATCTAGACCAACAGATTTAAACATTTTTTCGAGAGGTTTAACTGAAACAATTAAAGCTTCCTCAATTTGACGAAAAATTTGCTCATTTCTTTGTTTAGATAAATCTAAACGGTTTCTATCTTTTTGATTCTTACGATATCATTTTACCAATATGTCAATGAACTTTGTGCGCAACAAAGTAAAACCCTGATGCTACAGCTTATACAAAAGTATAAACGTTTGTGGAGAATATCGGAGTCGAACCGATGACCTCTTGCGTGCAAGGCAAGCGCTCTAGCCAGCTGAGCTAATCCCCCGTTTCTATAAAATTGTCAAACCTTTTCAGTCAACATTATATCTTTATCGGCGACTCATCCTCTAGAATTTCCTTTTTAGTAGTCTCAGGCAGACT
>ERZ802822.932-NODE-932-length-19492-cov-28.204790_pt1 | contig 19492 bp, 17 predicted proteins | sample MGYA00345649_ERZ802822 | MGnify/ENA primary metagenome ERZ802822 (study PRJEB30503, sample SAMEA104212359) | marine metagenome | biome: Westerlies Biome; feature: [SRF] surface water layer (ENVO:00010504) within the epipelagic zone...; material: water...
TGGCGGCAACTTGGCTGATGCTTGCAAAGCCGGTAAGCGCGTTTTACTGAGTGCCTTAGTGCCGTAGTTAGACGACACCGCACACGCGGCTGTTATAGACATCTCGCTTTACTACGTTTGGGTTCTCATATCTCGAGCGGGCTACTACAAGGGCAGTGGCAGTGGCACTAACTCCCCCACAGCAGTTTCTGCTGGAGTTTGTCAGCGCGCTATAACAGTTTGCGGTGAAAACTGCTCGCATTGTATCTGGTTATGCGGCAGCCACTCCCTATACTTATTGGACTTACGAGTAATAGCGGAGCGAGCGTAATCCGTTAATCGTTTTAAATCTTGGTTTATTGATAACAGTGGTCAACACGTTGCTCAACACTCCGTAGACATTGAGAAATCTGTTAATTCATAAAGTGTTGATTTTATGAATATTTTTTTTCAAAGACTTGTACGCTTTTTCATCCCGAACGCGAGCAAACGCCAACCCGTTTTCTAGCAAGTTACTTAAGCTGGCACCGGCCCAAGAGGGCTATCGCACTGATCCGATAGCAGTAGTTACCCGCCAGATACATGAGTAGGTGATAATTAAAAATGACTTTCCCATCCCACCTTATTTCCTCCTGTTCTTGGTCTCTTAGCCTACTTTTTCCCCAAAACTCAGATGCTCACGGGAACTCCCATTACTGATTAACAAGAGTTTAAGTCTCGTTACCGCGATTGCCCTAGACCGACAAGCATAATTCGCTGGCTAATAAATTGACCCGTAAAGAGTGACACTTACAGGCGCCACAAACATCGCTCTCGGCATATGGCTAAAACGTCAGCCAAATTTGACTGCCACGACGAGAAACTGGACGTAACACTGACTGCGCTGATGATCTTGCTTAGAGCTCGTAGGTTATTAGGATGCGGACGGTCTCGCCCTCGGTGAATACAGGATTCGCAAAATCGAAATTAATAACGCCATCGTCTTCCGTGTAGGTGCTTTGGCCCAAAAACTCTGTCGAATCAGCGACTAGATTGTTATTTTCATCTAGGTGCACCTTCACCAACCCAATATCTCTTACATCATCGAGTTCGCCTGTCGCCATGATCGATATCCCATCAAGTCGCCCATCGATATCACCAAACAAATCAAAGGCGAGCACTGCACTATCTCCATCACCCGCGCGGAAATTTACTTTATCGAGATCCACTGCAACCACTTCCATAGAGGGGGATGAACTTGTTGAATCCGAGAACAATTCCCAAATGATTTGATTTGGAGTTTTACCCTCGATCTCGGCAGAAAACCAAGAGTGGCCTGCCGGCTTATCGAATTCGGTGTTGATCACATACAGGTTGACCTCCGTGCCCTCTCTTCCTCCAACATGGCGCTCCAAGGTCACGTCACCACCATTTAATACTGATGAAATTTGGGAGCCCTCCGGCATCTGATTTTGCTCGACCCAAAAATCTATGGAGCTGTAAACAGATGGAAAGTCCCCACTCCCATCAAGAGGGATTACGGAGTCGTCGCTTCCATGAAAATGAAGGATCGACTTCGATATCGAGTCATCGCATACACCATCGAGCCTAACTCCAGACATGATTGCCACGGAGTCAAAAATATCTGCCGCTGTGCACGCCAAGTCGTATGCCATCATCCCCCCATTTGAAAATCCAACAGCAAACGTTTTTTCAATATCTATTTGTAGCTTATTGGCAACATCAGAAACGAGGCGCCGAGCAAACATAACATCGTTAATTGCTATATCCGGCCCAACGTCGCCTGGCTCCCAGTAAGGATCACCTTTCTCTCGAATCATCGCTTGGGGATAGGCAACTAAAAAGCCCTCGTCATCAGCTAGATTATTCAGCCCGTAAAAGTTTCCTATGTTCTCGGCATAAGCGTTGGCACAGTCACCATAGCCATGAAAATTAATTACCAGCGCTGAAGGGGTATCCGGCGATTCGAGGGTCGAAGGGTATAGAATGTATTCTCTTCCTACTCCATTCTCCTCGATTCTTTGATACCCCTCGGTGTTTTGATTATTGCAAAACGTTGGCTCAGCAACCTGCGCAGACGTTACCTGCATGTTTATGAGGAATGCATTGAACGAAAAAAAAAGCGTCAGGTACCTGTGAAGAGACAATTTCATTCGCAACTCTCCTGTTCAAATCGCATGCGTTTCACAACTATAGACGGTCAGGGCGCCTCACGGATTCTGTCGATAAATTTTTACGTTGTAGTAAATTGCACGCTATCGCATTTATCCGATAGCCATGGGTGAGGGGGAGCGCAGTTCATGCGTCATCCCTTTACCACCAACCCTGGATTATGTTGCGCCAAATAAATGGACGCAGCTCTCACAAACCATAAAAGCGTCAAGGCTGTTCCCATCGCCAAACCAATCCAATAACCAAGAACATTGTATTGCCAAGACAGCAAGTAACCTATGGGCATAGCAACTAACCAAAGGCCCGCGACGCGACCCAAGAAGACAGTCCTCGTCTGCTCTATGCCCACCAAGAAACCTTGGCCCGCTAATGTCACGTCGTCCAGCAACTTCAGAAATAAAAGGCAGTAACATATCTGAAGCCAAATCGTCTCTGCGGCGCCATCGATGGAATAGGCAGCTGCAATCTCTTCACCCAAAAATAGAAACGCCAATAGCATTGGGGAAGATGCTAAGAGCATTACCTGGGTCGATGTCCTGCGCACTGACTTCATACCCGCCATGTCTCCAGCCCCCCATGTTTGGCCGACTAAGATAGAGGTTGCACCCATAAAACCTAATGAAAAAACGTGGCTTAAAAAAAGTACATTGTGAGCAACATTGTGGGCGGCTAATTGCTCTGCCCCCATAGACGCTACGAACACAACTAATAAGGCCACATATAAATAAAGCGAACCCTCGTTAAATCCTATGGGCAGACCAACTCTAAAGATACGGCGGAAGTAAGGCATGTCGTGGGATCTGGTGAGACTCGCGAACGTAATCGACTGAAAGTCCGACTGAAACAACAATAAAACCGACAAGAGACATTTAGCTAAAATCGCGGCTAAAAACGAATACGCAATCCCTGCGGATCCCATTGCGACAAATCCACCATTGCCATAAACAAATAACCAAATGGCAAGCAGCATAGTAAGGAACGCAATCACATTTATCGCCGCAGGCCAAAATGTTCGTCCCGCGCCGTTGGAAATCGCTATCACTGTGAACGCTAAAAGTTCGAGCGGAATAATCCAGATTAGAATTCGAAGGTATTGCTCCACCAAAGACGAAATATCTGGCGACGTCGATATGACAGGAAGGAGTAATTCAAGAAGTTTGAGTGCAACCACGGCCATGATTGATAGCAGTAATGCTACGAACAAAGCACTTCTAAGCAAGGAAGATAACTCGGATGCTAAATCTCCAGCCCCTTTTAAATTCGCCGTAATGGGAATAATGGCACCTAGAAGAGCAAATAGCGCGATGACAGTGGAAATCAGTAACGTCGTTGCAAATCCAAAGGCCGCTAACTCTTCTGTCGAGAAACTGCCGGCGACCATCATTGCCACTGTATGCATTCCGATATCGCAGGCGTAAAGCAGTGTCAGCGGTGCTCCGAGCTTTATTAAGTTGATTGCTACCGGCCTCGAAAAATACAAGTTATCTCTCTTACAGTTGTTTACAGGAGCAAAGCCCAACAAAGCAGCAAATTCCTGTTTCGAGATCTTCGGCAGCCGGGTGTCTATTTTAAAAAGTCGAACACCTGATTGCATCCGTGTTTGTAGTACTCATGAAGACAGTGCTTTCTGTCAACAAATCATGCAAGTGAAAACACTGTTTTGAACCCACAGATTCAAGCAAATTAAATAGCCAAAACTAACGTACCAACATCCCCAAGGCCCCGGGGGGGCTTTCGCATTGATGAGTCAGCAGTAGTTACCCGCCAGACACATCAGAAGCTAATTTGAAAAAAGTAGCTCTGTACAACAAGGCCCTGGTCACTTTAGCAAAGCTGGTACGGCCTTCAGGGTTGGGCCGTTGGCTTTTGAAAAATAAGCACATGTTGCTGAGGCAAGTAGCTTTCTGTCTTGATCCAATCGAGGCCAATAGCGGCCATTTCTTGCTTCACCTGCAACTCACTCATCTTGTGTAGCCGCTTGATAGGAACGCGTCGGTCTTCTGCTCGGTACTCCACAAGCACAAGTCGCCCGCCTGGCTTCAAGGACTCTTTCAGACGTTCGCCCATCTCTCTGGGAAACGAGAACTCGTGGTAGGCATCCACGATGAAAGCCAGGTCAATCTCCTTGGCGGGTAGCTTCGGGTCATCCTCCTCGCCCAGAACGGTCTCCACATTGGCGACATTTTCCAGCGCTTTCCGCCGCTCTACGCGGGCCAACATCTCGGGTTGAATATCAACCGAGAATACTTTCCCTCGAGGCACCCGCTGTGCAACAGGAAATGTGAAATAACCCGTGCCGGCGCCAATGTCTGCGACCACGAAATCATCTGAAAGACTGAGCCCGGCGATCAAAAGGTCTGTTCGCTCCTGACGCTCCCGCTCTGGGCGCTCAAGCCAGCCAGCGCCCAGATGACCCATAACATGGGAAATCTCTCTTCCCATGTAAAACTTACCTATTCCGTCACGGCTAGGCAGACCGGTGGTGTAATGCGAATTTTCGAGGTCGGCGTCCGCTCTGACAACACACGCACCAAAAGCCAGGCATAGATAGAGCATCCACCGTACTATTAGCATTTTACCTCCAAGCTTTACGTGTTATCCCGATGATAGCAAAAGCGCAGTGAGAACCTATTGGCCAGATACACCCCCCGGATGGGGGCTATCGTATTTGTCCGATAGCAGTGGTTATCTGCCGATACATCAAAAGCCAATTTGGCAATAGTAGGTTTGCATAGGCATGGTTATTGCCTGGGGTTTCGATTAGTCCTCTCGTGAGCTTGCTTATGCAAAAATACTGTCACCTAAGGTTTATGCTGGCGTCATACTTTGTCACTAACGTTAGAAGCCTCAAGTAGTCAGACCGAGGAAGTCCAAATGAAAAGTGCAGTGGTTTCAGTGTTAGCGCTAGCTAGTTTGTTTTCAGGCAATTCTGTTTACGCACAAGAGAGCAGTGAATGCGACGGCGTAATTTCTATCCTAAGAATTTCAAATTACGTAAAAACTGGGACCGAAGAAGGCCTCAAAGAAGCGTCTGAAAAGCATGACGCATGGTATAAATCTCATGGGGTAACAGAAAACAAACAAGTCGTGATACCGATACTCCAATACAACGAAGACAGTGATAGCTTCCTAAGGGACTCCGGAAGTGTTGCAACGCTCCACCTTAACTCTGCCGTCAGCACTGCTGCTAGAGAGCAACAAGGCGACTTGATGTGGAATGAATTTATTACGCTTTACAACGAGAATACTGAGGTGGCTGAGAGCATGTTTGTTTGCCTCCCAGAATCACTATTTTCAAGCCAGTAGGTCAGTAATTTTCAAATGCGCCAAATTAAGCGACGGCGACCAAGATGCCTGCCATCTTGTAGCCAGCAGAGTTTTAGGCTGATATAAAAACTGACAGCTATACTCGCGATCAGATTGCTGAGTCAGGCTTTGTAGTGAAGACGTTACTCATACGTGACACAAGCGCAATATTAGCCTGAGTAAACGGTCCATACGTGGCGGTTAGGGACTTGTTTTACTTCTGCCCCGGGGCGCTTTTCGATCCCGATAAAGCGATGGTGGTGCCAACTAGATGGTGGTGCCACCTAAATGTAAAGCGCACCAAAAACTTTAAGTCCTGACATGGAGATCATTAAATGAAAACCTTTTTCTTAACAGTCTTATTTCTGGGTTTTTGCAGTACATCTTTTGCAGATGACCATATGGCCAGCTCTAGCGAATCTGAAGTTTTAGAGGCTCTGTCCGCCTATATGGAGGCTCGCAATACAAGAGATTTCACGACGGTGATTGCGCTCTCAAGCAAATCTGGAACGTTAGATACAAATTCTGATGGTAGTTTTCATAAACCGCTTGCAGAGCAAACCATCGAAAATTGGGAGAAAAGTGGTCAAGCCTTCACACGTTATTTTTATCCGGAAGCAACCGCCCTTTCTGATGACGTAGTGCATGTCCGTTTTTATTCCGAAGGCATGGTAGGTCCAGAGGGCAACATGAGTGACTACAGAACACGAGTTACTATGAATTGGGTAAAAGAAGATGGAAGCTGGGTATTACGAACTGCTCATTATTCGCCTGCCAATTTTGGAGGCGTACATAAGGCCCAAGCGTCTGATTTTGATGATTAATTAACAGTTCAAGGTACAAGAGCGCCTCTGGACGCTTTTTTTTGGTGACTACAGGGCCGCGATCACTGCCGGACAACTGCTGTTAGTTCTGGGCCCAAGCGATGGTCGGCAAAAAAATACCCGACTTCGAACCCGCTAACTTCTTTGCCAAAGTCCCCGTGAACCGTTGCTTTTCACCGGTCATTTGCACAGATTTAGAGAAAATTGCCGGCGTTATGCGGCATCAAAGTAATGGCGGAGCGGACGGGACTCGAACCCGCGACCCCCGGCGTGACAGGCCGGTATTCTAACCAACTGAACTACCGCTCCAGGTAGAGGACACGTGAGGTGTCTGTTGCGTGCTTTCCAATTCTTCTAAAAAATTGGTGGGTGATGACGGGATCGAACCGCCGACCCTCTGCTTGTAAGGCAGATGCTCTCCCAGCTGAGCTAATCACCCCTGAAAGAACCGGCGATTATAGAGACGCCTGCTTGTGTGTCAATTCCATTTCCTCAATAAGTCGGCATTTTTCTTCTATACCTGACGACCCCTAAACAACTTGTGTACACTCCGCGTTTTACTGATCTGCGTGAGCCACGACTTTGGAACTGTATACAGACTTTCGCTTTGAAGCGGCTCACCGGCTGCCGTTCGTCCCGCAGGGCCACCCTTGTGAACGACTGCACGGTCACTCGTATTTTGTCCGACTAACTATCAGCGGTGAGGTAGACCCCGACACGGGTTGGGTCATGGACTTCGACGACATCAACATGGCGTTCAATCCACTTCTTACACAGCTAGACCACTACTATCTCAATGAGGTGCCGGGCCTAGAAAACCCGACCAGCGAAAACCTCGCGAAGTGGATATGGGACCGGCTTAAACCCGTACTTTTGATGCTAACAGCAGTTGAAATCCAAGAAACCTGCACGGTTGGCTGCATCTACCGCGGTGAGTGAACACACCACCGAAGACGGTAAGCATGTCATTTAGCAATAAAAAATCTTTCATTTTTTTGCCTATACCCCTTGACTCACCAAAAAAAGATATGCACAAAACGCCGGTGTAACCAGAATGTAACGAACTTAGTGGGGACAGTCTTTAAACAACTTAACAAAGACCACTTAAGTATTTGATTTTTATAATTAATAATGGATTGGTTAAAATTTGACCAATATGATTAAGACCCCTTAGCCAAAGGGGTTTGGAATCGAACAAACAAATTACCCACCAAACTATCCACAGGTTTTGTGGACACTTTTGACGAAAATCTGCCGCACTTTTATGGTGCGAAATGACGTCTTACCATGGTTAGCACAGTTTCTGTCTGCTCTTGGTGCAACCAATGCCCTGCATTTTTAACAGTTATCACACTGAGGGCGCTAAATAGGGGGGCAAGTTCGCGATTTGCTGTGTTGGGAACGTAATTCGAATCGGCGCCGCGGAGAATTAGCACAGGCACCTCACTTGGAATGACGGCGTCATCTGGTAGATATAAACCGCCCAAAAAATTAGCGTAAGCGGCCTCAAGTCCAGACACATTAAAACGCCATTCAATAAGCCCCTCCTCATTCCGAAACACACTTGTTAATAAAAAATCGACCGTGTCTGATTCCCGTATCAAGCCCATAAGGATATGGCGTGCCTGCTGACGCGAACTCACGGCGGCAACACTGACGGCATGTAGCCCCTCGAATATGTGATCGTGTCTGCGCTCTGTGTAGGCCACCGGGATAATATCCAAAACGACGAGACGCTGTATTAACTCCGGCCGCAACACCGCTAGCTGCATTGCCACCTTTCCACCCAGAGAGTGGCCAATCATGAAAGCTTGAGATAACGCCTCTGAATCCATCCACTCAGCGATACGCTCTGCATAGGCCTCAATGGATGCTGATGCGAGCCACGCCGAGCGGCCATGATCCGGCAGATCGACGCTGAACACGCGAAATGAATCAATGAGCCCTCGTGCAATCTGACCCAAATTATTACCAGAGCCAAAGAGACCATGTAATAAAACGACCGCTTTATCTCCTGAGCCAGCTGACTTGACCTTTAAAAGCTCTGCCACTGGAGAGGCTCCTTTGTTAGGATCGCACAACATTTTTAGATCTGCGTTCGTTTGGGGGATTCATGTTTAAGACACGCAAGCCTGCTTTAAGTTTCTATAGTATCGCTGTGCTCACCTGCATTGCACTGATAAATGGGTGCGCCACGGGTAGCGTGAGCGGCTCAGGTTATAACCCTACTACACTCACCAACCAAATCGACCAAGCGGCCATCGATGACGCCAATATCAAGCGAGTCGTCATCGCCGATATTAATCTCGGCACCCCATCTCGGAAATATTTACAAAAACGAGAGAAAGATGTCGACCTGTTGATAGCTCAAGCGCTGACCAACCATGGCTGGGAGGTCGTCTCATCTCGTGACTTTTCGCAACGCTGGCGAAATGCAGTATCCATGTTTGGTAACCCGGTGGATCCAACGACCGGTCGGGTCAACAACGCAACATTCTCCCGCATTGTTCAAACCGTGCGGGATCAAATCATGGAAAGCTCAAATATCGACGCTTTGATCTTCACTGATCTACTCGAGAAAGATGTTTACTTTGCTCAGGGCGTCAACCGCGTCGCGCGCTGGGACGGAGTGAGTCGCAAGCCACCCACACAAGGCGCGGGTGATGGTGTCTCAGTGAATTTTAACTGGGGAGCTCCCGTAGCGGCGACGACGCTTCGAATTTCAATTTTTGATGCTGATCTAAAACTTATATTCAACGGCGAGGGCGGCGTGGCACTCAATGAGGCTGTGGATGTTCGGAGCGGTACCGGCTTTGTCCGCCGACGTGAGATTCTCGGTAATGACAATCACATCAAGGAAGGCATTGCACTTGCGCTACACCCCTTAGTGCCCATGAGTAACTGGCCGGGAAATCCTGATTAGATCTGCACCCTGCCCTCGTCTTAACCTAACAGCGCCCCGGTCCTATCGAGAAGCCAATAGGTCGAGACCGCACCGAGAACGTAAACGGGTGCGATCTTAATCCAGGACGCTTGGCTCAAGCGCAAAACAAACGTGCCCACAACCGTGAGTAACGCGATAAAGGCAAGCTGTCCTAGCTCAATGCCGACATTAAAAAATAACAGCGCTGTTGGCAGATGCAGCTGAGGTAGTCCTGTTTCGGCCAGCGCACCGGCGAACCCCATACCGTGAAGCAATCCAAATAAGGCTGCCAAATACCAAGGCCTTTGCCAGAGCCGACTGTGTTTGCCCGGACGTGATAACTCGAATGCTAAAACCCAGATGGATAAAGCAATGAGCCACTCTATTACTGCCTCGGGATTAGTGACCACGCCTAAAGACACGAGCGCGAGCGTGACGCTGTGACCTACTGTAAACGCGGTTACGGTGAAGACGAGTCGCATGCTCCAGCCCACGAGCAGCAGAAGGCCCGCAACAAAAAACAGATGGTCGATGCCGATTGCGATGTGTTCAGCCCCCAACCACAAATAATGCAATGCGGTGGCAATGCCTGAGCGCTGAGCGGGAACAACAAACACCGGATTGTTTGCACTTAGCACCGCTTGAAAAAACACCTCAGGACGAGGCCTTACGGAAACAACAGCGGACGATTGATTAGCAGCGAGTCCCGAGATCGCCAGCGACAGGCCTTCGAGAGACTCCCCACTGCAACGCCACTGCTGCCGGAGCACTTTACCCGTACCTTCAGGAAACCATGGGGTCTCAGCAATACGGTCGCATTCAGGCGGTAGCTCTGGAAGCATAGGGACATTTGACGTTGCCTGTACCGGCGTTTTCCAGACAACTGAGACATCACCATTGCCAAGCGCACGAACATCCAATGCCGAAGGCGCAAAGCGATGTGCCTCAGCGATCAGGGGATTAAGTACCAGTGTTAGCAGGAGGATAAACCGAATCATAGTCGCACCTCGTAACGCTCAAGAGCTGCTGCTACCCAGGCTTGAATGGCCTCATCGTCCATTTCTCTGCGCCGATCGCGACGAAGTTCTTGTGCTACCTCAGAAAACCCTTTGATCCGACTCTCTGAAATATCATCGACCCAGATCCAGTGATTTCCAAAAACAGATCCTATTGGCCCAACCCAGCTCTCTAGCACTTCTACCTCAGCCACGAAGCTTTCCGCAAAACTGTCGCCAAACTGACGCGAAATATCGAGGGCACTTCGTCCTCTAAACTGATAGCCGGCTAAAAAAACATCGCTTGCAGTCCGAGCCTCACGAGGTAGAACGCTGTCTGCAAGCATTGCCAACAAGCGATCACGTCGCTCCTCACTAACATCATCACGCAGAAATACATGATGAAAGTCGTAGCGAGTGGGCTCGGCATACTTATCTCGCTGCAACTGGTATGTCGCCATCAGGTCATCATCGCTGATCAAGATATCGCCCTGCCTTGCCACTATTAATGACTCCATCACCTGAATGGTGCGCCGCCGAACAACTTCGTCAGCAAGGTGCAAACGAAGCTCAAGCGCTTCAGCTAATAGGGTGTCATCTTCCGCATCGCGCTCTGGATCCATAAAGCGCATATTGCGAATCAACCTTCGTTGCACCACCTGATCCTGTTGTATCAATCCTCGATTTAAGGCCTCGACAAATAGGACTTCGTCCCGAATCTCACGCCGCTTAATTTCCTCGATCTGTGAGTCATTAAGCTGTGTTCCTTTGAGTTGCGCGAGCGCTTCAACTTGGAGTCTGACTCGCTCTTCGTTGGGTGGGCCAATGACGGGCTTTGGGTCAGGAAAAAAGCCTCTATCCAAACAAAAAAGCACGACGCCCAACAGGACAAATCGGCCAGGAATAGACTTAAGCAACCTCATTACCACACTCCCCCAGAGACGACTAAAAATGTGTTAAGAAGTCTTCAAGGTCAAGTTTAGGCAGGGTTTTCGAGGGGCCTTTTTTTGTGCCGACATAGAGGAATCCAATGACCTCATCCTGTGGGCCTCCACCCAGTGCCGATACCACATGAGGATCGGTGGCGTAACTCCCGGTTCGCCAAATTGAGCCAAAGCCTTGAGCTTCCGCAGCCAGCGAGACCGCATATGCCGCAGCCGCCGCTGAGCCGACTTGCTCGGTCCGCTCAACCTTCGGGTGCTCTTTGTAGCGGAGCAGTACTGCGATGATGACTGGGGCACGCATGGGTATGTTTAACGATCGCTCTAGCTGAGTTTCATCCGTCACACCGCGAAGCCTCAGACTCGCCTGTAGTACATGACCCAAATCCTGACGGCGATCCCCCTCGACAACGACGAACTGCCAAGGACGCAACATGGCATGATCTGGCGCGCGCATTCCTGCACGCACCATATTCGCGATGGCATCAGGCGAGGGTCCTGGAAGATCTAAGCTCGCGTGGGATACCCGCTCGGTAAGTAACGTCAGGTGTGGGTTGGTCTGTGGCTGATTCATAGCGTTAGAGTAACACTTACGATCGCTTCACGTCTCCAATCGCCACTGTGAAGGCATCAATCTTTCAGTCGTATCAATGGCAACGTCGCCGAGCTTAAGTTTGCCTCTACTCGCTTCGATATCCGTGTCTTCAAGTACACCGTCGTTAAAGCGATACAAAGGCTGCCAATCTCCCGAAAGACGATCAGACTCAATGTCCATCCGTCGCCTTTCAGTAGCCTCATTACGCGACTGCCACGCATCAATTTTTTTCGAACCATATAAACCCTGCAACAGCGACTTTGAGACATCTGGACTAAGCACTGTCGCTGTGGCGTTGTTGCCGCCAAAGCCTTTGCTGTTCACCAATGAGTAAGCGCACTGCTCGGCTCGGGTATTTTCCAGCAGAAAACGCAACCGGTCTGTTTCCACATCGCTCGCTAAGGCGTCGATGGTCCCCACACCAGGTATCCAGCCGGACTCCCAAATACCAAGCAGCGTGGACAACTGATCACCACCTGCTGCTCCCAGGGAGTGTCCTGTGCGACTTTTTATGGCCGACACACGCCAATTATCCACACCCACCGCATGAGCGACCGTACTCATAATATTGGATTCAGTGGTTCTATTCTGAGGTGTGCCGGTGCCGTGGGCCATCACTAAACCCCCAGAGCGGAACAGACGATCACCAAGAATATCTCTCGCTGCTTGGGCGGCGCGCGTCATGGTGAGATAATTGCCCGGGCCGGGACCCGGTATCGATTTTTTTGCACCGTCAGCATGAACAGAGACAAACGGCACAGCGCCTAAGATTGGCGCGCCACGCTCCAAGGCAAGCTCGTCGTCCATTAAAATAACAATCTGCGCGGATTCTGCCATGACAAAACCACAGTTATCACCAAATGGGCGGCACGCGGATCGATGATCTAGGGCGGATTCACCATCCAGCCCCTGAATAGCCCGCAGCGCCTTATCCGTCGCTAAGGCGCCCATAGCCACATAACCCTCCATCAACGAGGGTAGGATCGGCGCCTCAGAAGCACCGACGACCGCAATGCGCGCGCGACCAGAGCGAATATCATCAACACCACGCTGAAGGTTATACAAAAAGGTAGCACAGGCGCCGAGTGCAGGCCCCGTCTGGCCAAGAGACTTGAGCACATAGGCATTTAAGAAATCGCCGGGCATGTCAGCAAAGCCCAAGGGGCAGTACTTGGAAGTTACCCGCTCACCCCGCAATTCGGCCGTGAGCATACCGCCCGTTGCGGCATCGTCGAGCTGCCCCATCGAACTCGATACATAGACGCTGACCGCCTCAGGTGGCAAGTTCCCAACGAGCGTGTCCCAATCGAGTCCCAGATCTGCGAGCGCGTCAGACATAGCGAAAATGGACATTTGAAGCCCGCGCGGATGATTTCGAGAGGTGTACAGCGCCCCTGGGTCAAAGCCCGAGGGCAGCTGCCCTGCTACGCTGACCTCAAACTCGCGCTGAGCCGAAACATAGATCGTATCGCCAGACGATAAGCCGCGCAGGGCATCCGCCGCATGCGAGGTGGCAAAACCGTCAGGATTCAGATTGACCACGCCGTGGACGTCATCAACCCTATACCGATGATTGGTAGGCACCGCCCTCGTGTCAAAGTAAGTATGCTCGATCTTGCGAATTAGGGTGCCGTCAAGCACCTCATCACTGGCATGGTTATCCATCATCACTGACAAGGCGCGCAGTGTTTCGTCCTGACTGCGCCCATCCAGCGAATCAAACACCAAGCGCTTGTGTGCATGGCGATGAGAGGCTCTACCGGCCGTATTGATTCCACCAGAAGCGACAATTATTGGAAGCTTAGCCATTATCTCATTACCGCAAAAACCACATGAAGCCCTAGATTGTAGATCGAACAATCGCTAGTCTTTGTTTTTTTCAGACAATAATCATGAAAAAACCGACGGAACAATTCCGCAGTGCAGGGTACGCATCCACACTGACGCCCAAGCGCCCCCTAAAAATCGGAGCCTTAGTCCATGAGTTTTCCCTAGCTAGCTCAGTGACATTACCAGCAGAGCTTGCAATGGCTGCAGCTCAAGCAAGCGGTCAGCCAGCGAACGCTAATCGCCCAGTGACGATGTTTTCACCGTCAGGCGGTCTGGTTGTAACGAGTAGCGGGGTCGAAATCGCCACGCAACCCATATCGGAGGTCGGCACGCTCGATCTATTGGTCATCGCCGCTATCTGGCGAGACCCGCGTCGTGTGATCAAGCGCTATCCTAAAATAATGCCGTTTATTTCAACGTTGGTGAAACAAGGCACCGCCATCGCGGCCGTTGGGACAGGCAGCTTCCTACTCGCTGAAACGGGACTGCTAGACAAACAACCGGCTACAACCCATTGGTTCTGGTTGGATGAATTTGCGCTTCGTTACCCAAAAGTTGATCTGCGACGTGATCAACTCATCGTTCAATCAGGCAATCTTTACTGTGCCGGCAGTGTGAACTCAATCAGCGATCTCTTGGTTTACCTCATGGGCAACTTTTACAACACGCAGACTGCGCGCCACGTCGAGAATCAGTTCTCACCGGAAATACGTCGGCGCTTCAAATTAACCCAGCTGGGTTCACATGTTGTGCGTGAGCATCGTGACGAGATTGTTCTCGACGTTCAGCTTTACCTACAGGCGAAGTTTGCATCTCCCCTCTCTATGGCTGACATAGCAACACAATTTCAATTATCGGAAAGAACGCTAACCCGACGGTTTCAGCGCGCTGCCGGCACTTCTCCCTGGCAGTACCTGCTGAACCTGCGCCTATCTGAAGCCGAATCGCTGCTGCGAACAACCAATCTCACCATCACAGAGGTGGCGGCTGAAGTAGGTATGACCGACTCTGCGCATTTTGCTCGGCAGTTTAAAAAAGCGAATCGATTGAGCCCATCGCAATATCGCAAGGCAGTTAGAGGAAAACTATTTTCGCCCATTTGAATGCGTGCTCGCATTGTTACCACAACTCGCCTGTGGCTTAATCCTCACCCCAAATTTACATTCCACGATAGGAGTCACGCCATGTCGGAGGCGATTTACATAGTCGGAGGTGCTAGAACACCTATGGGTGGGCTCATGGGCGCTCTGGCGCCCGTCACGGCCCCTGAGCTGGGAAGTACTGCCATTAAAGCTGCGGTCGAGCGCGCCAATGTAGATCCGTCGCAGATCGATGAGGTCTTTATGGGATGTGTTCTGCCGGCTGGTCTAAAGCAATGCCCAGCAAGGCAAGCAGCACGCAAGGCCGATCTGCCTGATCACGTGGGTGCAGTGACCGTGAACAAGGCCTGCGGCAGCGGCATGCAAGCGACCATCTTTGGGATCGATAGTATTCGCGCAGGGACCAACTCGGTTGCCGTGGCAGGTGGTCTTGAGAGCATGTCCAATGCACCACACCTCATGCCTTCAGGCCGTGCAGGACAGCGCCTTGGCCACACCAAAATTTACGACCACATGTTTACGGACGGTCTTGAAGATGCCTACACAGGTGCGGCCATGGGCAGCTTTGCGCAAAGCACCGCTGACGCGCATGGCATCACACGAGAGGCGATGGATGACTTTGCCATTCAAAGCCTGTCTCGGGCGAAAAATGCCATTGAGCAGGGTTTGTTGAAAGCGGAAACCGCCGCAGTGGAAATAAAGACTCGTCGCGAGACCATCACCGTCGTCGACGATGAACAACCACACAAGGGCCAAATCGATAAAATTCCTAGTCTACGCGCCGCATTTGCGCAAGATGGCACCATAACAGCGGCCAATGCCAGTTCAATTTCCGACGGCGCCAGCGCACTTATTCTCGCAAGCGAGTCAGCAGTCCGTGAACAGGGTCTGACCCCGATGGCTAAGATCGTCGCTCATGCTCGCTCGAGCCGACTCCCCGCAGAGTTTACGCTCGCCCCCGTGGATGCCATTACCGCGTTATTGAATAAAACAGGGTGGTCAGCCAGTGACGTCGATCTGTGGGAAATCAACGAAGCCTTCGCTATGGTTACCATGCTCGCAATGCGGGCTCACGGGCTTGATCACGACAGAGTTAATGTCCACGGCGGTGCCTGTGCTCAAGGTCATCCGATTGGCTCCACAGGATCAAGAATTATCGTGACACTGATGCATGCGATGCACCACTACAACAAGCAGCGCGGTATTGCCGCCTTATGCATCGGTGGTGGTGAAGCCACTGCTGTTGCGATAGAGAAGTGCTAACCCGGGAGATACAGCATGGCACTGGATACCGTCCCAGATATTTTGGATGACATTCGCGAAGGTAAAATGGTCATCCTCATGGATGACGAGGACAGAGAAAACGAGGGTGATCTCGTTATCGCCGCTGAAAAAGTCACCCCCGAGATTATTAACTTTTTCGCCAGCGAAGCCTGCGGTCTTATCTGCATGCCGATCACGGCTGAGCGAGCCCGACAGCTTCGCATTCCCCTCATGGTGCGAGACAATCGCTCTCAACACGAAACGAACTTTACAGTCTCGATTGATGCTACGCAGTCCGTTGGACCGGGCGTCAGTGCGCGTCAACGCGCTCATACCATTTTGGAGGCTGTCAAGGCCAACGCAAAGCCCAGCGATATCAAGCAACCCGGCCACATCTTCCCTCTCGTTGCCAAGCCCGGGGGCGTTTTGAAGCGCGCAGGTCACACGGAGGCAGGGGTCGATCTGGCGCGGATGGCAGGCTGCGAGCCCGCCGCGGTTATCGTGGAAATTATGAACGAGGATGGCACCATGGCGCGTCGACCCGAACTAGAGGTCTTCGCCAAAAAGCACAATCTGCGCATCGGTACCATTGCAGACCTCATAGAATATCGCGCACTGCATGAGCAGTCCGTCCGTTTTACAGGTACGTTCCCAATTGACACCCGATGGGGCCAGTTCACACTGACAACATTTGAAGATTTGGTGGATGGTCAAATCCAATACGCCTTACACAAGGGTGACCTGACCAGCCCGGATCTGCCTGTTCGGATTCAACCGATCAATACCTTGCGTGATGTTCTTGGAACGACACTACCCGAGGGTTCGCAGGGATGGTCCTACGAGTCAGCCATGGCGTTTATTGCCGAGCAGGGTCGTGGGTTGGTGATCATGCTCGGTGGCTGGGAGTCATCAGAGACAATCATGCGCAACATTGCCGAACTGGCAGGACAACTAGAGGCAGAAGTACCCCCGCAAAATTACCGGGTCATCGGCACGGGAGCCCAAATATTGCGGCACCTTGGAGTAACCACCATGAAAGTGATGTCGGCGCCCATCAAGTTCAATGCGATATCAGGCTTTCAGCTAGAGGTGTCAGGGTTCATTGCGCGCCCAGCCGCAGAGTGAACTAACTGTGAAACGTGACTGCTGCCGATAAATCGGCGCGGTCGGTCACCACGCTATTGATAGGGGCCTCCGCGGGATAGCCAAATGACAGTCCGAACATCAATTTGTGATGCGTCGGCACATCGATCACATCACGGATCTGCTTGGCCATAAAACCAAGAGCAGTTTGTGGGCAGGAGCCAAGACCTTGTGCGGTCAGCCCTAACATCACAGTCTGGGTAAACATACCTAAGTCACAGGCCTCACGCAGTCCAAAACCATCAGGCAGCATAAAAAAGGCAACAGCCGGCGCATCAAAGAATCGAAAATTCCCAAGGAACCACTCTTGTCGCTTGGCCTTCTCCTCTCGGGGAATACCCAGGGCATCGTACAGGGCCTTTGCTGCGCCATACTGGCGGTCTCTGTAGACGCCTTCGTAGACGCCGTCATAGGGAAAGTCCGGCGCGACGTCGCCCGCCGCAAATGCGGCTGGAAGAGCGTCTCTCAATTGCTCAAGCTTGTCACCCGTTACGATATGGACAAACCAGGGCTGCGTATTGCAATTACTCGGGGCGCGAAGCGCAGGCGCAAAGACCGCATCAATGATGTCTCGGCTGACGCGATCAGGTTTGAACGCTCGGATTGACCGTCGCTCGCTCACTATCGCCTGAAACGTGTCTGCCGCATTTTTCATTGCATCCCCTACGTGTGTGTTTGAAAGCCAGCAAGCCCAAGCTACACCAACTGATCACGGTGTGAATACTGCAAATGCATGGGATCTGCTGACTACCACTAAAAAGTGCGGACACTCCCATCCGGATTTAAGGGCGCATCGTCGGTAATCTTCCAAGCAGCATCAAACGGAGCCACGGACAGCACGGACGCCTCTTGCTTGTTATTCGCCGCTGACGGCATCTTCTCAAGCGTACCGTTCAACCACGCTAGAGCAGTCTCGAGCGAGTCCTCGTTCAGATCACCAAACGGCCGTGTTGCATCATCCTCGGCAGGGTACAAGGTAAAGCGTCCGGTACTCGCCAAACCCGTATAATAGCCTCCCTGCCCCTCTCCGTTTTGGATTTCGAAGGCTATGAGCCTCATCCGTGCCTCGCAGTTATCGGGATCAAGATCAAACGCCCCTTGCCCAACAGCCTTGCCAGAGGTCTCTGAGCCCACCAGAACCACTTCAATGTGTGGGTCGAGTCCGTTAATCAGTAACTCGCTTGCGGAAGCCGATCCGCCGGTTGTGATAAATGCGATACGCAAGGGAGAAAATGTCTCTGCCAGCGGGCTGAAGTTGGCAGTGCTATTCTCGGACTGATGTTTGTCGTTGAGATTGATGATGTAACTCAACTGCCCATTTGCACTGTCGCCCGCCAATAAATTCAAGAACGTCTCAGCAACTCTGACGAGACCGCCACCGTTGTAGCGGAGGTCTATAACTAAGTCAGTCACACCCGCATCAGCAAATGTTCGTGCCGCCTCGCGTAACGGCTCGTCCGCACTGTCGATAAAGGTCCGAAAGTTAAGATATCCCACTGGCGAGCCAAGCGCGCGAGCTATCAGTAGTGGCTCTCCGGCCAGCGGTGGCGTAGTTGTCTCGGCTGTGGTGACCGTAAATTCACTAACAAGATCCTCGTAAATAACGCGAAACGTTGTGGTCTGGAGCTCTCCGCGCGGACCAAAAACCGCATCCGGCAGCTCGGCACCTCGTGCCACAAGCTCCTCCCACGTTTCAAAGCCGTTACCACGGTCCACAGCCAATAAGCGCTGCCCACGACGAATCCCTGCAATGTAAGCAGGCCCCCCTTCGTAGGCGTCGGCAAAATAAAAATTATTATTGATAATGCGATAGCGGACACCGTAGCCATAAAACGCGCCAGACGTAAAACGCTGCGTATCCTCCTCGATCGTAGTCATGTACGAAAACCCAGGGTCTCTGCCTGTACTTTGACAGTTATCGGGCTCGTCTACCGCATCGCACCAAACTGGCCGCATGATCGCAGCTAAATACGAAGAGGCATCGGAGTAGTCACTCGGATTGACATCAGCCAGTTCGTCGTACCAATAGTAGTAGTCGGTCGCCACGGCTTCGACAAATTCTATCTGCGCGGTGACACCGCATGAATCTGTGCTGGCGCCGCTGCCGGACCCAGAACCCGAGCCCGAACCACTTCCGGCAGTGGGATCTGCGCCCGCAGAGCCCCCTCCACCGCCGCCACAAGCTGCTGTACCGATGCTCAGAGCGAGTGCAATTAATAGTCTGTTGGTCATCTCAATTTCCCATTCTGAGTCTTAAACAATCAAAGCCCATCCCAGTCTTGGCCTTCCACTGACCCATTCGATCGTCGCATATTAAGTCATATTGATCGCTGTCTGGAATGCTGGCCGCTCGGTAATGCGCTGCACATAGGCCTGAAGATGTGGCATGTCGTCCGAAACGCAGCCCATTCGATGGCTCAT
>ERZ802822.933-NODE-933-length-19483-cov-8.074977_pt1 | contig 19483 bp, 19 predicted proteins | sample MGYA00345649_ERZ802822 | MGnify/ENA primary metagenome ERZ802822 (study PRJEB30503, sample SAMEA104212359) | marine metagenome | biome: Westerlies Biome; feature: [SRF] surface water layer (ENVO:00010504) within the epipelagic zone...; material: water...
CCACATCCAAATATAGTTATAATTTTATTTTTCGGAAAATGTTTTTTTATTGAGACTATAACCTGCTTCATTGCATCTGGTGTATGTGCGAAGTCAATAAATGTTGTTGGGTAGCCAACTTTATAATATTTGTTCATTCTCCCATCTATAGGTTTCAATTTTATTATATTATTGATTATTAAGTTATACTTAATCTTATTTGTTGCCAAAGAGGCTACTGCAAGCAAAATATTTATTACGTTAAATTCACCAAACATTTTTATATTTATTTCTTTATCTCCATAATTTGAATGAATTTTAAATTTAATACCATACCTATAGTAAGTTATATCACTTGCATAAAAATCTGCTTTACTATTGCTTATAGATACGGTTTTAACTTTATTTCTATTTTTAATATCTTTGTAAATTTTTTTACCATAATAATTATCTATACAAATTATTTTTCTCTTACTTTTATACTTTGTAAATAACTTCAGTTTTGTATTATAGTAATCTTTCATATTTTTATGATAGTCTAAGTGATCATGTGTTAAGTTTGTAAAAATAACCGTATCAAAATTTATTCCTTGTATCCTATTTTGTTTTATACCATGAGATGAAGCCTCAATTACTACTGCTGAAGCCTCTTTATTAAAGAACTGTGATATGTACTTATTAACGTTTATTATATTGGGTGTGGTCAAGTTTTTCTGGCTAAGTTTTGGATATATTCCGTTACCTAAAGTTCCTATTAAACCTGCTTTTTCTTTTTGTAACGTTATCAATTGAGCTATAAAATTTGATACCGTACTCTTCCCATTAGTACCAGTTATTCCGTATATTTTAATTTTATTTTTTTTTACTTTATGGAATTTTTCGGACAACTTTGATATAGCTCTATCTATATCATCAACAGCATAAAAATAGCATAGTTTATTATATTTTTTTATATTTAATTGACAATCCTTACTATAAATTATTAATTTAGCACCATTGTTTACAGCTTCATCAATATAAGAACTTTTAAAATTTTTTGTCTCTTTTATAAAAAAAATATAGTTTTTTTTTATTTCCTTACTGTTTTCACTTAATCCTACAATATTTATATTATCTATTGATAATTTTTTATCATTAATAAGAGATTTTAGTTTCATTTAAATTTTTTATTTTATTATTCTTCGTTAACTTCACCACTTACCCATTCAGCAGCAGCAGAAATATCTCTTCCTATTCCATCAACTGTATTACAACCTATCAGTAAGGTAAAACCAATTATTATCAACCCGTAGTACATTATATTTTTCACTTAAACCTCCTGTATTTTATATATTTAATCTGCTTGCTTCCTTAAAAAAGCCGGTATGTCCAAAAAGTCTAAATCTAACTCTCCATTACTATTTTTCTTATGCTGAATGTTGTTATCACTTTTAATTACACTTTCTTTTTTATCTTCTATATTTTTAGCAGCAACATATTCGTCCTGTTTTGTATAGTTAAATAAACTTTCTTCTTGATTTTCATTATTACTTGTTACCACTTCACTTGGAGTATCTTCAGGATCTTCTATATTATTTATTTCTATAAATTTCTTATCTTCTAATACTCTATTGCTCTCAGCAGTATCTAAAATAACATCAACTTTTGGTAATATTAATTTTTCGCTGTGAGAATTTTTCATACCTGTTGCTACAACTGTTACTTTTATTTTATCTTCTAATGACTCGTCTATCGTTGTTCCAACTATTACATCTGCTTCTTCTTCATCAACTAAGCTTCCAATATGGTCTCCGATTGCTTTAAATTCGCCATTAGTTAAGCTTCCATTTGATGTAATATTTATTAGTAATCCTTTTGCATCCTTAACATCAACATCCTCTAATAATGGGCTTGCTATTGCTTGTTGAATTGCATCTTCCGCTCTATCTATTCCTTCTCCAACACCACTTCCCATCATTGTTGAACCAGCGTTTGACATAACACTCTTTACATCTGCAAAATCTAAGTTTATTTCGCCAGGTTTTGTTATCAATTCTGCTATTCCCCCAACCGCTCTTTCTAAAACTGCATTTGATTGATTTTTTGCTTCAGATAAGGGCATATCATCATCTAAACATAATTTATCATTTGGAATAATTATTAATGAATCAACCTTACTTCTTAATTCTTCAATTCCTTTTTCAGCATTAAGCATTCGTTTTTTCTTTTCGTATTCCCAAGGCTTTGTCACAACCGCAACTGTCAAAATACCTAACTCTTTTGCTAACTCTGCTATTACTGGTGAAGCCCCGGTTCCAGTTCCACCTCCCATGCCGGCAGTTATGAATAACATGTCACAATTTTCTATTGATTCTTTAAGCTTATCTCTATCCTCTATTGCTGCTTGCCTTCCAATATCAGGATTTGCACCAGCACCTAATCCCCTTGTAATATTATGGCCAATATTACATTTTCTATTCTCGCTAACAGGATTATTTTTTAAGTCTTGTGCATCAGTATTTACACATATAAAGTCAACACCACTAACTTTATTTAATATCATGTACTCAATTGCATTATTTCCACAACCACCAACGCCTACTACTTTAATATCAGCTTTTTGCTCTTTAGTATCAATTAATTCAAAAGACATTACTTACCTCCGGGTTTTTATAAGGATATCTATCTAGTTTTTCAACTTCATTTGAAACTTTTTTTTGGTAATCCAAAATATTATCTGGATTAATATTTAAAATTCTTAAAGAATCTGTTGCGATTTTTTTGAACACTGGTGCTGCAACATAACCACCAAAATGAATTTTGGTTTTAGGTTTATTTATAACTACTACTATTACTAATTTAGATTTTATTAATGGGGTTATGCCTGCAAATAATGAAATATGGTCATCATCACTGTATTTATTTTTTTTATTTCCACCTATATATAATTTTGCAGTACCAGTTTTCCCTCCAGCAGTGTAACCCTCTATTGCAGCTCTTTTCGCACTTCCGCTTTCAATAACTTTTTTTATTACATTTTTTACTTTCTTAAATTCTTTTTCATATTTTTTACTTTCATTAATTTGAATTTTATCACTTTTAAGAATTTTAGGATTAATTACTAAGCCATTGTTAGCAATCACACTATAGGCTTTTGCTAACTGGAGTGGTGTAACTTTGCAATGATAACCCATTGCAAGTGATCTGACATCAGAATTTCCCCACTCGCTATAATGCGTTAACACACCTTCAACCTCGGAAGGAAAATTTGTATTAATTTTTTCTCCGATACCAATGTGTTCTAACAAATCATAAAAAATTTTTTTATTAAATTTTTCTGAAATCATTATGCTACCTATATTACTTGACTTTATTATTACTCCTTCAGTAGTTAACTCTCCAAAGTTTTTAATATCCTTATATGTTTTATTATCTAATCTTCTGTAACCAGGGCTTGTGTCAAAGTTATCACTTAAATTTACTTTCTCTGAATGCAGTGCTGCTGCCAATAAAAAAGGTTTGATTGTAGATGCCGGCTCTAAAGAATCTATAATTACTCTATTTCTTTCTTTTTCGGGACTATATGTTTTCCTGTCATTGGGATTGTATGATGGATAGCTTGCTGTAGCTAAAATATCACCATTTGTACTATCTAGTATTACAACGGAACCAGATTCTGCATTAACTTTTCTAACTTGATTTTTTAGCTCTCTATAAGCAACATATTGCAGTCTAGAATCTATTGTAAGAGTTAGTTTTTTCCCCTCTTTAGGAGCACTTACCTGTCTTATCTCTTTCACCACCTTACCATGAAGATCCGTCATAACAATCTTTTCACCATTGTTACCCATAAGCAAACTATTGAAAGATTTTTCAATGCCCATTTGTCCATTATGATGAAAATCTGTCATACCAATTAGTGGAGCAAGGATCTCCCCTTCTGGATAATATCTTTGGAATTCTGTAATAAACTCTACACCACTAAGATTAAGATCAATAATCTTATTAGTAATTTCAGAAGATAGGTATCTTCCATTTTTTATGTAACTAAAGTTTTTATTTTCCCTATTTTTTAATTCTCTTAATAAATCTCTATAATCTTTATTTAATATCGCACATAATTTTTTTAAAGATTTTTCATCTTTAAGAAATTTTTTTGTGTTATTTACAATTAAGGTATTCATAGGAATACTTTCAGCCAAGACTATATTATTTCTATCAACAATAGATCCTCTGCTTGTTCTTATAATATAATTTTTTACTTCTATTCCTTTGATCAGATTTGAGTATTTTTTTGTATCAGTATACTGAAGATTAAAGCACCTAAATAAGATTACAAAAATCGAGATCATAATTAAAAATTTAATTATATCAACCCTTGTTATTTTTTTTAAAAAATTATTCATAAATATATATTAACTCTCTTTTTTTTGGTACAGTCATGTTTAAAAAATTTTGAGCATCTTTTTCTATTTTGCTTAATGAATCATATTTCCCTTTTTCTACTCTAGCTTTTCTCCACTCAGTTTTTAAATTATATTTTTGATTAGATAAAGACTGCAAAATTCTATATTGAGTTCTTGTTAAATGCTCGGTCCATACAATTGCAAAAGAAAGAGCTATATTTGTAACAATTAATAATCCAATTATATATATTTTTAAGTTACTCATAGTTTTTCCGCTACTCTAATTCTTGCACTTCTTGCTCTTACATTTTGGTTAATTTCATCATCTGATGCCTTAAGTGGTATTTTTACTTTTTTAAGTCTCAAGTTTGAGCTAATATTTGTTATTGGCAGCTTACTGATTATATTTTTTCCATCAGAATGTTTATTTATAAAATTTTTTACTATTCTGTCTTCTAGAGAATGAAAACTTATAACAACTAGTCTTCCTTCTTTTTCAATCAACTCCAAGCAATCTTTTAAAATCTTTTCGAGCTCTTGAAGTTCTTTATTGATAAATATTCTTATAGCTTGAAAACTCTTTGTTGAAGGATTCTTTTTATATAATTTATTCTTTGGATAACAGTTATTAATAATATTTGATAAATCTAATGTTGTTTTTAATGATTTATCTTCTATAGACTTCTTAATTGATTTAGCGATTCTGTAAGAATATTTTTCTTCTCCATATTTTTTAAGTACTCTACTTATTTCATCTATTTCTGCTTCCTGAAGCCACAACATTGCTGTCATTTTATTTGTCGTATCCATTCTCATATCAATTGGACCTTCTTTCATAAAGCTAAATCCTCTATCTGCTTCATCTAATTGTGGAGAAGATACTCCCAAATCTAATAATATTCCATTCACTTTTTTAGAGTCATTATATTTTTCTAAAATATATTCGATATCGCTAAAGTTACTTTTTTCAAAATAAAATCTTTTGTATTTAGAAAAATATTCCTTAGCATAATCCTCAGCGGCTTTATCTTTATCAATAGCTATTAGCTTTCCTTTTTCTCCAATTTTTTCTAAAATATTTCTTGAATGCCCGCCTCTGCCAAAAGTACAATCAACATATGTTCCGTTGCTAATTATATTTAAGCCTTCTATCACTCTATTTATCATTACTGGATTGTGAGAAAAACTCATAATAAGTTTCCTAAAGTTTTAGTTCATTAAGAGCTGTATTTCCTAAGTCATCACTATCTTGACTTATAAGCCACGACTTTATGTTCTTGTTCCAAATACTTTCTGACCAAAGTTCAAACTTATTTCCCTGACCAAGTAATACAATTTTCTTTTGAATAGCTGCATACTCTCTTAGAGGACTTGGAATTAAAAATCTTCCTTGTGAATCTATTTCTGACTCTGTTGCATATCCAATTAATAATCTCTGAATTAATCTAGCTTCTTTATTATAAGAAGGAAGATTAGAAAGTTTTTTCTCAATCCCTTCCCATTTAATTTGTGTATAAATTAACAAGCATTTATCTTTATCAGCTGTAATAACTAATTTACATTTATTTTTTTCACGGAAATCTCTTCTATACCTTTGAGGCATTGAAGCTCTTCCTTTAACGTCTATACTTAAGTTACTAATACCTTTAAACATTATTTCCTAATAACCCCACAATTACCCACAATTAGCCACAATAATGCAACATAATAAGTATTTGTCAAGATTTTTCTATATTAGTCAATGACTTACATAATATTTCGAATATGGAAAGTATACTTTAAATCATAGATGTATATAATTTACTTCAGAAACAACATTAAGTTTGAATTTTATTTTTTCAAAAAAAATAAAAAATTGAGTCGACCTATAAGCTGGGTTCTGTTGAATGCAATCATTAATCTTGTATGCTTGTCACCAAGCACATCTAGCAGCCTACCCAAAAGCAGCACGAGTAGCACTATAGCTTTTCTATTTGGCCTTGCTCCGAGTGGGGTTTACCTAGCCAGCAATATTGCTATTAACTGCGGTGAGCTCTTACCTCACCATTTCACCCTTACAATAAAATTGCGGTTTATTTTCTGTTGCACTTTCCGTAAGTTCACACTTCCCAGGTGTTACCTGGCACTCTACTCTATGGAGCCCAGACTTTCCTCTTCATTGCTAAAAATAAAGCGATTGCACAGTCGACTCAACTCAATTAGATAGTAAAAACTATTTTTTTGCAAGATTGATGTATTTTTTGTATATTTTATTTTTATTAAGCTTATAAAAAGTACATACGATTTTTATTGCTGAATTGTAGGATACATTATTTTTTAATAAAAGAATTATAAAACTTTCAATTTTACCATCTAATATATCTTTATTTGTTAGCTTTTCTTTTGGAATAATAATAACAAACTCGCCTTTCAACCTCTCATTATTATTTTCAGAGAAATATTCAAACCAGTCATCTAAAGATAAATAATTAATATTTTCATATATTTTTGTAATTTCTTTAGCAACTAATATTTTTTTTTGCCCTCCATATATTTTTCTCAACTCCTCTAACGTATTAATAACTCTATTAGGAGATTCAATAAAAACTAAAGAAAAATTATTTTTTATTTTTAAAATATCTAATTTTTTCGAGTTTTTTTTTGGTAAAAAACCAATAAATTTAAAATCATCTGAGGCAAATCCACTTGAACTTATGGCTGCTATAACTGATGAAACACCAGGGATCGGTGAAACCATAATATTTTTCTTATGCGCTTCTGAAATAACGATATCACCTGGATCTGATATAGATGGTGTTCCTGCATCTGATACTAAAGCTATATCTTTTCCTTCCAAAAGAAGCCTGATTAAATAATCACACCTCTCAACTTCGTTATGCTTATGATAACTAATTTGCTTTGCCTTGATTCCAAAATAATTAAGTATTTTTTTACTATGTCTAGTATCTTCCGTTGCTATAATATAAACATTTGATAATACTTTTACAGCTCTATAAGTAATATCATTTATATTACCAATTGGCGTGGCAACAACATATAATGTACCATAATTACTCTGTTTTTTTGTACTGATGATATGCAAATTATTAAACCCATAATAGAAAGTTGTTTTACGAAATACGCTATTTTATTAGTGTTAAGTATATGTCTTTGTGGCTGCAATACAAATTATATAGAGATTATATCAGATAAAGAAATTGACAATAATAAATCTAGAACTATTGATGTCAGTAAAACTCAAATAAATATTGACGAGCTTCTCATTAGAAAAGAAACCATTGAAATAACTAATTTAACACCAATAAAAAAAATTGCCTTACTATTACCTATGACCGGAAAATATTCAAAGATTGGTAAAGTTATATTTGAAGGTATTGAGGCGGAATTAAATAGTATTTCCAAAAATAATAGACCTGAATTATCAATCTTCGACACAGGAGATGAGAATATAAATTTAAGAGATACTTATTATGAAATGTTATCTAACAATTTTGATTATGTCATTGGACCAATAAGAAAAAATTTAATAAATAAAATCATAAATCACAGCTCAGATAAACTTCCAATTCTAACACTTAATTATACTAATAATTTTAAAAAATACCCTGATGCAGTCTATCAATTTGGTCTACTTCCAGAAGATGAAGCTATATGTATAGCTGAAAAATCTATAATAGATGGAAATATCAACGCATCACTTTTATATCCAGATAATACATGGGGTAAAAGAATTGGGGAGTCTTTTTCAATGAGATTTGAAGAACTGGGCGGTAAAGTTATTAATACTATAAAATATAAAAAAGATGAAGAAATGGAAATAAATAAATCAATAAAAAGCTTGCTGCAAATTGAAAAAAGTATAAATAGAAAAGATTATTTGCAAAGTATTTTAAAAACAAAATTACAGTACAAGCCTTATATACCAAATAATTTAGATATGATATTTTCAGTAGGCACTTCTAAAAATATGAGATCTATAAAGCCTCAGTTTAATTTCAACTTTGCCGAAGATGTGCCTTTTTACTCAACATCACATATATATAATGGCGTAATTAATAAAGAAATTAATCAAGATCTAAATGATATAAAGTTTTGCGATATTCCATGGTTATATAATAATAAAGATATTTTACAAAAAAAAAGTTTGAGGGATAATGTGGAGAAGCGTGATTTATTAAGATTTGTTGCTATAGGAATGGACTCAGTAAAAATACTATATAATATAAATAGTTTAAAAATTAATAAGAAAAAGTATTTGGTAGCTAATACGGGTTATTTACAATTGGACGAATTTAATAAAATTAGGAGAAGCTTAATTATTGTAAAATTCAGAAACGGTAAAGCCAAAGAAGTGCCTTTTTAAACTATGTTGCATAAAAAACATATAAATTATTTTAAAAAATTACTACCAGAAAACTTTATATTTAGTGAGAGAGGTGATTGCTGGGCATATGGTTATGATAATAGCAAAATGCATGTTGTTCCCGAGTGTGTTTTGTTTGCAAATGATAAGTTGCAAATACAAAGTATCGTAAAATACTGCTTTGAAAATAATATCCCTATAACAACTAGAGGTCGCGGAACAGGCAATACTGGGGGGTCCGTTCCGATAGATAAATCCATTGTTCTGTCCTTAGAAAAAATGAATAAGATTTTAAATATTGACATCAAAAATAGATTTTGTGAAGTCCAACCAGGCGTTATTAATAAAGAATTACAAAAAGAACTAAAAAAAGAAAATTTTTTCTGGGGACCAGATCCTTCAAGTCAAGACTACTCAACTATTGGTGGAAATATTGCAAACAATTCTGCTGGACCTAGAGCAATAAAGTACGGAACGCCAAGAGATAACATATTAGGTTTAGAATTTATATCGGGTATAGGTGAAATTTATAAAACTGGTGTTAAAACTTCTAAAGGAGTTGTCGGTTTAGACCTTACTAGGCTATTCACAGGGTCAGAAGGGATACTGGGGATATTAACAGAAGCAACGTTAAAAATATTGCCGTGTAATAACGCTATAAAAACAGTTGAAATTACTTTTGACAGTGTTGCAGATGCATCGCAAACAATAATAAACCTTATGTCACAACCGATAACACCATATAAATTAGAATTTATTGATGGAGAGTCTATAAAACTAATAAATACTATTAAAACTGATCATTATGATACCAGCATAAAATCAGCAATACTTTTAGAAATTGATGGGGAGCTTGAGTATATTGACTTAATGCTAAATAAAGTAATAAAAGTAATAAAAGAAGGTAATTTTAATAATATTAAGATTGCTGATAATAAAGATGAGATAGAAAAACTATGGTCTGCTAGAAAATCGCTGTCGCCCGCATTGCGAGAAATTGGGGGTTATAAAATAAATGAGGATATAGTTGTACCAATTTCAAATCTAACAAATCTTCTAAATTCATTAGAAGAAATTTCTAAAAAATATAATATAAAAATTGTAAATTTTGGCCATGCAGGCAATGGAAATATTCATGTAAACTTATTATTTAAAACAAAGGAAGAGAAAGAGACTGATAACTCTAAAAAGTGCTTAGAAGAAATTTTTGATTTAGTTTTACGATTAAATGGAACTCTATCTGGGGAACATGGTATAGGTATTATAAAAAAACAATACATAGAAAAAGAAATAAATAAAGATACTTTAGTTTTAATGAAAAAAATTAAAGAACAATTTGACCCTAAAAATATATTAAACCCAAATAAATCTATTTAAAATTCACTTCTTATCTCTTCTTCTTGCTCAGATAAATTTTCAATAAATGATGTTCTCTCAAATATTCTATCTGCATATTTCATTATTGGTTTTGCGCTAGCTGGCAACTGAATTCCGTATTCTGGTAGTCTCCATAGAATTGGAGCCATACTGCAATCTATAATACTAAAATCATCACTAAGAAAAAATTTCTTTTCTTGAATAAAGTCTAAAGACATCATTAAATTATCTTTTAATTTCTGCTTTGCAGCAGACGCTTTTTTTTCACCACTTGATTTAACACTTTCTAACAAGCCATATAAATCTTTCTCTATATAATGCAAAACCATTCTTGTTTTTGCTCTAATCACTGGATCGACTGGCATGAGCGGCGGATGAGGAAATCTTTCATCTAGGTATTCCATTATCACTCTAGATTCGTATAGCACGAGATTTCTATCAACAAATGTTGGAGTAGTATTATTTGGATTTAAAGCAATGAGGTCTTCATTATTTTCACCATGAGAGACATCTTCAACATTAAATATTAGGTCTTTTTCTCCAAGTACTATTCTTACTCTGTGAGATTGAGCGCTTTCTGGATCTGAATATAGTGTCATGGTATGCATAATTTTTACCTAGTAGTTTAGTGGACGTCTTTCCAGAATTCTTTTTTTGTATAGTAAGCTATAATCGTAAATATAAATATAAATAGTAAAACCCAAAAACCCATTGAATATCTTTTTAATTTTGCTGGCTCCGAAACATAAACCAAAAAGTTTGTTATATCATTTGTCAACTGCTTATATTCAATTTCTGTGTAAGTCCCATCGGAAATTTTTTCCAAACTTACTGGGTTATTATTCGAATCTAGTACAAGTTTTTGTCCACCCTGAAGATTAGCTAGTATATTTGGCATTGAAGTGTTTGGTAAAGCTACATTATTATAACCTGTAGTTGTTGAATCATCTTCATAATACGTATTTAATTTTGAGTATATATAATCAGCTCCTTTTGATCTTGCTGTTAAACTTAAATCAGGAGGAACGGCATTAAACCAGGTTACTGCATCTGATTCTTTCATTGCAATTGTCATTGTTTCGCCAATTTTTTTATCAGTAAAAAGTAAATTTTTTGAAAAAACTGCTTCTTCTATACCAAGATCTTGAGCCAATGTGCTCATTCTCATGTATTTTAAAGAGTGGCAGCCACTGCAATAATTTACAAAATGCTTTGCGCCTCTTTGCAAAGATGCTTTATTATTTATGTTACTTGTAGCTTTATACTTCGTAGATAGCTCACTTTTCACTGATGCTGCATAAGATATGTTACTTATTACTATTAAAAATATAAAAGCAAGAATATTATTTTTTATCATTCCGTTACCCTGTCTGGAACTTCTTTTTCTTTATTTAAGCTGGAATATAAAGGTGATAATGTCATAAATACTACAAATGTAATAACTAAGGTTAGTCCAGTTAATATCATAATATAATTATCACTACTAATTCTTAATAAGTCGTATATTAATATTAAAAAGATTATTACTCCTGAAAATACATAGCTGAATAAATTATTTCTTGTTGAGCTATAAAAATACAATAGGGCAAAAAATATAAAATACATTTCACTAAATCTAAGTGCTAATGCATTGTATAACGGATTTGGTGCTTTAACTCCTAAGTATCCTAATATTAAAAAGCCAATCACGAAGACGAAAAGATTTATTTTAAATAAAGTACTTCTATACCTTATTGATTTAATTGGATTCCTATCTATCCATGGTAAGAAGAATAAAACTACAATTGACATCGCCATTGCCAATGCGCCGAATGCTGGATCTGGGATAGCTCTTAAGATGGAGTAAAATGGCGTGAAATACCAAACTGGTGCTATATGTTCTGGGGTTACCAATGGATTAGCAGGTATAAAATTAGCGTGCTCTAAAAAATACCCTCCCATTTCGGGCACAAAAAATACCACAAGTGCGAATAAAAATAAAAAAACTCCAATACCAACAAAATCCTTGACAGTATAATATGGGTGAAAAGGTATTCCATCCAATGGAATTCCGTTTTCATCCTTATTTTTTTTGATTTCAACTCCGTCTGGGTTATTTGAACCCACAGTGTGTAATGCTGATAAATGCAGTATAACTAATAACAATATAACCATTGGAACAGCGACAATATGTAATGCAAAAAATCTAGTTAGTGTTGGATCTGATATAGCAAAATCTCCTCTAATCCATATTCCAAGCTCCGGACCTATAACAGGAATGGTAGTAAACAAATTTATTATAACTTGAGCTCCCCAATATGACATTTGCCCCCATGGTAATAAATAACCCATAAAAGCTTCCGCCATTAGTGCTAAGTAAATAAATACTCCAAATAACCAGATTAGTTCTCTAGGTTTTTTGAAAGACCCATACATTAAAGCCCTAAACATATGAAGGTAAACTACAACAAAAAAAGCCGATGCTCCAGTTGAATGCATATATCGTATAAGCCATCCTAAGTTAACATCTCTCATGATAAATTCTACGGAATCAAATGCTAATTTAGCATCTGGTTTATAGTGCATCGCTAAAAATATTCCGGTGAAAATTTGTAGAAATAAAATTAAAAAGGCTAAAGATCCAAAAAAATACCAAAAATTGAAATTTTTTGGTGTGTAATAGTGAGTTAAATGATTGCGGACAAAGCTTAAAATTGGCAGTCTTTCGTCTACCCAACCTATTACACCTGTGGTTTGATTTTTTTCACTCATTTCTTAACCCTTTTGAATTTCAATACTTGCTGGTAATTCACCCACAACAATTGTATTTTCATCTTCGAATCTATATGGTGGAACTTTTAGATTTGCTCCAGCAGGGCTTCCATTAGCAACTTTTCCTGCTAAATCAAAGTTAGATCCATGGCATGCGCAGAAAAATTTATTCTCACTAGGCTTATAAGCTGGATTACATCCTAAATGCGTGCAAACACCTTCTAAAACTAATATTTCAGGTTTAAGTGATCTAAATTTATTTTTTGCAAATTCTGGTTGCTGCTCGGCATTTTCAGACATTGGATCTTTATGTTTTTCATCACTAGTATTTATACTATCAAGCATATTTTTTGTTCTTTTTACTACCCAGATAGGTTTTTTTCTCCATATTAGATCAATTTTCTCACCATCTTTTAGATTACTAATATCAACTTTTACTGGAGCTCCTGCTGCTTTAGCTTTTGCACTAGGCCCCATCGATGATAAAAAAGGCCATAAAGTAGCTGCTGCACCTGTTCCGCCAACTATAGAAAGACTTCCTGTTAAAAATTTTCTTCTGCTATTATCGGGATTATCACTAGACATAGATTAATTTCCTTTTCATAATTCCTAATATTAAAACTTGAAAATATTCTAACATAATGTGAAGTTTTTTTGTGTGAAAAATCTTTAAATTAATGATTTTTTCAAGGATTGTATAAATAAATTATTCTCTTTTCTAGATCCAACTGTAACTCTAAGACAATTTTCTAATCCAGCAGAATCTGACATATTTTTTATCAATATATTTGAAGAAACAAGACTATTGAAAATATCATCTGCGGACCCATCCAATATTTTGAATAAAACAAAGTTTGTTTTACTGCTATATGTCTCAATTTTATCAATTTCCTGCATTTTACTAATTAAAATTTCTTTTAGTTCAATAATCTCTTTTATTTGACTATCTAAATGCTCAATATTATCTATAGATATCTCGCTGATTTTTTGGGATACAGAATTTATATTAAAAGGTAATCTAAGTTTGTTAATATTACTAATTAATGAATTTTCTCCTAAGAGGTAACCTACTCTTATTCCTGCAAAACCAATTTTAGATAAAGTTTTCATGATTACCAGATTTTCAAATCTACCTATTTCTGAAATAAAAGATTCTCCTGAAAAAGCACCATATGCTTCATCTATAACAACAATACCATTTGATTGCTTAATTATTTCTATAATATCTTTTTTTGACCAAAGATTTCCAGTTGGATTATTTGGATAAGCAAGAAATATTATTGCAGGATTAAATTTAATTATTTTTTCCAATATTAAATTTACATTTAGAGAGAAATCTTTTCTTAATGGCACTTCTTTAAATTTTAAACCTAAAACTTTTGAAATTTTCTGGTACATACTAAAAGAAGGTGACGGACTCATAATAACATTTTCTTTTTTAAGAAAGGCTAAACAAATTAACTGTATAAGTTCATCAGAGCCATTGCCAATAATTATGTCAAATTTATTTTCAAGTTTGTGCTTTGAACGTAACTTTTTTCTCAAATTATTACAATCTGCGTCTGGGTATCTATTTAAATTTGAAGACCCAGAAGGTAACCCATTTATTTCAAAATTTAGATCTAAATCAAATGGATTTTCCATAGCATCTAACTTAATCATATTTTTTGAATCAATAATCTTATATTCCTTTAACGAATCAATATCATCTCTTAAAAAGCCATTAATTTTATTATTCATTATCTTTGCCCTTGTTTTTTCTTAAAACCGCAGAATCTTTGTGAGAACTCAAACCTTCTGCATTTGCAATGACCGCAGAATGTTTTGCTAGCATTTTTGATGCCTCTTCAGAACATTGAATTATATTAGATCTTTTTTGAAAATCCTGAACCCCGAGAGGCGAGGAAAATTTTGCAGTACCCATCGTAGGCAGAACATGATTTGAACCTGCACAATAATCACCAAAAACTTCGGGTGTAAATTCACCTAAGAATATAGCACCTGCATTTTCAACTTTATCTAAATATTTTTCACTTTCTTTTATTGATAATTGAAGATGCTCAGGGGCTAATTCATTAGATATATTTATAGCTTCATCTATATCTCTTGAATTTACCAATAATCCAAAATTATTTAAGGACGACTCTATAATTTCTTTTCTTTCTTGGGTTTTAAGTTTTTTTACCATACATTCTTCTACTTTTTTTAATAAGTCGCTATCTGGTGAAATTAATATAGATTGTGCTAACTTATCATGCTCTGCTTGTGAAAATAAATCTGCAACAATCCATTCAACATTTGCTGTCGAATCTGCTATAACTAATATTTCTGAAGGTCCAGCAAAGTTATCAATTCCAACTTCTCCATATAACTCTTTTTTAGCTTCAGCTACATACTGATTTCCAGGTCCAACAATAATATTTACTTTAGGAATTGTTTTTGTTCCAAATGCTAATGCTGCTATTGCATGCGCTCCTCCAATCCTAAATAACCTATCAACCCCCCCTAAAAATGCAGCTGCTAGGACTAAATCGTTAACACTTCCCTGAGGTGAAGGAACCACCATAACGATTTCTCCAACTCCAGCAACTTTTGCAGGGATAGAATTCATTAAGACACAGGATGGGTAAACTGCAGAACCACCTGGAACATAAATGCCTGCTTTCTCTATTGGAGATAATTTTTCACCTAACATTATACCTTCTCTAGTATAATTCCAGGATTTAGCTTTTTGATGACCGGAAAATTCCTCTATTCTTTTTTTTGCAAATTTTAGAGCTTTTAGCTCCTCCACACTGATTTTATCTAGAGCTTCGGATAATTGTTTTTTTGGTATCTCTAATTCTTTAGCATTATTAACAGTATAATTATCAAATTTACTACAAAATTTTATTAGAGCTTGATCTCCATTTACTCTTACTTCAGAAATTATATCTTTTACTGCGTCTTTAATATTAGTAGTGTTAACTTTTCTCTGAGAAATATGTTTTTTTATTTTTTCAGAGAAACCCTCGCTGCAAGAACTGATTTTTTTTATATTAAGCATTACTTTTTCTTTTTTCTATTGCCTCCGACAATATGCTTAAAGATTTTTCTGTATCTTCCCACCCGATGCAGGAGTCTGTAACACTTTTACCATAAATAAGATTTATATCATTAATATTTTGATTACCTTCTACAAGGTTACTTTCTATCATCAGTCCCCTAATTCTACTCTCACCTTTGCTTAATTGTTTAGCAACATCATTAATAACATCTAGCTGTTTTTTATGATCTTTCATACTATTTGCATGACTACAATCAACAACTATTTGCTGTGGTAAATTTGCCTTATCAAGTCTAGCAGAGACTTCTTCTATACTCTTCTCGTCATAATTAACTTTTTTAGCCCCTCCCCTTAAAATAGTATGACAATACATATTTCCGCTAGTGGAAAAAATTGCCGAATTACCCTCTTTAGTTACAGAAAGGAAGTGGTGGGCACCTGAGCCTGATTTTATTGCATCAAAAACTATTTGAAGGTTTCCATCTGTTCCGTTTTTAAAACCTACAGGACATGATAAACCTGAAGCAAGTTCTCTATGACATTGACTTTCTGTAGTTCTTGCTCCTATAGCTCCCCAACTTATTATATCTGAAATATATTGAGGACTTATTAAGTCTAAATATTCTGTTCCAGCTGGGATCTCTAAATTGACAATATCCAATAATAGTTTTCTACCAATTCTAATTCCCTCATTTACCCGAAAGCTTCCATCTAGCATAGGATCATTTATCAAACCTTTCCACCCAATTGTGGTTCTTGGTTTTTCAAAATACACCCTCATAATTATAAATATATTTTTAGATAACTTGTCAGATATTTGTTTTAATTTTTTTGCATAATCCATTGCTGCAACAGGATCGTGTATTGAACATGGTCCAATAACTACAAATATACGGTCATCTTTTTTATCTAATATATTTTCTATAGTTTTTCTTGAATTTATAATAGTGTTGGCCGCAGCTTTAGTCAAAGGTAGCTCTTTTCTCACTTCATCTGGAGCACTTAATTCTTGAGTTTCTATTATTCTTAAATCGTCTGTTTTAAGGGTCATATTTTTCCACTATATAACTTTTTCAAAAGCATTAATAATATTTTCTATAGATTCTGTTTTAGTTTTCATAGAGGCTTTATTAGTAACTAGTTGCGCACTAACATCAAAAATAAAATCAAGTTCCTCTAAACCGTTAGCCTTTAAAGTCATACCACTGTCTACTAAGTCTACTATATAATCTGCTAATCCAAGTATTGGAGCTAATTCCATAGATCCATAAAGCTTTATTATATCAACTTGCTTCTTTTTTTTAATAAAATAATCTGTAGCACATTTAACATATTTTGTAGCTACTTTTATGCGCGGCCCAGGATTACAATTTGGCAAACATGCTAAAGCCATTCTGCATTTCGATATATTTAAATCTAATGGAATATATATATTATTTGATCCATATTCAACTAAAGTATCTTTTCCTACTATTCCTATGTCAGCAGCGCCATTTCCCACATAAGTTGGCACATCAGCTGCTCTAACTATAACTAATTTTAGTTTACTATTATTTGTCTCATAAATTAATTTTCTAGAATCTTGCATGTTTTCCATAGTATTAATACCCATAGAATTTAGAAGACTCATTCCTTCTTCTAAAATTCTTCCTTTAGATATAGCTATTACAATATTATCTTTCAAATTCATTGAGGTAATCTCTTTATGCTAGCACCAATTTTTGTTAGCTTTTCTTCAATACACTCATATCCCCTATCAATATGATATATTCTATCTACTATTGTTTCACCATTTGCTACTAATCCAGCTAAAATTAAACTCGCAGATGCTCTAAGATCTGTTGCCATTACTGGTGCTCCAGTTAAGCCTTTAACACCATTGATAATTGCAGTGTTTCCATTTATATCAATATCTGCGCCCATTCTAATCAACTCTTGAACATGCATAAACCTATTTTCAAAAACAGACTCTACTACTCTACTTTTTCCTTTTGATATTGCATTTAATGCTATGAATTGGGCCTGCATATCTGTTGGGAAATCTGGATATGGATTAGTAGTAATATTTACAGCATCTAATTGTGATTTTGCTTCTAAATTAATAATGTCATTTTTAATAGATATCCTTGCTCCAGCCTTACGTAATTTATCAATAACAATTTTGATGGTGTCTGGTCTAGTGTGAGTTAATGTTAATTTTCCTCTGGTTATAGCGGCTGCAACTAAAAAAGTTGCCGTCTCTATTCTATCTGGTAAAACATCGTAATTACATCCTTTTAGCTTATTAACCCCATTTATAATTATTATGGATGATCCATCACCCTCAATTTTAGCTCCCATTAATCTTAAGCAATTGGCCAAATCTATAATCTCTGGTTCTTTTGCGGCATTTTTAATTACAGTTTTTCCTGAAGCTAGTACTGCCGCCATCATTATATTTTCTGTTCCAGTAACAGTAGCTGTTGAAAAACTTATTTTTGCCCCCTTAAGCTTTTTGGCCTTAGCAATAATATAACCGTCTAAGACTTTTATATTAGCCCCCATTGCTTTTAATCCTTCAATATGAAGATTGACTGGTCTAGACCCTATTGCGCAACCACCCGGCAGAGAAACTTTAGCCTCCCCAAAATTTGCGAGAAGTGGCCCTAAAACAAGAATTGACGCTCTCATTGTTTTTACCATTTCATATGGAGCATAAAATTTATTAACTGACGAAGCGTCTATACTAACTTTCATTTTTTCGTCAATTGATATCTTAGCTCCCATTTCTGTAAGAAGAGATATAGTTGTTGTTACGTCTTGCAAATGAGGCACATTTCCAATAATTACTTCTTCATCACTCAGTAAACTTGCAGCTAATATTGGCAAAACTGAATTTTTTGCACCAGATATTTTAACTTCCCCATTTAAAGGTTTTCCGCCAGTAATTAATAATTTTTCCATTTCTATGACTCAGACTCTAATCTACTAATTACAGATTCCATTCCTTTTTCTTTAATTTCCGGAAGCAAACTTTTACGAAGACTTTTTACTAATCTTAAGCCGTCAGCTACAACCTCAACTATTTTCCATTTTTTATCTGCAGACCTCTTCATAACATATATTACTTGAAACGATGGCTTACCTTTTCCAACAGATAATTCAGTTTTAACAAGATAAAATCCTTTCGATTCAGAAGTGCTAATTATAGTAATTTTAGAATTTGCATACTCTAATATTGTTTTCGCATATATTCTTATTAATTGATTTTTTAAAGCTATCTTAAATCTATTTTTCTGTTGGTCAGAAGTTTCTTGGTAATATTTTTTCCCAATAATACTTTTAATAAGTATATCAAAATCTATTATGGGGGTTAGTATCTCATCTACTCTCTCATAGAAAGATGTAATATCATTTTCATAAAGTTCTTTATTTTCCCCAACATCAGAGAACAAATTATTAGCAGCTGATAATATTATATTCTCAGGTAATTCTTTATTTGCAAACGATTCAGAGCCTCCTAAAATTATCACAGGAATGATTGTTGCTAAAAAACTATATATTTTAAATTTTTGAGTGACATAATATGTGACAACAATAGAT
>ERZ802822.936-NODE-936-length-19464-cov-6.421210_pt1 | contig 19464 bp, 17 predicted proteins | sample MGYA00345649_ERZ802822 | MGnify/ENA primary metagenome ERZ802822 (study PRJEB30503, sample SAMEA104212359) | marine metagenome | biome: Westerlies Biome; feature: [SRF] surface water layer (ENVO:00010504) within the epipelagic zone...; material: water...
GTCTTTAGCACTAGAGATTATACAGTCACTTTTCAAGCGTGTGAAATAATGGTTTATTATAAAAAAAAATTTTTTGATTAGAGAAAAACGTATCAGGAAGTTAGATGCTTTTCTTTAAGGAATCTAAATTTAGATTCCTAAATTCAGTTCTATTCAGTGTTTTAAAGTGCTTTTTTAGGTTTATTTAACTTCGTCATGCTGTACAAAACTCATAAAAAGCATTGCTAAACAAGCACCAATAATCTGAAAGATTATGAAAAACAAAATAAACTCTGGATGGATACCAGTAAAGGTATCGCTGAATCCTCTGGCAAAGGTTACTGCAGGATTTGCAAAAGAAGTTGAAGATGTAAACCAATAACCTGCTGAGATATATAATCCTACTGCTGGTGCAATGGCAAGAGTACTTAATTTTCTTACACCGAGAATAGTAATGATGAGGCCAAATGTAGCTACCAATTCACTAAAATATATATTTAATCCACTTCTTGAGTTTTCTGAAATCTGCAATGGATCCATTCCGAACATAATATTGCTTAAAATTACACCTAAAAATCCTCCGACAAACTGGGCGCAACTGAAACAAGAAAACTCCTTTAATGTTAACTCTTTCTTTAAAAGCATTATTAAACTAACCGCAGGATTGAAGTGAGCTCCTGAAATTGAGATGAATATCCAAATTAATGCAGTCAGTCCTGCTCCAGTTGCTATGGTATTTGCCAGAAGAATACTTAACTGATCAGTTGATAAGCCCTGAGCCATTATCCCAGAACCAACGACAATCATAACGAGGAAGCATGTTCCTACAAATTCGGCCAAAAGTTTCTTGATTAATGTTTTATTCATTCCCGCACTTTACGCAGGCTATATAGTTACTTGATTTATAACATTAGTAAAGGTTATTTGATTAGAGGTTTACCTTAAAGCCTAGGACATATCTTGAGCCATAACTTTCAACTTGATTTGGCAGATCGCCTAAATTTCTAATATCAACAAAGTCAGTTAAATTATTAAAGTCAGCATAGACAATTGCCTTGTAACCTAAAATTTCTTCAAGGTCATACCTCAATGATAATTCCAGTCTTTCTTGCTCTTCCCAATAATAAGCACTACCAATAACATCTGACTCTGTGGAATCTAACCACCCATCTCGATATCTGAAAGCTAATCTTGCAGATAAACCATAATCTTCATAGAAAACAGATGCGTTGTAAGTAAAATCTGATGTACCCGGTAAATCGTAACTCACACCATTTGGAGCAGTAAAACTTGAATCGACAGAGGCTAAATTCAATTCATAACCAAAACCTGAGAAAAAACCTTCTAAGAATCTATCAAAACGATCAATGAGATTTATTTCAAATCCCTTCAACTCTCCATCGCTTCCGTTATCGCTTCCGCTCAAAGTCCATGATTCTCCTTGTGGAGCCACATCGGAATACAATGAGCCATCAACGGTTGAATTAGAATCTACGATGACATTATCTATTTCTCTATAAAAAATGTTTACTGCAAAAATACTTGCTTCTGAGAAATACCACTCATAAGCAGTATCAAGCCCCCAAGACTCTTCAGGATCTAAACCAGGATTACCTCCACTTATAGATCTAGTTGTTGGATCAATAGTAGCTGAAGCCCTTGCTTCCGTATAAGTTGGTCTGCTGACACCAGTAGTAGCCGAAAGGCGTAATTTTCTGTCGTCATCTAAGTTGTAGTTTAAATGAAAACTAGGTAAAAAATTTGAATAAGATTTAGTAAGAATTTGAGGGACCATATTCCCTTCAGCATCTAATCTTGATCCAGAAGTTTCAAACTCAGTATCTTCATATCTAGCCCCAAAAATAATATTTCCATAATCTGTATCTATGGTTTGCATTGCATAAACACTGTGCATGGTTTCCTCAATGGTTTCTAGAATATTGGAAGGTAAATCAGCTATGCCAGGTCGTTTGAGGCCTGCATCAATCAGAGCTTTTTTTAGCCCTTTATTGTCTGTATAAAAACCTCCGATATCATTTCTTTGATCACCATGCATCCAGAGGTTTGTAGGTTGGTCATATGAAGATGTATCTACTGCTGCTGCAGATGCGAAATCTAAATCAAATGCATTCCCTCCCAAAGCATCTCTAACATCATATTTATAACCTGTTTTAAATACCCCCGCATTATTGACTCTCTCTAAATCAAATTTAAATTGATCATTCTCAGTCTCTCTTTCACCATAGATGTTGTAGATAAAAATTGCATCAATCTCAAGTGAACTCAATGGTTCAGTCAAGGTAAATCTAGGGTCAAAAGGATTAGTGACATCGTAAGACGCAACTGTTGATCCAGCTCCGTAAGGAATTGGCAGCCAGTATTTTGATTGCATTGAAATTTGGCTAAATCTTGCGTCCAACATCCAATCCCCTATAGACCAGTCCAATCCTAAAGTGTCAATCTCAGTAGAATTATCATAAGTACCATCCTCTAATAATCGAAACACTAAAGCTAAACTAGTGCCTGTACCTGGCGTAAGCTCAGTACCAGCTGCATCAGCGCCTCTTCCGAAATTTAAATACCAAGAATTTCTCTGTTGGCTTTCCTCGAATTCTGTTCTGATTGATCTGAGGAATAGTTTGTTTCCATTATCGAAATAATACTCAAGTGAGCCGCCATTTGCCTTATTTTCATAATCTACCAAATAGTTATTAAATCGAATTCCAAGACTTCCGCTTGATGTAGGAGTGTATCCAGAGTCAGTAAGGGTGAACTCCATATCGTCAAGGTTCGTTGTGATTTGTTCATTATAGGCACTAGAGTTGTATAGCAATATTCCAAACTTTTCATTGGAGAAAGAAATACGTAAATTTTCTCTTTCAGTATCTCCATCTCCTAAATCTTGTTCTCCCCGACCATAATCGAATGCAGCTGAAAAACCTTCTATGTCAGAAGGTGAAAAAGTTTTAATATCAATATAACCTGAGACAGCTTCTCCAGTCATATCCGGAGTAATTGCTTTGTTAGCAAAAATTTGCGATGTTACAACTGCAGGATAAGCATCAAATCTAGGAATTCTTCCATTTTCTGTACCTGGAATGTCAATACCATCAAAAGCTATGGCTGTATAACGAGGAGGTGCTCCTCTAAAATTAAGAAATCTTGATCTGCCTTGATCTCGCTCAATAGAGACTCCAGGTACTCGCCCAAGAGCATCTGCAATATTTTGATCAGGAAAACGACCGATATCATCTGAGGAGATTACTTCCACTATATTATCTGAGATTTTTTTAGCTTGTATTGACTCCATCTGACTGGTTTTTATTGGCTTTCCAACAATTACAATTTCTTCTAGTATCTCTTCTGAGTCCTCTGCAGTGAGGTAATTAAAAAAAATAAGTTGGAAGAAAGTTAAAAAAACTAATAGTGAATTCCTTTTCATTACGTCTCCTTTAAAAGAAAACGATATTAAATATTTTTATTGTCGGTTCTGTGTATTAAGTTACAAACAGGTTTCTAAAATATAAATATTAAGAAACTTTTATTTAAAATTAATGAAAATTCAATAAGGCAAAATATTAAATATAACTAGCTTACGGGAAATACACACTTGGGATCATCACTGAATGGATTATTTACATGTGTCGAAACAGGATGATTTTTGATTGCTTTTGAAGAAAAAATATCTGAACAGTCAATATTGTCTCCGTTTAACCAATCTTGAAAGTGTTGTCTTGAAATAATCAAAGGCATTCTCTGATGAATATTTTTTAAAGACTCAACTGCATCTTTAGTGACTATAGCGCATCCCACCTTCCCTCTGTATCCTCCAAAGACTCCACCAAAGAAAAAGATATCTCCATTTAAATGATGAAAATATGGTGTTTTGACTTCGTCTTCCAGCTTCCACTCATACCAACCATCTGCGGGGATAAGACATCTATTGGAATTAGTAAAAGATGGTTTCTCAAATAGAGTTTCTATTCTTGCATTTATCAAATTGAATGGCTTTTCAGCCCAATAAGGCGAGAAGCCCCATTCCATTGTTTGGAATTTATCGGTAAGAGCTAATATTTTTTGACCAGGAACAACATTATAACTAGGTCTAAAATCCGTTTCTCCATACCTGGCCTTGAGATCATCTAAGTTTCTAAGTGTAAATCTTCCGCACATTTTTCCTGTTCAAATTTTACACTATTTTTAGTCTTATCTTTGAGTTAAGGTCATGACTTTTATTAGCTATTTAATAAAAGGATCTAAAGCATCTTTCAGAGAAGAGAATTTGAAATTTTGATTTATTGGTTCACCGTATTGATCAAGGTTTACATCATCTTGAGCAATAAAAATTCCTAAAGGAAATTGAGGACTTAATGACCCGTAAAAGGCCTCTATACCATCTGTTTCGCTTGTTCCATCTATAGTTGAAGTTGCAATAGTAAATTTACCAAGGTACTGATTCTCCATGCCGGTTGTATAAATTAGATACTCATTAGAATCTTGAGAGGATGAAATTAATAATGTTTGATCAGGTAATTTAACTAAAGCTAACCCTTCGGAATCACCGGTTATATTCCCAGATGGTTTAATTAAATCTACCGTTTCAATATTTCCACCTTCTGGCATTGCTGTTGTCTTGAAGATTCCAGATTTTTCGTCTTCTTGTGAAAAATAAAGTATTTTTAACTCATCATCTACTACACAACCCTCAGATACAGATTGAGTAGGTATTGTTCTGACTAATTTTGCAGACATAGGAGCATAGGATTGAATCTCATACTGGTATATTGCAAGACTTATCTCATCAGTAACAAATATGAAAGTTTTAGAGTTTTCTGTATCTTTAAACATACAGAGACCATAAACAGAGGTTAGTTCAGTCTGATAAGAGTTATCAAAATACTCAACAACACTGCCATTTGATCCAATCAACAGAAAATCAACTCTATTAAGATCTCGATTTGTACCGGCCAATAACGAGACTGTTCTGTCTTGAATTATATAATCAGATCTTAAATCAATATTATTTATCCTTCCCATAGGAAAATAATTTAATGTTTTACCGGACAAGTCGTAAGTGTAAATACCTGATTTCTTATCGGTTCCAAAAACTATACTTTTTTCAGGGTTTTTTTTGTTTAACCAAAATGCAGGGTCGTCTGCGGCATCGCCCGATGTTTTTACTGCTTCAGTTTCATAAATAGGATAAATTTTATGATCATCTATGAAGGCACTCAAAGTAAAAGATGAGAAGAAAAGGAAAAAAATTATATTTTTCATATTAAGGTTTTTCTTTGAGCTTTAAAAAAGAAACTCCTCAAAGAGAGGAGTCTCATGTTAAAGAAAGTTGCCTATTGATTCAAGATATACCTAAATCCAACTCCATAAGTAGCTCCATACTCGTCATATTGTGAGAGTCTTGAAGGATTACCAAAGTAATAATACTCAGGTTCATCATTTAAATTAATAGCTTCAAACGTTATTCTTAAAGAATCATTAACTTTATATTTTGCAGTTAAATCAACTTGCATATGATCATCTGTATAACGATCATTAAGAGGCTTAGATCCTACTTCATCAAGGTAATTGTCTCTGTATGTTGCGGCCAATCTAATATCCCATGGACCATCGTCGTAGCCTAGAGAAAGATTCCATGTATTTTCTACTTGTTTAAAGTATGGGATAGTCCTTTGTCCTGCAGCAGCATCAGCAGGTAAGTCAGTTTCACCGTCTGCATATGTATAATTTGCAACTAAAATGAAGCCATTATCAAAAGCAGTTTGATAGGAAAACTCTAGGCCATTGATACTGCTATCATCTGCATTGATATAAGTTTCCGCTTTATCCCATGTTGATCCTCGCATTGCAAAACTACGAGATTCAACCTCTACAATCGCATCCTCTATATTTTTATAAAAAGCACCCATTCCTAAGAAAGTATTCTCATCAATATAGTATTCAAAAGAAATATCGATATTGGTGGCTTTGGTAGGATCTAAATTAGGATTTCCACCTTCTATTTCATTATCCTCAACATTGATAATCGCACCAGCTCTTGATTCTTTAAATCCAGGTCTTACAAGTGATCTAAATGCACCAAATCTAAGAACCATATCATCTGAGATATCATATTTAATGTTCAAAGAAGGTGCTGCAAAGGTGTAATTATTTTCAAATTCATTATCTCCAAGGTAGGTATCATTCCAGTTTTTACCTTTGTAGGTAGTTTCAGTATCCTCGAACCTTATACCATAAACCCAAGTGGAGTTTTCATACAAAGTCGTACCCATAAAATATAAGGCTAGGATGTCTTCTTCTGTTGTCCAGTCTGCTGGAATAGATTCTTCTTCTTCATCACCACCCATACCTCTAAAATAAGTACCCGGCCCAGGACAGGTAGTGCCGTCTGAGAATGTAACTGTTCCGGAAGTGTTATTTGTGACTATTGATTTGACTTGTTCAAAAGTTGGTGCAGGTCCGTGTGTGTTAGCTAAATACTTTCCTATTGTTTGGTAATCATAATCTGCCAATGTGGTATCTTTTGGCATGTCGTACTCACAAAACTGGTAATTATTTATCTTTTCCCTTTGTCTATACTTAAGACCAGTCTGCACAACTGTTTCACCGATCATATAGGTATAATCAATTTTGAAGCCCTGCTCTTCATCCTCTGTAAGGGCATATTCTTGTTCTGCTACCTTTCCTGGAAATGTAGACGCATCATAGAATTCGGAGGGAAGTCCTAAAACCGGTTTCTGAGGATTAGCAGTATCTAGTGTAGTAACACCATCTTTTTCTTTACTTCTAAATATTAAATTATATCTATCTGTATCATCTTGTTCTGCTTCAGATCTAAATACTTGAACTTCTAAAAAGCCTCCATTTGCAAGTTGGGTCTCATGACCAATAGCTAAATTATCGATAGATCGAATTTCAGTTCTATTTTTCCCTTCAGTATCCATTCTAGAAGCTCCATATGTCGCTACAGTTCCAGATATAGTTGGTGTGTACTCTTCCATTACATCTCTAACTTCCCACTTTGCCCTATATTCAACATCTTCATATTCGTTATGAAAAAGATGTAAATAAGTTTTACTTCCTGAATTTGATACATAATCTAGATTCAGAACTATCCCATCTCTTTCTCTTGTGAGATCGTAGTAACGCATTTCATAGTCATCATCGACATAAGTAGATCCCCATCCACCAGTTTCATTGTTATCTGCCATGATATGTCTTTCTTGAGAGCTGATGACAAATGCGATTCCCAAATCACCGCTCTCTTGTGGAATAACTGTAGTGTATGTACCGGATAACTTGGGATTACTACTGTCTTTAGTGAGATCATTCCTGGAAGTTTCAGCTTTAAATTTTACAAAATTAGATCCATAAGAAAATGCTGAAATTGTTTCTAAATCTATAGCTCCTCCAATTGTATCTGCATCTAAGTTTGGAGTAAGTGTCTTATAAACTGTCATAGATTCTAAAAGATCTGTAGGGACACCGTCTAATATCACTCCTCTTCTATCTTCAGGAGAAGCTGTACTGACTCCATTGATAGTCATTGCGTTTAAATCAGTGTTCATACCTCTTACAGTTACGTATCTTCCTTCACCTTGATCGTTTTCAACCGAAATACCTGAAATTCTCCTCAAGGATTCAGCTACGTTAATGTCAGCAAAATTTCCTAAGGCATCAGAATCAATTACACCTACATTTTTATCAGAATCTCTTTTTTTATTCAGAGCACTTCTTAAACTAGCAAGAGAGCCTACAACTACAACTTCTTCATCGGCTTGCGACGAATCTTCGTCTGCAAATGCGTAGTTGGGTACAGAAAGGGAAAGAGATAAAGAAAAAATCGACAAAAAACTTAGACGTTTCATAAAATACTCCATAATAATAATTTGCATTGTCTGAAATCTTGGTGACAATTATGCTGTCACTTTGTGACAATTTGGTTACGATTAGATCTGGAATAAGTACCTAAATAGTGTTAGAAAAATCATTGAGAGAATTGCTCCTGCTGGAACAGTAGTCAACCAAGAGGCTACTATCTTGCCAACTACTTTGAAATCTAAGTCTTTAATAGACATCGCTAAGCCAACACCAAAGACCGCCCCGACTAATGTGTGCGTCGTTGAAATGGGCATGGCATTACCGGATGCGATAACAACCGTAGTAGCAGCCGCTAGTTCTGCAGCAAAACCACTAGTAGGGGTTAGTTTAGTAATTTCTTTTCCTATAGTTTGAATAACTCTATAACCCCACATAGCCAGACCAAGAACTATCCCCACTCCCCCTCCAAGTAGAAGCCAAGCTGATACTGCCGCTTCTTGAGATACACCTTCATTCATAACAGTTGAGAATACTGCCGCTACGGGCCCAACCGCATTAGCTGTATCATTAGAACCGTGGGCGAACGCCATGACGCAAGCTGTAAATACCATAAGTATTCCGAAAATTTGATCTATAGAACTATTTCTTAGTCTTGATAAAAACACAAAGCCTAAGAAAGTTATAAATAAACCAAAGATAAATGAATAGATTATGCTATCTGTGTAATCTAAACCTAGACCAATATGCTTAAGTCCTTTGGTAAAAGTCACCATACTGACAATAAAGGCAACAAAGAAAAGATATATTGGGCCATATCTTTGTGCCATTTGAATTGGGTTGTTATTTCTTAAAATTAATTTGTCTATAGATAGATATATGAAGAAAGATATAGTCCCTGATATGAGGGGAGAGAGAAGCCAGCTTAAAGCTATATCTGACATCGTGTCCCAATCTATTGCTGAAAATGATAATCCCAATATTCCAAAACCGACTATACCTCCTACTATGGTGTGGGTAGTTGAAACAGGCCATCCAAAATAGGTAGCAACCACAAGCCATGTTCCAGCAGCTAGCAGTGCTGATATCATTCCAAATACAAACAGGTCAGGATTATCTTGAAATAATAAGGGATCTAGAATACCTTTTCTAACCGTAGAGGTTACTTCTCCACCAGCTAAAAAGGCTCCCGAGAATTCAAATATACAGGCTATTAAGATAGCGGTCGAAAGAGTAATAGCGCCGGATCCTACCGATGTTCCCATTGCGTTAGCAACATCATTTGCACCAATTCCCCAAGCCATTATCAAGCCGGCTAGCGCTGTAAGAATTAAAATTGGTAGAGCGAATTCAATAATCATTTTATGGCATCACACTCCAGAAATTTATTAGTGTCAATTTATATTATGTGAAATATAACTTATCACCTTTATTTATTACATACCCTACTTTAATATTCACACAATTTTATTATGATCAACTACGACGTTTCCGAATACAACAGACTCAATCCCGACCTTTATAGAAAAGAAAAAAGAAGCCTACAAATTGAGTTTCTTAAGCTTCAAAATTGGGCAATTAAAGAAGGGAAAAAAATAGCCGTTGTTTTTGAAGGTAGGGACGCAGCTGGGAAAACTGACACAATCAATTTGCTAGCCAGACATCTTATACCTGATCATTTTAGGTATGTGCATTTAGGAATACCAACTGAAAATGAATCAAAAAAATGGTTTAAACGTTATGAAAAACATATGCCTAAAAAAGGCGAAATAGTTTTTTTTGATAGATCTTGGTACACAAGAGCCACGGTCGAGATAACTATGGGTTATTGCTCTAAAAGGCAATACACTCATTTTATGAACAAAGTCATAAGATGGGAAAAATCATATATTGAAGACAACCTTATTTTGATCAAGTTCTATTTGTCCATTGAAAAAAGACAACAAAGCAAACGGTTCAACGAAAGACAAACTGATCCTCTGAAACTCTGGAAACTAAGTCCCAATGATTTAAGAATGGCAGACAAATGGGAGATTTTTTCTTTTTTTAAAGAACAAATGTTCTCAAACACATCTTATGAACAAAGTCCTTGGATTGTAATTAATGCAAATAATAAAATGGTTGCTCGCTTAACAGCCTTACGGTATCTCTTAAATGAGATTGACTATGAAGGAAAAAAACTAAGCAAACCCAAAACATGGGATGTAGGTATAAATAACCACAGAATAGAGCATAAAGGTATTGAATTTTCTGGTCTCACATATCAGCAGTTTAAATTGTTACAAAAACTCATACAAAACCAATCCAGTTGAAATCAAAGAAAACTTTCCAACGTATTGCTGCCGTTGATATTGGATCAAATGCAATTAAGTTCAAGCAATTTAGGATTAGAACCTCGAAAAATCTTTACCCAATAGAGTTAGATACCTTTAAAAGAATTGATCTTAGGCTTGGACAAGATGTATTTGAAACAAATAGGATCTCAGAAGAATCAGAAAAAAGACTTATTCAAGAACTTAAAAATCTTACTAACAAAGTTCGAAAAAAGAAAATAGAGTGGGCTGGAATATGCGCAACATCGGCTACTAGGAATGCGGTAAATGGAACTGAAGTATGTAGCAAGATTGAAGAAGCCTGTCAGACACCTGTTAATATATTAAGCGGTAAACAAGAGGCCTATTACCTTAAAGATGCCAATACAAGAAAAATTGAAAACCTGAATCACCCTATCTATGTTGATGTTGGAGGAGGCAGTACAGAAATTTATATGCGCAATAGCTCCGAAGAGTTTTATGAATCATTTGATCTTGGTGCTGTGAGAATTATGAAAGGTAAAGACAGCACAAAAGAATGGGAAAAGTTAAAAGCCTTTTTGAATGTAGTTAAAAAAAATAATGCAGACGCTTTAGTGGGTATCGGTGGCAATATAAGGAGAATTTTTAAAATTCTTGAATTACAAAAAAATAGTCCTTTAGAACTTAAGAAATTTGAAGAAATTAGAAATAATTTATCTAAGATACCAATTATTGATCGAGTAAATCTATATGGTCTTGCAGCAGATAGAGCAGATGTAATTGTACCCGCTTCAGATATTTTTTCTTATATTTTAGAGCACTCAAATATAAATAAGCTTTTCGCTATAGATTGGGGAATTTGTGATGCCTTGGCCTTTGAATATCTTAACGAAAATTTAAGTTGATTTATTTAACTCTATCCAAAAACTTGCTCCTTTTGGCTCAAGATTTTCTACCCCAACTGGACAAGAAAGAGTTGAAGCTAAATTTTTGACTATGGATAACCCAAGCCCAGTACCACCCTGGTTCAGAGACCTCCCTTTATCAACTCTAAAAAATCTTTCAAAAACTCTATCTTTATAATTTTCAGGTATTCCCTCTCCCTCATCCTTAACAGATAACTTTATCTTTTCATATGCCTCTTCTGCAGAAATTGTGATTTTTGAATTATTCGGAGAATAAGCTATCGCATTATTTAAATAGTTAGAAATTATAATATCCAAAGAAATAAAGTCCGATAATACTTCAATTCTTTTATCGACCAGAGATTCGATTTTTATATCTTTTCTGAGAGCTTCTTGCTCTAGATTTAATATGGTTGATTCAACTATGTGATCAAGATTTATCTTCTCGATAGTCATATTAAGACTGCCACCCTCTATACGCGATAAGTGCAGAAGATCATCTACTAAATTTTTAAGTCTTTCGGAATTTCGGTGTATAGCTTTAATAAACTGTTTTAGATCTTTTTCTTTTTTTATGTCGGTATTAAGAATAGTCTCTGATGAAGCTAAAAGTACTGAAATGGGTGTTCTAAGTTCATGAGAGACATTACCTATAAAGTCACTTCTAGCAGATTCAAGTTTTTTTATTCTAGTAATATCTGAAAATACGAGTAATGACTCTTCTGTATCTGGATTAAAGCTGGCGCTAGCAATAAAAGCCCTATAGAAGGGATGGTGTATTTCTATCTCATCTAATCCGGGTTCTGAAGAAGTAGTTTCTTGTATCAGATCCTGTAACCCAGATATTGAGACCTTTTCCATAAAAGAATCACCTACAGATAGATTATCTAGACCTAACAGTTTACTGGCAGCTGGGTTGGTTAATTCTATTATTCCATTTTTATTAATCGAAATTACACCCTGTCCCATTTCTTCAAGTGCATTTCCAAACTGATTTCTTTCATTGGCAATAGCAGTAAACTCGTTCTTAAGTGCTCCCTGGATTTCAATTAAATTAGAACTTATTTGCTCTACTGCAGCTCTTTTCGACCCCTTCATGCCACTTGTTTTAGCTAATTTTCTGGCACTTGATATTAATTCAATATACTCAAGAGTTAGAAATCTAGACAATAAATAACTTAAAAGTACAGCAATTAATAGGGATACGAATAAAAATCCATATACAGAATTTTGCAGAACCAGTAATGTGGCATCTATTTCAGATAATGGAACGGCAAATCTAACAAAGCTTATGTCTCCTGCTTTATTTGATGCTAAAGCAAGATACCTCATATCTGTTTTTAAGGTATTACTGTAACGAGTCGCTTTACCAATATTATTAATAATAGCTGCCTGAATTTCAGGTCTATTGTAATGATTGTCCAGTTTCCTAAGGTCTTCCTCTTCGACATCTGAGTCGCCTACCACTTCACCATTTGATTTGATGAGAGAAACTCTAAAACCATATGAATCTGAGAGTTGTCGTGAAAGTGTTTGGTAACTGGAAATTTTATAATCTGGATTAGAGAGTATAAAAATTGCACCTTTTGCTTCAGAAGTTAGCTCCGAGTCTAATTGTTCTAATAAATAATCACCTGTTCTTTCTAAGAGTAAATATCCTAGACTGAGAACAGTCATCGATGTAAGCAAAAAAGTAGACCAGAAGATCCTCCATCTAATATCCATTCATAGATTATACGACGTAATTAAAGCGGTAACCTACACCTCTTACAGTTTCTATCTTTGTTCCCACGTCGCCTATTTTAGATCTAAGTCTTTTGATATGAGTATCCACAGTTCTGGTTGTGACTGAATTGTTATAATCCCACACTTGTTCCAGTAATACTTCTCTGGTTTGAATTCTTCCATTGCGTTCCGCCAGGTATTTAAGTAATTCAAACTCTTTTGCAGTAAGTTCAATTTCGAGACCACTTATAAAAACCCTATGTGAAGCTAAATTAATTTCAACATCACCTATTGAAATTTGTTCTTTATTAGTTTTTGTTTCTGATCCTCTTTTCAAGATTGATGAAATTCGCAACATAAGCTCTCTAACACTGAAAGGTTTAACTACGTAGTCATCAGCACCTAGTTCAAATCCCACAACCCTATCTACTTCTTCTCCCTTTGCAGTTAACATGATGATAGACACTTGATCACTAAAGGATTCATTTCTTATTTTTTTGCAAATTTCAAGTCCCGACATGTCAGGTAGCATTAAATCAAGAAGCACAAGATCAGGTACTTTTTTTACAATTTCTTTGATTGCGGCTTCACCATCCGCAGCAGACTTAACTTTATATCCTTCTGACTTTAAATTAAATTCAAGAGTTGTTCTTAAATCAGGTTCGTCTTCTACAACTAAAATATTTTTTGACATCTACCAATTATAGTGTCACAAAGTGACAAATACGAAAATTATTTATTAATTTTCTGTGACTTAATTTGGTCTAAAATGTTTATCAGCTACTCTTTTTCTTAATTCAGAACTTGAGAAGGAATGGGTTCTCTGATTAAAGTAGCATTGATCTAAGTATTTATCTCTACCAGTGAATTCTTTGTCCTTATACTCATCTCCTATAATTCTTATATCCCAATCCATAGTCTCTAATATTTCAAGTACATCTGCTTCTGTATCATAAATTATGACTTCATCAACATATTTACAGGCAGAAACTTGTATTTGCCTTTCAATAATTGACTGAACAGGTGTATTTTTTGTTGCCCTATCTAGACTAGGGTCAGTTTGTACACAGACTATTAAATGTTCACAAACAGATTTGGCTTCTTTTAACATAAGGACATGTCCGGCATGGAATAAATCAAAAGCTCCAAAAGTAATTCCTCTTTTCATATTAACTAGCTTTTAATTCAATGTTCCCTTGCTTAATATTTGTAAACGGTCTGCCGATAGAATAGTAGATTATGTCATTTTCTTTCATGGTTTCAAGAGGATAAATATTTCTGCCATCAATGACTACTTTTGATTTCATTCTTTGAAAGACATTTAAATCAATTTGAAAGAACTCTCTCCATTCTGTACATATTACAAGTCCATCTGATCCTTCAAGAGTTTCTGATGCAGAATTACATAACAATGTATTAGGGGTATGAAGTGGAGAATTCTTAAAGTTTTCCATGGCTTTGGGATCATATATCTTCAAGAAGCAACCTAAATCTACAAGTTTGGAAATAACCTTTAGTGCGGGTGCACTTCTCATATCATCTGTGTTTGGCTTGAAAGAAAGCCCCCATAGAGAAATTGTCTTACCATTTAATTGATTGTCATAATGATCTGAAAGTTTATCAATAAGATAGTCTGGCTGAGATTGATTTATTTTCTTTACTGCCTTAATGAGGTCAAGATTAAGATTACTTTCTTTTGCAGAAGATATCAGAGCATCAATATCTTTAGGAAAACAAGAACCTCCATATCCACATCCAGGATATAAATATTCTAATCCTATTCTGCTGTCCAAACCCATTCCCATTCTGACCTTTTCAATATTAGCTCCCTTAAGGTCTGAATATCTAGACAGTTCGTTAATAAAACTGATTTTGGTTGCTAGCATAGCATTTGACGCATACTTGGTTAGTTCAGCAGATACAGGATCCATAAAAAGTATTCTGTCCTGTTTCCTATTAAATGGGGAAAAAATACTGCGGAATTTATCCCTTTTACGTTGATCATGCAGTCCTAGTATAATTCGTTGAGGCTTCAAAAAATCCTGAACAGCGGACCCTTCCCGTAAAAACTCAGGACAACTGACCAAGTCTATATTTCTTTTTTCACATATTTCACTAGTAAGTCTATCTGCAGTGCCGGGAGGTACTGTGCTCTTTATAACTATATCTTCTAATTTTAAATTATCTATTAGTAATATTTGCTTCAAAGATTTCTTAACATAGTTGATATTTGCTGATCCATCAGGATTACTGGGAGTACCCACACAAATAAAAACACTTTCAGAAAATTCATTGATAAGGGAGAGATCAGTAGAAAAAATTAATCTGCCATTTTTTATCCCTTCTTTAACTAGGTTTTCAAGATTTGGTTCATAAAAGGGTAGATTGCCTTTTTTGATGGAACTAATTTTCTTTTTATCTTTTTCTACACAAAGAACGTCATGACCAGCAAAACTAAAACATGCAGCAGTAACTAACCCAACATAACCTGATCCAACTACAGTTAATTTCATGCTTGAACTATTTTTTCTTGATTAGATTTGCAGTGAACAAGGGTATCCAAGAAAGTTTGCGTAACACTGTCCCAAGATAGATTTTTAACTGAATCTATACATGATTGAGAAGAAATTACTTTTGCTTGAGAAACTGCTCTTTCCAGGTCTTCATTGACAGAACCATTAAGGTTGGGCTCTATAACATCGATAGGACCAGTCACGGGAAAGGCTGCCACAGGTGTGCCACAAGCCATAGCCTCTATCATAACTATTCCATAGGTGTCTGTCATTGAAGGAAAGACAAATACAGAAGCATCTGAATAAAATTGAGCCAAGTCGTTACCAAATTTAGGACCTACAAATTTTATGTCCTTATATTTTGTTTTATATTCATCAAGCATAGGACCCGAGCCAACAACAACTTTGCTTTCATGGGTTGGAAGATTGAGAAATGCTTCTAAATTCTTTTCTCTAGATACTCTTCCAACATAAAGCAAATAGTTATCTGCGCATTTTTTTTCTCTTGGGTAAAAAGTCAATTTGTCAATTGCCCTACTCCATAGTTTGAGATTTTTAAATTTCTTGCTTTTAAGTTCTTTTATCTGAGAATTAGTATTAACCAATACTGCGGTGGAGTTCTTATGAAACCATCTGAGATATTTGTAAGTAAAAGCAGCGGGCAAGAAAATCATTTTATTTAAATATTCTGGAAATTTAGTATGAATAGCTGTTGTGTAATTTAAGTCATGTTTGTTGGCAAATCTTCGGGCAAAGAAACCCAAAGGTCCTTCTGTTGCTATGTGTAAATAATCAAATTCTATATCTAGATATTCTTTTATTTTCCAAGGGTTCATTGAAAGAGAAATTTCGGGATAAATAGTTGTTGATGTTGTCTTAAATAAAGAAGGCTCTATAAGATCAACAATGTATCCTTTTTTTTCTAAATTCTGTTTAAGCTGAGATAGAGTAGTGACTACGCCATTGACTTGTGGATACCATGCGTCTGACACGATAACTACTCTCATGCTACTTCGATTTGATTTTCTTTATCATTTTCATTTACTTTATTGCCGTAATCAATAATGCAAATTTCACCATCTTCCTTCTCTACAAGAGCAGTGCATGATTCTACCCAATCTCCACAATTCATATATTGGATACCATCAATTTCTCTAATTTCTGCATGGTGTATATGACCGGCAATCACTCCATCATAACCTTGTTTTTTGCATGCACTGGCTAATGTTTCTTCAAAGTCGCTAATAAAATTAACAGCTGACTTTACCTTGTGCTTCACATAAGCTGAAAGTGACCAATAATTTTTATAACCAAAAAATTTGCGTAAAATATTCCATCCTCTGTTAAAGGCCATTAAAAATTCATATCCCACTGATCCCAATACTGCCAGCCATCTACTATATTTAGTGACTACATCGTATTCATCGCCGTGTATAACTAACAATTCCCTATCATCACAAGTGGTGTGAATTGCCTCGTCAATGATTTTGATATTTCCTAGATTAATTGGTGAAAATGATCTTAAGAATTCATCATGATTACCGGTTATGAAGATAATCTCGGTTCCTTGTTTAGAGAAAGAAAGAAATCTTCTGATTACGTTTGAGTGGGTCTGGGGCCAATAAAGACTCTGGCTTAATCTCCATCCATCTATAATATCTCCAACTAAGTATAATTTGTCACAACTATTCTCGTATAAGAAGTCTAACAACTTATCTGCCTGACATCCTTTGGTGCCTAGGTGTATGTCGCTAAGCCAAATAGTCTTATAATGTTTAGGTTGAATTAGTTTTATTACTTCATTCATTTATACAACATATAGTGATGTATTAAAAATCTAGCACTATATGTTGTGTATTATCAGGATAAAATATTACATTTTGGTGTAACTTTAGTTTCAACTAAGTAAAAAAAAGAGGGATCAAGTCCCTCTTTTTTTCTCCCCAAGAAATTTAGTTTGATGCTAGAAGAATTTCCATCTCTTTATTTGAAATAGTTTTCCTTCCGCAAGCAGTAGCTTTATATATCTTGGCTTTATTTACCTTAAATGAGCTTAAAAGATAGTCTACTTGAGCATTGCAACTCTTTAAATAATCTATATTTTTATTTGCATTAAATTGTAAATAATCAGACATAAGACCAACTAATGTAGCATTAATCAAGTCTACGCCGAGTCCTGCTTCAATATATATGTTTGAAGGTTTATCAGACCTAAAGCAAGCAATCATTTCATCTGAGCATAATTCACCTATCTCATCATTGCTTGAAAATATTATATTAGGAGCAGTTCCTTCGATTTCTAGCATATTTTCTGTAAATGAGAAAAGAGATCCGTGATTGGACTCCGAATATGTATAAGAAGAAATCATTATTAGACTTAAACTAATTATTTTGATGATTAATTTCATGTTTACTCCTTATATGTCACATAATTGTCACATATGTGTCTTTTATATGACATTTGTGTGACATTGTAAAGAGTTTTATTGTGACTTTAAATTCTTTGGTGTGATTAATTTATTAAATCGTAGGGAATTATTTACGGTAGACAATAAAGCTATTGAACATGTTGGAGCTTTCAAAGAACTATCGTTATTAAGATTTCTTAAAAAAACTTCTATACCAGGGTTATGCCCTAGAAGCATATATGTTCCGCCTGTGTCTAGTGTCATGATCTCCTTTCTTATAGTCTCTGCTGAAGCATGATATAAGTTAGATACGTAATTAATTTGATCTACCTTGTGAATATAGTTTAAGAAAATCTCTAGCGTCTCAGAGGTTCTTTTTGATGTGCTACACAATATAGTTTTATAAGTATATTCATAAGTAGCCAGATATTTAGCTATAAGCTTTGCATCTTCCCTTCCCCTTCTACTCAAAGGGCGGTCATGATCAGTAAGATTCAAATTATCCCAACTAGATTTAGCGTGTCTTGTTAAAACAAGGTTCATATTTATAAATTATTGCCTATTTCTGATAACCTAACCTAAATTATGTTCAAAGTAATTAAAAAATACGAGGCACTGGGTGCTTACATAGAAGACATAGATCTCTCTATGATTTCTAAAGAAACATCAACAGAATTACTTTCTTGTTTAGCTGAAAATGAAGTTCTTTTCTTCAGAAATCAAAACATAAGTCCAAAAGATCATAAGAGATTTGCTTCTTTTTTTGGAAACTTACAGACTCATCCAGCATACCCTACGGTAGAAGGTTTTCCAGAAATTACCATCCTTGAAAATAATGAAGAAAATCCATCCAAGATTGAGGAGTGGCATACCGATATGACCTTTAAAAAAAATCCTCCTTTAGGAAGTATATTAATTGGCAAAATTATTCCTGAGACTGGAGGAGATACAATGTTCTCAAGCTTATCTAAAGCCTATGATGATCTTTCGCACGAATGGAAGGAAAGGCTTGAAGAGATCAATGCTATTCATAGCTTTGAATTTGGTTTTAAAGAAAGTCTTGAAGAAGAAGGTGGCCGTGAAAGATTAGCTGATGCTCTTAAAGAAAATCCACCCGTATCCCATCCTGTAATCAAACGACATCCTGTTACTGGACGAAAGGTAATTTACGTTAATAGACTCTTCACTTCGCATATTGAAGGAGATGATGCTGAAGGTTCGATTTTAAATTTCTTATTTGATCATATTCATCAAGAGAAATATCAATATCGATTTTCTTGGGAAAATAACTCGATAGCTTTTTGGGATAATAGATCTGTTCTCCATAAACCCGTTAATGACTATTGGCCTCAACTTAGAAGAATGGAAAGAATTACTGTTGAGACTTGAACTGATATCTAAAGAAATCTATCCACCAATGAGTCACTTCAAGATAATTGGATTGTTCATTCAATAAACTGTTTTCAGCAGATTGAAAACTTTCTTCTCCTAGAAGATCCCTTCTCTTACAAACGACGTCATAAGCATACTCATTTGTGAATTCAGGATGTCCTTGTATAGACATTATATGATCGCCTATAAAATACATCGCATTAGGAACAGAGTCATTAGAGGCTACTAAAGTCGTTCCCTCAGGAAGATTAACAACCTGATCTTGATGTGAGTGGATAAGTTTTATATCTTTATTTAGATTTTCAAGCCAAGGAAAATGATTATGGAATGTGTATTCTTGAAGTCCTAAAACCCACCCTACTTCAGCCATCTTAACTTCTCCACCTAGAGCTTTGGCTATGAGTTGATGACCAAA
>ERZ802822.938-NODE-938-length-19438-cov-13.411652_pt1 | contig 19438 bp, 20 predicted proteins | sample MGYA00345649_ERZ802822 | MGnify/ENA primary metagenome ERZ802822 (study PRJEB30503, sample SAMEA104212359) | marine metagenome | biome: Westerlies Biome; feature: [SRF] surface water layer (ENVO:00010504) within the epipelagic zone...; material: water...
ACCTCACGTTGGGTCGGTTCCGCAGGGGTCGAGCTGGTCATCTCAACGGGTATGGCGTTATGCGGAACCTAAACCCAGGATCGGCATTGTCCGAGGTGGAGCCGACCAGTTGACGTCGCTACCCTCGAGTTCTGGAAATTTCATCGAGTTATGTCCCGATCGCTTCTGATGGTGCTGTTGGGTTGCGTGGTCGCCGGTTCGGCTGTGCAGGCATCGTCTCAGTCTTGGAAGCGGGCCATTCCCTTCGAGCAGGCCTCCAATGTTGCGGTGACAGCGGCCAATGCTGTGTTGAAGCAGGCGGGAACGGAAGAGTGCCTGAGGGGCAAGCTCTCCAACGCCATCGTGCAGTTGTCCAACAGCTGTGACGTCGCGGGTCTTTCGTCGTCGGTTTGTTTAATGGCGTCCAGCATTGCTGGTGAAGAGAACGAGCTCAGCATGGGGGAGATGATGACCACCTCGAAGCAACTGCTTTTGATGCTGGAGCCATCGACTACAACTCCTTAACTCCAACTCCTTAACTCCAACTCCGACGAGATCGAAGACACGCGTTTGTTCAACAGGCTTGTTCAATAGGACGTCTTCAAGAGACCTCCATCAGGCAAGCCACGAGTGTTGATGCTGATGCACTTGTGCATCGTGGATGATCGATTAAGTGCGTGTTGGAGCCTTCTTCTTTGTTGGTTTGACGGGTTCGCTGCACACTCTGATCAGACGGCGTGCGGGCTGATCAATCGCGTCGCGGCGCTGAAAGCTGTTGGTTGCTGCAACACGTGCTTCTCCCACAAGGCTCCAAAGAACGTCTTTGCAAATGGCTGGGAGTCGAGGGTGATCCATCAACGCGTCGGCACGTTGGCGTACGCCCTCGCATTGATCTGGGCTGTTGTTTAGCGAACAGAGAAAGGCTTCCTTCTGCAGCGTTTTCAATGCGTCTTGGCTTGGCCAAGGCACATAGGTAGAAGCCGCTTGAAGGGGTGCTGCCAGGGCAAGGAGTAGCAGCGTTCGAGCTGGAATCATGACGTTCATCAGCTCATTCTGCCTTGACTCTTTTCGTCAAACAAAGAGTGGTCAATTCTTCCGATTAATCCAGCACGCTCAACGGCTTGATTTCTGGATTTGTTCTCAGAAATCACGGAGTTGGCTTGGATTCTTTGGAGATCGCCTCAATGCTTTGCTTGGTGATTGGCTGATCAATGTGGAGTGTTCTGATTCTGTTCGCTCGATTAACTTCGCTGCTCGCTCTGTTTTGTCTTTCTTGGAGCTCTCTTTGAGTTTCGAGCAATCCGTCTTTAGCAAGCAGCCAAGAGTTCAGTGGTAGGAATACCCAGAGCATCTTTCATGACTTCGCGATTGGCAGATATGGGCACTCATGCCTTTCACTCTCCACTGTTTTCAGCCCCTCTCCACCCCTTCCCCGCAACGGATCTGCTGACGGTTTAGTTTGCGCTGGATGTGCGATGTGATCCCCAGCTCGGCAGTGTCCCAGAGGCGATCCATTTCTCGGGTGAAGTGTTCAGCGAGTTGAGGTGAATGGATCACCAGCAGGGTTTCGTCGTTGGTGTGAGCGGCTGACGGTGACCAGTTGAAGGATCCAGTGATCACTTTTTTGTTGTCGATTACAGCGAACTTGTGATGGAGCTTGTCGCCGCGGGCGAGGCGGGGAGTACCCACACTGTTGAGCCCTTTGTTGAAGGGTTGATTGTCTCTTTCCAGTTTGCAGTTGCGATCCGGTAGAGCCACGCCAAGAAGATCGAGCACTTCTGAAAAGGAACGGCTCGCGAAGCTTGGATCGGCAATCAGTCGAATCTGCAGTCCAGCATTCACCCTCTGTTCAAGTGCATCAGCCAGTTGTTGAGCTGTAAATACAAACAGGGCCATGTCGATGCTTTTATGTGCCTTGCTCAATTGTTTCTCGATCCAGTTCAAGCCATGGTTTGGGTCGCGTTTTCGGTGCGGTGCAAACAACACATCAATGCGGGTTTTGCCCACCATCACTGTGCGAACGCCTGTGGATCCTTTTTGGAGCCCAAAGCGGCTGTCCAGCTTTCCCCCCGGTCCATCTCCCCACATCGTGTGGAATTCTTGCTCAAACAGCCCCGCCAATCCACGGCTCTGGAATCGCAGCATGTGATTCACATTGCCGCGCGTTTTTGGTCGGTTGGCATCGCCGTGCATGCCTGAACGGGTGAAATTGGCGCTGCCTGTGAGAACCACCGTTCGATCAATCACCACAAATTTATGGTGCATCAGGCCGCTGCCGCGACTGCCGTCGTCCGTGTCGTCAACGATTGGGATGCGATGGTGTCGCAGTAACCCAATGGCATCCCCCAGTTCGGCTTCCTCCGGGGTTGTTGTTCCGTCTCCGTTCTGATCAGCCAGTTGTTCCAACTGATGCCAGCGTTGACGTTGATGGGGCTTGAGTTGGCTGGGTGTCTGTTCACTCCAGGGGGTGCTGTAGGTGTTTTCAAGAATCACCTTCACCGTCACCCCACGACGCTTGGCTGCGATGAGTGCTTTTGCAATCTTTGGCGCCGAAAGCTCTTGGACGGCGAGCAGAATTTCGCTTTGGCCATGCTCAATGGCTCGCAACAGCATTTGTTCAATGTCGTCGCCATCACGCCACTCACCTGTGATCGGTGACTGGTAGCGGTTGTGGTGTTGATGGTTGAATCCCACCGCAATGGAGGCTGGAGACTTAAGCGGTGCTCCAAAAGCAGCTCCCACCAACTCTCCGCGTTGGCTGCAGCCGCTGACTACAACCAATCCAACAAGAAGCGGGCCGAGTTTCAGCAAATCTTGAGATCACACGAGGAAAGTATTCCCCTCTCAGCGTGAAATGGCTGCCTAGTGGGGCATCTCAGATGTTTTCAACATGGCGATAAACCACAAGGAGCTCAAGGCAAGCGCAACGCCAACGCCTGCTCCAATCCCGACGCGTGTCATCACAATCGGCACAAGGATTGGGAACACAATTGCCCCAGCAAGGGGGGTCAGGGCAACAAACCAACGCAGGCCAGAGGGAGCCTTTGCTTCAGAGGGGTTGTTCAGAACCATTCAGCTCGTGCTTCGCTTGCGGGGTTGCTGTTGTCGTCAGGGGTTTGACGCTCAAAGTTGAGGGTGATGTTGCGCTTTTGTTCGCCATCAGCCGCTGTGGCTTCGATGGGGTAGAGCTGCTCTCCATCCCGGAATGGAACTTGTATGCGGAATGTGCCGTCTGCTGAAAGGGGTACTTCTTCACCACCAATGGTGAGGCGAGCAGATGGATCGGTGGCTCCGTAAACGATCAGCTCGGCATCAGCTACCAGCCAGAACGAGCGTTGACGTGAAGCAACACCGCCGAGGCCGGACTCGTTGCGGCCGCTCGCCCACAGGCCAATACCGGAATCATTGAGTCCAGAACGACTGGAAGCAGAGGAATCGTGGAACGCCTCTTGGAATTCCTCAGAGCCCACTCGACGACGACGGAAATGAACAGTGGCGCTTTGGTACAAACGCTCGTGAAGGCCGCTGTCGCTGGTTTCGTTCGCCGCCGGTGCCGGTGCCTGTGGTGTGGCAGCAGGGGCAGTAGGGGCGGGAGCAGGCGATGCGTCCAGGCTGAACGGCACAAATTGATCAAGAATTTGCTCGCTTGGATGAAGAGCAGGGACTCGGGCAATGGAGGAAAAAGCCAAAGACATCCAACTGTTCGAGATGCGGTATCCCAACTCAACCCGGTAGTCGCGGTCGCAAAGCGGAACAGGTAAGTACCACTCGGTGCTGTGGCTATCGACGGGAACTTCCTGAAGGGTATGGGGGTGAGCACTGCCGTCTTGCATGCCAGTGACGTCGGCTAAGCGCAGGCACAAGCGATTCGCTCCTTCCCTTTGTGCACGCTCGCGGTCGCTATCGGAGATCTCCCAGAACACATAGGCCCATTGGGGATCGCGAGGTAAAAACACCACGCGAGTTTCGGTGGTGGAAACGGTGGGAACATTCAGCTCAGCTTCGATCGCTTTGAGATCTCCACCGCGTTTTTCTTGGCGGACCGCCACCTCGTCAACGAGGCTCTCCTTGCTCTTTCGGCTGTAAAGCGGTACCCCTAGGTCACTGGCGATTTGACGGAGTTGACGGAGGGTAAGACGTGCCAGTGATGAAATAGTAGGGGACACGTCCAAAGCTCCAGGTTTAGTTCGGGATCAGTGTGACCCCAAAATTTCTGTTTCAACCATCGCCACTGTCACGGGTCAGTGGATGCTGACTCCAATTCTTGGGGATCACAGTCAGAGCCATAAAAAAAGCAGAGCCGAAGCCCTGCTGTGATTTTGGATCTGTACCGGTCTTCAGCGGCCAATGCTGCGGTAGGGAACTTTTGACAAGTAATCCATTTCCGTGTTGCTGACGTTTCCACGGGTGCTGGGCATGGGCATGTCTTTGAGCCAGTCCAAGTAATCGCTTGGGGATCCACCGCGTTTGATTTTTGCCCGCGCTGGCAGCGCTTTGCCGGGGCCGCCCATGAACACGATTTGTGGGAAGCCGAGGATGCCGCGGTAGTACTCGTCGTAACGAGGGCTGGTGATGTTGAAGGGGGTATCACCGAGTGCTCGCCCTGGCAGAACTCGGTTGCGCTGGAAAGGAACTGTGTCGTATCCGAAGGCGTCTAAGTACTCAGGGCTATCAAGCAATACATCCACCAATCCCACGAGGCCTTTGGTGGCAATCACAATCGACCAAGACAGTTCTTCTCCCTTGCCATTGACCTTGCGGCCAAGGATGCGTTCCGTCAGGTGACGGACCACTTTGTAATTGCTGTTGAACCCGTAAAAGCTGCGTTTAAAGGTGTCCGAAAGCAGCAAGCCACGAATGAAATCACGAACCGTGATCTGCCCATCCTTGAGCTGAGATTCGAGATTGGCGTCGCGATCCGATTTAAAGGCGTGGAAATAAATCTGGCGGTAGGCGCTTTCAATCACCGTGTCCAGGTTGTCCCGGTCGTCCGCGATGGCAAAGGAGTAAGCCCGGGATCCTTCGTCGGAACCAACCCGAATGTTCGGCACACCAGTCCTCAAGGAGTTCTGGGTGATCGGTGCATACTCCAGAAGAGGAATGGCCACTAGAGCTTCAACATCCACTGTTGGCGATCGTAAGGGGGGCGCCGGTTCTCTCGACTGCCGCTTGGGTAGCGATCACATCCCGTAATAGTTCGCCTAAGTACTAATACTTACCAGCCAAACGGGGCGAGTTGGGTCGCGGCAGCCGCGGGTACAGCGGTTTTCGACGGCCCGTCGTCCAATTGGCGGGTCTCCATGCAAAAGGAGGCGTTGTTGGAGAGTCCTTGAACGGTGCTTGTCCGCAGTCGAAGGTTGGGCCCCGCGAACCAAAAGCGTTCCAAGGAACTCATCATTTCGTAGTCGGTCGTGAGGATCAAGCCGTTTTCGTCATCCATGCGGAATTGGCCAGCGACTGGGGCTTTCTCGGCATAGCCCCGATCGCGCAACAGCAAGCCATGGCGCCCAGCGTCATCGCTTGGGATCAGTCCAAACATGGTTTGGTCCTCATGGGACTCCCCGGCCCGGTCCCAGGCCATGGAACCGCTCCAGCGAACCCAACAGCCGCCAATGATTCGGCCGACGTCTTGGTCATTGCGTTTGGCGATTTCGGCAAGGCGCTCATCGCCTTTGAGCAGCTCTTCCACAACGATGAAGGACGCCCCGGCTTCAGCGCGACGGTGGAGCAAGTGGTGTTGGCTGCGCTGAGACATCCAACGACCGCAGCTCAGGCGGAAAAAACTGAGGGCGTCTGGGATCTCGAGGGTCATCGTCGCAACGCATCTGCGCTGATGATGGCAGTTTGTTGGTGCTGGCTAGGAGCGGCAGCGACGCTCTGCCGCGGCGATGAGGTCTTCGAGGCTTAGCTCTAGGGGAACTTTGCGGCAGTGCTCGGCCACGTCCTCGAGCTGCTGCGCTGCGTTGTTCAGCTGATCGAGAAGCACGCGTAAAAACTGGGGATCATCTGCCACGACTGGTTGTTGCTCGCACCACTGCCGTCGTAGCGCCGCGTTCGGGAGGGCTCCATCGACGTCGGAAGACATGTCGCGAAAGCTTGAGAGGCAATGGGCCAGCAATCGCAAATGGTGGCGATCGAGCTGCGGGAGCAACGTGGCATCAATGCGAGCGATCGTGTCGGCATCAATGTTCATGGGGTCTCGATCGGCGTAATCCGAAATCCGCAGGTGTGTCCACCTTCGAGTCGCCAATGCACCCGTTCCACCAGGCAGTCGGGAACGGTCCGGCGGATGAGAAGAAGTTCCTGGTCGCAGATGGTTGGGAATTCCTCAGCGATGCGCTGAACTGAGCAATGCGCCTCTTGGAGGTTCCAGCTGTGGCCGTCGTCATCGAGGCTGCAGACCGTTACATATCCCTCGTCGCGTCTCAGGCGCGCGAGTTGGTGGAGTCGGTCTTGAAGAGGAGCGTCGCCGAGTTGAAGGCGGTACTGCTGCGCTTTCCCTTCCGCTTGACGTTGCAGGAGCTGCTGGAAGGCGTCTTCTGGAAGGCTGGACCGCAGTGAATCGAGCAACTCCAAGGCAAACCCCCCGCTTCCATCGGGGAATGTTTCGCGTCCTACTTCGGTGAGAAACCAGCGATTACTGGGCCGTCCGGGCCCGCTGGAACTCGTGTTAGAGGCGACGAGTCCATCCTCGGCCAGGGCACGGAGATGACGGCGCATCGCTTGCACTGAAATGTGCTGCGTTTCTGCGAGGTCACAGGCATCCATCTCACCGCGCTCAAGGAGCAGGGAGAGCACGGCTTCGCGGGTGCTGGGCTGGGCCGATGTGCTCATGAGGAGCCGGAGTCCCCCACACCATGACAGTGGATTGATCCCATTGGCAGTAACAATGGTGTGCCCAACAAAGAGCCGCCTTCTGACTTAGGCTGCCCATAAGGAAACCTTGGGGTTTCGTAATTCACTGATCTCTCTATGTCCGACGCCGCTACAGAGCCGACAGCTGAAAGTCTTGAAATCATTCGCAAATTCGCAGAGACCTACGCCAAGCGCACCGGAACGTATTTCTGTTCTGAGCCAAGCGTCACGTCGGTGGTCCTGAAGGGACTGGCTCGTCACAAGGAAGATTTAGGGGGTGCTCTTTGCCCATGTCGTCATTACGAAGACAAGCAAGCTGAGGTGTCCCAAGCTTTTTGGAATTGCCCATGCGTTCCCATGCGAGAGCGTAAGGAATGCCACTGCATGTTGTTTCTGACGGAAGACAATCCTTTCGCATGTCCTCAGAAAACCCAGACCATCACCACAGAAACGATCCAAGCCACCGCAGGCTGACCTGAATGACCAGCACCTCCACACGAGATCTTGTTAGTCAGCCGTACAAATACGGCTTCGTCACTGACATCGAGACCGACAAGATCGAGAAGGGTCTCAGTGAAGAGGTCGTGCGGCTTATTTCATCCAAAAAGGATGAGCCTGAGTTTCTGCTTAATTTCCGGCTCAAAGCCTTTCGCCACTGGCTCACCTTGGAGGAGCCCGACTGGGCTGCTTTGGGCTATGAAGCAATCGATTATCAAAATATCATTTATTACGCAGCTCCAAAGCAACAGGCGAAAAAAGCAAGTCTTGATGAAGTTGATCCCAAACTTCTTGAAACTTTCGAAAAATTAGGTATTCCTCTTAGTGAGCAGAAACGCCTCAGCAACGTGGCCGTTGATGCGGTTTTCGACAGTGTTTCTATTGCCACGACGTATCGAGAAAAACTTGCGGAGCACGGAGTGGTGTTCTGTTCCTTCACAGAGGCCGTCAAAGATCACCCTGAGTTGATTGAGCGATATCTCGGCTCAGTGGTTTCGAGTAACGACAATTACTTTGCGGCACTGAATTCAGCTGTGTTCAGTGATGGCTCATTCGTGTTTATTCCGAAGGGCGTGGAATGCCCCATGGAGCTGTCCACGTACTTCCGAATCAATTCCGGCGATACCGGCCAATTCGAACGCACCTTGATCGTGGCGGAAGAAGGCGCCTCTGTGAGCTACCTCGAGGGGTGCACCGCTCCAATGTTCGATACGAATCAGCTGCATGCTGCGGTGGTGGAACTTGTTGTTTTAGACGACGCATCGATCAAATATTCCACTGTTCAAAATTGGTACGCCGGAGATGAGAACGGTGTCGGTGGTATCTACAACTTCGTCACCAAGCGTGGCCAATGCCGCGGGGCTCGCAGTCGAATTAGCTGGACGCAAGTGGAAACCGGTTCAGCCATTACTTGGAAATATCCCAGCTGCGTGTTGCAAGGGGCCGATTCTGTCGGAGAGTTTTATTCCGTTGCTCTGACCAATAACTGTCAGCAAGCGGATACGGGAACCAAAATGATTCATATAGGGCCTCGCACACGCTCAACGATTGTGAGCAAGGGCATCAGCGCTGGCCGCTCCAGCAATAGCTACCGCGGGCTCGTTCAGATGGGCCCAAGAGCAAAGGGAGCCCGTAATTACAGTCAGTGCGACTCCATGCTGATCGGTGATCAGGCCGCGGCGAACACCTATCCCTATATCCGCTCGCAACAGCCCCAAGCCGCGATCGAACATGAGGCCAGCACCTGTCGGATTTCAGAAGATCAGCTCTTTTATCTTCAAAGCCGAGGCATTGGTTTTGAGGAGGCGGTGTCGATGATGGTGTCTGGCTTCTGTCGGGACGTGTTCAACCAGCTGCCCATGGAGTTTGCTGCTGAAGCCGATAAGTTGCTGGCTCTCAAGCTTGAGGGGTCTGTGGGTTGATCCCCGCACCTTGATTTATTGCACTTTTTTCCTCGTTTTCTCTAAGTGATACGCCCCGACGCCGAGCTTCTTCTCGACATCACTGATCTACATGCGTCCGTAGAGGATCAGCCGATCTTGAAGGGTGTGAATCTTCAGGTGCGGTCTGGCGAGATCCATGCCGTGATGGGTCGCAACGGCAGTGGCAAAAGCACTCTTTCTAAGGTTCTCGCCGGTCATCCCGCTTACCGCGTGACCTCTGGAACTGTGCTTTACCGCGGCGAGAATTTGTTTGAGCTGGAGGCCGAGGAGCGGGCTCGTCTTGGTGTGTTCCTCGGTTTTCAATATCCAGTCGAAATCCCTGGTGTGAGCAACTTGGAGTTTCTGCGGGTTGCCACCAATGCGCGGCGCCTGAAGCGGAACCTCGAGGAGTTGGACACGTTTGATTTTGAAGACCACGTGCAAGAACGCTTGAAGGTGGTTCAGATGGATCCCGCTTTCTTGGAGCGCAGCGTCAATGAAGGCTTTTCTGGTGGCGAGAAAAAGCGCAATGAGATCCTTCAGATGGCATTGCTCGAGCCAGTTGTGGCCATTCTCGATGAAACCGATTCCGGGTTGGATATCGACGCCCTTCGCATCGTTGCTGGTGGTGTGAATCAGTTGGCCAATGCAGACAACGCCACGTTGTTAATTACCCACTACCAACGCTTGCTTGATGAAATCACCCCGGACTATGTCCATGTGATGGCATCGGGTCGCATCCTTCGGACTGGAGGCCGAGAGTTGGCACTGGAGCTAGAGCAAACCGGTTACGACTGGGTGGATAAAGAGCTCGCAGCCCAGGGAGTGGCCTAACCATGGCTGTGTCCACCAGCGAACATGTGCTGGCACCGGTTCAGCAACGCGGTCAGGACGCGCTTAGTCGTCTGGGCTTGCCGACGCGGAAAGATGAAGCCTGGCGCCTTACCAACCTGAGCCGACTGGAAGCTGTGGCTCGGATGCCAATCAGCAGCGTGGCCACAGCGTCAGATGCCCCGCCTCGTATGGATGGCGTTGTGCGCTTGGTGCTTGATGGAGTCAATGACCCACTGGAGGGTGTGACCTTGCCGGATGGCCTCACGCCCCTTGATACAAAGGAGCTGGAGCTTGCCCTTGGCCATAGTCTCGATCGTTGTGGATGGTCCGACGATTGGTTGATCGAGTTCAACCATGCGTCCGCCCATCAGCTGTTGGCACTTCGGGTTCGCGGCACGGTTCCACCGCTGGAACTTGTTGTGGCGGCCGCCTCTGGCCTGATCGCCACACGGGTGTTGCTGGTGGTGGAAGAAAAAGCACAGCTCGAGCTTCTACAGGTGTTTTCGGGACGGGGTGAAGCGGCCCATAGTCATCTTTTGGAGGTGCATCTCGGTCAAGAAGCGCAGTTGAACCACGGGGTTTTGGCTTGTGCCGATGGTGTGGCGTCGTTGTTTGCTCAACTGGCCGTTGAGCAAGAGCCCCGCAGCGCTTACAGCCTCACATCTGTTGTGCAGGGTTGGTCGTTGGGACGAATCGAGCCGCGGGTGGTTCAGGTGGATGGACAAGCCTCTACGACGTTGAAGGGTCTGGCCGTTGCCGATGCTGAGCAGCAGCTTGCTGTGCATACGTCGATGTGTTTCGAAGGGCCCGATGGTGAATTGGATCAGCTCCAAAAATGCCTGGCGGCAGGGTGCTCTCACACAATTTTCAATGGTGCGATCAACGTGCCGCGCAGGGCGCAGCGCACCAATGCAGCGCAACTGAGTCGGAATTTGTTGCTTTCGGATCGGGCCCGCGTCGATACCAAGCCTGAGTTGGAAATCGTGGCGGATGATGTTCGGTGTGCCCACGGCGCCACGGTGTCCCAGCTGCAGGAAGACGAGCTCTTCTATTTGCGGAGTCGTGGGATCGGAGCCTCCGATGCCGCGGTGCTGCTGTTACGGGGTGCATGCCAAGAAGTGGTCGACCTGCTCCCGACTCATGCGAGCGCCTGGCGACCGCTGCAACGCGTGCTTGAGGGACTGGCCTCATGACCACGCTCAAATCTTTCCCAGCACGATCTAGTGTCGATTCAGTGAATCTTTCGTCACGTTTTCGTGCTGATTTTCCAATACTCGCGCAATCCACCCCAGATGGTCGGCCACTGATCTATCTCGACCACGCCGCGACCAGTCAAAAGCCGCAGCAGGTGATCGATGCGATGCAGCGTTACTACAGCTGCGATAACGCCAACGTGCATCGCGGTGCCCATCAGCTCAGCGCCCGGGCCACCGAGGCGTTTGAAGCGGCTCGAACCACAGCAGCTGCCTTTGTTGGTGCCAGCAGCCCCCGCGAGATTGTCTTCACGCGAAACGCCAGTGAAGCGATCAATCTTGTGGCGCGCAGCTGGGGTGATTCCACCCTCCGCGAAGGCGATGAGGTGTTGCTCACGGTGATGGAGCATCACAGCAATTTGGTGCCCTGGCAGCTTCTGGCGCAGCGCACCGGTTGTGTCCTCCGCCATGTCGGGCTGACCGAAGATGGACGCTTTGATTTAGAGGATTTCCAAGCCAAGTTGTCGGAGCGCACCCGGCTGGTGAGCTTGGTGCACATCAGCAACACATTGGGGTGCTGCAATCCTCTGGATTCAGTGATCCCTGCGGCCCATGCCGTTGGTGCCTTGGTGCTCGTGGATGCTTGCCAAAGCCTGGCGCATCAGAGCATTGATGTGGTGGCACTCGAAGCCGACTTCCTGGTCGGCTCGTCCCACAAGCTTTGTGGTCCTACCGGAATGGGTTTCCTTTGGGCCCGTGAGTCGTTGTTAGAGGAGATGCCTCCATTCCTTGGCGGTGGCGAAATGATCCAAGACGTGTTCTTGGATCACAGCACCTGGGCTGTGTTGCCCCACAAATTTGAAGCCGGCACTCCCGCTATCGGCGAAGCCGTGGGAATGGGGGCAGGCCTTCGCTACTTGCAGGAGATTGGCTTGGAGGCGATTCAGGCCTGGGAAGCCCTGCTCACCCAGCATCTTTTTTCCCGCTTGCAAGCTATTGATGGGCTGCGGATCCTGGGGCCAACTCCTGAGCAGCAGCCTGGTCGCGGCGCCCTCGCCACATTTCTTGTGGACGGTGTGCATGCCAACGACATCGCGGCTTTGATGGATGCTTCAGGGATTTGTATTCGCAGTGGACATCACTGTTGTCAGCCGTTGCATCGCCTGTATGGGGTGACGGCTTCAGCTCGGGCCAGCCTCAGTTTCACCAGCACCATGGAAGAAATCGACTGTTTCGCCGAGGAGCTCGCCTCCACGGTGTCTTTCCTGCGGGAGCACAGCTAGCAGCTGTTTGTTTCAAGCCCTAGGTGGAGCTTGAAGAAGGCCTCCGTTTCCTCCAGCACTGTGATTTGGGTCGCTTGGTTGCGAAAGCCATGGCCTTCATCGTCAAAGAGGCGCACGTCCACGGTGATTCCGTTGTTTCGCAAAGCGGCGGCCATCCGCTCGGTTTGCTCCGCTGGCACCACCTTGTCTTTTAACCCCTGGAAAAACAGCACTGGGCAACGAATTCGATTTGCATGTTGCAGAGGAGAACGGTCGTCGTAGATGGAGCGTTCCTCCGGCCAGGCCCCCACGAGTCCGTCGAGGTAACGGGCTTCAAAGCGATGGGTGTCTGTCGCCATGGCGGTGAGATCGCAAACGGCATAGCGGCAGGCACCAGCTCGGAACACATCCGTGAAGCACAGTGCTGCCAGGGTGGTGAATCCCCCGGCGCTGCCCCCTTCGATCGCCACTTGATTGGGATGGGCGTGTCCCGCGGCAATCAATGCTTTTGCAGCGGCTGCGCAGTCCACCACATCAACGACGCCCCAGCCTTGGTTCAGTCGTTCCCTGTAAGCACGTCCGAAACCGGTGGACCCGCCGTAATTCACATCCACGACACCCCAGCCACGGGAGGTCCAGTACTGAATGGCCAGGCTGAGGCCGCGGCGGGCCATGGCTGTCGGACCGCTGTGGCTTTTCACCAGAAGGGGTGCGGGTCCATCCGCTCCTCCCATGGGCGGGTAATACCAGGCATGGGTGCGTTGCTGCTGGTGTCCTTTGAACCAAAGAGGTTGCGCCACGCTGATCTCGTCAGCAGGCAGCGGCGGTGGTATGGCCGGCGAATGGCTCCAGGTCATCGTCCTGGGCCGAAGGTCGAGCTCGAGAAGCCCAGCCAAGCTGCTGCTGTTGCTCGCGACGGCAATAGCCCTGCCATGACAGGCCTGTAGACCCGCCAGATCATCAAAGGGTTGCTCCAGCTGCACCACCGTTCCGTCGAGTCCCAGGCGTTGCAACGACCAGGTGCCGTCTGCGCAGGTCGCCGCCAGCAGTCGTTCTCCATCCCAGGCGGTGGTACTCATGCCATAAATCCATTGGGGCATGGCGGTTTCCGCTGCCATCGGCCAAGGCCGTTCCCACGATGTATTGGCTGGATCCTCAAGCATGAGGTTCCACCAGCCATTGCTGTCCTCCGCCACCAGGAGCCGGCCATCCGGAAGCCATTGGGGCTGAAAGACAGAAACGCCATCTCCTCCGGCTCGCTGGATTGGGTTGATGAGTTGTCCTGTTGGAGTGAGTTCAGCGCACCACAGGCTGCTGCTGTCCCACGGCATTGATGGCTGCACCCACTCAACCCAGGCCAGGCGGTCTCCTTTCGGATTCAGTGCGGCATATCCGGCAAAATCCGCTGGTTGATGGAGCAGCTCTGGTTCTTGATCGGTGCGCTGAAGGTCGACGCTGACAAGGGCGTCCTTCCCGTTTTGTTCGCGGATGCCGATCCATTGGTTTCGCTGAAGATTCAGCAGGCCATCCGCCAGCTCCCAGGGCCCTGGGCATGTCAACCGTTGCGCTGGGGCTTCAGCTTCTGGGAGACGTTGGCCTGAGCTTGCTTCCCCCCAACACAGCTGTTGTTGCCACAGGCATCCGGCGTCGATCCACACCAGATGCAGATGGTGATCGTCTGTGGCTGTGGCCAGGACCCCTCCGCCGTAGTCGTGCACACGGCTGCGCAGGTTGATCGGTGCTGGCGTCAGCTCGATTTCAGGGCTATCCGGCTCGCCAAAGCGGCGCATGATTGCGGTCGTTCGCCCTTGTTCCGCAGGACGTTGTTCAAGCCAGATCAGCCAAAGACTGTCGTCTGGCCCTTGGACGAGCCTCGGTTCCTTCAGGCCTGGGAGCCGTCCAATGGCGGTTTGTGCGGAGAGTGGCGTGCGTCCCATGGCGTCTGAATGATCCCGATTAACATGCTGAATCAATGCAGGAGTGGTCTTGGCGGGAAGCTTTGCGCAGTTGGCACGAGCGGCTGACAAGGCCAGGGACACGATGTTGGTGCCGAAGACGGCCCTGGAAACCCCTCCGTTGGAGATTCATACCCTTGGCGCTGATGCTCTGCGTCAGCCCGCCCAGCGGATTGGCAAGGTCAATGATCAAGTCCGCGAACTGGCTCGGGACATGCTGCGCAGCATGTACACCGCCAAGGGCATCGGATTGGCCGCTCCTCAAGTTGCTGTGTATCAGCAGCTTTTGGTGATTGATCTCGACTTGGAGAATCCAGCAACACCACCCTTGGTGTTGATTAATCCAGAGATCACAGCGGCGAGTGCTGGCTTGGACACCTACGAGGAGGGCTGCCTGAGTATTCCTGGGGTCTATCTCGATGTGGTGCGTCCCACTGCCATCGAATTGAGTTATCGCGATGAGATGGGACGGCCACGAAAAATGAAAGCCGACGGATTAATGGCCCGTTGTATTCAGCATGAGATGGACCATCTCAATGGTGTGTTGTTTGTGGATCGCGTGACGGATCAAGCCGGTCTTCAGAAGGAATTGAAGGAGAATGGTTTTCAGAGCAAGTATGTCCAAAGCGTGTCCTGAGCCATGCCAATGAAACCTTTGGCCGGACTTTTTCTAGCCCTGGCATGCGTCTTGGGTATTGCCAGCACTGGATGCGTGTTTGAGCTTGCCTATGGAGAGCCTGATCTTGGTGTGTCCACCACCAGTTGGATCTTGGCGGTGGCCGCCCCCGCCACGATTGGAACACTTGTTGTCGCGATTCGGTTGAACAAACCGGCCTGATGGGGCGGGCTTGAAGTGACCATGACTTTTACCATTCCAGTAACTCAGCTCTCGGCCGTGATCCCTCGCTTTTTGCCTACCGCTGCTGGACTCGCTGTTGCCTTGTCAGGGACTGTCCCGGTGATGGCCCAGGGTTCCCTCTTCACAGCGGTTCCCGTGGAGGAGGCCAACTTCATCTTGGTGTCGGCTCCGATTGGCCAGGGCGAGAGGTCTCAGCTGAATATTTATGAGCAGCGCACCAATAAGCGCCCTTGCTTCGCCGTGAGTGGCGGCATGCCTGCCGCTGTGGATCCTTTGCTTTCAAGCTTTGATTTCACAGGGATTTGTAACCGCTACATCGACGGCAATGGATATTCCTTGCGTGTTGGTGGCGATGATTTGGGCACCCGTTATCGCCTCACCGTGGTTAAGACCGGTAGCGATATAGAGCTGTTGGCAGCCCCCACCCGTAATCCTTCTGCACCGGTCTATCTGGTGGCCCAGGCCGGTGGAGTCGCGAGCGGTTTTGTTCAACTCAAGCTCCAGCCCGGTTGGTCGCTGATGCGCCGCGCGTATGGAACGAAAACCCTTGGTCACCTCTACATCTATCGGGATACAGCCCCAGCCGAGTGATCTCCCATGAGATCAGTGCAGCGGTAACCACTCGCGTTGGCGATCGCTTCGCTCTGCACCATCTCGTGTCCGTTCAGGTCGGCGATGGTGCGGGCCACCCTGAGTAATTGCAGGCTGCTCCGGGTGGTGAGCCTGCGCTGTTCGATAACCCGCTCCCACAGCGTGAGTCCATCAGCCTTGAATTGGCCGTGGCGGTGTAGATCCGCTGCCGTGAGCGAGCGATTGTTGCAACCACTGGGATTTCGAGCCTGCATTCGTTCACGAGCCGCATTAACCCGCGAGGGCTCCAGCCATGGAGAGTGTGTTTGGGGACGTTGGGTGGCGTCCAGGCAAGTCCGAATTTGCCTTGATGATCGACGCTCTAATCGCAACTGGAGATCAATCCGATCAAGGAGAGGGCCTGAGATCCGTTGCCAGTAGCGCTGTCGTTGGGAGCAGGTACAACGACAGGCCTGTTCGTGGTCACCATGCCAGCCACATGGGCAAGGATTCGTTGCGGCCACTAAGGTCACCGCCGCTGGAAAGACCGTGGTCTCCCGCATTCGGCTGAGGCGCACTTGGCCGTCCTCGAGGGGTTGGCGAAGCAGGTCGAGCACCGGGCGCGGAAACTCTGCTAATTCATCGAGAAACAGAACGCCGCTGTGGGCAAGGCTGATCTCTCCAGGTTTGGGGGTATGGCCTCCGCCAAGGAGCGCTACCCCCGAGCAGCTGTGGTGTGGAGAGCGAAAGGGTCGCTGATGGAGCAACTGCTCACAGATATCGAACTCTCCGGCCACAGAGTGAATCCGGGAGATGGTGAGCGACTCAGCTGTGTTGAGGGGTGGAAGCAACAGCGGTAATTGGCGAGCCAAATGGGTTTTGCCGCATCCCGGTGGTCCAACCATCAACAGGTGATGCCCCCCGGCTGCCGCCAGCGCGAGAGCATGGGCGGCCCTTTCCATGCCCTCCATGCCGAGGCCCACGAGCTCCAGGGGGATGGCGGCAGGGGTGGCCTTTTGAGGCGATGGGTGGTGTCCAATGCGGACAAGCGGGCATTCCCCTTTGAGCTGTTGTACCAACTCCTTCAGGTTGTGGGCTGTCCAAATGTTGAGGTTCGGAATGAGCGCAGCCTCAGTCGCATTGGCAGGGGGCACGACGAGGGCCCGTGCCCCCTGTTGCATGGCCAAATCAGCGAGGGCGATCACCCCACGACAGGGCCGCAGGCTGCCGTCCAGTCCCAATTCACCAGCGCACCAGAGGCCGTCGAGCTTGGGGCGATCAAGTTGGCCGCTGGCCACCAGCAGCCCCAGTGCGATGGGGAGATCAAAGGCCGGCCCCTCCTTGCGTCGGTCGGCTGGCGCAAGGTTGATCACCACCCGCACCAATGGACCGCGGAAGCCACTGTTCCTTAGGGCTGAGCGCACCCGTTCGCGGGATTCCTGAATGGCTTTGTCGGGTAGACCCACCAGCTGAATTCCTGGGAGGCCTGGCGCTAGATCCACCTCCACGGTGACGGGTTTGGCCTCGAGGCCGTGGAGCGAAGCGCTTAGACACCGTGCCAGCATCAGCAAAGAGTTTGTGAAGTACGGGACTCATGCCCGGCCTGTCACACCACCTCTGCCGATTCATCCCTCGTTACCTCCCTGTTGCTTGCCATGGCGGACGACACGATTTTTGGAAAAATTCTTCGCGGTGAAATCCCCTGCGATGAGGTGTATAGCGATGCGTTATGCCTGGCTTTTCGCGATGTTGCCCCCCAGGCACCAACTCATGTGTTGGTGATTCCGCGCCAGCCGATTGAAAGTTTGCGATCGGCGGGAGACAGTGATCAGGCTCTACTGGGGCACTTGTTATTGGTGGCAGCTCGCGTGGCCAAGCAAGAGGGCTTGGACGATTGGCGCACCGTGATTAACAGTGGAGCTGGGGCTGGACAAACAGTGTTCCACCTCCATGTGCATGTGATTGGTGGTCGTCCCCTGGCTTGGCCCCCTGGTTAAGCCTTGACTGGTCAGAATGGAGGGATGACAACACCTTCAAGGCGTCCGTTACAGGGCTTTGGTCAGCAGCTCGGCCGGCTGCAGCGCCTCGCACAGCCATATTTTCTGCCCGTTGAGGAGAGTCGCTCTTGGCAGTTTCTGCTGCTGGTGGTTGCGCTGCTGGTCGTTGTTGTTGGTGTCACCCTGTTGCTGCTTACTGCAGCGGTACAGATCAGTGGAGCGCTGATCCCCAACTTGCAGGAACGCTTCTTGCCGGGGATCCCCGAGCGTGTCGATGCGATCTGGTCGGGTTGGATCGGTCCGTTGGTGAGTGGCCTCACCCTGATGGGCGGTGGTTGTTTTGTGGCCTTTCGCAGCAAGCTTCGTCAGGGACGGTGGTTGCCTTGGTTGCTGCTGGGTGTGATTGCTCTGTTGATCCTTGTGATTAACGGGATCAATGTGGGTATTAGTTTCATCGCTCGAAATATTGAAAATGCTCTGGTCGGATATGACGAGAGTAGCTTCTGGAAAATTGTTGCAATCTATGCATTCTGCCTTGTTGTGGCATTGCCAATTCGGGCTTTGCAAAGTTACTTAATTCCCAAGGTGGGATTGATGTGGCGCCGATGGCTGAGTTCACGCTTGCTGGGCCGCTACTTGTCAAATCGTGCCTATTATGTTCTGAACCCTAATGATGAGAATGCCTCTGATATTGATAATCCGGATCAGCGAATTTCTGATGATACGAGAAGTTTTACGATAACAAGTTTAAGTGTATTGGTCGAGGTGATTTCTGCTCTGCTGACCTTCCTTAGCTTTATCATTGTTCTTTGGACAATTAATGGCCGTCTAGCGTTGATGCTATTGGTCTACTCAGTTGTTGGAACTGGATTAATTATCTTTGCAAGTCGTAAGCTTGTGGCTTTGAATTATCAACAACTGAAGCTAGAAGCCGACTTTCGTTATGGACTCGTTCATATCAGAGATAACGCCGAATCGATTGCCTTTTACGGTGGAGAAGAGCAAGAAGGTAAAGAGGCGAATCGCAGGTTGGATGGTGCTATTCAGAACTACAACCGGTTGATTGTTTGGGAGGCCCTGATCAGTGTGATCCAGCGTTCCTATGACTACTTCTCTCGCTTCCTGCCTTGGTTGGTTATTGCACCAATTTATTTCGCGAAAGAAGTCGATTTTGGAGTTTTTGGGCAAGCAAGTATTGCGTTCTCCCAGGTGTTGTTTTCGGTGAGTTATATCGTTAATAACATTGATCGATTAGCGGCATTTTCCGCCAGTATTTCTCGCCTTGAGGGCTTCCAGGGCCGCGTTGATGAGATCAGCGCTCAGCGGGACGACTCACCAAACGTCGCTCCGACAACGCCAACCATCGAAGCAAACCGTTTGCTGTTGAAGGGTGTGGACCTGGTTCCGCCCTTTAGTGATCGGGTTTTGATCCGAGATCTCAACCTCAGCCTCGAGCCCCGCCAGCGATTGCTCGTTGTGGGCCCGTCTGGTTGCGGTAAAACCTCATTTTTACGCCTCGTCAGTGGTCTTTGGCCGGTGCAAGGCGATGGTGAAATTCAGCGCCCATCGACGGGGGATCTGCTGTTCATTCCCCAAAAGCCTTACATGCTTCTGGGCTCCTTGCGCGAGCAGCTCGCCTACCCGCTGGAGTCCGATCGGTTTGCTGATGACCAATTCCGGGCTGTGTTGAGTGAGGCTTGTCTGCCTGATTTGCTCAACCGTTATCCCGATCTGGATGTGAAGCAAGATTGGCCAAGGCTGTTGTCCTTAGGCGAGCAACAACGGCTTGCCTTTTCTCGACTGTTGCTGAATGCTCCGCAGATGGTGGTTCTCGATGAAGCCACCAGCGCGTTGGATGTGGCAACGGAGCGCCATCTTTACGAGTTGCTCTGTCGGCGTGAGATGTCGTTCATCAGTGTTGGACACCGCCCCACCCTCACTGAATTCCACGACACGGTGCTCGAGCTGGATGGAAAGGGAGGATGGCGTCTGTTGCCTGCGGCAGGCTATGAATT
>ERZ802822.939-NODE-939-length-19408-cov-41.465211_pt1 | contig 19408 bp, 16 predicted proteins | sample MGYA00345649_ERZ802822 | MGnify/ENA primary metagenome ERZ802822 (study PRJEB30503, sample SAMEA104212359) | marine metagenome | biome: Westerlies Biome; feature: [SRF] surface water layer (ENVO:00010504) within the epipelagic zone...; material: water...
CGCTCTAGCACCCGCACCCAGTCCGGATTTGCGATGAGCGCACGACCCACGGCAACTAGGTCAAAATCACCTCGATCTAGCATTTCATTCAACTTGTCGAGCGAAGCAGGCTTGGCTGCCTTGAAGCCGATCTCGCCCGGGTCTGGAATAAAGTCCGCGTCCAAACTGACACTTCCGACAGTGATGGTTGGCAGTCCCGTCAATTTCTTAACCCATCCTGCGAGATTGAGATCACTACCCTCAAATTCGGGCTCCCAAAACCGGCGCTGGCTGCAGTGAAACATATCAACGCCTGCGTCCACTAACGGCTGCAGAAAGTCTGCCAGCAATGCTTCTGTCGGTGCCAATCGCGCTGTGTAGTCCTGTTGCTTCCACTGAGACCAGCGCAAGATCAGCGGAAAGTCGGAACCGACTTCTGATCGGCAGGCGGCTACGATCTCGGCGACAAACCGCCCGCGTTTCGCCATGCTTCCGCCGTAGCCGTCATCACGCTGATTCGTGCCCTCCCATAGAAACTGATCAAGTAAATAGCCGTGAGCGCCGTGTATTTCGACTGCATCAAAACCGACAGCCTTGGCGTCTCGAGCCCCTTTCGCAAAGGCCGCGATGACCTCGTCGATATCAGAGGTCGTCATGGTGTAACGATTGACCTTGCCGGGCATATTCATACCCGATGGCGCGTAGCCATCCACATCACCCTCGGGTGCAACTCCCCGCTTTCGCATACCACCGACGTGCCACAACTGCGGCGCTATCTTGCCACCCTCTGCGTGAACCGCATCGACAACCCGCTTCCAGCCTGCCAATCGGTCTTCACCGTGAATATATGGGACGTTGGGATAGCCACTTGCGGCGATGTGATCAACGCACGTTCCCTCGGTCACAATGAGACCGACCCCACCCGCCGCCCGTTTGCGGTAGTACTCAACGTTCGCATCCGTCGGCACGTTGTCGGGCGACTGGTTACGCGTCATCGGCGCCATCACGACGCGGTTGTTGAGTTGTAGCCCGCCGACGTTAACGGGGCTTAGAAGTGTGTCGTGACTGCTCATACGCGAAACCCTTTTGATATTTTTTTATAACTGCGTGATATTAACGCCGCAGAGCATAGACCGACGAGTAGAAGGAATGCAAAGACTGCGCGCAAAGCGCGTCAACCCTGTGTCCCACTTCAAATTAGAGTGAATACAACACGCCCCGAGACGCATCTAGTAGAGTGAAGGTCTTCAACGAGGCAACGCCCATGCGCCATCTTCACTGGTTTCGGACCGATCTCAGGCTCAATGACAACATGGCACTCGCAAGCCATGCAGCCGCAGACTCATTGCTATGCCTGTATCTCATGCCCAAACCGAAACCGTGGTGCAACATCACTGGCATAGGACCACAACGCGAGCGCTTCCTGCGCGAGTCGCTGGCTGAACTCAAACAGTCGCTCGAGGCGCTTGGGCAAAACCTATTGGTGCTGGAGGGATCACCCGAGCTCGTCATTCCACACTTGGTCGAGCGCTACGGCATTACGGAAATGAGTGTCAGTGACCACCCGGGCTGGGAAGAAAAGCAGTCGATTACATACCTCACAGAAAAACTTACGATTCCAGTGCAGGTCCACCGCGGAAATACATTGTTTACCGAGCATGATTTACCCATGACTTTGGATGCCTTACCCACTGTCTTTTCGCCCTTTAGACGACGTGTTGAAAAATTGGTTGTGCGTGGCCCCAGAGAGGCACCCGAGCAGCTTCCACCGCCACCGTCTGCACAGTTCGATGCCATACCGATATCTGTGAACAAACCTCATCCAGGCCTACCGCTACCGGGAGGCCGTCGCGCCGGCCTGAGACGCATGCGGCAATTCATCTGGGATGATGAGGCCATCACCGAATACAAACTGACACGTAACTGTCTCGATGGCTTCAGTGGCTCGAGCACCTTCTCACCTTGGCTGGCCAACGGCAGCCTGTCAGTCCGTGAGGTCGCACACACTATCTTTGACTTCGAGAAGACAAGGATCGCTAACGAGTCCACGTATTGGCTGTTCTTCGAACTCCTGTGGCGTGAATTTTTTTACTGGCGTGCCGAGGTCGATGGCAAGGCCCTGTTCATGCTCTCAGGTGTAACCGGGAAGCCGCGTCGGTCCACGTTTGAACCGCGTAATTTTGCGAGGTGGTGCGCTGGAGATACGAATTTCCCGCTTGTAAACGCACTCATGCGTCAGCTGGTTGCGACCGGGTGGATGAGCAATCGAGGTCGACAGATAGCCGCAAGCTGCCTGATCAATGAGTTTGATGGTGACTGGCGTTTTGGCGCCGCTTTTTTTGAAAAGCACCTGATTGACTACGACGTGGGCAGTAACTACGGAAACTGGCAATACATTGCGGGCGTGGGAAGCGACCCGCGGGGTGGTCGTCACTTCAACCTTGCCAAGCAGACGGCAGACCATGATCCCGACGGGCTATTCGTTGCCAAATGGGGTGGTGTTCGCCCCCTCCAGCCTGACTTCGTCACCGATGCCGCCGACTGGCCGATTGACAGTGAAAAAATCTGACTTACCGACCAAGGTGTGTCCGGTATGCGATCGCCCCTTTAGCTGGCGCGCCAAGTGGAAACGGAACTGGGAGTCAGTCGTCTACTGCTCTAAACGCTGCGCTGGACGCCGTTATACATTGAAGAGCAAATAAGCGTGAACAAGCACCATCGGTGAACCAACGCCCTTTAGCGGGCTACTGTTAGGTTAGGTCCACTCATCAATCATCTTATCGGCCCAATCAACGATAACCGCTCGCTCTTGTGGATCGCGTTTACGCCAATTGGCCGTGATCAAGCCCATTCGTGGATTACCACCGAACTGATCGAGGTGTTTATCGATGAAACGCCAGTAGAGGCTGTTATAGGGGCAGGCGTCTGGACCCGTCATCTTCGTCGGCTTGAAGCGGCACTGTTGACAATGATTACCCTGCTTTTGGATGTACTTGCCGCTTGCAGCGTAAGGTTTGCTGGCAATGACCGCATCGTCTGCATAAAGCGCCATACCCAAGGTGTTAGGCAGTTCGACCCACTCGTAGGCATCGACGTAAACGCCGAGGTACCAGTCGCAGACTTCCATGACATCCAGTCCAGTGAGCAGTGCGAAGTTGCCAATAACCATTAACCGCTGAATGTGGTGGGCATAACCGTGGTCCAAGGACTGCTCTATGGCCCGGCTCAAACACCGCATATCCGTCTTGGCATCCCAGAAAAAGTCGGGAAGAGGTCGTGACGCGTTCAATGTATTTCGCGTTTTATAGTCGGGCATGAAGTACCAGTAAATGCCTCGAATGTACTCACGCCAGCCCAACACTTGCCGAATGAATCCCTCGGCGGCAGAGAGCGAGCAGGCGCCCTCTCGCCATGCCATTTCTACGCGCTGACAGACTGCCAGCGGATCGAGGAGACCACAGTTGATGTACATCGACACCAGTCCGTGGAATACCCAGGGTGATTCCTCTACCAGTGCGTCCTGAAAATTACCAAAATCCGCCAAGGCATGGCTAATGAACCAATCGAACTGCTGCTGCGCGTCTGTGCGGGTCACAGCGAGCCTGAACTGTTCTAGATCACCGGGATTGTTTGGAAAGCGCTCCGCTACTTGCGCAATGACGTGTTGGGTAATGGCATCCATCGATACGTTGGGACGCTCTGGAATAGCCCGTTGATTTCGCCATCCCGCCCGATTGTCTGCATCGTAGTTCCACTTGCCACCCGCGGGCTGACCATCGTCCATCAGCAACTGGTAGCGCTCGCGCATCTTGCGGTAGAAAAACTCCATTCGGAGTTGCTTCTTGCCTTTGGCCCATGACGCAAAATCGGTATGCGATGCGAGGAATCGATCGTCCTCCAGAACAGTGACTGGAACACCCAGCAACTCCGACCACTGTGTCTGAATGCGATCAAGCAAGCGATACTCGCCCGGCTCACAGACCACTACCTCTGTCAGAGCATGCGTTTGCAGCGTCCGTTCGACTGCCGTTTCAAGCCTGTCTACACCCTCATCAATGCCAACGTAGGCCACCGTATGGCCCAGTGCCTCGAGTTCATGCCGGAAATGTCGCATTGCCGAGAAGAGGAAGACGATTTTATGGCGGTTGTGACGGACATACGTCGCCTCTTCATCAACTTCGGCCAGCAAAATGATATCGACGCCCGGGCGGGCCGATCTGATGGCAGCTTGATCAGGACTGAGCTGATCTCCCAAAACGAGTATTAGCTTGGCTTCATTCATGGCTAGGCTTACGATCATCGCCAGTCTTTAGACGCATCAAACACAATAAAAAGGTTAGACATGACTGCTATTCGCTACCTACTCACCTTCATTACGGCCGCGTCGTTACTCGTGATCGTCGCCATCTATACCTTCGGACCCGAGGCACTCGAGCGTGCACAAAATCGGGTCGCCGGTGACAAAGGGGCTGAGCCGTCGGAAAGCACCCAAACCTTGCATGCGTCACTTGAAATTGCCGACCTCCACGCAGACACCCTGCTGTGGTATCGATCCATGCTCGAGCGATCGGACAGAGGGCAGGTCGATCTACCTCGAATGCTCGACGGTAATATGGCGGTGCAGATGCTAACGACTGTGACCAAGTCGCCGAGTGGCCAGAATTATGACTCAAACTCCGCTGAGGCCGGCGACAACATCACACTGCTCGCCTTAGTGCAGCGCTGGCCATTGCAGACACGCAATTCCTTATTCGCTCGCGCTATGTATCAAGCGGAACGCCTGCATGATTTTGCTGAGGACAGCGAGGCACTCACCGTCGTGACATCTGCTGAAGAACTCAAATACGTGTTGGCAGCGCGCGAATCGGGACAAGAGACCGTTGCAGCCCTTTTAGGTACCGAAGGCTCCCATGCACTCGATGGCGACCTCGACAACATCCAGCACCTCTTCGATGCGGGCTTTCGCATGATGTCACTTCAACACTTTTTTGATAATAAGCTCGGCGGATCACTGCACGGAGAATCCAACGCAGGCCTCACCGAATTTGGACGCCAAGCGGTTCTCAGTATGGATGCCATGGGCATCATGATCGATGTCTCGCACTCATCGCCTCAAGTGGTGGACGATGTCCTTAATCTCATCGATAGCCCACTCATCGTCAGTCACACAGGCTTCAAGGGGCACTGCAACCGAAAACGCAACATCAGTGACGATTTAATGCACCGCATCGCCGAGAGAGGTGGACTTATTGGCGTCGGATTTTGGTCCGAGGCGGTCTGCGGAGAGGACACTGATGCCATCGCCGATGCTATCGCTTACGGTGTCCAGACGTTTGGGCTCGATGCCATCGCACTTGGGTCGGACTGGGACGGCGCTGTTACCACGCCAATCGCCGTCAATGATCTCGCTTTTTTAACGTCAGCGCTGCTGGCTCGTGGACTGACTGAAGAGCAGGTGCGCGCTGTTATGGGTGGCAATACCATTCGGTATTTCTTAAACCAGCTACCAACCACCGACTGAGTGTTGCTCAAGTCGCAGCGACCCCATTCAGCATCTCACACCGGCCCACTGCAGACAGTGGACGGCAGACGTTACAGTCAGCAGAAGGCCATCGAAGCGATATTCAGACGCCCCTATGGCAGGCGCTCAGTCGCTGAACACTAACTGTCTAGCAGCAGGGGCGCGAGGCGCTTCCGATGGTGCATGGCGTCTCCAAACTGCTGCTGGCTCCAGGCGGCTCGCCGAATAAATAGCGACGAGTCACACTCCCAGGTGAAACCAAAACCACCGTGAAACTGAACCGAGCGATCACCTGCAAATTGAATAGTCTCTGACGCCTTTGCCTTCGCCATGCGACAAGCCACTTCAGCCTCATGACTTAAAGGACCCTCATTGATTTCGCTCGAGGCGTGGTAAACCAATGAGCGGGACTGCTCCATGGCAACATAGATATCGACCGTTGGATGCTTGAGCGCCTGAAACGAACCGATTAGCTTGCCAAACTGTTTGCGCGTTTTGAGGTAGTCGACAATGCCAGCTAAGCACGCGGCTGTTGAGCCAACAGACTCTGCAGCCGTCAGCAGGGCACCAATGAGAAGGTAATCACGAATAGCTGACGGCACCTTGCCTCCTGCCAGCACCCGCCTCGCCTTTATCCCCGTAAAATCAATCGTCGCCGCACGCTTGGTCAGATCTATCAGTGCATGCGGCTCCTGCGCATGGGCAGAGACATCACTTCCTGAGACTAAAGCCACCACCGTATCACCCTGGGAAGTTGATCCGACAACGGCAATCCATTGGGCGTGTGCAGCATCGGGCACCATAAACTTACGGCCCGACAACACGCCTTCATCGCTGACAAGCAAGCCACAATTGGTACCGCCCCAATCGCTGGCATCAAGATAGGCAACAGTCGCGGCGCAGCCACCTGAAATGTCCTCTAATACATCCTCTTCTGCCACACCACCCGCGCGCCTAATCAGCTCAGCGGCAAGTACCGTCGACACCAGCGGCGTACCCATAAGCCCCTTGCCCATGGCCTCGACAACTGGAATCAGCGCGGCGATACCCAGCCCCGATCCACCGACTGACTCCGGTAAATTGATGCCCGTCCAACCCAAGTCGACCAGTTCTTGCCATACAGGCTGGGAGAACCCTTCATCACTCTCGAGTAACTTTCGGACTTCACTGCCGGGTGACTTGTCCTTTACAAACTCGCCCGCCACGTCCAAGAGCATGCCCTGCTCCTCGGAAAAATCGATCTTTTTACTACCAATAATAGCGCTCATTGCCTGGCCCTCTTTCCGACTTTGGTTATGACTTTGGCAGGCCGAGCACGTGCTCGCCGATGATATTGGCCTGTATCTGAGTGGTGCCACCACCAATAGTCGTACCAAAGTTGGCAAAGTAGGCGCGCTGCCAAAACCCACCCTTGTACGACTTCTCGTCATCCATAAACAGAGCACCTTGCGCGCCCTGAACGTGCGCACCCATCATTTTGAGGCGACGCGCGTACTCGGTATGACGATACTTGTTAGACAGTGCAATGCCAAAAGGGTACTCCGTATTCAGTGCTGGAATCGCGGCGCGCCGATCACTGATGGAGTTGGCTTTGGCTTCAATGGCGAGCTGGACTAACTCGTCGCGAATCATCGCATCTTCCAAGATCGGTGCCCCATCGCGTTCGAAGTCGTGCATTGAATCCATCAAATCTTCAAGTCCGATAGACTGCATCGAGTGTGCGCTGGCCTGACCGGCAATCACCCCGCGCTCGTACTCGAGCGTCTTCATGGCCATCCGCCAGCCGCCACCCTCATCCCCAAGCAGGCAAGCCGCTGGAATGCGCGCATCGGTGAAAAATGTCTCATTGAAGCCATATTCGCCCGTCACCTTGCGAATAGGCCGAGCTTCAACACCAGGGATGCGCATGGGTGCGAGAAAGAATGACAGCCCGTCATATTTGCGTGCGGTGCTCGTATCGGTTCGCGCTAACAAAATCATATGGTCGGCATAGTTACCTAGCGTGGTCCAAACCTTGCTGCCGTTGACTACATACTCATCACCATCGCGAACTGCTCGGGTCTGCACATTACCAAGATCAGATCCATGATCAGGCTCCGAGAAACCCTGGCACCAGATATCGTCACCCGTCAGAATATTTTTGATATAGCGCTTGCGATCATCCTCTGTACCCACGTCAAGCAGCAATGGTCCCGTCCAATTAAGGCCAATCGTATTGAAAATAATGGGGGCGTTGTGCGCCGTCAGCGCCTTGTCTACTAACCCCTGATATGCTGGATCCGCGCCTTGACCACCGTACTCAGTTGGCCAGTGCATCCCCAAAAATCCCGCCTGCCACAGCTTATGCTGCCAATCACGAAGAAAGTCGAGTTGCTGCTCAGTACCGACCTCTAAAAACGTCAGCGGCAACAAAAATCCCGGGTTCTTGGGCACATTTTCAGCCATCCATTTATCAATATCGGTCTGAAATTGCGCTAGGCTGCTCTCTGCAACGGTCATATCGCTTACCTCTTTTTTATTCGTCGTTTGTCTTATAAACCATACTGGCGGCTAGCCAGATCTCGCATAATTTCCTCAGAGCCGCCGCCTATAGCGTTGACCCGAACCTCGCGGTAAATGCGCTCGACGCGGTTGCCACGCATGTAGCCAAGTCCACCCAGAATCTGCATTGCCTCTCGCGCGCAAAATTCCATGACCTCGCTTGCCTGTACCTTCAGCAAGGCGATATCACCGGCATTTGGCTCACCTGCCTCGATCGCTTCATAGCAGATCCTAATGTAAGCCTGAGTGGCATTAAGCTTCTGCTTCATCATAGCAATCTTGTGACGAATAACCTGGTGATCTGCCAGACGCTTGCCAAACGTGCGACGTTCGGTTGCCCAATTAACGGCCTCTTCTAGGCAGACGCGTCCGTAGGCTTCCATAGCTGCGGCCATGCCCATGCGCTCGTTGTTGAAGTTGGTCATGATGACCTTAAAACCCTGGTTTTCTTCACCAATAATGTGATCGGCAGGCACTCGGACATTATCGAAGTACAGCGTTGCCGTATCTGACGCCCACCAGCCCATTTTGCGATCAAGCCGAGTCCGAGAAAATCCCTCAGAGTCTGTTGGGATAAGTAACATTGAGACGCCAGTTGGCCCCTCGCCCCCCGTTCGAACTGCCGTCGACACATAGTTTGCCCGCATGCCCCCGGTTATGTAGGTCTTGGAGCCGTTGACGATAAAGTGATCGCCATCACGCACAGCGGTCGTTGCGAGATTAGCGACGTCCGAGCCGCCACCAGGTTCGGTAATGCCCAGCGAGATCCAAGACTCACCGCGCAACACGGCGGGAGCGATATTGGCTTTCATCTCGGCTGAGCCCCAGTTAATCACCGGCGGCAAACCGATACTGTGCACAAATAAGGAGGCGGCAATCCCGCCGACACCGACACGGGAGAGCTCCTCTTGAATAATCCAGGAATGCCAGCTGTCAGTTGGCATTCCGCCGTACTCCTCGGGGTACCCCGCGCCCAACAGTCCGACCTCGGCGGCTCGCAACCACAATTCATTGGGAATATGACCCGCCTCATCCCAGTCCTCAGCATAGGGCATGATCTCTTTGTCCACGAAACGTCGTAGCGCGTCTCGCCACGCCAGATGATCTTCTGTCAGATGTGGATTGGGGATGCGCGCGGAATCAAAGGTAAGGCTCATTGTCTCGCTCCAAGACTTTTTATTGCTCGTCAGGTTATAGGCGGCTCACGGGGGCGAGTCAAATCGAATAACAGGTTAGAATAGCATCCGCGGCTACCGCCCGTGCGTAGTTTGTTAGTTGAACCATGCTCCCTCTCGGTAACACCACAGGATTGGAAATGAGATTTATAGGTGCGTCGAATTACGACCACGGAACACAACCTAAAATCGGGGTATTGCTCACAAACCTCGGTACACCAGCGGCCCCCACTGCCAAAGCCCTGCGCCCTTACCTCAAGCAGTTTCTGTGGGATCCGCGAGTTGTAGAAGTACCCCGTCTGCTGTGGTGGATGATTTTGCACGCGTTCATTTTGACAACGCGCCCGAAAAAGTCGGCGGAGGCCTACACCGAAGTGTGGACAGAGCGCGGATCACCGCTGCTCTATCATCTCGAAGATCAAGTAGCAGGGGTGACTCAGCGCCTGGCTGCGCAATGGGGTGATGCTGTTCTCGTACGCGGCGCCATGCGCTACGGTCAACCCTCGATTGCATCGCAAGTAAATGCGCTGCTGGGAGAGGGAGTGCAGCAACTGGTGGTACTCCCGCTTTACCCCCAATTTGGCGGTCCAACAACAGCATCGACATTTGATGCGCTGTCCGATGAACTGCAAGGCCAGCGATGGCTGCCGGACTTACGGTTTGTCAGCTCCTACCATGACCATCCGCATTACATTAAAAGTATCGCTGACAGCATCCGACGCCATTGGGAAACACAGGGTCGGGCAGACAAATTGGTACTGTCCTATCACGGTATGCCAAAGCGCTATCTGCTTGAGGGTGACCCCTACCACTGTCAGTGCCTGAAAACCTCGCGTTTAGTAGCAGCGGAGCTTGGACTAGACGATGATGCCTATCTGTCAACGTTTCAGTCACGGTTCGGACGTGATGAGTGGTTGAAACCCTATACCGATGAAACACTGATGTCGCTGCCCGAGCAGGGGGTGAAATCGCTACAAATCATTTGCCCGGGATTCTCCGCTGACTGTTTGGAGACCATTGAGGAAATTGGGATGGAAAACCGTGACTACTTCCTTGAATCGGGCGGTGAACGTTACGAGTACATTCCCTGCCTCAATGCGACAGACGATCACATCGATATGATTACTGCACTGATCACCGAGCAGCTAGCGGGTTGGGTTGCACCAAAATACGACGCAACCAAAGCTAAGTCGGAAGCCGTGAAGCTCGGCGGTAACTAGGACGACGCAGGCTTCGCCGCTGCCGACACCACATCGAATAACCACCGTAATGACGCGATATCTATTGGTGGTAATGCGGTTCTAGAACACCCAGTGCTAAGGCAATCATCAACCCGACGGCAAAACTCGCAGTCAACTTGAGACGGTCATGACTGTGAAACTGGACCTCGGGCAAAAGATCCGCCAGCGCAATGCAGATAAATGCGCCTGCCGAAAAGCCCAATGCAGCGGGAAGCACGCTGGCAATGGGACCACTGAACCCTAAATAGAACAAAATGGCCGCGAGCGGACATAGTACGGCAAACACTGCATTCGCCAGACCTCGGCGCGTCTCGCTCCAGCCGCCCAGTCGCATCATGGTCTCTATCGACAATGAGTCGAGCGGCTTATGCAGTAAAATGGCCACGAAAACCCCAAGACCGGGCAGAAACAACGACTCTGCCTCGACCCGTAAAATGGCGCCCAAAGCGACGCCATCCAAAATGGTGTGAATGCTGAGCCCAAAAAATAGGCCGAGCCAACCGACGTCTTGCGGCGGATGGGCGTGATCGTGCGCATGCGCGTGTGCGTGCTCGTTAGCGTGCGAACAGCTCTCATCATCAACGGCAATATCGTGCTGATGAAAATGAAAAAGTCGCAGCAGCAACAGCATGAAAACCAGGCCACCAATGACGAAGTACATTGTCCGATCGATTGATTGCCCAAGTTCAACACTGTGGGGGATGAGATGGAAACCGGCCACACCGAGCATCAGTCCGGCGACGAGGCTCATAACAAGCTGCGTCTGCACATGGCTGAGTTGATAGCGACGCGGGAGCCAGCCGCCTAACCAAGAGGCCAGAAATAACGCGGCACTGTATGCGAGCAATGTTGTCATGGTCCGGTTCCTACTAGCGCGCAGTGATTAACGCGTAGTTATTAAATTGTCACGGTGAATAAGTTCTTCATCACCGCCAAAGCCAAGTAGCGCTTCCATATCCGCAGACGCGCGCCCCATCACCTTTTGCGCATCGACTGAGCCATAGTTACTCAGCCCGCGAGCGACTTCCTGACCTTCCGAATTAACGCAACGAACCAGATCGCCCCGCATGAATTCGCCCCTGACGGCTATGACACCCACGGGTAAGAGCGAGCGGCCCTGTTGACAAACCCCAGTCACCGCGCCGGCATCCAGCTCCAGGTCGCCCCGGGGGTGAAGCAATGAGGCGAGCCACTGTTTGCGTGCGGGTTCCGGCTGTTTTTCTGTCGTGAACAGCGTACCGATGGGGAGCCCTGCTGACACATCTGGGAGAACACCCTGACGTCGCCCATCCGCTATGATCGCCAAGGTACCTGAGCGAGAAGCCAAACGAGCGGCTTTCAGCTTGCTCACCATCCCACCGCGACCCAGCGTTGATCCCTCCGATACCATGCCATCGAGTGCCGGATCATAGGCGTCGGTCTCACTAATAAGGCCAGCAGTGGGAGAGATTCGTGGGTCGGCGTCATACATTCCCTGTTGATCGGTTAGCATTAACAAGGCATCGGCGTCGATGAGGTTAGCCACTAATGCCGCCAAGGTATCGTTATCACCAAATCGAATTTCGTCGGTAACCACCGTATCGTTCTCGTTGACGATGGGAATGACCCCCTGCATTAACAACTTTTGCAGTGTTGCCCGCGCATTGAGATAGCGCTCGCGAGACTTCACATCATCGTGACTGAGCAGAATTTGTGCACACAAATAACCCGATGGCGAAAAAGCCTGCTCATAGGCCTGTACCAAGGACGATTGACCTACAGCCGCAGCGGCCTGCAGCTCATCGAGCGATGTCGGACGAGTGTCAATGTTTAAACGTGCTAGTCCTGCCGCGACCGCGCCACTGGATACGATGATGACCTGTTTTCCCTGTTGGCGCAGGGTAATAACGTCTGCAGCCAATCCATTAATAAACCGAGCGCTGAGCGCCTGGCCGTTATCCGTGAGCACAGCGCTGCCAATTTTAATGACCCACCGGCGGGCATGAGTGAGTGACTGTCGACTGCTGCTACTCAACTTCGGTACTCAACCTCTACGTCAGTGTCATCCAAATCATCATCTTCGTCAGAGTCTTGCTCTGCGAGTCGCGCGGCGGTTCGTTCCAGTCTGAGTGATTCGATACGCTCGCGCGCCTCACTCTGCATTTGCATTTGGACGTCTTGCTCCCTGAGCTTAAGCTCCTCGTCCTCAGCCTCCTGTGCGTTCAAATATTCAATAGCCGTCATCAAGTCGCCCATGAGTCGAGCGGTCTCACGACCGCTAATGGCTGCCACCTCGTAAACAGGGCCAGTCCAATCGAGTGCGGCAATAATTGCTTCTTTTCGGGTAGCGAGCGTCTCCTCATCAACGAGATCTATTTTATTCAACACCAACCATCGTGGGCGCGAGGCGAGCGTAGGGCTAAATCGCTCAAGCTCCCTTGCGATCGAGAGCGCTTGCTCGGCGGGGTCGCTCTCATCAAAGGGCGCCACATCAACCAAGTGAAGTAAAATTCGGTTGCGGGTTAGGTGCTTCAAGAATCGTATACCCAACCCTGCACCGTCAGAGGCACCTTCGATCAAACCCGGAATATCAGCCACCACAAACGAACGATAGGCGTCCACCTTAACAACGCCAAGATTGGGAACAAGCGTCGTGAAGGGGTAGTCAGCAACCTTTGGCTTGGCGGCCGACACCGCGCGAATCAGCGTCGATTTTCCAGCGTTGGGCAATCCCAATAGCCCGACGTCTGCTAGGACTTTCAGCTCGAGCTTCAGTGCGCGAGACTCACCTATCGTACCTTCAGAAAACTGCCGTGGCGCACGATTAACACTCGACTTATAGCGCGTATTTCCGATGCCATGAAAGCCGCCCTGCGCCACTACCAAACGGTCACCGGCTTGTTGGATGTCGCCCAAAATCTCATCTGTTTCTTCATCGATGATGGTCGTTCCAAGCGGCACGGGAAGCACGATGTCATCCCCTGCCCTACCCGTACAATTTCGACCTCGACCCGACTCACCGTTCTGAGCCCGAAATTTACGCGTAAATCGATAATCAACCATGGTGTTCAGCGACGCGTTGCCCTCTAAAATGACACTGCCGCCGTCGCCGCCATCGCCACCATCGGGACCGCCCAGCGGTATGTACTTCTCGCGGCGAAAGCTAACGCAGCCGTTACCGCCTTTTCCAGCGTGTACTTCAATAACCGCTTCATCGACAAATTTCACGAATCACTCCTGCGGACCACCGCCTAAAAACAGGCCTGAGCCCCAAAAAAAAAGCCCCGTCGACTGACAGGGCTTTTTCAACAACTAAGCTGCTATCAGGCAGTTACAATGCGAACTTGCTTGCGATTTTGCGGGCCGCCTGTGAAGAACTCAACTTTACCAGCAGCTGTTGCAAACAAAGTGTGGTCTTTACCCACGCGAACATTTGGGCCCGCATGGAATTTTGTACCACGCTGACGGACGATAATGCTGCCCGCCGATACTTCTTGCCCACCGAATGCCTTTACACCGAGACGCTTGCTTTGGCTATCTCGTCCGTTACGGGTACTACCACCAGCTTTTTTATGTGCCATTCGACTTCTCCCCGATTATCCGTTAATGCCCGTGATTTTCACTTCCGTGTACCACTGGCGATGACCTGTCTCATTGCGATAGTGCTTACGACGGTTGAACTTCACAATTTTAATCTTGTCATGACGACCGTGGCTCACGACTTCAGCAGTCACTTTACTGCCGTCGACCAGCGGCGCGCCAATCTTGACGTCAGCACCCTCGCCAACCATCAACACCTGATCAAATTCTACAGGCTCACCAGTTGCGACCTCGAGCTTCTCGAGCTTTAAGACTTCGCCTTCCTCTACCCGGTGCTGCTTGCCACCGCTGACAATTACTGCGTACATATACATTTCCTTCCAGTTAGCCTGCTCGCTGTATGAAAACCGCCGTAGCGGGGCAGAGCGTAGGCACTCGAGTGTTAAAACAAATAGGGCGCGGAGAATACGTTTTTTCTGGCCCCTGCGCAAGGTGGCTAGAAGGTGAATATCGCACTTCGTGACAACGACGACAGCGACATCTTATAATCCGCGCTCGCCGTGGAGATGCCCTTGTGATAAATGAAATTAAAGCCAGCGTAGAGGCTGATTTCGCCAAAGTTAATGCGCTGATCCTCGAGCAGCTTCATTCAGACGTCGAAATGGTAGAAAACGTCGGGCAGTACATTGTCGACGCCGGAGGGAAGCGGTTGCGCCCTCTCCTCACCCTGCTCGCAGCCTCAGCCGTGGGCGACGTCACAGACAAGCACATCACATTTGCCGCGATCATTGAGTTCATCCATACCGCCACATTGCTCCATGACGATGTTGTCGACATTTCGACTCTTCGCCGCGGACGGCCGACGGCGAATAGCGAGTTTGGAAATGCCCCGAGCGTCTTGGTGGGTGACTTCCTTTACACGCGCGCCTTCCAACTCATGGTTCAGCTCGATGATATGCGTGTATTGAAACTAATGGCTAACGTCACCAACTTGATCGCCGAGGGTGAGGTGATGCAGTTGGTGAGAGCCGGCGATGCCGACACATCCCGCGAGCAGTATTTTGACGTCATCACCCGAAAAACCGCCATTTTATTTGCCGCCGCCTGTGAGGGTGCTGGAATGCTAAGCGGCAAAAGCGATGAGACCCTGACCCGCCTGCATGATGTGGGTCTCAATCTAGGGATTGCCTTTCAACTCATTGATGATGTGCTGGATTACGAGGGCGACCCGGAAACGACGGGTAAAAATGTGGGTGACGATCTAAACGAGGGTAAGCCGACACTGCCGCTGATTCACGCTATGGCGAACAGCTCGGCAGAGGATGCGGCGGTGATTGCCAATGCACTGCGAACTAAATCGGTTGAGCGACTGAATGATGTCGTAAATCTGGCTAAGACGTCTGGTGGTATCAAAGCGACGCGCGACGCGGCCATGATCCACTGTGAGCGGGTGCGAGCAGCGCTCGCAGAACTGTCACCCAGTCCTGCTAGGGTAAGTCTTGAGACACTGACTGAATTTTCTATATCTCGGGAGAATTGATTCATGCTGCAAAGCAGTGACCACGACAGCCTGCAATCAGCAGCTGAACGTCTGCGGGCCGCATCGGTGGCTGACTTACTGACACAAGACCCCACGCGTGTTGATCAACTCAAAATTGAGGCGGCTAGTCTTGAACTCGATGCGTCAAAGCAGCTCATTGATGAAAATCTGCTCAATGTCTTTGCCCGGGCGGCACACAATGCCGGTCTCACGGAGGCTTATGAACAGCTGATTACCGGCGCTGAGGTGAACGTTACCGAGCAGCGGCCTGCGCTTCATACACTGCTTCGCGGAACGGCATCTGAAACACTGCCGGACGCCTATCAAGACGTCAGCGATACATTAATGCGCATGCAGGCGGTAACAGATGCTGTGCACTCGGGCAGGCAAATCGGCGCTACCGGAAAGCCTTTTACCGACGTCATCAATATTGGCATTGGCGGCTCAGATCTCGGACCGCGCATGGTATGCCGTGCACTGAAACACACATCCGCCAAACTCAATACACACTTTATTTCAAACGTGGACCCCCATGACCTCGACGTCGTGGTTCAAGACCTCAACCCCGAAACAACGCTCCTTGTAGTCTGTTCGAAGACCTTTACAACCGAAGAGACACTGACCAATGCCCAGCGCGCTCGGGCATGGCTGATAGCAGGTGGCGTCACGGAGTCGACCATCGGCCAGCATGTCTTGGCCGTGACGACCAATCTGTCAGCAGCGGCCGAATTTGGCATCGACGAGGCGGCGTGCTTCCCCATGTGGGATTGGGTCGGTGGGCGCTATTCGGTTTGGTCTGCAATAGGCCTTGTGATCGCGCTGGGGTTCGGCTGGCAGGCGTTTTCATCGCTCCTCGAGGGCGCACGCACGCTGGATGAGCATACGCGGCGTGCCGAACCCACTGACAACCTGCCCATGATGATGGCGCTGCTGGAACTTTGGAACACGCGCTATCTAGGCACCGACACTCACGTGGTACTGCCTTATTCGCAGCGGCTCGAGTACCTCGCCGACTTCTTGCAGCAACTCACCATGGAGAGTAACGGGAAGCGCGTCACTCTCGAGGGTGAGGCCATTACAGAGGTGACGGCCCCAGTGCTGTGGGGCTCCGCGGGTACGATTGGGCAGCATTCCTATTACCAGCTATTGCATCAGGGAAATCGTCGGTTTAGTGCGGACATCATTTTGCCCCTGACCAATGGTGATGTTGATCTTGATGCACACCGAAAACTTGCGGCCAATGCACTGGCGCAAAGTCGTGCGTTTCTCATTGGCCGCAGTGCCGAAGAATCACGGGCGCTGGCGAAGTCAAAGGGCTTAGCAGCCGATTTAGCACCCCATTTTGAGATGCCCGGCAATCACCCGCACAGCACCATCGTCATGCACGCAGTAACACCAGAGACTGTCGGGGCGCTGATTGCCGCCTTTGAACACAAAACGTTCTTCTTATCGGTGTTAATGGGACTCAATGCGTTTGATCAGTGGGGTGTTGAGTTGGGCAAGGTCATAGGCAGGCAGGTACGTACCACACTGGAACACGGGACCGGTTTAGATCAACTTGACGCCTCGACAGCCGCGCTGGCGAGGGCATGGCGAAACGCCAATCACGCAAGCTGATGCACCCGATAGCAGCTGATACGGGCATATTGCTTCGTGTGGCTTTGTACTCGTTCGAGCAGACCGTGTGTACTGCGGATTCTAGTAAAGCTCAGTCTAAAACTGGCTCTGGCAGATAGTGTCGATGCTTACCAACGCCAAGCGAGCTACTAACGCCTGACATATCCTCGAGAACACGATGCGCATAGACTAGGCGATTAAGTGCGATGGGAGAGAGAGGGCCGCCTATTTTACGCTTTATACTCTCTCGGTGTGCTCTGATCGTAGCGACACTTCGATGCATCGATAGGGCAGTGTCCTTCGCGGTCATACCCAAATAAGCCGACACTACCACCTGCCGCTCAGTCGATGAGATCGTATCAGCGTCTTTGGACACCTGATCCCTGTCTTCCATAGCTTTGGCATTAATTTCGAAGGTGTCGCATCTAGCTAAAATTCGAAAAACCTCTACTCTAGAAATCCATAAGTTCATGGCTTGGGAGTCAAAGGAACTGCGATCCCTCAAGCGGCTTTTGTGCTCAGAATAGGACTCCAGGCCAAACACCAGTTGAGTTTCGGGGAGTACCGTCAACACGGGCGCCCCGAAACGACCTTTACTAATCTTTATGATCTCAAGGTCATAACTTGGGATTTTACTCTCGCCCAGTCGAGGAATCATGATGTGCAGCATTGAATAACCGGGCCCTGTTTACCGCTAATGACAATTGTCAGAATCAGAACATAGGGGCTTGGTGGCAAACTGCCAACTAGCATAACTACTATTTTCCTCAGATTGTGACAAAAAAAGTAGACACTCGAGCTAAATGTGGCAAAAGCATCTCGCTAGGTCGCCCTCCGGTTAGCGTGCACGATAGATTCCGCACAAAAAAGCCCGGCATTGCCGAGCTCTCAGATCACCCAAAAGAGCGTTATAGACGCTCGATAATAATGGCCGGTGCCATGCCTCCCGCTGCACACATGGTGATCAGGGCATAACGCCCACCCTGTCGCTCAAGCTCATCGAGTGCCGTACCCACGAGAATTGAACCTGTCGCACCGATGGGGTGCCCAAGGGCCATAGCACCGCCATTGATGTTCACCTTCTCGCGATCAAGGTCGAGTCGACGAATGAACCGCTCGGCCACCACAGAAAACGCCTCATTGATCTCCCACACGTCGATGTCGTCTTTCGTGAGACCTGCTTTGGCAAGAACCTTCTCTGCCGCAGGTACTGGCGCATTTAGCATCAAGGTTGGGCAATCACCCATGTTAGCCGTCGCTACAATGCGCGCGCGCGGTGTCATGCCTGTGCGCTCGATGTAAGACTCCGAAGCGAGCAACAGGGCTGCTGCTCCATCGACCACACCCGATGAATTACCCGCATGATGGATGTGATTAAACTCGCTTATTTCGGGATATTTACGCTGAATCAGTGCGCCATAAGTCGTACCGTCTTCATCAACGGGCACATCACGAACGACGCTGAATACAGTCTTGAGCTCAGCCAGTCCCTCTTTGGTCGTTTCGGGACGTGGGAACTCCTCGTGATCGAGCGCCACAGATCCATCTGGGTTCGTGACGGTAATCAACGACTTGTCGAAGCGCCCTTCGGCGATGGCGCGCGCTGCACGCGCCTGACTGACCAGCGCGAGATTGTCCACCGCTTCGCGATCAATCCCCTCGAGGGTGGCAATCGCATCCGCACAGACGCCCTGCTGTGACTGCGGATGCATCTCACGCAGATGAAGGTTGCCCGAATCAATCATGGGTGGCTTGCTCGGATCGCCCACTTGCGAGTGATAACTCATCATCTCGGTACCACCCGCAATGACTAGATCTTCCATGCCTGACATCACTTGTGCCGCGGCGAGACTGACGGTTGTGATACCTGACCCACAGAAACGATCGAGCGTGACGCCAGACGAGCGCACGTCATAGCCGGCATTCAATGCGGCCATTCGACCCAGGTCACCACTTTGCTTACCGCTTTGTGCCGATGTTCCCCAGATGATGTCGTCGACATCTGCCGTATTTAACTTGTTGCGCTCTGCCAAGGCACTTAAGACTGTTGAGCCGAGGTACGAGGGGTGAAGGTGTGCTAGTGCACCCTTGCCTACTTTTCCAATGCCTCGCGGTGTTCGGCATGCATCGACAATGTATGCGTTACCCATAATGTGTCTCCTGAGAGTGAGTGTTTATGCCCTTATGGGCTTTAGCTATTGTTATGACGGTACTGATTACCTGTGCCGTCTAACGCTACGTTGCCTTTGTAGCAGGGTCAAGACTGAGAGCCCCC
>ERZ802822.941-NODE-941-length-19374-cov-11.765663_pt1 | contig 19374 bp, 19 predicted proteins | sample MGYA00345649_ERZ802822 | MGnify/ENA primary metagenome ERZ802822 (study PRJEB30503, sample SAMEA104212359) | marine metagenome | biome: Westerlies Biome; feature: [SRF] surface water layer (ENVO:00010504) within the epipelagic zone...; material: water...
TACATTTTCCCAACTACTCCAGACAAAGGTAGACAAGGAATTCTTACTAAATTTAATGAACAAGACAAAAAAGGTTTTGGCCTTTTTGTTGATGACAACGGATGTTTATCTGTTGAAATTGGAGATGGTTCACAAGTAACTACTATTTCCTCTGAAAAAAAACTTCTAAGAAAAGTATGGTACCTTGTAATCGCTACCTTTGATGCAAAATCTAGAAGGTTAACCCTTCACCAAGAGCCAAGAGTAACATCCACTAATGGTGGTTTGGGAATGGCTATCTTAAATCCTATTGAAGAAACTTCAGCTATTATCGAGACTACAAGTTCTGTTATACCGGCGCCAAATGACTCTCCTGTTCTTATTGCAGCTACCTCTCTTCACAACAGATCTGGTAGAAAAATATCAGGAGGACATTTCAAGGAAGTTTTAGAGCCAATTGAATTGCCTGAGCAAACTAAAACATTCAACGGTAAGATTGATAGACCAAGATTATCTAATGTTGCTTTATCAAAAGCTGAAATTGAGTCTTTAGCCTCGAGTTACGATGAGTGTAATACTCATATAAGATCTACTGTAGTAGCGGCATGGGATTTTCACGCCAATATTGGGAAAAATATTTCTTCAACTAAAATTGTTGATACATCTCCAAATAATCATCATGGCTTTATAGTTAATATGCCAAATAGAGGTATGACCGGACATAACTGGACCGCAGACGAAATGGTTTTTCATCATAAACCTGTAGAATATGGAGCTATCCATTTTCATGATGATGATATAGATGACGCTCGCTGGGATGTTGATTTTACTTTAAAAGTTCCTGAAAATCTAAAAAGCGGTGTTTACGGTGCTAGGCTAAGAGTTGATGGAAGAGAGGAATCTGAATTTGAAGACTATATTCCTTTTTGTATAAAACCTCCCAAAGGTAAAGCGACATCAAAAATTTTATTTTTACTGCCTACTAATAGTTACATGGCATATTCAAATGACAACTTAGGCACAAACTCAGTTGTGGCACAATTATTAGCAGGAAAAGTTCCAGTTCTAAATCCCTCTGATTTATATTTAAATGAACACAGAGAGTACGGGCTATCTACTTATTCATTACACTCTGATGGACACGGTGTTTCCATTTCTTCTCGATTAAGACCTATTTTGAACATGAGACCAAAATACAGACATTGGTTATCTCCTTCTCTTTGGCAACTAAACGCTGATCTTCATTTAACAGATTGGTTAGAAGAAAAAGGTTTTGAGTTTGATGTTTTAACAGACGAGGATTTAGAGCACGAAGGTGTTAATCTCTTAAATAGATACAAAGTTGTTTTAACTGGCAGTCACCCTGAATATTCATCTGAAAAATATATGGATGCATTAGAGTCGTATCAAATGCAAGGTGGAAGATGTTTCTACCTTGGTTCAGATGGCTTTTATTGGATCAGTGAATATCATCCTGACAACTCTAATATTACGGAAGTCAGAAAGGGCGAAGCTGGTACAAGAGCTTGGACTTCTAACCCTGGTGAATACAATAATGCTTTTGATGGAAAGTATGGTGGTATGTGGAGAGCCAGAGGAAGAATACCTTCTAAGGTTTGTGGATTGACATTTACGTCATATGGTTTTGATGTTTCCTCATACTATAAAAGAGAAGAAGATAGTTTTAAGCCAGAGTGCTCATGGATCTTTGAAGGCATCGGTGCCGATGAGGTCATTGGAGATTTTGGATTAGTGGGAGGTGGCGCAGCTGGATTAGAGCTTGATCGTTATGACTTAGAATTTGGTACTCCTCATAATGCATTTTACCTAGCCAGATCTCAAGATCATTCAAATATGATGCTTCAGGTAAATGAAGAAATTCACTTTGCAGTAAGAGGCTATTATGGTGGCGGCCATGAAAATCCAATGGTTAGAGCGGATATGATTTATTACAAAACTCCAAATAACGGAGCAATGTTTGCTCCAGGTTCTTTGGCTTGGTGTGGTAGTTTATCTCACAATAATTATAACAATAATGTGTCAAAAATTATGGAAAATACACTCAAAGGCTTCCTTAAAGACGGACCTTTACCATAAATGAAAAAGGAAAATATGCAGGAAATTCCATGGGGTAAAGAAACCCTTGGCGCTCTTGATACTCCAATTAACGATTTAGAAAAAAAAGCACTTCAAAACCTTGATGTTGACAAATTAAACGATATGGCTGAATGTCTTTTTGCTTTGAATAATAGACATTATGGACCCATCCCTGGAACATATATGGTTATGTGTGTTGAGCCGGGAAAGACATGGTGTGTTGGCCAGCTGAGCGCAGACAGAGCTAAACCATTTATCCTTTTCCCTGATATGGTCTATGAATCTGAAGTAGAGGCAACAAAGGCTGCAGAGGCTCTTAAAGCTGAAAAAGCTGAGAGCGTTCCTTGTAGAAATATTTAATAAAATGGCAAAAGCCAACGTTATGATTGATAACGACAAGACCCGAGTTACAGAATGGTCTTTTGAAGTTGGTGATGAAACGGGACAACATGTTCATGAATATGATTATGTAGTTGTACCTATGTCAGATGGAGAATTAAAAATAATTAACCATGATGGTGAGATAGCTATTTCAAAGTTGCAAAAAGGAAATTCTTATTTTAGACAAAAAGGTGTTAACCATAATGTTTTGAATAATAATAATTTTCCCTATAGTTTTGTTGAGATAGAAATTAAGTAAATGAAAAAAACTCCAACCACAAACTACAAGAAATCTGATTTAGATAAATTTGATGATATTATTCAAAATAAAAAAAAAGAAATTAAGGAAGATTACTCTATCAAAGAGGCAATAGCTCAATCGAAAGAGGAATATAACAATCTCACAAATACCTCATCTGAAATAAGACTTTATATGTTTCAAACAGGAACTTTAAAAACGAAAATGAAATATATCAAGATGAACCAATCAAACGAGGAATTTGAAATTCCAGTTCCTTGGTTTTTAATTAGGCATCCTAAGGGAGACGTTGTAATCGATGGAGGTAATGCGAAAGAAGTAAGCGAGGATATGCACGCACATTGGGGATCGGTAGTTGCAGCTTACGAGCCTGTAATGGGAAAAAAAGAAAATTGTGTTGACCAATTAAATAACATTGGAGTTGATCCCGCTAGTGTTAAATATGTTTTACACTCACATTTACATCTTGATCACTCTGGTGGTATTGGAAGGTTCCCTAATGCAACTCATTTAGTTCAACAAAGAGAATATGACTATGCTTTCAACCCAGATTGGTTCTCTAAGCCTGCATATATTCGAAAAGATTTTGATAAGCCTAATATTAACTGGAAGTTTCTAGATCACAAAAATGATGATTTTTATGATCTTTTTGGGGATGGTTCAATTATTTTAATTTTCACACCAGGTCATGCCCCGGGTCACCAATCCTTTTTAGTTAAACTTCCTAATACTGGATATGTTTTGTTAACTATTGATGCTGCTTATACTATGGATCACTGGAATAATTTAACCTTACCCGGATTGGTTTGCTCCGCAGTAGACGTTGTTGACTCTGTTAAAAAACTAAAAAAAATTGCCAAAGAAAAAAAAGCAATTATAGTCACTGGTCATGATCCAGATGCATGGGAAGATTTTAAAAAGGCTCCCATGTTCTATTATGACTAAATTATGACAGATTATTTTCAAAAAATTCCAAATATAAAGTATGAAGGAAAAGACTCTAAAAATCCTTTATCATTTAAATACTATGAAGCTGATAAAAAAATTTTAGGAAAGACTTTAGAAGAGCATTTAAGGATGGCCACATGTTATTGGCATTCCTTTAACTGGCCAGGTAGTGATCCATTTGGAGGTCAGACTTTTCTTAGACCATGGATGGAGTCAGGAGATCCTATAGAACAAGCTAAAAATAAACTTAACAATGCCTTTAGTTTTTTCGAAAAATTAGGAATACCATTTTTTTGTTTCCATGATGTTGATGTAGCTCCAGAAGGTTCAAGCTTTTCTGAAACAGAAAAAATTCAAAAAACTATTGTTGATGAAATGTCTAAAAAATTAGAGACATCTAAAGTCAAGTTGCTATGGGGAACCGCAAATCTCTTTAGTCATCGTAGATATATGTCAGGTGCAGCTACAAATCCTGATCCAGATGTTTTTCAGTATGCTGCCGCTCAAGTCAAGATGTGTCTAGAAAATACAAAATTTCTTGGGGGGCAAAATTATGTTCTTTGGGGAGGTAGAGAGGGTTATGAAACAATTCTTAATACCAATATGAAGCAAGAGCTTGATCAACTTGGTAGGTTTTTAAATTTAGTAGCAGAACACAAACATAAAATAGGATTTAAAGGTTCACTTTTAATTGAACCTAAACCACATGAGCCAACAAAACATCAATATGACTTCGACTCTGCTAGTGTTTTTGCCTTTTTGCAGAAGTATGGTTTAGAAAAGGAATTTAAGTTAAATATCGAGGTGAATCATGCAATTTTAGCTAAACACTCCTTTGAGCATGAAATTGCATATGCCCTAGCTAACGACATATTTGGAAGTATCGATGTTAACAGGGGAGATTATTTAGTTGGGTGGGATACTGATCAATTCCCCAATAACGTTGAAGAGTTAGTCCTGCCTTTTTATTATATATACCAAAATGGGGGTTTTTCATCTGGTGGTTTAAATATGGATGCTAAAATTAGACGACAGTCCATAGATCCAGAAGATTTATTTTATGCTCATATTGGATCAATGGATACTTGTGCCAGAGCTCTAATAGCTGTTGAAAAAATGATCAATGACGGTGGCTATAAAAATTTCTTAAATCAAAGGTATAAAGTATGGAACCAAAAATCAGATATTATGCAATCTCTATCATTGGAGGATATGCATCAAAAAGTTATTAATGAGAATATAAACCCTGAGCCAAAATCAGGCCGACAGGAATATCTTGAAAATCTCCTAAATACATTTGTAGATTAGTTAATGGCTATAAAAAAATTTCTATTTGATTTAGGTAATGTATTTTTCGATTGGAATCCCAAACATGTTTTCAAAAATTATATCCCTGATGAAAACAAACTTAACGAATTTCTAAAAAATATCGCTTTTCCCCACCTAGACATGCGTTGTGATGCAGGTATCAAAATTGATGTTGCTGTTAGGGAGGCTGTAGAAAAATTTCCAGAACATGAAAAAGAAATAAAACTATATTATCCCAATCATAGAAAAATGGTCAATGGTGCCTATCAAGATACCATTGATGTTTTCAAAGAAATAAAATCTCTGGGATATCCTTGCTATGTTTTATCTAATTGGTCTGATGAAACTTACCAAGGCATGGAAGAAGAATATCCTTTTTTGAAAGAATTTGATGATAAGATTATTTCTGGCCGAGAGTTTTTAGTGAAACCTGATCCTAAAATTTATGAATTAGCTATATCTCGTTTCGATCTTAATCCAAATGAAACATTATTTGTAGATGATCGTGCAGATAATATTGAAGCTTCCATAAAATTGGGATTTCAAACCATACATTTAACAGATCCATCTATTATAAAATCAGAAATTAAAAAATATTTAATTGTTTAAGCTCGATAACAAGATCGGCTTAGGTCTAGCCTCTCTAGGAAGGCCTGGATACATTAACATAGGACATGATAAGGATTTAGGTGATGATAAATCTAAATTAAAAATGAGAGAAAACTGCCATCAAGTTTTAGATTTTGCCTATAATAATGGTATTCGTTATTTTGATACAGCTAGAGTTTATGGTGATGCTGAGGAATTCCTTTCAACTTGGATTAGAAAACAAACTAAGTTTAATGGATTTGTTGGATCTAAATGGGGATACGAATACTTAGCTAATTGGGAAATAAAAGCTGACAAACATGAAAGAAAAGACCATTCTGCTGCTTTTTTAAAGCATCAATGGATAGAAACTAGAATGAATTTAGGCAAAAGCATTGACCTTTATCATATCCACTCTGTAACACCTGACAGTAATGTCTTAGATGACCCAGCTGTTATAGCTGAACTAGAAACGATCAAAAAAAGTGGAATAGATATTGGCATTTCAACTAGCGGTCCTGATCAAAGAAAAACGATTGAACAATTTATTAAGGTGAATGAAGGATTAAAACTTTTTAGCTTTTTGCAATCCACAATCAATATTTTTGATCAATCATGCCTTTCTATATTAGAAGAAGCTTCAAATCTAAAAATAAATGTTATAGCAAAAGAAGTTTTTTCTAATGGAAGACTGACAAGTGCAAATAAAAACCTCCACAGGGACGAAATTGATAGTTTAATGGAGATAGCAAAAAAATTAAACATGAGTTTGGAAGAATTATCCTTCCTTTGGGTCTACCAATTACCATTTATCAAAATAGTATTAACCGGTGCATCTACTATTTCTCAATTAAAAGAAAACATAAATTCTTTGGAAAAAAAAGATACTCAAATTCCAAATTTAGATGAATTTACTATTCCCGTTAATGACTATTGGTCAACTCGAAGCTTACTGAATTGGAATTAATCTAGAAATTAACCCAACTAGAGTCAGAAGAGCTGGAGGCAATAGATCTCTCTATAAATCTAATACCCTCTAATCCATCTTCAACAGTCGGAAAGCAATATTTAGTTGCATCATAATTATTTTTAGATTTATCAGATAAAGCATTAGCGACATCTGTATAGATATTAGCAAAACCCTCTAAGTATCCTTCAGGATGACCAGGTGGTATTCTTGTAACATCATTGGCAGCCTCCAGAGATCCAGCACCCCCTCGAGTAAGTTTTTGTTTTGGAGAACCAAACTTAGTAAAGTAAAGATAGTTAGGATCTTCTTGGCACCACTCCAGTCCTCCTTTTTCTCCATATATTCTAATCATAAGATGATTTTCATTACCGGGAGCAACCTGAGAAGACCAAATAGATCCTTTGGCACCACCGTTAAAGCGAATAGATATCTGAGCATTATCATCTAATTGTCTTCCTGAAACAAAACTAGTGAGCTCAGCAGAGAGTTGTTGAGGTTGTAGACTTGTTATAAATCTGACCAGATTAAAAGCATGAGTCCCAATATCTCCAATGCATCCTCCGCCACCTGATTGTGCAGGATCTGTTCTCCAAGCAGCTTGTTTATTCCCGCCACTTTCTGATTTATTTTCAATGTCTTCTGTCAACCAGTCTTGAGCATATTCTGCCTGAATAACTCTAATATTTCCTAAATCTCCTTGCTCGCACATGGCCTTAGCATTTCTAATCATAGGGTATCCAGTATAATTATGAGTTAGAGCGAATATTATATCTTTTTCTTTTGTGGCTTTAACTAACTCCTCACACTCTTTTAAATTCATAGCTAGTGGTTTATCGCAAATTATATGAAATCCTTTTTCAATAAAAGCCATAGCAATAGGGTGATGCATATGATTAGGAGTTACAATAGCAACAGCATCAATTTTATCAGTTCTTTCAGACTCTTTAGATGCCATTTCAAGATAATCCTTATAATTACGATCGGTACTAATGCCTAACTCTTTGCCTGAGGCTAGAGATTTTTCTGGATTTGAAGAAAAAGCTCCAGCAACCAGTTCATAGCGATCATCAATTCGCGAAGCTATTCGATGGACAGCGCCAATAAATGCACCCTGACCTCCTCCAACCATTCCTAGTTTAATTCTCTGATTCAAAACTATTCTATACCTAACATTTTTTTATTAGCTTTTTCATCGGTACCAGCATCAGCAAAATCATCAAATGCTTTTTCGGTAACTCTTATTATATGATCCTTAATAAATTGAGAACCTTCTCTTGCACCATCTTCAGGATGTTTAAGAGCACATTCCCATTCTAGTACAGCCCAACCATCAAAACCATATGTTGTCAATTTTGAAAATATTGATTTAAAATCTACTTGCCCATCTCCTAAAGATCTAAATCGACCTGCTCGATTTTTCCATGATTGAAATCCACTATAAACTCCTTGTTTACCAGAGGGATTCAGTTCAGCATCCTTAACGTGAAACATTTTTATTTTTTCGTGATAGATATCAATATTTTGTAAATAGTCTAAATGCTGAAGCACATAATGACTTGGGTCATAGAGCATATTACAACGTGGATGATTCTTAACTCTTTCTAAAAACATTTCAAAAGTTATACCATCATGCAAATCTTCACCTGGATGAATTTCATAACATAAATTTACTCCACATTTATCAAACTGATCAAGTATAGGTATCCAACGACTAGCTAGTTCGTCAAAGGCGGTTTCAACTAGGCCCGCTGGTCTTTGTGGCCAAGGATAGACATAGGGCCAAGCTAGAGCTCCTGAAAAAGTAACATGATTAGTTAAACCTAAATTTTTAGAGGCTTCTGCTGCCATCATGAGTTGGTTAACAGCCCACTCTTGTCTAGCTTTAGGATTGCCTCTTACTTCTGGGGCTGCAAAACCATCAAAAGCAGTATCATAGGCTGGGTGGACAGCTACTAATTGGCCTTGAAGGTGAGAGGATAGCTCTGTCAAAGATAAATTGTGATTTGATAAGACTCCTTTGACTTCATCACAATAACCTTTGCTCTCAGAGGCTTTTTTTAGATCAAATAACCTTGCATCCCAGCTTGGGATTTGAACCCCAATATAACCTAAGTCGCTTGCCCATTTTGATATGCTATCAAGGCTATTAAATGGCGCCTCGTCTCCAGCAAATTGTGCTAAAAAAATAGCCGGTCCTTTAATTGACATCTTCTAACCCCCTAAACTCAAAGTATTATTCTATGAATTTTTGACATAGCTTAAAAGCATTTAATTTCAATATTTATAATTTCCTATAAATTTTGTATATTTAATAATCGTTATTGAACTAGGAGGATATAACATGAAGAAAATACTATCTATTTTTATATTACCAGTATTTGCTTTATTTTTTTCTTTAAATGTAAAAGCTGAGTCATTGACTCTAGGTTGGGCCGCTTGGGATCCAGCCAATGCTTTACAAGAACTAAGTAAAGAATTTACAGCAGAAACTGGTGTTGACATGAACTTCGAATTTGTGCCTTGGCCAAATTTTGCTGATAGAATGTTAAATGAACTTAACAACCAAGGTAGCACATTTGATCTCTTAATTGGAGACTCTCAGTGGATTGGTGCTGGTGCTGTTTATGGTCATTATGTAAAATTAAATGATTTCTTTGATGCTAACGGAATATCAATGGATGACTTTAACCCAGCTACTGTTTATGCCTACTCAACATGGCCTAAAGGAAGTCCAAACTATTATGCACTTCCAGCAATGGGTGACGCACTAGCTTGGGCTTACAGAAAAGACTGGTTCAATAGACCAGAACTTCAATCTGAATTTAAATCAAAACATGGCTATGATCTAGGTGTTCCTAAAACTTGGGATGAATTATATGACATGTGTACTTTCTTCCAAGGAAGAGAGATTGATGGCGTAGTAAGATATGGAGCTGCTATAAATACTGAGCGTGGCTCTGAGGGCATTACTATGGGTGTAACTGCTGCTATGTATGCATGGGGTATGGAGTACGAAGATCCAAATAATCCTTATTCAATGGACGGTTATTTCAATTCTGATGCAGCTGCAGAGGCAGTTGAGTTCTATAGAAAAATGTATGAGGATTGCGCACCTCCAGGGCACTCAGATGCCTATATGGTAGCAAACCTTGATGCCTACAAATCAGGGCAGGTTGCTTTCCAGATGAACTGGTATGCTTTCTGGCCGGGTGTTTATAAAGAAGATAGTGATGGACGTGAGTCAGGTTTCTTTGCAAACCCATGTCAAAACGTTTGTGCTGCTACTTTAGGTGGACAAGGTATCTCTGTTGTTAGTTACTCAGAAAAGCAAGACTTAGCTCTTGAATATATGAAGTGGTTTGCAAGACCAGATATTCAACAAAAATGGTGGGATTTAGGAGGGTATTCATGTCATATGGATGTTCTTGGATCTCCAGATTTTGTTGACTCAGCTGTTTATGCTCAAGGTTTCCTTGATTCAATGGGCATAGTTAAAGATTTCTGGCAAGAACCAACATTTGTTGAATTAATGCTTCCTATGCAGGAGAGAATTCACGATTATGTTGTTAACGGAAAAGGTTCTGCTAAAGAGGCCCTCGATAAAATTATTGAGGACTGGGAAGAAGTCTTTGAAGCCGACGGAAAAATATAAAATATAAATCTTAAGGGTGGGAGATTTCTCCCACCCCTCATAAAAATTTAATTAGATATATTCTGATATGAAGAGTGCTGTCAAAAAATTTAAAGGCTTATCTGATAAAGCTATTGCTTGGATTTTTATTACTCCTACTTTAATCCTACTCTTAGCAATCAATATATATCCTCTGATTTATGCAATCAGAATGTCTTTTACAAATTTCTACGCTAATAAAATTGGAAGAGAGCCAAAGTTCGTTGGTTTAAAAAATTATAAAAAAATTCTTGGTAAAGAAGAGATCTGGGAAAAGATGCAAATTACAGCTCATTTTGTTTGTTGGACGTTAATTCTCCAGGCTCTAATTGGACTTGGTCTAGCACTTTTATTAAATAAAAAATTTAAAGGAAATGAATTATTAACTACACTGATTGTACTACCCATGATGTTATCACCAGCTGTTGTAGGTGTATTTTGGACATATTTATATAATCCTCAGGTTGGTTTATTCAACTATGTCATTAATTTTTTCTATGACTTTGGTGTATTTGATATGATTGGATCTAGCACTCTTGCCCCATGGTCTATCGTGATTGTAGATACATGGATGTGGACACCCTTTACAATGTTAATTTGCCTAGCTGGACTAAGGTCTATACCTAATTACATGTATGAAGCCGCAGAAGTTGATCGAGCAAGTAAATGGCAACAATTTATTCACATTACACTTCCTTCGGTCTTGCCATTTTTGCTATTAGCTCTCTTATTTAGGGGGATAGAAAATTTTAAAATGTTTGATTTAGTTGTTGAACTAACCTCGGGAGGGCCCGGTTCTGCAACAGAGTTAGCTTCTATTAATTTGAAACGAGAAGCTTTTGAGAAATGGAAGACCGGATATAGTTCAGCTTTTGCTGTAATATTATTTGTCACAATATTTGGATTTGGAAACGTTTATGTCAAAGTCATGAACAAAATAAAGGATCGATAGATGGATACTTCAAGATCACCCTTAGAACCCTCAGGTTTTTCAAGGAAATTAGCAGCTACTATAATAATTGTCTATATGGTTGTTACTCTGATACCTATTTCTTGGATTGTAGCGACTAGTTTCAAAAGTGTTGATAGTGCTATCTCTTATCCACCAGAGGTTTTTTTTGAGCCATCTTTAGAAGGATATGTGAATTTATTTACTAATAGATCTAGGCAATCCGAGGAGTATTTAGACTCTCTTCCTGAGGCAGAGACTTGGTATGAAGAGCTAGTTAGAAGTAGGGACATGGTCATCACTGGACCTTCGAAATTTTTTGGCAGATACACTAATTCTATGATTATTGGATTTGGCGCAACTTTCTTTTCTGTATTCTTAGGCGCTCTAGCAGCCTATGCTTTTTCTCGTTTCAAAGTTCCATTAAAAGATGACCTTATGTTTTTTATATTATCAACTAGAATGTTCCCCCCTATAGCTGTTGCCGTTCCAATTTTCATTATGTATCGAAAGCTAGGTCTTGGTGACACTCACTTGGGAATGATAATTTTATATACTGTTGTTAATTTAAGTTTAGCTGTTTGGTTGTTGAAAGGTTTCATGGATGAGATACCAAAAGAATATGAAGAGGCTGCAATGATTGATGGTTACTCCAGACTTCAAGCTTTTTTTAAAGTAGTTTTACCTCAGGCGATGACTGGTATTGCTGCTACTGCCATTTTTTGTATGATTTTCTCCTGGAACGAATACGCATTTGCAGTTTTATTAACCCAGTTTAATGCTCAAACAGCACCTCCATTTATACCAACTATTATAGGTGAGGGAGGATTAGATTGGCCGGCTATTGGTGCTGGTACAACTTTGTTCTTAATACCTGTTATGATATTTACAGTAGTTTTAAGAAAACATTTATTAAGAGGAATTACATTTGGAGCAGTTAGAAAATAATGTCTGAGAAAAAAAGCTTATTTAGAAAAATCTTCAGAAGAGTAATTTGGGAAAACCTATCTACTGCTTTAATTTTAATAGGTGTCTTTATGTTGATGCAGCCATTTGCTATGTGGATGTATACATATTCTTTTATTGTAATTTTAATAGGAACTATTGGCTTTGTAATCACTAGTCACTTTCCAGATTAACCATGGCAGAAATAGAAATAAAAAATCTTCATAAATCCTTTGGTGATTTTATAGCTGTCAAAAATTCTAATTTAGTTATTGAAAATAAAGAGTTTTTTGTTCTTTTAGGCCCATCGGGTTGTGGAAAAACAACAACTCTACGTATGATTGCAGGATTAGAATTACCAACATCTGGTAATATTTATTTAGATAAAGAGGATGTTAGTTATCTTAGGGCGTCTCAAAGAGATATAGCATTTGTTTTCCAACTTTTTGCTTTATACCCACATCTGAACGTTAAAAATAATCTAGCTTTTCCCTTAAAAATGCAAAAATTTTCAAAAAAAGATATAGACACCAGGGTTTTAGAAGCTGCAAAATTATTAAGAATTGATCACCTACTTAAATCTAAGGTTTCTTCTTTAGCTGGTGGTGATCGTCAAAGAGTAGCTTTAGGTAGAGCGTTAGTAAGAAGACCAAAAGCTTTTTTAATGGATGAACCATTAGGAACTTTAGATGCTGAGTTTAGAGAGCTTATGTGCTTAGAGCTCCGCAAGCTTCATGATGACATAGATGCTACAACAGTTTATGTAACTCATGATCAACAAGAAGCAATGTCTATGGCAGATAGGATAGCTGTGATGAATGAAGGAGAGATACTCCAAGCAGACTCCCCTAATATTATTTACAATAAACCAAAGACAAAATTTGTGGCTAATTTTATTGGTTCTCCTGGGATGAACTTTATTCCTGTTAATGAAAAAATATCTCCCAACCAATCCAGTGTAAATATCTCTGAAACCACTTTACCAATACCCTTTCAAAGAGGTGCCTCTTCTTCCGATCAAAACTTTTTAGGAGTCAGACCAGAAAATTTAAAATTAGTTTCAGAAAATGGAATTAAAGGAAACATATTTGGAGTTGAATATTTAGGATCAAGAAAAATTCTCACAATAGAAACTAGTCTAGGAAATATTAAGATAAGAGTAGATAGTGATACAAATGTAAAAATCAATGAGCAAGTTCAGTTTAATACATTGAATAATAATCAAATTATTTTCGATGGCTCTACTGACAAAGCAATAGCAAGCGAGTTTATGACATAATGGCTAAAGTCGAACTTCAGAATGTCACTAAAATTTATGACAAAACTATTAAAGCCCTAGATGATGTAAGTTTTACCGTTAAAGATGGAGAATTCTTTGTACTGTTAGGCCCTACTGGAGCGGGTAAAACCACTATGCTTCGCTCCGTGGCAGGTCTTGAAAAAATTGATAAAGGCAAAATTTTATTTGATGATGAAGATATTACCTCTGCCCAACCAGCAGCCAGAGATACTGCCTTCGTTTTTCAACAATATTCTTTGTATCCCCATTACAAAGTTTATGACAACTTAGCTTTTCCTCTTCGCTCCCCTCTGAGAAAACTTCCTGAAAGTGAAATCGACTCTAAAGTCACAAAAATAGCTGAGATGTTAAAGATTTCCCCTAAGTTAAATAACAAGGCAACAGAGCTTTCAGGGGGAGAAATGCAAAGAGTTGCTATTGGAAGAGCGCTTGTAAGAGATCCTAACATCTACTTAATGGACGAACCTTTATCTTCTTTAGATGCAAAACTAAGAGAAAGTTTAAGGGTTGAATTAAAAAAAATTCAACTAAATTTAGGAGCTACAATTTTATATGTAACTCATGATCAAGCGGAAGCAACAACAATGGCTGATGAGATAGGTGTCTTAGAGAATGGTAAAATAGCTCAAATTGGCACCCCCGAGGAAATCTATAATAAACCAAATTCGATTTATGTAGCCAATAGACTAGGATCACCTAAAATCAATATTTTGAATAACTCTACCTTAAAAACTTCTCTACCAAGTAGTGATCATCAATTAGGTGTTAGACCCGAACATGTTAAACTTGGACAAGGGGAGTTAATTGGATCAGTAAAAACTATAGAAGCCTTAGGTGCCGAAACTGTTGTAGAGTTAGATTATAATGGGACTGAAATTTTATCTTTGTACCAAGGTTCTTTTGATGGCCAACGTGGTCAAGACATTAAATTTGGTATTGATAATAGTAAGGTTTTATTTTTTAATGAGCAAGGAATGAGGGTCTAGTGAGTGCTAATTTTTTAATTCAAAAAGCTAAAGAAATTCAAATAGTTATTGATGCTAATGCTCCTGAAATCGAAAAACTTGATCAAGAGATTGGGGATGGAGATCATATCTTTAATGTCCAACGAGGAATTAAACTTGTTATAGAGTTAGAACCTACAATTAAAGATTTATTAGTTTCCAAAGCCCTAAACCAAATTGCTATGAAAGTTTTATCTGGAATAGGTGGCTCTTCGGGTGCTTTATTTGGGACTTTATTTATGACGATGGCAAAAGGTGATGGAATAGATGATGGCATCGACTATAAAAAAGCAATAGAGATTTTTGCTCAAGGAGTGGAAGCTGTTAAACAAAGAGGTAAAGCTGATGTGGGAGAAAAAACAATGATGGACGTTCTTATCCCAGTTTCTAATTGCTTAAAAAAAGGAGTTGAAGAAAATAAAGATAAAAATGAGATATTAAATGAAGCAATAGATATAGCTGAAAAAGGGATGTTATCTACCAAAGATTTGCTTGCTACAAAAGGTAGGGCTTCATTTTTAGGTGAGCGCGCTAAAGGTCATATCGATCCAGGAGCCCGTTCATCACAATTAATGATTAAAACTGTCTGTGAGTCAGTTTTAAATAGTTAGGAGGAAACTATGAAAAAATTTATGAATACAGCTGATGACTTTCTTAAGGAAAGCCTACAAGGGTTTGGTGCAGCACACAAAGATATTGTGAACTGTTACTATGATCCTAACTTTATTACCAGATCTTCACCGACTAAAGATGGTAAAGTTGCACTTATAAGTGGAGGTGGCAGTGGCCATGAACCCATGCATGGGGGTTTAGTTGGTCATGGTATGCTTGATGCTGCTTGTCCAGGTTATGTCTTCTCTTCACCTACGCCAGATCAAATGTTAGCCGCAGCTGAAAAAGTGGATAGTGGTGCCGGGGTACTCTTTATCGTAAAAAATTATTCCGGTGACGTTATGAATTTTGAAATGGCAGCTGAAATGATGTCAGGCCCAAACGCATCTGTTCTCACTAATGACGATGTAGCGGTGGAGGACTCATCTTTTACAACAGGTAGAAGAGGTGTGGCCGCAACAGTGGTTGTTGAAAAAATGGTTGGCTCTTTAGCTGAAGCTGGAGGCAGTTTGGAAGAATGCAAAAAATTAGGAGATAAAGTCAATAAAAACTCAGGTTCAATGGGTGTGGCTTTAACAAGTTGTTCGGTGCCTGCAGCAGGCAAACCAAACTTTGATATCGGTGATGATGAAATGGAGTTTGGAGTTGGAATTCATGGAGAGCCGGGAAGAAGAAGAGATAAAGTTAAATCAGCTCAAGAAATTACTAATGAACTATTGGAAGCCATTAATGAAGATTTAAAACCTGAGTCTAACGAGGAAATACTATTATTTGTGAATGGTATGGGTGGCACCCCTTTAACAGAGCTATACCTTATTTATGATAATGCTAAAAATATGTTAGACAAAAAAAACATACAGATTTCAAGGTCTTTGGTTGGAAACTATTGTACTTCTCTAGAAATGCAAGGAGCTTCAATTACCCTTACTAAACTAGATGAAGAACTTGTAAAGCATTGGGATTCAAATGTTCACACCGCTGCAATGCGTCGGGGAATGTGATAAAAGTTCATAAAAATTAAATAATTTATTAAAACAATTTTCATAATAGGGAATGAAAATTCCATTATGTTAAAATATATTTTTAAAGGAATTTTTCCTTTTTTACTTTTATTAATACCAAATTTGGTATTTGCTGAAAAATTAACCATTTTACATATCAACGACCATCACTCTCACTTAGAAGCTAACAGCAGAATGGGTTTGGATTTAGATGGTGAGTCAACTAGGACAAAATCAGGTGGGTTCCCCGCTGTTGTAACCAAGATAAAAGAACTGAGATCAGAAAACCCAAACTCACTTACTCTTCATGCTGGAGATGCAACGAGTGGCACACTGTATTTCACTTTATTTGAAGGGGAAGCCGATGCAGCTTTAATGAATGCAGTATGTTTTGATGCCTTTGTAGTGGGTAATCACGAATTTAATAATGGTGATCAAGGATTGGTAACGTTTCTTGACTACCTCAAGGAAGGAAATTGTCAAACACCAGTTCTTGGAGCTAATGTTCAGCCTGAAATTGGTGTTTCACCTTTAGCCAAGTCGTCCGCAGATGATTATATCCAGCCTTACACCATCGTTGAGCGCAACGGAGAGAAAATTGGAATTATTGGTATTGTTATCTCTAGAAAAACAAAGATGTCCTCTAATCCCGATGATACCACGATGTTTTTAGATGAAGTGACGACTGCACAAAAATACGCTGATGAGTTGAAGTCTCAAGGGGTGGATCAAGTTATTCTGCTCTCTCACTATGGATACGAGAACGACCTAGCTCTAGCCCAAAACACATCCGGCATTGATATTATTGTTGGGGGTGACTCTCACAGTCTTTTAGGTGACCTAAGTGACTTAGGATTAAAGCCTAGCGGTTCTTATCCAACCATGGTTAATGACGCGTCTGGCAACGACGTTTGTGTTGTGACTGCATGGCAGTACTCTCAAATCTTGGGAGAACTTCATGCAGAATTTGATGATAAGGGTAATATTACCTCTTGCATAGGAACACCACACATGATGCTAGCTGACTCTTTTAAAAGAAAAAATTCTGACGGGGAGAGAGTTGAAATTGAAGAAGGATACCGTGACGCTGTTTACAGTGTTATTAAAGTGAACCCGTCTTTATCTATTGTTGAGCCAGATGCTGATGCACAAGCTTTACTAGCTGGTTACTCTTCTAAAATCGATGAATTTAGCTCTAAGATCATTGGAAGTGTGAGTGAGGATCTTTGTTTAGAGAGAATTCCAGGTCAAGGAAAATCTAAAATGTGTGATCCCTCAAAAACGGCAAAGAATGGATCGGATATCTCAAATATCGTCGCCCAAGCATTTAGAGAAATGTCGAACTTGAGTGACATTGCGATACAAAATGGCGGTGGTACACGTGTAGACGTTGCAGCGGGTGATTATACTCTAGGGGATGCTTACACACTTTTACCTTTCAGCAACACTATTGTCGAATTATCAATGATAGGTCAAGAAATTAAAAATGTTCTTGAAGATGCTTTGGACTACGCTCTTTCTCCTGATGGCTCTACCGGTGCATATCCATATGCGGCGGGTCTACGATGGGATGTCGACTCCTCAAAAGCAAAGGGGGATCGAATTTCTAACTTAGAATTTAAGGGTAGATCAGATAGCTCTTGGTCATCACTGAATATGTCTCAAATGTATACAGTGGCGACGAATAATTATATTTCCAGTGGAAAAGATGGATACCTAACTTTTGGTGATATATCGAAAGAAGGACGAGTTGTGGATACCTATCTAGGTTACGCACAGTCTTTTGTCGACTACGTTAAGAAAGTAGGAACAATTAAGAAACTTCCTCTATCCGAGTATTCCACTCAATCTTTCAAGTAAATTAATTTATTTTAGCCCGTGATTTTCACGGGCTACACTCTTATTGAAATTAAGTAAACTTTTATAATCTCTCAATTTGACTTCATTATAAATAAATGAATTTGAGTAATTTTTATTTTTATAGGTGTATCGGAATATTTTTTTTACTCCTGCGGCTTTAGCTGATTTGATACCGGCATCAGAGTCTTCAATGACCACCACATCTGTCGGTTTGAGGTTAAGTTTTTTGCAAGCCATTTTATAGCCATCAGGGCTAGGCTTTGGTTTCACTTTATTTTTACAAGAGACAATAAAAGAAAAATATTGATTGATATTGTGATATTTTAACACTTTAAGGACACGTTCTTTTTTTGCATTTGTAACAATCGCTTTTGGCTGACTAATCATTCCGAGAGTTTTTTTTAGGTTTGGAAACAAAGAGGGAGTATTTTCAAAATATTCGTCCACTAAAAAATCGTATTCTCTGAGTATTTCATTTATTAATTTCTTAGATTTTATATGTGGAAAATGTTTACTAAGAATATTAACAACTGGGGTTCCGATAAGGTAGTGATAGGTGATAAATTTTTCGAATCTTAGATTAAATTTTCGAAGGCATTTTTTTAAAATGTGAAAGCGTTTGGGTTCAGAATTGATCATTACGCCATCAAAATCAAATAAATAAGCTTTAAAAGTCTTTTTTTTATTCATCAAAATAAAATTGATATTTGCTATTTAACATTAATTTAAAGTATCTTCTCTATATTAATTAAATGTTAAGATCAGAGTGGATTTCAATTTTTTCGAAGACAAGTGAAGATCGCCTCAAAAACACACTTGATCATATAAACTTTAAAGAGAACTATGATGTTTTATATGGCCCAGATATCGGCTCAATTATGATCCAAGGAAGAGCAGGAGGATCTGGTGATAAATTTAATTTGGGAGAGGCTACACTTACTAAATGTATTGTAAAATTTCAGGAAAAAACTGGCTATTCTTATCATTTAGGTAGAAATCTAATCAAAAGTGAGTATGGGGCTATTCTTGATGCATTGATGCAAATTGAAAGTTACCACTCACAATTGTTGATTTTCGTCAAAGAATTTCAAGAGGAAATACAAAAAGAAAAAATTAAAATTATTGCAGACTCAAGTGAGAGTAAAGTTGATTTTTTTACTATGGTTAGAGGGGACTAGTTTTTTTGGAGTACGTCGGCTTTAAAAATAAAACATTTGAGTCCCAAGAGGCTTTTCATTTAATTTTACAGGCTACCGCAAATCCAGGAAAAAAAGTTAAATTTATGAATCATAATTATTCTCAGAAGGATCTACACACCTCATCTGTTAACATCATCTTCACACTATTGGATCTTGACACAAATGTATTCATTCAAAGCGCTCAGGAAAACACTATTTCTAACTTTATTAAATTACATACCGGCTCACCAATTACTAAAAATAAAGTGGAGTCTGATTTTGCTGTTGTTACCGATGGAGATTTAGATTTTGACTCTTTTAATGA
>ERZ802822.943-NODE-943-length-19341-cov-9.675768_pt1 | contig 19341 bp, 16 predicted proteins | sample MGYA00345649_ERZ802822 | MGnify/ENA primary metagenome ERZ802822 (study PRJEB30503, sample SAMEA104212359) | marine metagenome | biome: Westerlies Biome; feature: [SRF] surface water layer (ENVO:00010504) within the epipelagic zone...; material: water...
CGACTTGCATGTGTTAGGCATGCCGCCAGCGTTCGTTCTGAGCCAGGATCAAACTCTTAGGTTAGACTGGTTCAACGAAAATAAATTTCCGTGAACATAGCCCGCCTATTTAATCCATGTTCGTTAACTTTTGTTCAAAATTAGCGTTTATGAAATTCAACAGGCTGACTTTTATAAATCACAAAGAACGACATGTTATCACATACCGCCGCCCGCGAATCTCTTCCAAAATGCTTCCAACTTTTTCAAACAGCGCCTGACCGAACCAACAGTGCTGGAGGATCAGTATCGATGCCCAATTCTGGACAACGGAGGCGGGTTATAGGCCTGTGTTCGCAGGCTGTCTACCCCTAAAATGCGACTTTTTTCTCTTTTTTCAAAAAACATCGTTTTATGTTGTTTTTTGCGTCTGGCAACCCGCGTTTGTTTAGCAAACGTCGCGCCAAACTATGATGTTTTCGACATTTGTTAAATTTGTAGCAGCTTTGTCTGACAATTGATAGTTGAATCAGCCAGCAAATTGCAATTTGTTCCCACTGGTCGGGTTGTTTTCATCTGGCATGCTATATGCAACGCAGCGACGCGCCATAAGAATCCTGTTTGCGCGTGCTGCGAAAATAGGATGCAACCGGCGAGATGAAAAAGCGGTAACAGCAATTAATATGCTGATTCAAAAAAGAATTGCCGTCATTTGTTCATCAGTAATGATTGACTTGGGGTGGCAATTACGCCATTTTCGCTAAATCTGAGATGCCTGTACGGCGAAGCGAGGCCTGCGGTTTAATGACCAACATACGCATGAACAAAATTTATTCCTGGGTTAAACCAATCGCCATATTTGCCGCAACATGGGTTGTGGCCGGCCCCGCACTGGCGCTCGATTCGCTGGTCAGTGAAGCCGGCGTCAAGCCGATGCCGGTGGCCTTTGCGCCGATGCAGCCGGTATTTCAAACAGCACCAGCCTTGCCAAAACCGCGTCCCGACCCGGCTCTGGCCTATGATATTCAGCCTGTCGACATTGCCGTGCCCCACAGCAAGCCCGCATTAAAAGATGTGCTGCCGACCTCAACCGCAACATTGGCGGAAATGATCAAGGCGCAGACCGGGCTCGATAGTTCAGCCGAGGCAGATTATAAGCTGCGCGCCGGCGAGGGCGTCGGGTCGATTTTACGGCGGGCCGGTTACAGCGCCGCCGATACCGCAGCCGCGATCGAAGCGGCACAGACAAAGGCCAGCCTGCGCCGGCTACAAATTGGTATGAAATTTACCATTGCCGAGCATGGTTTCCGCTTTTCGGTGAAACCGGGGATCGATATTTATATTGTCAGAAACCCGGAATTTGGCTGGCTCGCCATCAATGCGCTGCGCCCGGTCGAGACGTATGTTGCCTTTATTCAGGGCGTGATCGACGATTCGATCTATCGCGCTGCCAAACAGGCTGGTGTGAACGAAGCCGCCTTTCATGAATATGTGCGGGTGATGGGCTTTTCTGTTGATTTCCAGCGCGAGGTCAGACGCGGCGACCAATTTGAAATGATGTATGATACCCAGCGCGATTCGCTGTCTGGCGACATTATCGGCATCAAGCTGCAATATGCCGGACTTTCGCTTTCGGGTGACCAGCTTGGTTTTTACCGTTTTGATGGCGCCGAAAACGCCATTGGATGGTACGATGAAAACGGCAATTCAGCCGCGCGCACCTTAATCAGAACACCGATTTCCGGCGCCAGATTGTCGTCCAACTTTGGATCACGCAAACATCCGGTCAGTGGCTATAACGCGATGCATAAGGGTGTCGATTTCGCCGCACCGCGGGGCACCCCGATCATTGCCGCCGGCGCTGGCGTTGTGCGGCAAGCCGGATGGAAGGGCAGTTTTGGTCGTTACATCCGGATCAAGCATAATTCCACCTATGATACAGCCTATGCGCATTTGAGCCGCATTGCCCCGCATATTGCGGCTGGCAGCCGCGTCAAGCAGGGTGAAATCATCGGCTATGTCGGCTCAACAGGCCGCTCAACCGGGCCGCATCTTCATTATGAAATTCTGGTCAATAACCGTCAGGTCAACCCGATGACAGTGCGCTTGCCAACTGGCAAGCAAATCGACCCGGTGCATCTGGATGATTTCAAAAAACAGGTGCAAATGGTCGAAGCCGAAGTTCTGGCGCGCGGCACCCAGCGATTCGCCACCGCCCTGCCAACCCCGTCCACGCCCTAACCCCATGCATATTCACGCACTCTGGCAGTTTCCGATGAAAGGCGTTGGAGGCAGCACAGTGCATCAAACGCATCTGGCGGTTGATCAGCCGATTGCTGGTGACCGTCGTTATGCGCTATCAGCCGGCAGTGCCAAGGCAGCGCATGCCGGCGATAACAAATGGCTACAAAAGGCACATTTCCTGCAATTGATGACAACCGAGTCACTCGCCGCACTCAGTTGCCGCCAAGATGGTGACACAGTGATCATCGAACAGGCCGGCAGGCCGGTGTTTGACGGCAATCTTACCGAACCTGATGCACGCACCAGATGCCAGTCAGCGCTTGCCAGCCTGCTGCAACTGCCAGACCCGTCGGCATTGCATATCCATGTGATTGACAATGGTGCCTATACCGACCAGTCAGCGCCGCTGATCAGCATTGGCAGCAGTGCATCGCTGGCGGCTTTCGCAGCGGCGACCAACACCACGCCAGACGCGCGCCGGTTTCGGCTGAATATGATTCTGGCGACCGAGACCGCCTTTATCGAAAATCAGTGGTGTGGCGCGAGGCTGCGCATTGGCGATGCGGTTATTGAAATAGTCGACCATGTCGGGCGCTGTGCGGCGATCAATGTTGACCCGGCAACAGCGACACGCGAATCAGATTATCTGGCCATTATGCGGCACAGTTTTGGTCACAGCCATCTTGGTGTTTTTGGCCGGGTGATCAAAAAAGGCGAGATTTGCACCGGCGACAGCGTTTCGGTGATCCAGCCAGACTGACCAGCAATCACGGCCAGCAATCACAGCAACGCTAAAGCCGGTCTTAAGACGCGGCGGCTTTGTCCTGAACCGCCTCGGCAAGTTGCGCCGGCGACAGGGTTTCAACCGCAGACGCTGCTGGTTTCGCTGTATCATCGCCCGCGTCGTTACCCGTTTCATCAGAGCTGGCAGCAGATTTACCATTTGACCGACCACGACCACGACCGCGGGCAGGTTTTGCATCAGCCTTGGCATCGGCGGTATCATCGGTATCAGCGGCATCATCGGTGTCGGACGATGTCTCATCAGACGCCGCCCCGGATGTTGCCCCATCGAATGCCTGATCGCTTGCCGCAACGGCGGCGGCGGCCTGATCCTGCTGACGTTTGGTTTCAGCAAAACCAACAGCCGCCTGATGCAGCCGGAAATAATGATCGGCAAATTGGGTATAAGCTTCGGCGGAAATGCGCTCACCAGCCGATGCCGCATCATGCGCAAGCCCCATATATTTCTCATGAAGCTGTTGCGCATTTCCGCGCAATTTCACATCCGGCCCATTCGATTCATAGGATGTATTCCGGTTCGGCACATGATTATGGTGATTATTATTACCGTTACCGCGACGACCGCGACCACGACCGCGCTTAGCGTTTTGAGGCTGTCTCATAAGGTTTGGTACCACATGGTTGGTTGAACGATTGCGTTACAAAAAATAGCGTGTCGCTTCCCGGTGTTTACAAACATAATGACGGTGTCTTCACCGCCCTGCATGCGTTCGTCTGTCTTTCGGAAAAACCATCGGCGTATCGGTGAATCGCGTCACTGCGCCGACGAACAGCGCAACAATCCCACCTGTACCGGACAATTTCAAGTAAAATATACACCCGATTCATAATTCTTTTTGAAACTGTAAACATCTTTCATGCCCGGACAGATCGGCAAAGGATCCAAGCAGCCTTAATCCGCTGGCACGACCAAGCATACCCACCGATTTTCCTTGTCCAGCACCAATTTCAACAAATGCCATCCCCCCATCTGACAGTGCTGTTGCGATCTGCGGGCACAAGACGCGCCAGCATGCCAGCCCGTCGGCGCCTCCATCTAAGGCAGCTAATGGGTCGAAATGTCGCACATCCGCATCCAGCATTTCAATATCGGCTGATGGAATATAGGGCGGATTTGACAGGATCAGATCAAATTGGCCATGCGCCGTCAGATCTGTGGCAAAATCCTGCTGATAAAACATCGTGCGGGCCGCCAGACCATGCTGGCTGGCATTCATCGCCGCCATCTCCAGCGCCTCGGCGCTGATATCGATACCGACGCCTGATGCCTGTGGCAATTCGGCCAGACAGGTCAGCAACAAACAGCCACTGCCGGTGCCAAGATCGAGTATCCGGGCCGCCGGTGCCTGATCACGCGCCCAGCCAAGCGCTGCCGCGATGACGGTTTCCGAATCCGGACGCGGGTCAAGTGTCGCTGGCGAAAGCCTGAACTGCATCGACCAAAATTCGCGCCAGCCGCGCATCCGGCTGATTGGTTCACCGGTCTGCCGGCGCTGTCGCAACGCCTCTAATGCACGGCTTTGCTCGGGCTGCCAGCGGGCAATCATCTCATGCGGCAGAACCGCATCATCGCGCCCCAGCACAATCCCCAACATACAGCGCGCATCGCTGATGGCGCTGGCAATACCTGCCTGCTGCAAGGCTGCCGATAACGGCTGCAGAATATGGCGCGCCTCGAGCTGTTCATAGATGCTGTCCGGATCAAGCTGCATTATCGGTGATCACTCGCTTACTTGTCCTGCTGATACAGGCCGTCAGATACCTTCGGCGAGGCGCTGTGCCTGATCTTCCGAAACCAGCGCATCAATCACTTCGTCAAGCGACTCACCAGCCATCACCCGGTCGAGTTTATACAGGGTAAAATTGATCCGGTGATCGGTCACACGACCTTGCGGAAAATTATAGGTGCGAATGCGCTCTGACCGGTCACCCGATCCGACCTGGCCTTTACGTGCCGCGGCGCGTTCTGATTCAACCCGCGCCCGTTCGGCGTCATACAGCCGCGCGCGCAGAATCTTCATCGCTTTGGCGCGGTTTTTATGTTGCGATTTCTCGTCCTGCTGGCTGACCACAATACCTGTCGGCACATGCGTGATTCGGACTGCCGAGTCAGTTGTGTTGACCGATTGCCCCCCCGGGCCGGACGCTCTGAACACATCGATCCGCAGGTCGCTTTCATCAATTTCGATATCCACATCCTCGGCTTCGGGAAGCACCGCTACGGTCGCCGCCGATGTATGAATCCGCCCGCCAGCTTCGGTTTCCGGAACGCGCTGTACACGATGCACACCCGATTCAAATTTCAGCCGCGCAAACACATCGGTGCCGGAAATGGTGGCGGTGGCTTCCTTATATCCGCCAATGCCGGTCTCAGACACCTCCATCACCTCAAACCGCCAGCCATTTTTCGCTGCGAAACGCTGATACATGCCGAATAGATTAGCCCCAAACAATGCGGCCTCATCACCGCCGGTACCGGCACGCACCTCAAGAATAGCGTTACGTGAATCATCCTTGTCTTTGGGCAGCAACAATAGCTGCAGCTGTTCCTTTTCAGCAGGTATTTTATCTTTTAACAGCGTGACTTCGGCCTCGGCCATGGCCTGTATTTCAACATCATCAGCAGCCTCAGCCACCATTGTCAGCGCATCTTCTAATTCACCTTCCAATTGACGCACCAATTCGATTTGGTCGCAAACCGGCCGCAATTCAGATAATTCACGCGAAAAATCGGCAAGCTGCTTATTCGACAACTCTGCAGATCGCGACAGCTGCGCTTCGACTTCCTGTCGACGTTGCAGCATTTTGTCCATTGATGAGTCGATGCTCATGCCGGGACTCCCTTTAGGTTGAATGAAACGGAATGGGATAATGTGATGCGCGCGCTATGGTGCCAATAATGACGCGGCCACCACATCAGCAAGATCATCCATCAGGACCTCGGATTGCGTCCCATCGGCAAGATTGCGCAATTGCACATTGTTTTTGGCCAGCTCGTCACCGCCCAGAATAATGGCCAGTTTGATATCGGCACGGGCGGCTTTTTTCAGCTTTTTACCAATCGAACCCGTTGTTGGAAAATCAATATCTATGCCCGCGTCACGCAGCATTTCAGCCAGCCGAAACGCCGCAATATCGGCATCTGCATCCGTTGATAACACCGCCACTTTCGGCGCTGTCGGCGCTGTCGGCGTTTTCGCGCCGGCCAGCATCGCCAGCCGTTCAATACCGGCGGCCCATCCAACACCAGCCACCGCCGGCCCACCCAGCATTTCGGCCAGCCCGTCGTAACGGCCACCACCCAGCACCGTGCCTTGCGTGCCAAGCGCATCGGTCACAAATTCAAAAGCGGTATGACAGTAATAATCAAGGCCCCGCACCAGCAAAGGGTCAAACATCCAGGCCACACCGGCGGTATCAAGCGCTATGGTAAGGGCGCTAAAATGCGCTTTTGATTCGGCATTCAGATAGTCCTGAAGCTGGGGTGCGGATTGCAGAATGTCGCGATCACCCGGATCTTTTGAATCCAGAATACGCAGCGGATTCATCGCCAGACGCCGTTTGCTGTCATCTGACAAACGGCTCTCATCCGCCTGCAAAAACGCCACCAACGCCGCCCGATAGGCGGCCCGGCTAGCTGCATCACCAAGCGAGTTTAAATGCAGCACACATTGGTCTAACACCCCGAGCTGTGCTAACAGCCGCGCACCGGCGCTGATCACTTCGGCGTCTGCCAGCGCGTCTGTCGGGCCAAGATATTCAATGCCAATTTGATGAAACTGCCGCATCCGGCCTTTTTGCGGGCGTTCATAGCGAAACATCGGGCCGGCGTAGAAATATTTCAGCGGCAGGCTTTGCGTCAATCCGCCAGAAATCATCGCCCGCACCACACCAGCGGTGTTCTCCGGACGTAACGTCAGCATCTCGCCGCCGCGATCAGCAAAACTGTAATTTTCTTTGGTGACAATATCGCTGCTTTCGCCAAGCGGACGGGAAAATACCTCAGAAAATTCAAAAATCGGCGTGGCCATTTCCTGAAAGCCATAACGCGCTGTTGTGCGGCGGGCTGTATCAATCACCAGACGGTGCTGCGCCATGACATCAGGCAGAAGATCGGCAGTGCCCCGAACAGGCTGTAGTTTGGACATAATTTACGACGCCTTTTCACAAACATCGGCGGCGGCTTCGGCCGCCTTTATTTCGGCCACCCGTGTTTCGACAAGCCCGACAACATGTTCAACAATATCACCATTCGACAAACGATGATTGGCCATGCCTGACAGGTAAATCTGATGCGTGCCTTTGCCGCCACCGGTCAAACCAATATCAGTCTCGCGTGCTTCGCCCGGGCCATTCACAACACAGCCAATGATCGAAACGGTGATCGGCACATCAATATGTTCGAGGCGATCCTCAATAATCTGCACAGTTTTGATCACATCAAATTGCTGGCGCGCACAGGACGGACAGGAAATCACCGTCACCCCGCGGCGGCGCAAACCAAGCGATTTCAGCATTTCATAGCCAGCTTTGACTTCTTCGACCGGATCTGCAGACAGCGATACCCGAATGGTATCACCAATCCCGGCCCAGAGCAGATTGCCAAGCCCAATGGCAGATTTAATCGTACCCGAGCGCAAGCCGCCAGCTTCGGTGATGCCAATATGAAGCGGACAGTCAATGGCATCCGCCAACTGCTGATAGGCAGCGACCGCCAGAAATATGTCAGACGCCTTTACCGAAATTTTAAATTCATGAAAATCATTATCCTGCAACACCCGCGCATGTTCGAGGGCTGATTCAACAAGCGCTTCGGGGCAGGGTTCGGCATATTTTTCCAGAAGATGTTTTTCCAGCGACCCGGCATTGACCCCAATACGCATTGAACATCCATGATCACGCGCCGCCTGCACCACCTCACGCACGCGCGATGCATTGCCAATATTGCCGGGGTTAATACGCAAACAGGCAGCACCAGCCGCGGCAGCTTCGATCGCCCGCCGGTAATGAAAATGAATATCGGCAACGATTGGCACCGGGCTATTGGCACAAATGGTTTTCAGCGCCTTGGTGCTGTCCTCATCCGGGCATGACACCCGCACAATATCAGCCCCGGCATCAGCCGCCGCGTTGATTTGCGCCAGGGTTGCCGGCACATCACTTGTCAGGCTGTTGGTCATGGTTTGCACAGAAATCGGCGCATCGCCCCCGACCGGCACTGAACCGACCATAATCTGGCGGCAATGGCGTCGCTCAATTGTCCGATAAGACCGATAGGCGTTTGACAAAATACCACCTCAATTTCGTGCTCACAGCTGCGCCGATATTCCCGGCAGCCCATCCGCATCAGCTGATGGGCGCGCCCATATCGTCAGGTCACCGCCTGATATACCCTGTTCGCTGCACAAGCGCCACCCAGTATGACAATTTTTCGGGATAAAAGCCAGTTGGCGGTGAACGCCTGTCGCACCCGCAGAGGCACCAGACATCGCTGGCATCGGCGGTCAAAATGATCAGCTCAGGATGTTGCGGCTAGAAACGGTCGCGCAGCCGGTTTTTGGCAAGCGGCAGATCGCGCACAATCTCACCAACAGATCCAATCGTAATGATCTCATTTTCGCCGGACAGGATTTCAATACCGCCAGCGTTACCGGTGCTCAGATACAGGCCACTGCTGTCATCAACAATATAGATGTCGCCAGCTCTCATCAATTTTTTCAGAACTGTCGTGCCATCGCCGCGCACAACTTCAACCCAGCTCGAGGCAATTGCACGAATGGTTATTTCCTGCGCCGGCTCGCGCATGGTCGCCACCGCCGCGCCGCGTCCCGCCGTCAGCGTGTCATCACTCATAACACTCCGGTCAGACGTAACACTGCTAGAAGAAATCGCGCCGTCAGATATGGCGCTGGCAGATGTGCCACGGCTGGCCATTTCGGTGGTTTGCGGCGCATCTGCCGGGCGCTCACTGACTGCCGCGGTTGCCGTATCGGCTTCAACTGCTGGTTTAGTCGCCACCGACGCGGTATCAACTGCCCCGGTCTGCACTGTATCATCCGCCGCATTGCTATCCGGCTGGGTCACAGCGGCCGTAACCGTTGCGCTGACAGTTGCGGTTGCGGTTTCAGCAACAGTTTCAGCCGCTGGTGATACGCTCTGCACGGTCGTATCAGCCGCTAATGGCCTATCAGCCGCAGCAGGCGCGGTATCAATTGATGGTGCCAGCCCCGTTTCGCCTTCATCTGGCTGCATCCCGGCGGTAGTTGTAGTATTGCCCTCAAACGCCTCAGTGGTGGCGTTTTTTTCCATCATGCCCGGACGTGAGCTATCCAGCTCAACAGCCGCCAGTTCACTTTCAACAGTCGCATCCAGCGTTTTCGGGCCACTGAACCAATACCAGCCACCATAAACGCCAATAGCCAGCACTACACACAGTGATGCCACTGCTGGTGCCGAACGTTGCGGCGGGACGGCCGTCGCCGGCAATTTGTAATCCATTTTAGATGATGCATGACCCTGCAATGCGTAAAAACGGCTGGCCAGTTCAGCCCCATCCAGCCCGACGAATTTGCCGTAGCTGCGCAAAAAGCCGGATACATATGTTGGCGCTGGCAATTGATCAAATTCACCAGACTCTAACAGCTTTAAATAATCACCAGAGATTCGCAATTCGCGCGCCACGTCCGATAGACGAAACCCGTGTTCATGGCGGGCCGTTTTCAACTGCGTTCCAATGCGCTTATAGCTGTCAGCTGTCATCTGGTTTTCGTCAAACTCTGTTGAATGTTTATCTGTCAACCGCCTAACCCCCGGTGTGCGACACGATCGGATCAGCATAAAGTTGTAGTACACTAGCCAATAGGTTGAATTTATTTAGTCATTTTGTCAAGCTGTATATAAGGTCGGCAATCGGTTGCGGGTTTGCCGCATCCCGCATCCCGCATCAAACAGATCACCAGCCCAAGGTTTCATTATTCGTCGTCCAATCCGAATGCCGTATGCAAGCTGCGTACCGCAAGCTCGGTATATTCGGCATCAATTAAAACTGATATTTTGATCTCAGATGTCGAGATGACCTGAATATTCACGCCTTTTGCCGCCAAAGTTTCAAACATTGTTTTCGCCACCCCGGGCTGTGATCGCATCGCTGTACCAACGACTGAAATCTTCGAAACATTAGGGTCAGCAATGACCGTTTCAAATTCGAGGTATTTTTGCTTTTCCTCAATAATTACAACGGCTTTTTCCACATCGAGGCGGCCGACAGAAAAGCTGATATCGGTTGATCTCGTCGTGCTTGATGCGGTTTGCACAATCATATCGACATTGACATGGTGATCGGCCAGCTGGCCAAAAACGGCAGCGGCAACACCCGGCCGGTCAGGCAAACCAACAATCGTGATCTTGGCCTCGTCCGGGCTGTACGCAATACCGCTGATTGTTTCCTGTTCCATGATTGCATCCTCATTCACAACGAAAGTACCAGGCGCATCGCTAAAACTCGACCGCACCTGAAGGTTTACATTATGCCGCATGGCCATGGCGACTGACCGCGTTTGCAACACTTTGGCACCTGATGACGCCATTTCCAGCATTTCTTCAAAGGTGATTCGGTCAAGCTTGCGGGCTTTTGGCGCAATGCGGGGGTCTGTCGTATAGACACCGTCGACGTCTGTATAGATATCACAACGATCAGCCTGCAGCGCCGCCGCAATAGCGACCGCCGACGTATCCGATCCACCCCGGCCCAGCGTTGTAATGCGGCCATCGGGGCCAATGCCCTGAAACCCGGCAAGCACCGCCACCTGACCTTGACTGAGACGCTGATCAAGCCGGTCAGCCTCGATATGCTCAATGCGGGCAGCGCCATGCACGTCATCGGTATGGATCGGCACCTGCCACCCCAGCCACGACCGCGCATCGACACCAAGATTTTGCAACGCAATCGCCAGCAAGCCAACCGTCACCTGCTCGCCCGTCGCCACAATAGTGTCATATTCCCGCGCATCATGAACAGCGCCGATATGGGTTGCCCACTCGACCAGCTTATTCGTGGTGCCAGACATCGCCGAGACCACCACCGCTACCTGATGGCCGTTATCGACCTCGGCTTTGACGCGCTGCGCGACATTGCGTATGCGATCAAGATCAGCAACTGACGTGCCGCCAAATTTTTGAACAATTCTTGCCATTTGTTGTATGTTACATCCACTAAGTCAATTCCACGCACGTAATAGCGATAACAACGCGCCGGGGCAAGTTCTATGGTGACTACAGCAGATCAAAGAGAAATCGATAATTTTGCCGCATTGTCAGACCAGTGGTGGGATCCAGCCGGGCCAATGGCACCCCTGCACGCCTTCACACCGATCAGGATCGATTATATTCTGGCCAATATTGAACGGTTTTGGCCCGTCGCCGCCCGGGCTGAGGCCAGCCGCGCACAGCCGCTAACCGGGCTGCGCATTCTGGATATTGGATGTGGTGGCGGTCTGCTTGCCGAACCGATGGCGCGACTTGGCGGCAGCGTGACCGGCACCGATGTAACCGAGGCGGCGATCACAGCCGCCGCCCTGCATGCCAGCCAGAATGGGCTGGATATTGATTATCAATGCTGCACTGCCGAGACACTGGCCAGCAGCGGCGCGCGTTTTGACGTCATTTATGCCTCTGAAGTGATCGAGCATGTGGCCGATCGGGCGCTTTTTATCGAGGCCATTGCACGCATGCTGCAGCCGCAGGGCGTGGTGATCATCACCACAATCAACCGCAGCCTTCCCGCCTTGTTATTGGCAAAATTTGCGCTGGAATATATTGTCCGTCTGGTGCCGGCAGGCACACATGATCCACGGAAATTTGTGCGCCCGGCTGAATTGCGCGCCGAATTTGCCGCCGCCGGCATCATGCTTGACGACATCACCGGGCTTGCCCCACGGGCCAGCGGCGGATTCCGCCAAACCGGCAGTCTGGCGATCAATTACGCGGCAAGCGGCGGATTTGCCTAAGCCGGGCAGCATGCCATTGATCTGTCTAATAATTTGGTGATCAGGCGGCCTAATGATCAGGGGGAAGCCAGGGCATATCAAGCACATCAATGCCCTCATCTTCCAGCGCCTCACGTTCTTCATGCGTGGTCCGCCCGTAAATACCTTCGGCCTCGGCCTCACCATAATGGATTTTGCGGGCCTCTTCGGCGAAATTATCGCCAACGTCACGGCAGTCTTTGGTGATTTTTTGTTGCAGCTGGCGCAATTCGGCAAGCGCCGCGCCAAACGCCTGTACCTGTTCGCTCTTTGTTGGCGGGGCTGACTGTTGCGCCGGCGTTGGATTTGTAAGCGGCGGGTTTGCAGACTTTGGCGCGGGATCGGCCAGCGCCGGCTCTATCGCTTTGCGCCGCTTCGGGCTGGCCAGATTTGGCGTCATCAGGGCGCGCTTTACCTGATCACTGTCACATAGCGGACAGCGCAGCAAACCGCTTTCGGCCTGCGCGTCAAACGCCGCGCTAGCTTGGAACCAGCCTTCAAATTCATGGTTTTGATCACAAATTAACTGATATTTGATCATCGCATCTACCCAACCAGCAGATTATGCTGTGATCGCGCCATGACAATGTTTGTATTTTTTGCCCGAACCACAGGGGCAGGGCGCATTGCGGGTGACCTTTTGCGGTGGCGCCGCAGCCGCCGGTTTGGCCGCCGCCGCATTGCTGTCATCAGCGGTTTCGGTGCGCAACTCTACATGCGCCAGCACCATACTGGTTGTTTCCCGCAGGCTTGCCAGCATCGATTCAAACATTAAAAAGGCTTCGCGTTTATATTCATTCAACGGGTCTTTTTGTGCATAAGCCCGCAACGAAATACCCTGACGCAGCTGATCCAGCCCCAGCAGATGTTCTTTCCATTGCTGGTCAAGAACCTGCAGCAATAATGATTTTTCTGCCATCCGCATGATATCCGGGCCAAGCCGCACGGCCTTTTCAGCCATACGACGGTCAGATGCCTCAATCAGCCGTTCTTCAATTTCCGTTTCGGCAATGCCATCTTCTGCAAACCATTCGGCAATCGGCGCATCAACGCCCAACACGCGCTGCGCGTCATTATGCAACTGCTCGGCCAGCCATTGGTCATGATAACTGTTTTGCGGGATGGCGCGCTCAACAATCAGGGATGCCGCTTCATGCCGCATATCGACAACCGTGTCATGCACATTTTCCGACCGCATGATATCCTTGCGCTGGTCAAAAATCACCCGCCGCTGGTCATTCATCACATCGTCATATTTCAGCAGCTGTTTGCGAATTTCAAAATTGCGCGCTTCAACCTTGGTTTGGGCTTTTTCAACAGCTTTATTGATCCAGGGATGGATGATCGCCTCACCTTTTTCAAGCCCCAGCTTGACCAGCATACCGTCCAGCTTTTCCGAGCCAAAAATACGCATCAGATCATCTTCCAGCGATAGGAAGAATTTGGATCCCCCCGGATCACCCTGACGGCCAGTCCGGCCACGCAACTGATTATCGATACGCCGCGATTCATGACGCTCGGTGCCGATCACATACAGCCCGCCAGCATCAAGCGCCACCTGTTTTGCGGTGGCAATTTCGGCGGTGATTTTATCGCGCGCCGCATCGCTAAGCGGTTTTTTCTGCGCCGCCTCTGCCAGACGCATATCAAGATTGCCGCCCAATTGAATATCGGTACCACGACCGGCCATATTGGTCGCGATTGTCACGGCGCCCGGCACCCCGGCATCGGCAATGATTTTGGCTTCTTCATCATGCACCCGGGCGTTCAAAACCTTGTGTGCAATTTTGCGTTTGCTGAGTTGCGCTGATAAATTTTCAGATTTCTCGATGCTGACCGTGCCGACCAAAACCGGTTGCTGACGTTTCTGGCAATCAGCAACAAGCGCGATCACCGCTTCGTCACGCTCGGCACTGGTGCGATATACCTCGTCATCATGATCCACCCGCGCCACATCCCGGTTGGTTGGAATCGCCATGACTTCGAGCCCATAAATTTCAGAAAATTCGCCGGCTTCGGTCATCGCGGTGCCGGTCATGCCGGCCAGCTTGTCATACATCCGAAAATAATTCTGGAAGGTCACCGACGCCAAGGTTTGGTTTTCAGCCTGAATATCAACATTTTCTTTGGCTTCGATGGCTTGATGCAGACCATCTGAAAAACGCCGCCCCTGCATCGCCCGACCGGTGAATTCATCGATGATGAGAACCTGTCCGTCTTTCAGCATGTAATTGGTGTCGCGCTTGAACAAATGATGCGCTTTTAATGACTGGTTGATATGATGCAGCAAACTGACGTTATCAATATCGTATAAAGTACCAGTCTCGATCGCGCCGGCCTGACGCAGCAAATCTTCCGCATGCTCGATGCCGTTTTCGGTCAATGTCACGCTGTTGGCTTTTTCATCCAGATCATAATCATCCGGCTGTAATTGCGGGATCACCGCATTGGCGACAAGATAGAGCGCCGAATTACTCTCTGCCGGGCCGGAAATAATCAACGGCGTACGGGCCTCATCAACCAGAATTGAGTCAACCTCGTCAACAATGGCAAAGTTAAAATCACGCTGCACCATGTCTTCGAGGCGGAATTTCAAATTATCCCGCAGATAGTCAAAACCAAACTCGTTATTGGTGCCATAGGTCACGTCACAGCCATAGGCAGCGCGGCGCGCCTCATCATCCAGATTGGCGACAATGCAGCCAACGCTCAGCCCCAAAAATTCATAGACCTGACCCATCCATTCAGCATCCCGCTGCGCCAGATAGTCATTCACCGTGACCACATGCACACCGCGCTGGTCCAGCGCATTCAAAAACACCGCCAGCGTTGCCACCAGAGTTTTGCCTTCACCGGTTTTCATTTCGGCGATCTGACCTTGATGCAGGGCGATGCCGCCCATCAACTGCACATCAAAATGGCGCTGACCAAGTGTCCGCTTCGCGGCTTCGCGGACCAATGCAAATGCTTCAGCCAGCAGATCATCTTTTGTTTCGCCCTGTGCCAAACGGTCACGCAGCTGACCGGTCATGGCGCGCAACGCCTCATCATCAAGGCGGCTCAGCCCATCCTCTAGATCATTGATTTTGGTGATCACCGGATGCAGGTTCTTTACAGCCCGATCATTCGAACTGCCAAACAAAGATTTGGCTAATGACTCAAACATAAACTCTCCCCGGGGCCGACAGCGATTGTTATGGCGGCAATGTGGCCTGACATCCGCCTACCGCGCCCATTTTGACACCAATTTGACATAGGTATAGAAGCTATTTTTGTCAATTGATTGGCGTCTAATTCATCAAAATAGACGGTTTATTCAGAAAAGCTATGAAGATCATCCCGGTAAAGCCGCTTTAAACTGGATCAAACCGACAGGTTCGGGTTATATAACAGACGTCAAACGGCACCTGCATGTGCCGCGACTCTTCACGCTGGCGCGGCGCCGGCCGGTATAATTTTTACGCCTGATCTATCGGGCAGAGGACATCATGATGATCGCCACGATTTGCTGTTTTGGTTCGACTGTGAAGCATCGTTACAGACCCGCCCTGCGGCGCATTGGCTGCGGCGCGTTACTGGCGTTTTGTCTGGGCAGTGGGGTGGCCGCGGCGAATGACCAAATATCTGTTGGCACGGTCAATGGAGAAGATATCTGGCTTGATGATGTATTGCGCGCTGCTGAACGTCTGCCAGAAGAATTTCAGCAGGCGCCACTGGAAAATTATTTTTCCCAACTGGTTGCCGATATCATCGATTCCAAGCTCGCCGCGACAGCCGCACGCACAGATGCCTATGATCAAAAACCGGAAATCGCCGAGGCGATGGCAATGGCAGCAAACCGGGTGCTGGCAGAAAGCTGGCTTGCCGAAAAAGTGCGCAGTGAAATCACCGAAACGGCAATCCAGAACGCCTATGATAAATTTGTCGCCGACACAGCATCGCGCGAACAGGTCACCGCATCACATATTTTGGTAGAAACCGAAACTGAAGCCACAGCGCTCATCACGGCGCTGCAACAGGGGGCTGATTTTGCGGAACTGGCAAAAGAAAAATCAACCGGCCCAAGCGGGCCTAATGGCGGTGCGCTCGGCACATTCGGGCGTGGGCAGATGGTGCCGGCGTTTGAAACAGCCGCCTTTAATTTGGCGGCCGGATCTGTTTCAGATACCCCGGTACAAACACAGTTTGGCTGGCATGTGATCAAGGTCGAGAGCAAGGAAATTGCGCCGGCGCCTGATCTGCAGGACATGCGCGCACAATTGGCGAATAATCTGTCAACGCAGACACTGAGCCGCATTCTTGAAGAATTACGCGCCCGTCAGGACATCCAGTTGCGTAGCTTTGCCGATATACGCACTGACGCCATGAACGCTGCCCAGTAAATTTTTGTCGTAGCGGGGTTGTTATGCATAAACGCTCTCCTTTGGCGCCCGATAGTTTCCCGCACTTGCCTGCGATTGACGGCCTCGGTCTGGCGGTGGCGGCGAGTGGGGCAAAATATAAAGGGCGTGATGATTTATTGCTGATGACGCTCTGTTCATCGGCAACGGTGGCCGGTGTGTTCACCCGGTCTGACACCGCCGCCGCGCCTGTTCAATGGTGCCGTGATCGCATTATTTCCGGCACCGCCAGGGCGATTTTGACGAATGCTGGCAATGCCAATGCCTTTACCGGCCAGCATGGACAGAACAGCGTATTGCAAACGGCCACGGCACTGGGCGCGGTGCTTGATTGTGCCGCTGAGGACATCTTGCTGGCGTCAACCGGGGTGATTGGCGAGCCGCTTGATACGACGATATTAACGCCGCATTTCCCGCAGCTTGCTGCCAATGATACGGCCAGTTGGGAACAGGCCGCCGCGGCCATTTTGACAACCGACACCTTTGCCAAAGGTGCGCATGCCCAATGTGACATTGACGGTATTCCGGTGACCATTTGTGGCATCGCCAAAGGATCTGGCATGGTCGCCCCGAACATGGCGACGATGCTGGCCTATGTCGCCACTGATGCGGCACTGCCGGCGGCACTGTTACAGCAGATATTGTCCAGCAGCGCCGACCAGAGCTTTAACGCCATCACCGTTGACAGCGATACATCAACAAATGACAGCGTGTTTTTGATCGCCACTGGCCGCGCCAAACATCGTCCGGTGACCAGCCCGGATGATCCACGACTGGCTGGTTTTCGTGACGCGCTGGCGCAATTGATGGTGGATCTGGCAACGCAGATTGTGCGTGACGGCGAAGGCGCCAGCAAATTCATCACCATTACCGTCACTGGCGCGGCAACAGATCATGCGGCGCGTCAGATCGGTCTGGCGATTGCCAATTCACCGCTGGTGAAAACAGCCATCGCCGGCGAAGATGCAAATTGGGGCCGCATCGTCATGGCCATCGGCAAATCTGGTTTCAATATTGATCAGAACGCCATTCGCATAGAGATTGGCGGCTTTGCGGTTGCCGCTGATGGTATGCGTGTTGCCGATTATGATGAAGCCCCGATTGCCGCGCATATGCAAACAGCATCGATCGATATCGCGGTTGCTGTCGGGCCGGGGCCCGGCACCGCACGCGTTTATACATGTGATCTGACGCATGGCTATATCTCGATCAATGCCGACTATCGCAGCTAAGCCGATGACAGCCGCAACAGATGCCGGCCTGCCGGTGACAAAGATGGTTCTGGTCAGCGCTGTTGCCCTCATCGACCGCGATGGCCGGGTATTGCTGGCGCAGCGTCCGGAAGGCAAAGCCATGGCCGGGCTATGGGAATTTCCGGGCGGCAAGATTGAATCCGGCGAAACGCCCGAAGCGGCGCTGATCCGCGAGCTGCATGAAGAATTGGGAATTGACACAGCCGCATCCTGTCTCGCCCCGCTCAGCTTTGCCAGCCACAGCTATGCCGCCACCAAGACGCACCCGGCATTTCACCTTGTGATGATGCTTTATGTTTGCCGGCGCTGGCAGGGTCGCCCGCAGCCAATTGAAGGCGGCCAGCTAAAATGGGTGCGTCCACAACAGCTGCGCGATTATCCGATGCCGGCTGCCGACATCCCGCTGATCGCCGCGCTGCAGGATTTACTGTGAGCTAAACCCCGGTTTCCGGGTCTTTTTCATCACTCTCAAGAACTGTTGCCAGCCGCTGCGCGGCAGATCCCGGGCGCAGCGGTTTTTGCTGGCTTTCATGCGGTGCCCATCCGGTCACAGTGACAATCTCAAAACTTGCCGGAATCTGTCCATCAGCCTGACCAAAGCGCTGTTGATAAATCTCTGCAGCGCGATAAAAAACATCTCGCCTTGTCGGTGTTTTGAGGCGCGCCAGCAGGGCGTTTTGTTCCCCCATACCGCGCAAATCTGCCATCAGTTTGAACATATGTGGATAATGCACCGTCAGCCGGTCACTATCCGCCACCGGCAAAGCCAGCCCGGCGCGGCCCAATAGCCCGCCAATATCACGAATATCAGCCATTGGCGCACAACGCGGACTCAGCCCGCCGGTTATGTCCTGTTCGGCTTCCGCCAGCACCTGTCGCAGCTCGATCAGACTGTTGCCGCCAAGCAGGCTCATCAACAACAGCCCATCTGGTTTCAGCAAGCGACGCGCCTGCATCATCAGCCCGGGCAAATCATCTACCCAATGCAGCGACAGGCAGGAAAATACCGCATCAAAACTTTCTGCCTTATAGGGCAAGTGATCAAGCGCATGTACAATGCCCGACCCATGACCCGACCCATAATTGGCAGCGGCGAGGGCAAATCCAACCGCCGGATCTGACTGTATAATATGACCAATTTTACCCGAGCCAGCCGAATCTTGGCCAGACTCTTGGGAAAAATGTTGGGCAAAAAGCCGGGCCAAACGCCCATCATGCGCACCAAGATCCAGACATAAATCGAAATCGCGGCGGATCAGTTCCAGCCGATCTGCCAAACGCGCCGCCGCCGCATCTTTAAGAAAGGCAAAATCGGCATAATCGCGACTGGCCCGCTGGCGATGCTGGCGGATTAACTGCTGATCAAATAAAAGCGGAACTGTCATGCCGGTCATCATGTAAAGCAGACAGACAAAACCGCAAGCGAAAAATACCCGCAAGACGTGACCTGCGGAACATTTCTCTATTTAATGGCATTTTTCCATTTCCGGGCATGTTTCCATTTATTTACCGCCAGCGGGTTAGAGTGCGGTCGGGAATTATAGCCGCCAGCGGAAATTTTACTCATGTCACTTGCCGGCACAATGCGCTATTTCATCGGGCTGGCAACGGATCAACTGTTGCCACATCAATGTCTGG
>ERZ802822.944-NODE-944-length-19337-cov-21.805452_pt1 | contig 19337 bp, 18 predicted proteins | sample MGYA00345649_ERZ802822 | MGnify/ENA primary metagenome ERZ802822 (study PRJEB30503, sample SAMEA104212359) | marine metagenome | biome: Westerlies Biome; feature: [SRF] surface water layer (ENVO:00010504) within the epipelagic zone...; material: water...
TGTACCGTTTGGTCAATACCAGCACCCGTATCAACAATGAGTACATCGGGCGGAATCAGCTGGTCCGATAACTGACGAATAAGCGTTTCTTGTTCCCCACTTTGCATCTCAACCATCTGAGCGACACCGGACGCGGCCGGAATGACGCGCACCCCCTCGGGACCATCAACCACCACATCAGCTAGCGTCTTATCGCCAGAGACGACATCAGCAAGTGTGTACTTTGGCTTCATGCCCAGCACCACATCGACATTGGCGAGGCCCAGATCCGCGTCAAAGAGCATAACGTCTAGCCCTTCCATTGACATAGAAACCGCCAAATTTACGGCAATGTTGGTCTTACCAACACCACCTTTTCCGCCTGTGATTGCAATAACCTGCATCCCGTTTCCTCTGCCAAGTAGCGATCTATCTGCACCCAAGGCAATCACCCCAGGTGCCGATATCGTCCTATCGTAGCTCATGTGCTGCAACATGGTTAGACCGCGACCTTGAGTTGCTGATTTTTGCGCTCTAAATTGCGACGCGCTAAGCGTTTTGACTCGTTTATCAGACCTTCAGAGGTAATTCTTAGCAACTCCGAGTTTGCACTGTCAGCAACACCGGCAATAGGGATATCCCGCCCGGCCAAAATACCCAGCACAGGACCAATAGAAGTTGCCTCACCCAAGTGCGTCAGCACACTGCCAGCGAGCGGTAACTGTTCAGCATGTGTGGTTAGCAACTGAAGGTATTCCTCCTGAACAGTGCACGGCAACACCAAAAGCGCGGTCAGTCCGGCACGTTGCTTCAGTAACGTATTAATGGCGGGGTCTTGGCCCCCTAGCGAAGGCGTCAGATCGGGTGTCTCAACAAAGACTTGTCGGCAAGATTTAACCGTCGACAGCGCCTTTTTGAGCGCCGCTGCATCGGGCGCCATATAATTTGCAATGTCGTGCTCGTGACAGAATCGACCCAGTGCTGATGATGGGTCTTCCAGCATACTAATCACCGCGATGTCACTGGGCGCAAACTGCTGGCTCGCCGCGACGACAAGCTGCTGTATTGCGAGTGATCGATCTGCACCCGCGCCACCCACTATTGCCTTAATCCTCAGACCGGCCTGTTCCGCTTCTGTCAGCACCTCGATCCGCGCGGCTAAGTTGGTAATGGCTTGTCGCCATCCCTCATTCAATGAAGCGCCGGCATTGACACCGTCCATCAGCTCACCGATGAGAACGCGCCCTAAACCGAGGGTTGCCAGCCGCTGCTCTATGGTTGCGACAGTGGGACGCTTACCTGCTGTGTCTTGCCATTGGCGCTGACCCAAAGCTGCATGCAACGTCTCTCGCAAATCTGTCAGCTCACGCTTCAAGTGCGCGAGTGCTATTTCATTAGTAGCACCGGCTGGCGATTCGGCTGCAGGCCTTGCCTGCTCGATGGCGGATATGACCGACCCTGTCTCCAGCATGGCACAAATCTCAATACCATCAGTTGTGCGCTTGTTTGACAAGATAAGGGCCTCAGGGCCCATCACATTACGCACTTGCTCAAGCGCAAGTTTGTTGGTGCGTCCAGTAAAGCGTTGTACGTTCATACTCATTCTCCCAAAACGCCAATTCTTTGACGTCGATACTGCCTAATCCATCGCTTGAACCCTAAAAAAGGGCTAAAACCAGCGATACAACTAGGCAATGCAATTAGCGGGCCAACTTCTAACCTTGACCACCCACCGTCGTCACGACACGGATATTTTTATCACCTGGAATCTCTTCGTACGCCAGAATGTAGAAATTACTCATACGCCCACGCAGCAGTTTTGATAAGAAGCCGCGGATAATCCCCGACACTAGCAGCACAGGGCTCGCGCCCTCCGACTCCATCTTGCCTGCGGCATCACCAATACCTCTGACCATCGTGTCCAAAAGGTTGGGCTCAATGACACCTTGGTTGTTTTGAACGGCACTGCTCATCATTTGCTCAAGCTGTGGATCGAGCACCATGACGGGCAGCTCTTGCGCGGCACCGGCCACCGATTGGAAAATCGAGGGACCGAGTGCCACTCTGACCTGCGCGACCAACTCCTCAGGATTGTTCTCAAGGCCACGATGTATCGACAATGTTTCAGCAATAGTTCGCATATCGCGAATGGGCACGCCCTCGTCAAGCAAGCTGTGAACAACGCGGGTCACGTCAGCAAGCGACATGGTGTTAGGCACTAGGTTTTCGACCAGCTTCGGCGCACTTTGCTTTAAACGCTCGAGCAGTTGTTGCACGTCGTCCTGACCAATGAGTTTTGCCGCGTTGTTTTTCAACAACTGGCTTAAATGTGTGGCGATAACAGTCGAGCTGTCAACGACGGTGTAGCCTGCCGTTTGAGCTGCATCGCGCTGCGATGGATCGATCCATAAAGCATCCAAACCAAATGTCGGATCTTTGGTTGCAATACCCTCAACCTGACCAAATACCTGCCCTGGATTGATCGCAAGCTCACGATCTGGAATGACCTCACCCTCACCCATCGAAACGCCGTGAACACTAATGCGATACTTATTTGGGCCAAGATCTAGGTTGTCTCGGATATGAACAGAATCGACCAAGAAGCCCAGCTCCTGGGAGAGCTTTTTACGCACACCTTTTATGCGACTGAGAAGATCGCCGCCCTGCGCGGCATCGACCAGAGGAATCAGTCGGTAGCCCACTTCCAGTCCAATTTGATCGAGGCTTGATACATCATCCCAGCTCAGCTCATTACTTTTCGGCTGCACATCGGCGGGCTCGGGCTTCGTCTCAACCAGCTCGGGGGTCAACCCCGCCTGCGAACGGAGATAACCGCCAACGGCCAGTAGTGTCGCTATCGAGATAAAGACGACGTTGGGCATGCCTGGGACGATACCCATGGCGCCAATAATGCCGGCCGCCACAAACAAGACTTTCGGATTGCTGGTCAGCTGACTGGACACCTCGGCACTCATGTCTTGCTCGCCCGATACACGGGTGACGATAATGGCGGTCGCCGTAGACAGCAGCATCGCGGGAATTTGCGCCACCAGACCATCGCCGATGGTAAGCAGCACATAGTTCTGCGCCGCCTGAGAGGCATCGAGCCCGTGTTGCAGGGTACCGATTGCAAAGCCACCGATGATGTTAATAAACAGGATGAGAATACCGGCAACGGCATCGCCTCGGACAAATTTAGAGGCGCCGTCCATAGCTCCGTAAAAGTCAGACTCACGTGTCACGCGCTCACGCCGCTCAAGCGCCTCGTCAGAACTTATGAGTCCGGCGTTCAGATCGGCGTCAATCGCCATCTGCTTTCCTGGCATGGCATCCAATGTAAATCGTGCCGTAACCTCTGATACGCGAGTAGCGCCTTTCGTCACCACCACAAAGTTAATGACAACCAAAATGGTAAATAGCACCAAGCCCACCGCGTAGCTGCCGCCGACCACGAATTCGCCAAAAGCCTCAATGACGCGTCCAGCCGAGTCCGTTCCTGTGTGACCGTTGAGCAACACAACGCGCGTGGATGCGACATTAAGCGCCAGACGCATTAACGTCGCCAACAGCAAAACGGTGGGAAACACGCCAAAGTCCAAAGGACGCGTGGCATAGACCGATGCCATAAGGACCATAATGGACAGCGCGATGCTCATAGTGAACAAAAAATCCAGCGCCATAGCAGGCAGTGGCAACACAATCATCGCCAGCATCATCAGCATGATCGCGGGCGTTCCAAAGCCTGTTAAGAAGCTGCCTCTACCTGCGGAAGGATCGAGAGCGAGTGTACTGGTAGCCATGATCAGTTATCTCCTAGTGATACTCTGCAAACTCACTCGGCAGCTCAACGGGAGCTGGGCGAGGAATATAATCTGTGGGTGTGGACTTACGCAGGTGATAGACGTACGCGAGCACTCTCGCCACGGCCAAGAACAGCGGGCCCGGAATTTCATCGCCAATCTCGGTGGTGCCGTGCAAGGCACGTGCGAGCGGCGGCTCTTCGTAGATGGCGACGTCATGCTCGATCGCGATAGAGCGTATCTTTAGAGCGATGAGATCTTGTCCCTTGGCGACGACACGAGGCGCACCCGATCCATCCTTGTCGTACTTTAATGCAACCGAGTAATGCGTCGGGTTGGTGATCACAACGTCAGCATCGGGTACGTCCTGCAACATGCGACGCTGTGATACTTCACGCTGCAACTGTCTAACCCGCGCTTTAACCTCGGGACGGCCGTCGGTTTCTTTACCTTCGTCCTTGATCTCCTGCTTGGTCATGCGCATCTGCTTGTTATGGCTCCAAAGCTGATAGGGCACGTCAATGGCAGCAATGAGCACCAGCGTTGCAGACAACAGAACTAAGGCAATCATGATCATATTGCCAGACCGAACAATGCCTTCCATCACATCGAGCGTGATTAACGCCATGACGTCACGCTCTAGGTATTTATAAATAAGGACGGCAACGCCCAGCACCAAAAAGAACTTCAGTAACGCTTTGACGAGCTCTACCAGTCCCTTCGTTGAGAACACACGGCCTAGGCCTTTAATTGGATCGAGCTTGTCAGCCTTGAAGGCAATAGCATCTGCGCTAAACAGCAGACCACCCATAAGAGCAGGCCCTGCTAGGGCAGCCACTACCGTAATGGCGAGGAAGGGCGTAATCAGCGTGAGTGCTGACAATAAAACGTGCATCAAATGCGTCGGCACCAATTCGGCCTGTTTCAGAACATCGCCGCTGGGGCTCAGGGCCTCGGAGAACAAGGACGTCATTCCCGACATTGCGGGACCACTCAACAGCCATAGCGCTAACGCACTGGCCAACATGACCAGCAGGGTGTTGAGCTCGCGCGACCGCGCAACCTGACCTTTCTTTCGCGCCTCGGTAAGACGCTTGGCCGTCGGCTGTTCACTGCGTTCTTGCCCTGTCTGCTCTTCTGCCATGCGCCCTCCTTAACCGAAAACGCCGAGGCCGCGCTGAAGGGAAGATCCGATCAGCTGCGTTAATGCCTCGATGAAACCGGGCATAACAAGGAACATTATGAAGAGGCCAGCAAGGATAGTGACCGGGAAGCCGACGGCAAAAATATTAAGTTGAGGTGCTGTTCGAGTGACGATGCCGAAGGCCACGTTAATCAATAACAATGCGGTCAGCGCGGGCAGTGCCAGCAAAATGCCGCCTGCAAACACCGTCGTTCCCAACGCCACTACCGCCGACAAACTCGCCGCTGGTAGCCCAGCCACGCCGATAGGGATGAGCTGATAGGACTCCACAACGGCCGCAATCAGCAGTAGATGGCCGTCGAGCGCCAAAAATAACAGTGTTGCGACGATGACATATAGTTGCGAAATAACCGGGACTTGAACCCCGTTTTGGGGATCTACCGCCATTGCAAATCCCAAGCCCATGGTCATCGAGATCGCCTGCCCAGCAAAAACAGCCGCACCAAACGCCATCTGCACGACAAACCCCAAAATCAGACCAACGCCAATCTCGCGAATACCCATGAGCACACCGGCGCCGGATAGCAAGCTCTCGACGGGTGGTGCTGGAAGAGAAGGCGCGACGAGGGCGGCTATGAGTACGGCATAAAGTGCTCGCGTCCGCACGTTAAAACCGGCGGCACTGAAAACAGGCGCAACCGCCATCATGGCTGACATCCTCAAAAAGGGCGCCGCAAATAAGGTCATAGCACTGAGAACCGTGTCAAAACTGAGTGGCATAACTCACCCAACCAGCCCTGGAATATCCATAAACAGTCGCTCGGAAAACGTCACGATAATCCGCAACATCCAGGGCCCCACAACGAGCAACACGATGACCAGCGCCAAGAGTTTAGGAATAAAGCTCAGCGTCATTTCTTGAATTTGGGTTGCCGCCTGAATGACACCAATAAAAAGGCCTACGGCTAATGCGGCGCCCAGCATGGGCCCTGCCAACAGGACCGCAAGCCAAAGTGCCTGACGACCAATATCCAATACCGTTTCAGGTCCCATAGCCGTTACACCGCGAAACTGCTGACGAGTGTCGCACTTATCAGCGACCAGCCATCAATGAGGACGAATAACATGAGCTTGAACGGGAGCGAGATGATAATCGGAGAGAGCATCATCATACCCATCGACATGAGAACCGCCGCCACCACCAAATCGATGACCAAGAAGGGAACAAACAGTAAAAAGCCAATTTGAAATGCGGTCTTCAGCTCGCTCGTTAAGAACGACGGCAGTAAGACAAAAAGCGGTACGTCTTCTCTGGAGCCAAAGGCCCCGTAGCCGCCCAACTCTGCAAACATGGCCAGATCAGACTCACGGGTTTGCGCGAACATAAACTCTCGCAGTGGCACCTGCGCGACATTGAGCGCTTCCTGAAACTCCATATCACCATCGAGAAACGGACTCAGTGCTTGCGCCCACACCAGGTCGATGACCGGCGACATAATGAAGAGCGTCAAAAAAAGCGATAAACCGAGAATAATTTGGTTTGATGGTGTTTGAGCAGTACCGAGCGCCTGACGCAAGATCGCCAGTACGATAAGAATTCGCGTAAACGCGGTCATTGTAATCAGCATTGCCGGCAGCAATGTGAGCACGGTCATGACCATTAATATCTGTATACCCAGCGCATACTCGGTATCGCCATTGGCCATCGGCGTTGACGTAACCAGTGGGATCATCTGTGCAGACGCCACGCTGGGCAGGAATACAAGGCCTGCAGCAAGCAGCCAAAATAGCGGTCTCATGAGGACGCCTCGGTTTTACCCAAAGCGGCTTTCCAAACCTCAGAGAAGGTCGGGGTACTGGATGCTGTTTGCTCAACCACAGGCTCATCAAATGCATGGATCTTTCGGACATTACCCGGGCCCACACCGACCAACATCTGCTGGTCTCCCACTTGCAAGAGTACAACCCGCTCGCGCTGACCGACGCCGACGCTTGAAATAACCCGCATGTTGCCACTCATTTGCCCGCTGACGCCGTTGAAACGACGGAGCAAGATCAACACACCGACGAGTAGCAAGATAACCACTACAAAGGAACCAATGACCTGTAGCAGATAATCGCCGGTAAAAAGGCTGCTCGGCGCCACAACGGGAGTCGTGTCCTGCGCTATCGCAGGCAAGGCGAGTAAAAGCAGTAGTAAACTGAGGGCACGCATGTCTAGCTCAACTGCTCCAGCCGCGCTTTCGGGCTGACGACATCAACCAGACGTAGACCAAACTTTCCATCGGCTGACACCACTTCTCCGCGCGCCACTAAGGTGCCGTTGATCATGATGTCCATTGGCTCAGTGACGCTACGATCGAACGACACCACACTCCCTGGTGTCAGTGACAGCAGCTCTTTGATGGTGAGACTTTTCCGGCCAACTTCGACCGTCATGGTGACGGGTACGTCCATCAACATATCGAGGTCTATATCGCCCGCCGCACCTGATGGCGCATCCTCGAGCTCTGGGGGTACTGCTGTTGCTTCGTCTTCACTCATGCTTCGCGCTCCTTAAAACCTGTAAATTGCATTGCCTTCAAACCCTCATAGGCACCGTATCGGCCACGTGCGACCACACGATCATTCAGCCGTAAGGACATGGCGTCCGGCTCTTCAATCGGAATGGTCATTCCCACTTTCATCGCTAAAAGGCTCTTAATCGTTGTCTCGATCGCGTCAATAGAACCGCAGACCTCGACCGACACATCTGGCAGGGTCGCTCGCAATTGTGGCTCCCATGTCGCTGATTCGGAGCTCAGTGGTACCACTTTCTTGCGCGGAATCAGCGCCTCGCTTTGTCGCTCTAGCTCATCAAATGGAACCAACAATTTGATTGTGCTGTTGTGCTCATCACCCAAAACCAGATCGAAGTTAAAAACTGCAAATCCTGTATCACTCGGAATCAGCGAAAACCTGTCTGGAGTGACATCGACATACAGATCACCCATCTGCAGCGGCAGTCGATCTACCCAGATCTCGGCCATTGTGCGCAGAAACTCTCGAGCGACACGCTCTCCTAAGCGTTGTTCAGACGGTGTGACTTTGGTTGTTAGTTTTGGGGGCGTGACCGACGCCCCGCCAAAATACTGATTGACCAAAAACGTTAGGCTTTCGCCCGATATCAGTAAATGACACTCGTCCTCAAACGGGCCAATCCGAGTGCTCACAAGACAGAGGCGATTTGGAAAGCCGGTTAAGAGATCCCCTGCGACGGCATAGGTCGACGGCTGCGCTTCAACGCTGAGTTCAATATCAAACGCTGTAGCAACCGCTTTTTGTAGTGCTTCCGCATGATTTCTGTGCAGACCTTCGAGCTCAACCCACTTGGAGAGTGTCAGCGACTCGCCCGCACCAAAATCATGAATCCGAAACTCACCGTCATCGAAACCCCCGTCCTCAGCATGCTCGACGAGTGCTTCGATTTCCTCATCAGTCAGAATTGGGTCATTGTCGGATTCGTCAGACACGTGGCTTCCTACTGGGTAATGTAATCGGTGAAATAAACGTCAGCTACGCGATCTTCTGCTGTAGCACCAATAATTTGGTTAATTCGAACAAGCGTTTCACGACGCAGCGATTCTCGGCCTTCATACGTATTAATGCGTTCAAACTCCTGTTGGTTGAAAAAGATCAGTAAGCCGTTTCGAATAGCCGGCACATCGTTATCGACCGACTTCATGTATTTTTGATCATGTCCAACCAGTTGAACCGTGAGCTGCAGGTGGCGAGTTGCGCCGCGATGAGGCATTGCAATGAGTAACTCTCCCACTTCCGCATAAAAACGCTTTTTTTCGGGATCGAATACGCCTTCCATTGGCTGAAATAAATCGGCGGGGGTGGGCTCAGCTTTTTCAACCAACTCGGTATCCGCCTCTTCATTACCCTCAGCCGGCGCGCCCTCTTCCAGTGCGTCACCACCCAATCCCAACATGACTAGTACAGGGCCGCCGGTAAACGCACCCGCGGTGTAACCACCGAGCACGCTTAATACGGCTATAATAATTGTAAGAAGCAAACCTATACCCTTCTTGGACGTCGTCTCTTCCGCAGCTTCCACTGCATTTTTTACATCGTTACTCAAAACACGCTTCCTTTGTCGGTGGCGCAGTTGGCTTTTCTTCGCAAATGGAAGAGCAAAGCACAGACCAATGCCGAAAAATGTATATATATTAGTTATTTAAAAGGCAAAAGTGCAGAAGTCAAAAGCTTGACGCCTAGCGAATGCCCGTAGTAACCATAGCGGACTCAGCGGCGATTGCGTAACCCAGTTTCACTAGGGGTGTCGGGTTGAGAGCCAGTTCTCAGATGTAACCGATTTAGAATAAAACGTGGCGCGGTGGCTCAGGATAATCGCTGCACCTCCAACAGATAGATAGATCAGAACCTCTAGGTGTAGATATCAATCAGCCGATCCGGATCTACAGATACGGAGATAACCGTGGCCTCAATGCCACTGTCATCATCTTGCGAGGTCATTTCTGCCTTACTCGTACCAGAACGACCCTCGTTATTATCGGCTTGCTGATCGCGTCGCTCCGATACATCGCTGTCTGATAAGGAGAGACCGGCACTTTCCAGCATGTCTCTGAGACGCGGCATGGCAGATTCAACTGCTTGCCGCGCTTGCGATGTCTCCACCACGAATGCGACGCGTGTTTCATTGCCGTCGGTTGTTACCGATATGCTCATCCGCCCCAACTCGGCGGGGTGCAGATTTACTTTCGCTTCGCCCCCACCCTGGTTTTTCAGAACCCGTACATGGGTCGCCATCGCGTTACCAAACTGCTGGGACTCGTTGACAGGCACTTTGCTCGGCAGATCTAATATTCGGCTAGACGATAAATTGGTATCAGCTTTTGATAGTGCGCTCGCAGCGACACTCAACGGTGTTTTATCGACGAAGGACTCCACCCTCGCATCGCTCTGAACAGCATTACCAGAGCGCGATGTACGAAGGGATTCACCCACAAGAGCGCTAACTTCTTGCAAGGCATTCACTGTATTTTTTGCCTCACCCGCAACCATGACAGAATCTAACGGGCTGGCTACGCTAGCCTTAATTGAGGCGCTTTCTAGCCCCTCAGCACTTATCTGAGCACCTTGCAAAGCGGGCATGGAGAGTCTAGTTTGACCGCCGCCCGCTGCAGTTGGGGACAAAGGCACCATTGGCGAGGCGACCAAGCCATTCATGGCGTCGTCAAAACCTCCGGGTACAAGCGAAGCGGTACTTGCCGTCCCACCAACTGACAAAACCGCCGCGGCATCCGCCGATACGTTTGTTGCTGATTTAGTTTGACCACCGTCCGCTGCAGTTGGCGGCACAGGCACCATCGGCGAGGCGACTAAGCCATCCATGGCTTCGTCAAAACCTCCAGACGCAAGCGAAGCGGTACTTGCCACCCCACCAACTGACAAAACCGCCGCGGCATCCGCCGATACGTTTGTTGCTGATTTAGTTTGACCACCGTGCGCTGCAGTTGAAGGCACAGGCACCATCGGCGAGGCGACTAAGCCATTCATGGCCTCGTCAAAACCTCCGGGTACAAGCGAAGCGGTACTTGCCGCCCCACCAACTGACAAGACCGCCGCGGCATCCGCCGATACGTTTGTTGCTGGCTTTACCGGGTTGGGAGCAACACCTTGCCCAGACTTGATCATATCCATGGTCGACTCATCCATCGCATGTTGTAATTTATTTGGATCCGGCTCGTCACGCAGCTCTGATGACAGTGCATGCTCTTGCGACACCGCCGGCGATACTGAATCCTCATCGACAACGCTCGAAGACACAGGTTCGCGTTCTGTCGAGAGATTCTGCATGGCATCGGCGAAGTTTGGTGCGGATGCATCTTTCACTGATCTCGACACCTTTGAGTTGCCGAGTGCAGGCAGCGGATTAAGTCCGTCTGTCAATGTCGTGATCATGATTTCACCCTTCTCTTGTCATCCTTCGTTTCATCGTTGCTGTGATTTCACTCTTGGAAGCCGCTGCGCGCACTAAATCGCGTTTGAACGACGTAAAGTTCGTCCAGCAGGCGTTGCTCGCGCTTTTCTTCGATAAAGAGACGGGCCTTTTTGCGTTTAGCTCGGAGTTGCTCAATCGCGACGAGTCGACGCTTCGCCTCGACCCACGACACTCGCTGCTGCTCAAGTGCCTGCTCAGCTTGCCGTATCGCAGTGCGCTGTCGCCCTGCAATTTTGTCAAGCTCAGACAAGAAATGGCGGGCGGCCTGGAGCTGGTGCGTATCAATAGAGCTACCTTGATCACCCGTCGCCAAGCGGTGGTAGTCTTGTCGATAATCACTAATTTGCTTCAACTGACCTTCCGCCGATGCAAGGGATCCTTGGGCGTTTGATAAACGCATGCCGGCTTCCTTTTCATGACGCTCGGCGAGTCGTTGTACTACCTCCAGCTGATCTCTCGACATACCTTAGGCTCACGTTGTCTGGGGCAACTGCATGCCGCCAGTTTGCGCTTGCGCACCTCGTAAACCCGCGGGCTCGATGGTTTGCGTAACCTGCATGTCGTTCGCCAATCTGGACAAGGCATCAAGGCCTTCCGACATGCCAACACGCTCTGACAGCGGTTGTTGAATAAACCCCTTAATGGTGTCTTGGCTTTGAATAGCGCGATCAATCTTTGCGTCAGTACCCGAGCGATAAGCACCCACAGAAATCAGGTCTTGATTTGCGCGATAGGTCGCGAATGATTCCTTCAATAAACGCGCGTGTTCTTGCTGATCAACTTCGGTTATCTGCAGCATTGACCGGCTTATCGACGCTTCGATATCAATAGCCGGGTAGACACCCGACTCCGCCATCGTCCGCGACAAGACAATGTGACCATCGAGAATGGCACGGGCAGCATCCGCTATAGGATCTTGCAGGTCATCACCCTCGACTAAAACGGTGTAGATGGCAGTAATCGACCCACTGCCCAAATTTCCAGCGCGTTCAATGAGATTGGGCAGGGTCGAGAAAACGGACGGTGTGTAGCCTCGTGATACGGGTGGCTCACCTGCCGCCAGTCCAATTTCACGCTGTGCTTGTGCAAAACGGGTTAGCGAATCCATGAGCAGTAGGACATTTTTTCCCTGATCGCGAAAATGCTCAGCAATGGCTGTCGCACGCCAACAACCCGCGACCCGCATTAGCGGTGATGTATCAGCTGGAGTGGCCACCACGACAGATCGTTTTAAACCGTCTGGACCTAGACTGTCTTCAACGAATTCTCTGACCTCACGTCCCCGCTCTCCGACCAGTCCGACCACGACGACATCAGCTTCGGTGAAGCGCGTCATCATGCCAAGGAGTGTGCTTTTTCCGACGCCCGACCCGGCGAACAGACCCATTCTCTGTCCTTTGCCAATGGTCATGAGGCTGTTAATTGCCCGAATGCCGACATCGAGCGGCTGTGCAATGCTTTGCCGCGCCATGGGGCTGATGCTAACGCCGCGCAGCGGAACCGTGGAGCCCGTTAATGGCGCAAAGCCATCAAGCGGCCTGCCCGCACCATCGATAATTCGTCCCAGCAGATGCTCACCCACGGTAACTGTTTCGCCGTCACCGAGTAGGGTTACTTTGGCGCCGGGCGTCAGGCCTGTGGATGCACCTTCACACATCAAAATTAGTAACTCACCCTCAAAGCCAACAACTTCGGCAACGATGCCTTGACGGTGACCTGTCTCTATCCAACATCGCGAGCCAATGCTTGCGCGCAAACCTGCAACTTCGAGTCGCATTCCGGCCAACCTGATGAGCTGCCCGGAAGCTTCCGGCTGTGGGCGCTTGAGGTGGTCGGCTAAAAAACTGACCCGTGATTTGACTCGGGAGCCTTGCTCGGCCTGAAAGATCGCCTCAGTCGTCATCGTTGCCACCAGGCGCAAATCGACTCGCTATTTCACTAATGCGATCGGGATCAAGCGGTGTCGTAGAGTCCGCCGCTGTCTCTGATGTCTGATCGACCGAGACCAGTTGCTCTAACAACGCCCGGCACTGCTGTTCAATCGTCGCGTCGACAAGGGCATGTCCGCGTGAGACATGACAACCACCGCGCAATACCAAGTTGTCGGCAACAAGCTCGGCGGTCAGTCTTTGCTCGCCTAGGTGGGTCTCAACCGCGGCTTTATCTGCTGGATTTAGCCTGATCTCAAGTGGCGCGCGACTCTCGGCCAGCGCCTGCAGCGCCTCCTCTAATGTCGACCTGATGAAGGTTTCGTCGGTGGAGAGTTCGCGCCGCAACACTGCCATCACCATCGCCATGACGAGTGATAGTAAATGCTCACTTACATCAGCATCCTGATTGGCAAGGGGTTTTTCCATGGACGCCCACAGCGCCATCAACTCTTGGACTTTTTGATTTCCCTGCCGATTGGCCTCTTGCTCTCCTTTGGCAAATCCCTCCGCATAACCTGTCTGGCGCGCAGAATCAGCGACCTCTTCCAGGCTTTTCCGGCTGGTTGGAACAGACGTGAGCGTCCGGGGTTGCCAGCGTTCTTGCGCGGTCTCAGACATAATCTTTTGACGCCTTACCAATCATTAGCTCACCTTCGTCAGCAAGTCGTTTCGCAGTTCGAACAATCTCTTTTTGTGCCGTCTCAACATCGGAGAGCTTTACGGGCCCGGAGGCTTCCATGTCCTCTCGCAGAATTTCAGCTGCACGCTCTGACATATTGTTGAAAAAGCGTTCTGCGAGGACGTCGTCAACACCCTTCAACGCCGTCAGCATATTCTCGTTAGGCACTTCCCGAACGAGGCGCTGGAAGCCCTTGTCATCGAGCTGCATGAGGTTATCGAAGATAAACATCTTCTCCTTTACGTCGTCACTGAGCTCTTGGTCAACCGATGTCAGCGCTTCGAGCATTTCTTGCTCTAGATCGCTACCAGTCGCATTGAGAATGGCAGCTAAGTTGTCTGGGCCCATGACTTTTCGGGGCGGGGTTCGCTGAAGCTTTCCTAACTGGCTCTCGAGTACGCGGTCCAGCTCTTCCATGGCACGCGGATCGAGCTCTTCCATACGCGCAATCCGCAAGATGACGTCCTTGCGCATTTCTTCCGGCAGTAGCTCGAGAACTTTTGCGGCTTGCTCGTCGTACAGTTGTGTCATCACGGTTGCGGCAATTTGAGGATGTTCTTCCTCCAGAACTTCAGCGATGGCTTTTGGCGCCATCCACTGCAGCGCCTCAACCCCGTTGTGCTCTTCGGGCTTTTCGAGCACCTGAGACAAGATATTTTGTGCCTTGTCCTGTCCAAGCGCCGACGTCATAACGCGCCGTGTAAAGTCAGGCGCATCAAGACCGAGCGGATTAATTTCTGCCGACTCCAAATGAAAATCAGCGAGGACAGACTCCACTTGATTGTTGGTGAGCTTTGAGATGGTCGCCATGGCCTCGCCAACCTGCTGCACCTCTTTTGCGCTCATATGACGCATCACCTCGGTTGCGGCTTCCTCACCGACGCCCAATAGGAATATGGCGGCACGTTGAGCACCGCTGAGATTCGCTTCATTAGCCATCGGCTGCAATCCAATTTTTCACGACGTACGCGGCACGAACGGGTTGTTCAACCGCCGTGTTACGCGCCATCGCGACACTTTGATGATAGTTCGGTTTAGACGGTGCGGGCGTCGTCGTCGGACCTGACAAGGCCAGCGTGCCCTCGGCACCATCCGCGTCTGCCATGGCGTTCTCCAAGCGAGAAGGCGTCGCAGGTAGCGGTGGCGTATAACTCGTCGAATAGCGAATCATTGGCCGCAGTACAACGAAGATGAGGGCGATGACAGCTAGCGCAGCGAGTAAGCCTCTGCCCAGCTCCCACACCCAGGCTTGCTCAAACAAACCCGGTTCAGGAATAGGCTCGATCGGATCGGGCGCGATGAACGGTGAGTTTATAATCTGCACCGAGTCACCTCGCTCGGCTGAGAAGCCAATGGCCTCTCGCACCAGTGCGTTTATTTGGTCAATGCGGCCTTGATCTAGTGCGATGCGCTCACCATTTTCATCGAGCACATAGTCAACAACGACGGCCACCGAGAGTTTTTGAATGGTGCCGGGCACACGACGAGTATGTGAAATCGTTTTATTGACCTCGTAATTCCGCGTTTCCTTTGTGCTCTCGCGATCTGGAATATTATCAGCAGGTGCCGCAGGGTCTTCATTCGCAGCCAGTGCGCCCTGCTGGGGTGGCTGCGCAACCAGCGCCCCGGCCGCCTGCCCACCGCCAGTACCTCGGTTGGTAATATCCTGCGTGGTCTGCTCAGAGCGCAGTACGGTGGTCGGATCATAAATCTCATTGGTACTCTCAATCCGCGTAAAATCCATATCAGCTGTTACCTGAGCGCGCACAGCGCCCACACCCAATATGGGCTCCAAAATGCCCATGATGCGGTCACTGAGTGAGTTTTCAAATTGCTGTGCGAGCCGGAATTGCTCCGCTGAGTAGCCAAAATCAGAGTCCTCGCCCTGACTCGAGAGCAACTTCCCCGCCTGATCGACCACTGACACGCGCTCCGAATCAAGATTGGGCGTACTGGACGCGACTAAATGAATAATGCCTGAGAGCTGACGCTCGCTCAGACGCACACCAGGGAGCAAGCTCACCATGACCGAGGCCGATGGCTCATTGCCTCGACGCATAAATGCCGACTGCTTCGCAACGGCTAGGTGTACCCGGGCGCCAGAGACGGAGCTCATCGCTGATATGGTGCGTGACAACTCGGCCTCTACCGCACGGTGGTAGCGGGCTTGCTCCATAAAGCTTGATAAACCCATCTGCTGCTCTTCGTACAAAGACTCAAAGCCAACGCCGCCGCCGTTGCGCGGAAATCCCTCACTAGCGAGTGCCATTCGTGCTCGAAGGACATCGTCGTAAGGGACTTCTAACAGGCCTGTGCCCTGCTCCATTCGGTAGGGAATGCCGCTCGTCTGTAACACGTTAATTGCCGTCGCGTTGTCGGCGGGTGACATGGCACCATAAACAGGTTCGTAAGAGGGCGTACTTGCCCAGTTAACAACAGCGATTGCGAGCGCAATGCTCGCCGCAAAACCAGCAAGCAGCGAAAGCTGGCGTGCTACAGGCTGAGCGGCAAAGCCGCTCATTCGATCTAAAACTGGATTATCAGCCATACTACGTTATTCCTCAGACCGGCATGTTCATGACTTCTTGGTACGCGTTCAGTAGTTTATTACGCACCTCCGTCATTCCTGTGAATTGAAGGCTCGCTTTTTGTGCTGTGATCATGACTTCCGCCAGTGACACCGAAGGATCGCCCCGCTCAAAGGCCACTGTCATCGCCTTAGATGCTTGCATGGAGCTATTTACATCAGCTACCGACTGCGACAGAAGATTAGAGAATTGACCGCCAGAAACCGACTCAGTCCCTGAGGGAGTGCTCACGGCTTGACCCTGAGCCAGTGCTTGCACGCTGCGCATCTGGGCCAATACCTGATTGATTGCTATATCGCTCATCGCAACTACCTACCTCATATCGTGCTCATATCGCGCGTGCCAAATGCGGCGCGCAATGAATCCACCGAGAGTAATGCTAACGATGTGCCAATAGGTATTTTTTGTTGTAAGTCAACGAGTTAAACTTTAGTCGCCAGCGACGTGTCGGAATTCTGACGAGTCGGTTTCTTGCTTGATGTCGTACTTGCGCATTTTCTCGACCAGCGTCGTACGCTGCAGAGTCAGGAGCTTGGCTGCGTGCGCGTTCACCCAATCAGTTTGTTCTAAGGCCGCTATGATCAGCGCGCGCTCGGTATCGGCCATGTGCTGCTTTAAGTCGATGGGCTCATCAATAAACGACGGCGTAGGTGGCGCAACCGGTGAAGTCGGCGCTGCGGCAAACAGTGCTGTCAGGTCCTCCGGCTCTTCTGTCGGCAACTGATCGACCAGTGGCTCGATATCTACGGGCCGAGCCGCCACCACAAGCTCAGCGCTCTGGTATTTCGCGGGCAAATCGGCAGCAAACACGGCACGATCGGTGTGAAGAATGATGAGGCGCTCGATCAGATTGCCCAGCTCTCGGACGTTGCCGGGCCACGGGTATAGTCGCAAGTGCGCCATGGCATCGGCTTCTAGACGAATGAGTCCGCGACCCTGTTCAGCGAAGCTGTCGATGAAACGCTGCGCCAGGCCGGCGATATCCGCTGTGCGGTCTCGCAACGCCGGTACATCGAGCGGAAATACATTGAGTCGGTAGTACAAATCCATGCGGAATTTACCGTCTTCCACGTGCTGCTCAAGGTGTTGATGGGTGGCCGCAATGACCCGAACGTTTGACTTAATGGCCTTGCCACCGCCGACACGCTCAAAGGTCCGCTCTTGCAACACGCGCAGCAACTTGACCTGCATGTCATAGGGCATGTCACCGATTTCATCGAGAAACAGCGTGCCACCCTCAGCGAGTTCGAAGCGGCCCTTGCGTGCGGCAATCGCTCCGGTGAAGGCGCCCTTTTCGTGGCCAAAAAGTTCGCTCTCCAACAATTCAGCGGGAATAGCACCGCAATTGACGGGAATAAACGGGCCATCGGCGCGCTCAGAGCAATCGTGAACGAGACGGGCAATGACTTCCTTTCCCGTACCGGACTCACCCTGCAATAAAACGGTGGCATCGGTAGGCGCCACTTTAGTAACGAGTGACCGAACATCTTGAATGGCGTCGCTGACGCCCACCAAGCGTTGATCGAGGCGTTTTAGATGGCGCTGAGCTGTGGTGTTCTTAGTCGTCACGGTTGCGTATCGCCTTCCCTGAAGAATCCACATCCAGTGTTTCCGGATGACTTACATTATCAAGGTAACAAGGGGGAGGGAAGAGTGCGCCAGTTTTTTGACGCAAATGTGTGATGGCTCACATTTTTAATTCTCAGCACCTGCTTTCCGTTAACGCAAATTACTCACCTCTCGATGGTCTACAGACCGCTAAAACAAGGCTAGAGCCAACACTCAGAAAAGAGAGAAACAAAACCCAATCAAGCGAAAATCTCAACCGTGACATTTTAAATGTCACTTTTGGCAGGATCTCAACACCCAAACGCCTCCAGCAGTGGCAAACGCTCACAAAAGTATCTAATTTATTTCAGGACCTTGCCGCTAATTTTGTAGGACACTTTTCACATAGAGGTAGATTTGGTGCTCCCCCTTGCGTCTTGCTTCAAGAGGCCCAGAAAACAACTTCTTTCGCTGACTTTCATTGCCGCCTCGGTAACGGCTTGCGGAGGTGGGGGCGGTGGCTCGGACGATAACCAGACCGGTCCAGCAACGAGCGTTTCTAACAGAGCACCCTCTATTCAAGCGATTGAGCCTGTTTCAGTTCTCGAGGGCTCGCAGATATCTGTATCTGTAGTGAGTAATGATCCCGATGGCGACCCGCTCTCAAAATCAATCGACGGTGCAGATGCCTCGTTTTTCAACTTTGGATCCGATGGCGCAATCCACTTTTCAACACTACCAGATTGGGAGGCAGCCGAAGACAGCGATTCGAACAACGTCTTTGAGGCAGTGGTAACCGTTTCAGACGGTCAGCAGTCTGCCTCTGCAAATCTTGAAGTCACCCTCATAGATGCGCTAGAGGGCAGCGTGATTATTGGCGTCATGCACGACTCCGTGGTCTTCGTGGATGCTAACCAAAACTCTGTATTGGATGAAAACGAAGAGAGCGTAAAAAGTAATGACAAGGGAGCCTTTTTCTTACCTTTGCCCGACGAGCCAGAAAATGCCGCTTTAGTTGCGGTGGGCGGCATCGACACGTTTACGGGTAACGAACTACCCAGTCTTCATTTACAGGCAGTCACCAAGGGCGATGCCCCAGAGCACGCGGCAATAAATACCTTTTCGACTCTTGCTTCAGGCCTAAATGAAGCAGAGCGAGAGCAACTGGACGCGTTACTGGGTGACCTATTGCCATTAGATGAGCTTACTCGACAAAATATTTGGGAGGCCGCGCTCGCAGGGAGCGAGTTAGGAGAGCGATCTTCTCGCATTAATCTGGCATTAGGCCTGATGCTTCTCATCATCGACGCACTTTTCGATGAGAGCGTTAATAAGGGTGTCATCGCCTCCTCCCTATCGAAGTCACTGATAACAAGTGAAGAAGAGACTTTGACCGAGCTGCTGAGCAGCGAAGTTGCAGTCCGCCAGGTTCTCGAAAAAACCAAAGTCAAAGGTGTATCAGCGGAACTTAACTCAGAGTCCGTCAGGGCCCTCTCGACCACAATAAGTAGTCTGAACGAAGTCATTTCGAACAAACAGATCATGGTTTCTGAGCCACTGATGGGCGAGATCATGTCAATTGGTCAAACCGAGCTAGTGGGTGCCACCAGAGAACTGGCATCCTCGGGCTCAACAGAGGACTTCTTAGCTACCGCCTC
>ERZ802822.945-NODE-945-length-19332-cov-6.854116_pt1 | contig 19332 bp, 14 predicted proteins | sample MGYA00345649_ERZ802822 | MGnify/ENA primary metagenome ERZ802822 (study PRJEB30503, sample SAMEA104212359) | marine metagenome | biome: Westerlies Biome; feature: [SRF] surface water layer (ENVO:00010504) within the epipelagic zone...; material: water...
AGCAGTGCCTCAATCATCGGGTGCAAGCCATGACAGCAGGCATGCAGCTTGTATTTATTGTCCGGGAACAGATAGTCTTCCATATTGGCATCCTGCATCCCGGCCTCAGCGTCTGCATCTGTTCTGGCCTCTGAGGGTGTATGCGCACCGACAAATCCCTGATGGCCAAGTAACCCGTCATCTGCCGAAGTGAATCCGAGGTGCGCCAGGGTCGCACACTCAACTCCGTTGGCCGCAGCAATGCCGGCGTTATAGGGCTTACCCATGCTGCCAAACTGCGATGTCATGCCGGATGCACGGGTTCCGCACAGCCCCAGTGCATGTCGCATCTGCACAGCACCTAATCCCAGCAGTCTGCCCGCCGCCAGCGTCGCGCCGAACGCGCCGGCTGTGGCTGTCTGGTGGAAACCAAGATTATAATGTGCGCGGCCTAGTTTAATGCCAACCCGGATCGCCCCTTCAGAACCCAGCAGAAACGCCGTCATCATTTCCGCCGCGGACAAATCTTGCTGTTCAGCGATGGCGAGTGCAGCCGGATAGATACCGACTGATAGGTGCCCGACATGGGCGAAATGCGTATCGTCGTAATCGAGTGCATGACTGGTCGCCCCATTCACCAGCGCCGCCATACGTGCCGGAGCGCGGCTGCCCGCAATGATCGTTGAATGACCGGTTCCACCTTCCATCTCCGACAATTGACGAAGCTTTACTGCCAATGGCTCGTTCCAGCCAGCAATCCCGCATGTCATCCAGTCAAGAAGCGACAGTCGCGCAAACAGCGCCGCACGTGACGGTATGATGTCAGCTGACCGGCCTGCCAGTGCGATAAGCTCTTCTGTCAAATATGTCATCCTGTCTCTTTTCAAATGTTGTTAGCCTTTTTGTCCTTAAACAGACAATTCAGGACCAAACTCCAGTAAGCCAGCAATTATTTTCTAGATTTGATCTTGCCTCTTCCAGGTTTTACGCGCGGCTGTCTTGTTTCAAGATCGGAACGCAATACGCGCACAGGTGCCGCAAGAGGATCGCCCTCTATTTCATCACCCCCATTGCGGTTGACGACACGTTTCAGTCCAGATTTAATCCAATCAGGGGTGCGAGTAGAATCCGGAAGACCAAGACGAATTGGCTTTCGCTCGCTGACATGTGTGTGGCCAAATCCAGCACTGTAGGCGACCCACCAAACCAAAACCACGCCAAGAAGCCAGAACAGCGACTGCCAAACCCACAGTGAAGGCACACCAAGCATAGCTTTTAGGTCGGTGAAAATTGGGTCACTGAAAAAGAAATTGCCAAGCACTGCGCCCGGGCCATAAGCAAGAAATCCCCACAATATTGCTAATGCCCACAGCAGCCCCTGTCGGCCCATTGACGTCGGGGGATGGGCCGCCATTTCGTTATGGAAGCGGTCGCGCTGATATCTGTCTGGTCCCTTCAGCGTTACCATTGACGAGAGAAACACAATCAGTAGATTCAGTGTTAGTCCCCATCCCGCAGAATGGATTGTAAGCGGCCAGCGACCCCATGGTAATTCAACGAACAACCCCTCAAACAGGATCAATCCCAGCGGCTCAGTAAAAATCACCATAAGTGAACCAAGCACAATACCAGCCAGAACTGCGCCCCGACTGATCCATCTCATGAAACCAAATCCAACAATTGCCGGCAGCAGTTGCAAAGCCAGCGGCAATGCTACGCTGGCAAACACGGCTGATACGAATGGCATGAACGCAGCCATCAGCCCAAGAAAGAAAAATGCAATGCCTAACCCCACGCGCGCGCCAAAACGCTGCTTTGCTGGCGATAATTTGGGAAACAGGTATGTGTGCACCAGTTCACTAAAAAGGATCAGCGTTCCGCCAGTCACAAAAAAACTTACGGCAAGTAATGAGCCCACAACGCCTAACAAGATGACCGCCACACCTGCCAAAGGTACAATATCAGCCAAAACATTGGCATAACCGGCAAGCCCGTCCGGCATGCGCGCCGCAACAACCGGCAAAACCAGCAGCAACAGGCCGGCGGCCAAACCACCAGTCAACCAGACGCCGCCAACGGCAAATGCCTTGCCATTCTTCGTTGTTTGACCAAGATAAAGGGTTGCCGGGCTACACATGATCCCGACAAGTGAAATCGCTGTTGATGAAATGGCGATCGTCGTAAAAATTCCACCTGTTGGTACATTTTTGCCCACACCACCATATGCTTGCAGTACACCCGGAATGCGGTCCCAGAAAATGCCATCTGCAGTTGGCATAGGGCTTGTCGGAAACATATCACCGCCAAGAACAACTTCCCCAAACAACATGATGCCAGGCAAGAGGACTGCCAAGAAGAGGGCCTGCATCGCTAAAACCAGTATTGTGCCACGCCAGCCGCCGATAATGGCCGGAATGGCCAGCGTAATAGCGAATATCCAAACAGCCATAGACCTCGAAATTGTGCCGCCAGTGGCAGTCTCTAAAAGCTGCGCTGCCTGCGAAAGTATATGGGCCGAATAGGGCAACGCAAACAATACGCAAAGGCCCAGCATGATCACACGCAAGGCGATGCTGTCATAATATCTTCCTAGTGCCTCGCCTGGCGTCCGCAGGGAAGCTAGACGCGTAGCAACCCAAAGCCTGTTCCAGATCAAGACACCAGCTACCGCTACTGTGACAAGTCCTATAGCCACATGCGATGCCTGCAACCCGTACCGGGTGACAAGCAGCAATTGCCGCTCCAAACCCAACGCTGCAACCCCTATAGCCGGCAACAAGAACATGACTGACCAGCTGGGAAGCGCCATGCCGGCATTCAGGAAATCACCCGGCTCGCTGCCAAGCCGGGCTGTCTGTGCCGCAAAATACAGCGCATAAACAAACATTAAACCGAAGATGATGACGAGGAGGAATGTCATCGACGTCCACCGCGATGCGGCAACCGCGAAGCTGCACGTAGATTATTATCGCGGACAACATCAAACTTTTCGAAAGACCGGCGAGGCCCAAATGAAATCAACATACTGATGGCCACAACGAGCACAAGCACCCCAAGTCCCAGTCCAATCGGCAATTGCAATCTGGAGACAAGTTCATCCGGCGCCACAAGAATCATCACAAGAAAGGCGAGTGTTGCAGCGACAAGCAATGTGCTTCCCAGCGCGGTTTCACCGGCCGTAAACCCCGTTCGCAGCACAGCATTGGCAATGACATGGCCACAGAATGCAATGATCAGCGCACCAAATGATGACACAAACCACCAGTTGTTTTCATAAAGATAACCAGCATGGAACAGCACCGCAGCCGCAAACAATGCTGGAGTCCATATCGCCATGATCAATGCGTGGCGGTCGAGGCGTTGAACTGACGTAGTAAGGTCAGACACTGCTATCTTCACTGGTCTGCGAGGTGTCACTTGTCCGCCTTATCATCCTTTGGTTCTGGGAAGTTCCTGAATGACATACCACCTGCTGACCCAAGATTTTTCATCGGCAAGCCGATCTCTTCCATCAACCCATCGACAAATGCGACCTGCGTACGGTACTTCATTGCTGAACTGACCACCTGGTCCGAAACGCTACCATCTGGTGTGCCCCCACCAGTACCACTAGCTGAACCGCCACCACCTTCGGTCGGGCTATTGAGGCCAGGAAGCCCATCCACCTGCAATATCTTAATGGAGTCGATGTTCTCCATCGGTTTGACCTGTTCACGAATAATCTCAGGCAACCTGCTGACAACGCCTTCAAGAAGTGCACTGCGGCGGCTTTCATCGTTGCGGCTGTTTTCCGCCTCGTTCAGCTTGCGATTACCTGCTGCATCCACCTCGTATCTGACTTCGGCGGCACGAGCCTCAGCCACCTCAGCTTCAGCGCGTCTCTCGCTGGCCTCCTTATCCGCTTCAGCCATTTTTACAGTTTTGATACGGTCTCTTTCGGCCCGCGCCTCTGCATCGGTAATGTCGACCTGTTTCGCCCGTTCCGCTTTTTCCTTTGCACGGCGGGTTTCAACTCGTTCTTCGCTTTCAGCGAGGGATTGCAAAGCCTCAGCTTCGCGCGTTCGTGCTACTGCCTCATCGATTGCCTTGTTGACTACCGTAATCAACCGCGTTTTGTCAGCAAGTTCAGTTTCCATCTGCTTTTCAATATCAAAGCGCTCAACATAGCGACGTGCAGCCGTGCGCAACTCTTCTATGTCTCGATCGGCGACGACGCGTGCGTCCTCAACCTCACGATAGCTGGCTGTTTCGGCCATTTTGATTTTGTGCTGGCGTTCAATATCGCGCGCCCGGACTTCTTCTTCCATACGCAAACGCTCGGTCTCGACGATCAGGTTACGTGTAACCTCGGCACGTTCATATTCCGACCGAGCTTCCTGCGATGTGATGCGCACAAGACGCTCACTCTCAACATTTGCAAGTTCGATCGACTTCTCGGTCGAAATACGCGTTGTCTCGACCTCGTTCTGCATGGTAAGTCGCGAGCTTTCAATTTGGCCATCTACATCTGTTTCCAGTTTCGCCACCGTCAGTTTGGACTGGATCTGCGCCTCACGGATCTGTTGTTCTCTGGCAACGCGCTCGCTCTCTATTTCTTGGCGTGCCTGCAGGCGTTCCTGTTCAAGTTTGCTGCGTGCGCTTACCTCTGAGATATCAGTCTCATTTTCGCGCGCAATAGCTAATGACCGCACCTCATTCTCGCTAGCAATGCGCGCTTCTTCCACATTGCGTGACTTGCGGATTAAAAACTGCTCGCTTTCCTCATCAGTCTTTACCCGCGCCTCAGAAATGGCGATCTGCGATGCTGCGCGCTCGGTTTCTACCTCGCTTGCCTGCTTTGCTTTTTTCATTTCAATGTCGCGCACCTGATCAATACGCGTGAATTCAAGCTCGCGATCAATTTCTATTATCCGCTGCTCAGTCTCAAAATCCTTAGTGCTGATTTGGACGCGAGTTTCATTTTCGATTTGGTTGCGCAACTTGCGCCGCGCCTCAGTTTCCTTGACGATCAGTGTAAGACCTTCGGCATCAAACTGATTGCTTTCATCGAAATAGGCCAAGGCCGATTGATTGAGCGACGTCAAAGAGGCTGACTCAAGCTCCAGCCCGTTCATGGCAACTGCTTGCCGGGCCAATTCCGAGACTTGGGCTACAAAATTCTGCCTGCCCTGATGGATATCATCCATCGTCATGGACGCCGTGATGGTTGACATGGCGTCAACTAACTTTCCCTGAATGACTTCTTTCAGCGCCGTCGGGTCTTGTGTCCTTGCACCAAGTGTCCGCGCTGCTGTTCTTACACCGTCTTTGGTTTCCGCCACCCGCACTGAAAATTCTGTCACAAGGTCGATCCTGACCTTGTTCTTTGTGATCAGAGACTGCTCTCCCTGACGTCGGATTTCGATAGGTACAGCGTTCATGTTTACGACAGTAATGTCGTGAATGATCGGAATGACCAGCGCTCCACCACCCATCACAACACGCTCGCCGCCAGAACCGGTTCTAACGAAACTTTGGTCCTTCGAAGAATGACGGTAAAGCCAATGGAGTAGGTATACCCCTACCGCAATCAATATGGTCAAGGTGATGACTATGGCAATCAGGTCTGCACTGGTCATGACATTTTCCTTAGGTTAGCGCCGGAGGCAGTTAGTATCTGTCCTGGCCAGCAACGGCCACGACAATGAGTGATGGAATGACAAGATTAACTATATCAAATGTACTGTATAGGACGATGATAGCTGGCGCCTGACCGACGCCAATGACAGTGTCAACAAAGTGTAAAATGGGATAAACCGCCCAGCCGAGAGTGATCATCAGCCTAATCCAGAAGAAACCGAGCTTCACCGGGCGTGCAGACTCTCTGATCTTGTCGGGTATCGCACCAAAGTAGAATTCGCCGAGGATATAGAGCCAGAACCCGATTGAAAGAATTGCGCCTAGCGATTCATCAAAGAAACCGGCATCGCCAAGCCAGCGTCCGAAAACCATCAACAACGCCGCACCAGCAAGTCGCCAGAAAACTCCAACCGGCAACGGTCCTTGTGTACGCGCATAGAAATAGACAGCAACCACCTGCAAGGGGTGCACACTGTACCAGGCCGAAAAACGCACTCCGGCACTGGCTGCTCCACCGCTATACCAATATCCTGATGCCCCAGCATAATAGACTGCAGTGACAAGACATGCCGTCCCGACAAGCGCCTCTGGCACCCGCCATCGTTCATTAGACCAGCTAAGCCCGAGAAAACAAATTATGGCCGCTGCAAAACTCATCAGGGCCAACCCGGTCAAGGAGCTGGCGACAACATCCGCAGAGGTGAAAAGAGTTGTGAACATGACTTTTCCTATACTGTAGCCCGGATGTGGGGCGAGCGGCCATAAAGTGCGACCATCGGCAGAATGAGCAGACCAAAAATGAACTGCTGCCATTCATATTGAAGACCAATTCCAAGCAAAAACGACGTAAGAACCTGGAGTACAAGAACGCCAATAACTGTGAATCCATAGCCACCATTGCCCCCAAGCAGTGATGTGCCACCAATGACAACTGCGGCCAATGTCGTAAACAAATAGGGATCGCCCACACCGATAAAGGCGCCGCCAGACCAGCCAAGCAGCAAAGACCCCGTAAGAGCCGCAAACACGCCAGAAATCACATAGCAGGCTACCCAGTATTTTAACTCGCTGATACCAAGAAGTCTGGCAGCACCGCGATTGCCCCCAAGTGCATAAAGATTGCGTCCCCACGCCGTCATTCTCAGCCCAACAATCATGACAATCGCAATGACCAGCCAAATTATGATGGTCGGCGGAATCTTCATGCCCAGAAAACGTCCATTCATTGCCGCCAGATTGCTAAGCCAACCTGGAACAGTTCCGAACACATTGCCCGCAAATGCCGAACCAATCGATGTCATGATCTGGGTGAAACCAGCAACAGCGAAGCCTGTACCAAGTGTCACTATCAGCGCTTGTCCTTGCAATTTATAACTCATCACTCCGTTCAGGAAACCGACAGCGCCCCCCAGAACGAGCACAAAACCAAACGCCACATAAGAAGGAACACCAGCAGAGATCAAAGATAGCAGCGCAATATTTGCCGATCCGATAACAAAGGGGATAGACAGGTCCAGGCCACCAAGAAGGGCAACCAACGTCTGTCCAACACTGGCAATGCCAAGGAAGGCAGCAAAAAGCAGAATTGCGCGCACATTGGGCGCCGATAGAAAGCCTTCAATAGAGAAAGAAGAGATCACGATCAGCGCGCCAAGGACAATCAATCCTATAAAGGCACTTCTGCCACTGGCGAAATACCCAGAAACCTTGAACGCGAAAAGAAGAATGAGTTCCAGAACCAGAAAGGCAATCAGATTTTTGATTGACCGGAATTCCTCAATGGAGGCTGTTAGAAGCAGATAAAGGATCAGCAGAGAAATCATCGCCAAGGCCATGATTCTGTTGTTACGCCAAGCCACCTTTGTCTGACGCTGGCGATCGTCTTTCTGTGCCTCAGTCTCCGCACGCTCGATAGCCGAGCGGGCGTCAAAAATGGTCGCCACATAGTTCAGCAACAAGAACAATAACAACGCGCTAATGATGCCAAAAAGAATGATCTGCTGCGCCGACAGTATGCCCTCTCCAAAGCCAACGCCAAAGCCTATCGTCGCCACAATCAATGACAGCGCAATATTAACCCACAAAACAATTCGTGACCGCGGTATCGGCAAGACGTTGGCAAGAGAAATCGTGTTATCCTGCTTTTGGCTTGGGACGTTATTGGAGGAGTGATCAGCCATAACCACCCACCATCGACCAGCCTGACGCACGCAGGGCAACCGCAATGAAAAACGCAAGCATCAGAGCAGCGATAAAGAGGTATTGGAACAGGCCCATCCGCCTTTGGTGGATCTTTTGGTCCATAAGTCTGGCTGCCACCGTAAAACTGATCGCAGCAACGCATGTTAAAAGCGCTAGCGCTTGAATGCGCGAAAACCCGAACCCTTCACCATCAATACGTGCGGGTTCTATAAGGAAATATCGTTCGGCCAACGGCAGGTTGGCCACCACACCGCCGGCCTCGTTGTATAAATCGATTGTGGCCACCTGCAACATTATGCCGACAACCACAAAACCAAAAATGAGAAATATCGACCAGGGCGATACAAAGCTGACATAACGACCAATGAAAGGCACCAACAGGGTAAGCAGCAGAGAGCCTACAAGAATCAAGCCATAGATCATTTGCGTTATGAAGGCTTGGATCGCGCCAAAATTGAATGTTGCCAGCACATACCCAATGAGCCAAAGGCTGATAGCACCAAGAAGCGCGCCAGTAGCCCCTCCACGCCCACCAGACAAAGCAACACCACCCAGTACCAAAGCCGTTACCGCCGTCAACGTCATGTTTTGACCTTGTGTTGGATCACCCGACGAAATAAGCGCTGTGTAACAAATCGCACCAAGACCGACATAAATGCCTGCAATGAGGTGGGCCCCAATCCGCACCACATCAGTTTTTACACCAGACGTCCACGCTGCGCGTTCGTCATATCCAGTCATCTTCAAGTTGGAATAAAAGGTGGTTGCTGTGAACAGGTACCAACCAACTGTCGCCAAAACGAGGATCAACAATACGGGCGAAAAGATCGTCGTGCCCAGCCCCCAGTCCTGCATGAAAGGCGGCGCAATCCCGCCCGGGCGCTTCAAAATGACAAGATTGATTCCAGTCAACGCAAGAAAACCAGACAGCGATACTATTATTGGCTGGACCCGCACATAGATCACAACCAGTGCGAAGGCCAGCTGGTACAACATGCCTAGCCCCAACGCTACGATGAAGGTTGCAATTGGGCTGACAAGAATACCCGAAGTGCTCAGCTTAACCACAACAACATTGATAAAGGCCAACAATGGTCCGACAGCCAGATCTATCGTTCCACGTCCGGCAACTGCCAGAACCATCAGTGAATATGTAGCAAGGATTAGAGGTGCAGCGACAATGATGGCACTGCCTGCACCTGCGGGCGACACCAGGCTCGGACCGCGAATCACTGCTGTACCCAGAAGCACCGCAAGAAGCGCGATTGGCACCAGCAGATAGATATTTGTTGTCTGAGCTCGTAAAACCATCAGCGTACTAAGTCACTTGATGCTGATCCGGATCGAGACTGCCCGGCCGGACCAGCATATCCATTCCCTCTACAAATCAATTACACGGCGTGATGGTGCTGTGTTGGACGCTCTCTCGCGAGCCCCACCAACTTGCCCAGATGACCAGTTTTGCGAAGAGGTGCCGCGGCGTTCAGGGTCGTTCTGCAGGATCTTCTTGAGAACTGGCGTAATCACTTCCTTGAACTTGTCCGGATCTTCGGAGGTTGGAAAATGACCACCACCAAAGATAATGCACTCGCTGTTCTTCACCTTTTCCGCGGTGCGCATTGTCATTTCGGGCGTACAGGCAAAATCATATTCGCCAGTCAGGAAATAGACTGGCAGCTTGCCAGTGATTTTGTGGACCTTGTCCCTGTAGTCAGAATCAACAGAGTAATAGTATAGATCACCTTTGAAGATCCCTGGGCCGCCTTGCGCGTAGTACCACCAAGTCTCCCATCGATATTCGTCAGGGCTTTCTGGTGACATCAGGCCAAATACTGAAGTTGCCACGGCCTCACCCCCATGTATTTCCGGGTGATGCAATGGATCTATCCACCAGCCAGGCGAATAGTCACAAGCTTCCATCGCTATGAGGGCCGAAAACTCATTCTCATAGCGAAGAGCAAGTTCTAGGCAGATATTGCCGCCCATTGACTGTCCCATGATAACCGGTTTATGCAATTCAAGCGCGCGGCAGAATTCCACGATAAACTCTGCATAGAAGCTGGTTGTCAGCTTGTATTCGTCTTCTTCCAGATGCCAACCCGCAGGGGGTAAAGACTTCCCATGTCTAGGCACATCAAAGACGATCATTCTGAAGTTTGAGGTTATATCTTGATCGCAAAGTTGATGCCTATACATACGGCCGTCAGACCCTGCGGTGTGCAGGCATACGACGGGGATGCCTTCGCCATTCTCTTCGTAATAGGTGCGGTAAGTTTTACCCTGACAGGTAACGTAGACGTACCGGCCTACAATCGGATCGTGCTTGTTCATTGCAGTCTCTCCTTACACTTCACGCATGAGGGCTAGCATCCAGGTGAGCGCTCTCATATGTTGCCAAAAGGGCTTGTGATTACCTTCGATCACAAGCTGCTTGTGCAGAGGATGCGCCATTGCCCAGATGTCATTGAACATCGGTGGCGGCACCTTTTGACTGAATTTCATCCAGGCCGATGATGGCGCTCGGAGGGCAAAATCATAGCCCAAATCGGACGGAACCAGCCCCTCGGAAATCCGCTCAATCTTTCCGCGCTTAACTTCACACAAGAAATCTATATCATCGATCCCGAGCACAAATCGCACATTAAAAAATCGGCCAATTACCGGTAGCACTCTGTCCTCGTTAACGCGACGTGCCCAGCTTTCAACCCAATCAAGGTCAAGGACACGTCTGCCACCCATATTGCTCATTTTGTTCTCCTATTGATCATGCGGCTGGCAGTGCCGCGTTAGCCGGGCCATAAATGGCCGTAAAGCTTGCCTGTTCAATTGTCGCTGGCAGGATTGCCTGCGAAAAAGCGACAAAATCTGCATCTTGAGGAAGGTTAATCGTCTTTGCCTTCAGCGCGAACAGCGTGAAGACATACCGGTGTGGGCCGTTTGGAGGCCATGGGCCAGCATATCCGCGCTCAAAACCTGGAATCTTGAATGTAACAAAATCAGAATTCAATTCCTGCGCGCCTGAGGGCATCGCAGCCGTCATTGATGCAGCTTCAGGAATTTGTTTGGTGTCCGCTGGAATGTTGTAGACTAGCCAGTGTGCAAAATTGCGTGACAAGTTGAATTCCTGAGGCAAATCTGGATCGGTTATTGCCAACGCCAGGCTTTGGGTCCCATAAGGTACCTGTTCCCATTCTAGAGCGGGTGACACCTTGCTGGATTCGGCAAATCGAGCGGGGATAGTGCTACCCTGCGCTATATCAGGGCATAAAAGCATAAAACCCGACTGGTTCATTTGCAGTCTCCTTGAAAGGCTTGGGCGCGTGCGAACCGGCTTGGCAATTGGTATATCGCCATTACGCGCAGGCCGCCAATTTTCTAAATGCGCAACATTGTCTTTGCCACTTGCCTCGCCGCGTTCATTCGGCCGGCGCCCAAATGTTGCGTTTAGAATAACATGCGTATCAAAGGGAGGCTTGAAATGTGTGGAGATCACACCGCCGCGGAAGACCAGCACCTTTGTACAAAGATCGGTAAATTCCTCAATCTCGGAAGACAGAAACACCACCCCATTGCCACGCGATGCAAAGCTACGCAGGTTTCTATAAAGATCCAGTTTAGCACCAACATCAATGCCACGCGCCGGATCGTTTAAGATCAGCACCTTTGGATTTTCCGCGAAGGCTCTGGCAATTAGAATTTTCTGTTGGTTGCCGCCCGACAGTGAACCGATCAGGTTGCCCGAGTCACCCATTTTGGTTGCCAACTGACCCGTTTCATATTCAAAGGTCGGGTCTAGCTTCTGCCGATCAACAAATCGCAAAAAGCCGCCGACAGCATTTGTCGAATATATGGACATCACCATATTCTCAAAAATAGAAAGATTTGGTAAGATCCCATCTTTTTTTCGGTCTCCTGATACATAAGAAATTCCGGCTTTCCTCGCTGACTGCATGTCTCCCACCGAAGTGGCGCGGCCATCTTGTATTACGCTAAGCCAGCCGTTTTCTGGCAAACTGACTCCCGCGAGCACTCTGACAAAATCAGCTTGGCCCTGGCCGTCAAGGCCAGTAACGCCAATGATTTCTCCCGAGTGAAGGTTGAAATCGAAAGGCGATGTGTTGGGCCAAACTTGGAGATCATGCGCCCTTAACAAAGGCGGGTCAGAAAACATCTTAGCCAAACCATCCCCTTCATCCGCTTTCTTGCGATCTGCCCCGGCAATCAATTGCATGATGTTGTCTTCGGTTATCTGCGCCTTCGCAAGAGTACCAACCGATTGCCCGTCCCGAAGAACGGTGGCTCGATCGGCGATGCGCACAAGCTCGGCGATGCGATGCGTAACAATGAATATGGCGCAGCCAGCTGCCTTCATTTCTCGCATTTTAGCAAACAATCGTTCAGTTGCCTCAAAATCCAGTGCGGCTGAACTTTCATCAAGTATCAGCAGACGAGGATTTGTTAGCATACCACGCGCAATGGTAATCCATTGCTTTAGTGATAGGGGTAAATCGCCAACAATTGTATCCGGATCAAGCTCAAAGCCAAGCAGATCGTCTAGAATCTGTTTGGCCCGCTTATACCGCTCTTCGCGCGGCTCAGCGGTTTCGAACAAGCCGTCAGCGCCAAGGAACAGATTGTCCAAAATTGAGCATTCATCAGCTACTAGGACTTCTTGATATACATTTGAAATGCCAAGAGCCTTCGACTCAGCAGGCGTGGTCGCTGATTTTCCAAAGATTGAAATTTGTCCAGAATCGGGCAGCAGCACACCTGAAATAACTTTCGCCAATGTCGATTTGCCAGAACCGTTTCCACCGATTATTGCGTGGACCTCGCCTTCAAAGGCCTGCAGGCTCACCCGATCCAGCGCGACAGTCGGGCCAAACCTTTTGGTAACATCATTCAGATTTGCAGCAACAGCCGACAATGGGCTCCCCTTGCGGCTTCATAGCCATCTTGGATCAGACAATCCCATTCATTAAAAAAAATCCGGCTGCCAAAAGCAGCAGCCGGAGATGTTGTTATCTTATGATTTTGGATGTGAGCTTACATCGTACTTTTCAGGATCAGCTGGCCGCAGAAAGAAATTATCAAGGAATTCCTTGCCTGCCCAGGATTCAATGCCCGGGTGGTACCACTGGTCAGACTGTTCCGAACAATCAGCAGGTACGGTGGCCATCATCTCTTCCCGGTTCATTGGCACGGGTTCAGTGAGGATTGACTGAACCTTTGGCCCCTGCCCTTGAAGAGTACGCATCATGATGTTCCAGATCATTTCAAAATCATCCCCTGGGGGCCACGCGTGGATCGCTGCAGACACATAGTCCGGGTTGTTTCTCCAGTAACACAATGCGCCAAGTTCAGACCCAATTGTAATAGGAATCATGTCACGACCTGACTGCTGAAGTGCTCGAAGAGCGCCCAACTCAGATGCAGACTGAATGATAATTCCGTCAAGTTTGCCTGGGTTGGTTGCAAGCCATTTTTGCACTTCGGCCTGAGCAACCTGATCGGTCCACATGCCAGCGATTTGACCTTTGATTTTCACATCAGGAAAATCAGCAAGCGCCTGCTCGATACCAACATTCTGGCTATCAGAAGCTGATGCACCAGGGATGCCTTCAACATTTAGAATGCGTCCTTCGCCGCCAATTTCATTGGCCATCCATTCGCCCATCATCCGGCCACCTACCACGAAATTAGCTGATGAGTTGATAGAATATGGGCTTGTCAGATATCCAATGCCCGAGAATACCGCAACTCCGTTGTTATACGCATACTCAACTGAGGCGTTTAACGCTGTGGGGTTAGAACAGCAAACAATGATCGCGTCCACGCCTTGGTCAACAAGCTGTCGTATCTGTTGGATTTGTGTCGCATCGTTCAAATTGGACTGAGTGACAACAACCTCTTCCAGCATACCCAACTCTTGCCATTTCGGGATAAGTTCGTTCTGCAGTCGGTCCATAACTGCTGCACGCCACGTATTACCTGCATAAGAAGAGGCATAGCCGACCTTCCATGGCGGTGGGTTATTGGCAACCCAGTCCCGGTAAGCGCTATCTCCAATCGGCTGATTGGGATCAAGAAGCTTTGGATTGTAAAGGCTGTCTTGAACACTGGTGGGCAATTCATCTACACCGGCATGCGCCGAAGAAACGGCAAACAATGTCGCAATCGCAACAAACAGGCGCAGAAAGTACGAGTGAAGCTTCTGCATTTCTATCCCCTTATTTTTTAATTTTCGTTATTAAAACTGCAACACCTAGAATCGACCTGAGCAAATACCAATCCACGCTAACTATTATCAATATTTGATATACCATCAACTCATTTGGTTGGAGCAGTACTCTGTCTGATTTCCGATAATTACGAGCTATTTAAAGGTTAATACATCTTTTCAATATCTTAAACTTCCCAATCGGAATTTCAGATCTTAATTAATCTGCAGTTTTTCGAATGGTTATAATGGTGCAGCGCATGGCCATCAGACACATGTATACGAATCTCTTCGTATAAATATGACTGATTGGACGATAAGAGCACCCTCAGTTCACGGACGGGAAAGGCAAAAGTGAACCTAAAGTGGTCATAAAGCAGCACTGATCACAGCGCGAGATCCGTTATCCGTGCTTTATAACGAGCGTGCGTGATGCACTGAATTCGTAAAGAGCTTCAAAGCCCTTTTCGCGTCCATGGCCCGATTTCTTCATGCCACCAAAAGGAAGTTCTATACCGCCGCCAGCCCCATAGCCATTGATGAAAACTTGCCCCGCGATCATCTTACGACCAACCCGAACAGCGCGTGACCCATCGCCAGACCAGACACCTGCCACAAGGCCGTATTCTGTGCCATTGGCAATGCTGACAGCATCATCCTCATCCTCGAAAATTATTAAAGACAGCACTGGCCCAAACACCTCTTCATGGGCCAATGGATGATCAAGTGGAACTGGCCCATACAACCGCGGTTCGACAAAATAGCCAGCTTCCGGGACACTTTCGCTTATCCTGCCAATTGCCAGTAACGGAATGCCATCTTCGTCAGCCTTGCTGCAGTAGCCCTCAATACGCTGCTTTTGGCTTTGATTAATTAGTGGGCCAAGATTGAGATTCATGTCCGGTGTACCGGCAATCAATTCACTAAATGCCACCTTCAATTTTTTGGTAAAAATATCGGCAATTCTGGTTTCCACCAGGACACGAGCACCGGCGGAACATGTCTGCCCTGAATTCTGGACAATAGCCGCTACAACAACTGGAATAGCGGCATCAAGATCAGCATCTGCGAAGATGATCTGCGGGCTTTTCCCGCCAAGTTCCAACGTGCATCCAATATGGTTATGCGCAGCGGCAATCTGAACAAGTGCCCCTACTTCTGGGCTCCCAGTGAAGGAGATAAAATCAAGACCGCGATGCGCCGCCAAAGCAGCACCGGCATCCTCACCTGTTCCCGGAACAAGACTTATTGCGCCTGGAGGGAAGCCCGCATCCCGGCAAAGTTCAACAATACGAAGCGATGAAAGGCATGCATCTTCGGCCGGCTTCAGCACAGTCGCATTGCCCATTGCTAAAGCAGGTGCAAGCGTGCGCCCCAGCATCTGTGCCGGATAATTCCAAGGAATGATATGACCGGTAACACCATGTGGCAAATATTCGGTGGTTACAAAAAACCCTTCCGTAAAAGGAATTGTGTCGCCGTGCACCTTGTCGGCTGCGGTGCCATAATATTCAAAATAGCGGGCTGCGGCAGTAATATCAGACTGTGCCTGCCTCAGCGGTTTACCGGTGTCGCGTGCCTCCAGCGCTGCCAGCTCATCAAAATGGGCCAGTATCAGTGTGCCAACTTTTACAAGTAGACGGCCACGGTCGACGGCTGCCATTTGTCCCCATTCACCGCTCAATGCAGCGCGTCCCGCCCTAACGGCAACATCAATGTCAGCAGCATTGCCAGCGGCAATTTTAGTAAAACACTGGCCTGTTGCTGGCTCAAACACGTTGAGTGTCTCGCCACTGTTGCATGGCAACCACTCATTGTTGATAAAGATGCAGGTGTTGTTGTCATGTTGATAGGATACGGTCATCGCGGAAAATACTCACTCACTAGAAACGCTGTTAGGCTTACCCGGGGACCGTTTAGGACCGATCCCGCTCGTATAGACATGATGCGCAACGTTGCAATATTCATACAGAAACACTGTGCGGGAGGATCACATTTCGGAAATATAATCAACATCTAATGGCTATTGCTTCCTTGTATACGCATTGCAGACCTAGCTGTAATCGCATCTTCTGATACTAAATGTCGGTGATTTCAAACGTGTCGGAAGCCTGCCAGATACCTCGTGCCATCAGATCACGCATAACCGAAATGGCAATGCGCTCAACCTCGCGACTGGCAACTGTTGCAGGTTTAGCCGGATTGCGAACAATGTAGACGGGCCTTACCATGGTTGGCTCGACAATTGGAGCGCCAATCAATTCACCACGCTCAACAAAGTCATGTGCGGCGGCTGGCGCAAGGATAGTATAACCACTGCCGCGAGACACCATTGTCTTGATCTGGTTCAGTGCATCCATTTCTGTCGACACGCGCAAACCCACGCCCTTCGAGCGAGCAATCCTGTCGATCATCTTGCGCAATCCATGATGTCCAGACGGCAAAACCAGATCAACATCACTTAGTTTACTCAGCGAGACTGGTGACCCCGCTTTACTTGTGAATGGCCACGCATCAACAGCGGAAAAAAACCATAATTCTTCGGTCATGATTTCGCGGTGTGTTAAATGCCTGACCGACGAAATGTCGTATAGAAAGCCAATGTCGATCGACTGATCTGCCAGCCATGTCTGGATGAACCCGCTCATGGCATTAATTGCCCGCAACTTCACCTTTGGTAATTCCAGCCATACTGTTTCCGCCAGCGGGACCGTCAATACCATAGAGATTGAACTGGGCAATCCAACGGATACATTGCCAATTGGTTCAGCACCCGATTGCCGTACGGCCTCAACTGCGTCACTCAGGGAGTCAATAATAACGCGGGCATGACGGAGCAGAACCTCTCCAGATTGTGTTAATGTAACACCTCTGGATGATCTCTCTAACAGCTTGACGCCGAGTTCACGTTCAAGCGACAACACGTGTTGCGAAAGAGACGGCTGCGCGACGTTAACTTGCTGGGCTGCGCCTGACAGGGAACCCGCCTCAGCTATACATACAAAATAACGAAGTTGCTTGACGTCCATAACATTCCCTCATTCCCCTATAATGAATTCTTCTAACCAATTAAGGAAGTGGGTATTTTGACGCTCAAACAACTTTGACATAACGTGGTTACAAGGGAGGCATGTCGTGAAAGATTTGGAAGGCATTACTGTTGTTGCGCTAGAACAGGCTGTTGCTGCACCATATGCATCATCACGACTGGCCGATGCTGGTGCACGCGTTATCAAAATCGAACGTGCTGAAGGTGATTTCGCGCGGCGATACGATTCCTTGGTTAATGGCGACAGCTCCTATTTTGTTTGGCTTAACCGCGGCAAACAATCAATTTGTCTAGACTTGAAAGATGATGGGGACAAAGCTTTGCTAGCCGCAATGGTGGCCAGGGCTGATGTATTTATACAAAACCTTGCTCCTGGGGCGGTTGAACGCATGGGCTTCGGCCTTGATGAATTGCTACAACGACATCCGGCACTTATTTGCTGTTCCATTACGGGGTATGGCCGAAAAGGCCCATATGCCCAACAAAAGGCCTATGATTTGCTGGTGCAGGCAGAAAGTGGCTTGTGCGCGGTCAACGGCACCGAACACGGTGCGGCGCGTGTTGGCGTTTCGGTCTGCGATATTGCCGCCGGCATGCAATCTTTTCAGGCGATTATGCAGGCGCTATATGCACGTACTCGCACTGGTAAGGGCAGAATTATTGATGTGTCTCTTTATCATGCGCTTGCCGATTGGATGAATGTGCCATATCTACAAACCCGCTATGGCAATAAGCCACCAGCGCGTGTAGGTTTACGCCATCCGACCATTGCACCTTATGGCGCATATATGTGCAGTGATGATAAAGCTGTCCTTATCTCTATCCAAAATGAACGCGAATGGAAACAGCTTTGCGCCGATGTACTTGGCGATCGTGACATTGCGAGTGACGAGCGTTTTGTTTCTAACAACAGGCGTGTTTCAAACCGTGATGCTTTGGAAAGTATCGTTGCCAGTGTTTTCAGCAGTGTCCCTCGCGAAACAATCATCGAACGTCTGACAACCGCCAAAATTGCCTTTGGTAGATTGACCGATCTTGAGGATTTGGCAGCACATCCACAGAACCGGTTTATCACCGTTCAATGCGATGGTGGAGAGATCGAACTGATGGCCCCGGGTTTTGCTACGCGCGGCACAAGTGTTGAATATGGGCCGGTACCCTCATTAGGGCAGCATGATGGTGCGCTTCGCGCCGAATTTGGCTAGGAAATTGAACAGAGCAGTCACATTGGCAGGTTCGGCATGACTGAGCCAATCACGTATTTGTTTGTCCCAGGCGACCGACCCGATAGGTTTGGAAAAGCGCTTACCTCGGGCGCCGATCGAATAATCATTGATCTTGAAGATTCTGTCCTTGCAGATCACAAAATGGCAGCAAGGGATGCGATAGCTGCCGCAGCGCTGGACTGGCAGAATGTCATAGTCAGAATCAACCCAGTCGACACTGTCCATTTCGAATTTGACATGTCACTGCTGCGCAGTGTTCCGGTACGTATGGTCATGCTGCCAAAGACGGAAAGCAGCGACATGATTAGCAGGGTTAATCGTTCCTTGGACAAGAAATGTGCGATGTTGCCCCAGATCGAAACCGTCAAATCACTGTTCGCACTTCAGGACATTCTGCACGCTGACCGGGTTGACCGGGTTGCTTTCGGGCATCTGGATTTTGCGCTCGATCTGGGCAGCAGTACTGATAAGGATTCTTTGCTGTACGCCCGCTCGCAGATCGTGCATCATTCGCGCTACGCAGAGAAGCCAGCACCCATCGATAGTGTGACTGCTGAATTTCGTGATACTGATACTGTTAGTGCAGAGGCCAAAGCGGCAAAGAATTTGGGTTTTGGTGGAAAGCTGATTATCCATCCTGCGCAGGATTTACCAGTAAAAAAAGGGTTTGCTCCGTCACCGGCGGACATTGCATGGGCCAAATCAGTGGTGCAGATAATAGAAAAGAGCGGCAGCGGCGCGCTTGCTGCTGATGGGAGCATGATCGACAAGCCCGTTGAAATTCGTGCGCGTCATATCATCGAGCGTGCGGGAAAGATAAGTTGAGCGACAAAACTCAAGGTGCATAGAGATATAATGCGCCTTTTTTACAGGCGAAGGCCGGTTTCAAGATCAAAGTAATGCAGCCGGTCTGCACGAATGTGGAAATTGGCGGCATCGCCGGGCGTAAAGCGATCCTCCCCTTCATATTTTCCGACAATCTCGCCAAAGCCGGCATCGCAGGTCAGTACCGTTTCATGGCCCATCGGTTCAATGAC
>ERZ802822.947-NODE-947-length-19317-cov-7.404002_pt1 | contig 19317 bp, 20 predicted proteins | sample MGYA00345649_ERZ802822 | MGnify/ENA primary metagenome ERZ802822 (study PRJEB30503, sample SAMEA104212359) | marine metagenome | biome: Westerlies Biome; feature: [SRF] surface water layer (ENVO:00010504) within the epipelagic zone...; material: water...
CCCACGCGGTGGAGATCCCGGGGGAGGTCGTCCGTCCAGAGGAGGTCCTCGCGGAAGTTCGGCTCGGATGGATGAACGAGGACCGGGCCGTGATCGCCGTGATCGCCGTGATGGCGGCGACGAGCGAAGGGAGTCTCCTTGGCGAGTCGAGCGGAGTGGCGATACCAAGCGACGGGTCCCCGCCAGAGGTGGGTCTAGTGATTACGCGCGATCAGTCAGTAGAGCTGGCGTCCGATCTGTGGACGTTGCAGCACGCGGGCGTCGGGATCAACGCAGCTCTGAGCGTCGCCTCTCTGAACGCAATCGTGAGGTGCCTCTGCGGTCCCGTGATGGTGAAGCCAGGGGAAGCCGTTCGCAAGACAGTCGATCGCTGCGATCAGACCGCCAAGACCGTCGTTTTGATGAGAAGCCCCGGGGCGAGGCCAAGTCCCACTCCGCAGATTCCGTTGCTGATGATCTCCTCTGGGGCCGTCATGCCACCCAGGCAGCTCTGGAAGCCGGTCGCCCCATTCACCGGATCTGGTGCACCAGTGAGATGCGGAGTGCACCGCGTTTCATGCAGCTCCTTCGAGACGCCAAAGCCTCAGGTGTTCTGGTGGAGGAGGTGACCTGGGCCCGGCTGGCCCAGATGACCGGAGGGGCTGTCCACCAAGGCATCGCCCTGCAGACCGCTGCTGCTGAGACCCTTGATCTTTCCGATCTCATCGAGGGCTGTGCCGCACTCCAAGAAGCTCCCCTGCTGCTGGCACTGGATGGTCTGACCGATCCTCATAATCTTGGCGCTATCGTCCGCTCTGCGGAAGCTCTCGGCGCTCATGGCGTTGTGCTTCCCCAACGCCGAAGCGCTGGATTGACAGGATCTGTGGCCAAAGTGGCAGCTGGTGCCCTCGAACACCTCCCGGTTGCGAGAGTGGTGAATCTCAACCGTTCGTTGGAAACTCTCAAAGACGCCGGGTATCGGGTGGTGGGCCTGGCTGAGGAGGGTGACCAGACGCTGGAAGAAGTCGACCTTGATGGTCCATTGGTGGTGGTGACCGGTTCGGAGGACCAGGGACTGTCGATGTTGACGCGCCGCCATTGCGATCACTTGATCCGCATTCCCCTCCGAGGCATCACTCCGAGTCTCAATGCGTCGGTTGCCACTGCTCTTTGCCTCTACGAGGTGGCCCGTCGTGGCTGGATGAAAGGCCTGCGTGGTCAGAACCCTTCGCCGCAGATCGTGCGCCCAAGATTGCCAGCGGCACCGAAGACCCGCAGCGTCGTGAAGCCTCAGGAAACAGTGCTGGATCTTCAGCTTGAACGCTCGACCGAGATTCCAACACCCAGTTTCGATGGAAGTGTCGAACTTTGAAAGCCGAGCGTGCTAAATCAAGGCACAATGACGGGGTCTTCACAGCTCCGCCATGAGCCCGCTGATTTGGCCGATGCGCTCCCTTGCCAACGGCCTTGGACTCGCATGGTGGGCCAAAGTTCACACCCATAATCCGAGTGTGACTTACTGGTTCGGACCTTATGTCCGCCGCTCCGGTCTTGAGAAAGCTCTCCCAGGATTTCTCGCAGCCCTCGAATCTGAGTCACCCGATTCCATCGAGCAATCCCTGATCCGCTGTCGTCGTACGGAGCCGTTCACGATTGAGTCTGCGTCCTGAGAGGCTCTCTGGCATTTCGACTGGCTGATAGCGTCTCAGCTGCACGAAAGTTCTGACCATGGCGATCGCCGAATGGCGTCAGCAATTGGCGAACGGAGAGGTTTCAGCACGGGAGCTCACCGACCACCATCTGGCCAGGATCGAAGCGGTTGAACCCGGAATCCATGCCTTCCTTGAGGTCACCGCGGAGCGGGCCAGGGCCGATGCCGATCGCGTTGATGAAGCCCGTGCCGCCGGTGAGGACTTGCCTCGTCTCGCCGGGGTTCCTTTGGCCATCAAGGACAACCTCTGTACACGTGGTGTTCGTACCACTTGCTCCAGTCGGATGCTGGAGCAGTTCGTTCCCCCCTATGAGTCCACGGTGACCGAGCGCCTCTGGGCTGCTGGAGCCGTTCTGCTCGGTAAGACGAATCTCGATGAGTTCGCCATGGGTGGATCCACGGAGACATCCGCCTTCGGGCCCACGGCGAACCCCTGGAATCCTGACTATGTCCCTGGCGGCAGCTCCGGTGGAAGCGCTGCGGCGATGGCGGCCGGCGAGTGTCTGGCCTCCATCGGTTCCGATACCGGCGGTTCGATTCGTCAGCCGGCCTCGTTCTGCGGCGTGGTCGGTCTTAAGCCGACGTATGGGCGTGTCAGTCGCTATGGACTCGTTGCCTTCGCCAGTTCCCTCGACCAGGTCGGTCCCTTCAGCCATTCCGTGGCCGATGCCGCGGAGCTGCTTCAGGTGATGGCGGGTGCGGATCCCCGCGATTCCACCTGTCTCAATGCTCCCGTTCCGGATTACTGCGCGGCACTGGGGCGTCCCGTGGAAGGCCTGAAAGTTGGACTTGTGAGGGAATGCTTCGAACAGGAGGGTCTGGATCCTCAGGTGAAAGCATCCGTTCTTGCTGCTGCGCAGCAGCTGCAGGCCCTTGGGGCGGATTTGGTGGATGTGAGCTGTCCCCGGTTCAACGACGGGATCGCCACCTACTACGTGATTGCACCGTCTGAGGCATCGGCCAACCTCGCCCGTTACGACGGTGTGAAGTATGGATACCGGGCTGAGGATGCAGCCTCGCTGGCCGCGATGACCGCACGTAGCCGTGCCGAAGGATTCGGCAGTGAGGTACAGCGCCGCATCCTGATCGGCACCTATGCGCTGTCGGCGGGCTATGTGGATGCTTACTACAAGAAGGCCCAACAGGTGCGCACGCTGATCCGGCGTGACTTCGATGCCGCATTCCAGTCAGTGGATGTGCTGCTGACGCCAACTGCTCCCGGTACGGCCTTTAAGAACGGCGCCCACGCGGATGATCCGCTGGCGATGTACTTATCTGATTTGCTGACGATTCCGGCCAATCTGGCGGGTCTTCCGGCGATCAGCCTCCCCTGCGGCTTTGATAACGGAGGACTGCCGATCGGAGTGCAGCTGATTGGAAACGTGCTCGAGGAGCCGCGCCTCTTGCAGGTTGCTCACCAGTACGAACAGGCAGCCGATGTCATGAAATCCCGTCCAGAGGGGGCGTTCATCCCAGGCTGAACGTTGCCAGCTGGTTCGATTAGATCCAATTCACGCTAGATGCGGTGTTGGCGACTCGGTCCTGCCCCTGCATCTTGCGCCGGCGCTTAGGCTATGCCTATGGCATTCGTTCCTCTTCACAACCACAGCGATTACAGCCTCCTGGATGGCGCATCTCAGCTGCCCCAGATGGTTGAGCGTGCCAAAGAGCTGGGAATGCCGGCACTGGCTCTGACGGACCATGGTGTGATGTATGGAGCCGTGGAGCTGCTGAAGCTCTGCAAGGGGGCTGGGATCAAGCCGATCATCGGCAATGAGATGTACGTCATCAATGGGTCCATTGATGACCCACAGCCCAAGAAGGAGCGGCGTTATCACCTGGTTGTGTTGGCGAAAAATGCTGTCGGCTATCGAAATCTCGTCAAGCTGACCAGCATCAGTCACCTGCGCGGCATGCGCGGTCGGGGAATTTTCTCCCGAGCCTGCATCGACAAGCACCTCCTCAAGCAGTACAGCGAGGGTCTGATCGTGGCAACCGCCTGTCTAGGCGGAGAGATTCCTCAGGCCATCATGCGTGAGAGACCCGATGTGGCCAGGGACGTGGCCCGGTGGTACCAGGAGGTGTTCGGAGAGGATTTTTATCTTGAGATCCAGGATCACGGCTCTCCCGAAGATCGCATTGTGAATGTGGAGATCGTCAAGATCGCCCAGGAGCTCGGTATTCAGGTGGTGGCCACCAACGATGCCCACTACCTGACCCGTCATGACGTGGAAGCCCATGACGCCCTCCTCTGCGTGCTCACGGGCAAGCTGATCAGCGACGAGAAACGCCTTCGTTACACCGGCACTGAATATCTCAAGAGTGAAGAGGAGATGGGCCGGTTGTTTGCCGATCACCTTGACCCTGCTGTGGTGCAGGAGGCCATTGCTAATACTGTGTCTGTGGCGGAGAAAGTTGAGGACTATGACATCCTCGGCCGCTATCAGATGCCCCGCTTCCCAATCCCTGAGGGGCATACGCCGGTCACCTACCTGCATGAGGTCACCGAGCAAGGTCTGCGTGATCGGCTTGGATTATCCAGCAACGACACGATCGAGGAGACCTACGCCGATCGTCTCGCCCATGAACTTCAGATCATGGAGCAGATGGGATTTCCCACCTACTTCCTTGTGGTGTGGGACTACATCCGTTTCGCCAGAGATCAAGGTATTCCAGTCGGTCCTGGCCGCGGCTCGGCGGCTGGCTCGCTCGTGGCCTACGCCCTTGGAATCACCAATATCGACCCGGTGAGCAATGGCTTGCTGTTTGAGCGCTTCCTGAACCCAGAACGCAAGTCGATGCCTGATATCGACACCGACTTCTGCATTGAACGCCGGGGCGAGGTGATCGACTACGTCACGCGCCGTTACGGCGAGGAGAAAGTGGCGCAGATCATCACCTTCAACCGGATGACGTCGAAGGCTGTGCTCAAGGATGTGGCCAGGGTGCTGGATATTCCCTATGGCGACGCCGACCGGCTCGCGAAGCTCATCCCGGTGGTACGCGGAAAGCCAGCCAAGCTCAAGGCAATGATCGGCGATGAGTCGCCGAACCCCGAATTCAAGGAGAAATACGACAAGGACCCTGTGGTTCAACGCTGGGTTGATATGGCCATGCGCATTGAGGGCACCAACAAGACCTTTGGTGTGCACGCTGCCGGTGTGGTGATTGCCGCGGATCCCCTTGATGAGTTGGTCCCCCTGCAACGCAACAACGACGGTCAGGTGATCACCCAGTACTTCATGGAAGACGTGGAGTCCATGGGGCTCCTCAAAATGGATTTCCTGGGGCTCAAAAATCTCACGATGATCGACAAGACCCTTGAGCTTGTTGCTCAGAGCAGTGGGGAACGGATTGATCCCGACAAGCTCCCCCCTCAGGATCAGGGGACCTTTGATCTTCTGGCCCGCGGTGACCTGGAGGGCATTTTCCAGCTTGAGTCGACCGGGATGCGTCAGATCGTGCGCGATCTCAAACCGTCGTCACTGGAGGATATTTCTTCAATCCTGGCGCTGTATCGCCCTGGCCCTCTCGATGCCGGACTGATTCCCAAGTTCATCAACCGGAAGCATGGACGCGAGGCGATCGACTTCGCTCACAGCACCCTGGAGCCGATTCTCAGCGAAACCTACGGAATCATGGTGTATCAGGAGCAGATCATGCGCATCGCCCAGGATCTTGCTGGTTACTCCCTGGGGGAAGCTGACCTGCTGCGCCGGGCCATGGGCAAGAAAAAGGTGTCTGAGATGCAGAAACATCGGGGCATTTTTGTGAAGGGCGCCTCCGAGCGCGGTGTCGACGACAAGGTGGCCGATGAACTCTTCGACCAGATGGTGCTCTTCGCCGAATACTGCTTCAACAAGAGTCATTCCACGGCGTATGGGGCGGTGACCTATCAGACCGCTTATCTCAAAGCGCACTATCCGGTGGCGTACATGGCTGCGCTGCTGTCCGTGAATGCCGGTGCCAGTGACAAGGTGCAGCGTTATATCTCCAACTGCAACGCCATGGGCATTGAGGTGATGCCTCCGGATGTCAACGCATCGGGCACCGACTTCACCCCCCGCGATCAACGCATCCTGTTCGGCCTCTCCGCGGTACGCAATCTCGGCGACGGAGCGATCCGTGCTCTGATTCGTTCCCGAGAAGCGGATGGACCCTTTGAATCCCTCGCTGATCTGTGCGATCGCGTGCCTTCCAGCGTGATCAATCGCCGCAGCCTCGAATCACTGATTCATTGCGGTGCGATGGATGCCCTTGAGCCAGAGGCCAACCGTGCCCAGTTGATCGCCGATCTCGATCTGCTGCTCGACTGGGCGAATTCCCGTGCCCGGGATCGCGCCAGTGGTCAGGGCAATCTCTTCGATCTGATGGCAGGCTCTGCAGACGGGGATTCCGATGCTCCATCTGACCTGAGCCTGGCGCCCAAGGCTGCGCCGGTGAAGGACTATCACCCCAGCGAAAAGCTCAAGCTCGAGAAAGATCTGGTGGGTTTCTACCTTTCAGACCATCCGCTCAAGCAGCTCACCCCTCCGGCCCGACTGCTGGCACCGATCGGGCTTGCTGGTCTGGAGGAGCAAGCGGACAAGGCCAAGGTGAGCGCCATTGCCATGGTGAGCGAAATGCGTCAGGTGACGACGCGAAAGGGTGACCGCATGGCTGTGCTTCAGCTGGAAGATCTGACGGGCTCCTGTGAGGCAGTGGTCTTTCCCAAGAGCTATGCGCGGCTTGCGGATCATCTGCTTGTCGAAGCCCGCCTACTGGTTTGGGCTGCTGTTGATCGCCGCGATGAGCGTGTTCAGCTGATTGTGGATGACTGCCGTGCCATCGATGATTTGCGCCTCCTCATGGTGGAGCTGGATGCCGATCAGGCCAGTGATGTGGCTGTTCAGCACAAGCTTAGGGAGTGCCTGCAGGCGTACCGCCCCGATCAGGATGAACTCGGGGTGCGCGTTCCGGTGGTCGCCGCCGTCCGACGGGGATCGGATGTTCGCTACGTGCGGTTAGGTCCCCAATTCTGCGTCCGAGATGTTGCTGCTGCGCAAAAGCATCTGCTGGACAGCTCCTTCAGGGTCAGTTGCAGTGACCCCCTGTTGGTTTGAGATTGGGTCTGAAGACGAGGGATTGAAGCGAACGATTTCAGCTCTGCTTCTGGGCTCGGATCGAACTGCGCAGTCTCTGCAGGTTGGGTTTGATGTGCTCGATTCCAAGCAGAGTTCCGGGTTGGGGTTCCCAGCTCGCTGACAAAACGCCGTAACTCAGTCCAACAAGGCCAAGCAGAAAAAACAAGCCGGACGTGACCAGCGTGATTCCAGGCGGGATGTCAAGGATGCCTCGGCTCACCAGCACGTAGCTTCCGACAAACACGCCCATTCCCATCAAGGAAGGGAGTCCGGTCGCGATGGCCACCCTCCGAGCCATCCGATTGGCCACATCTTTGGGAATCGGCTGGTTGACCGAAGGAGTGGGTGCCGATCGGCGCGGTTCAAACGGCAGGGGATCGCGTCGTTCGGCCATGGCTCACGAAGAAACTGGAACCGCGGATCAGCCGCGGATGCCCAGTTTGGCGATCAGATCCGTGTACCGCTTCTCGCTCTTGTTGCGCACATAGCCGAGCAGGCGCTTGCGACGGCCGATCATCTTCAGAAGACCCTGACGAGAGGAGAAGTCGTGAATGTTCTGCTGCAGGTGGCTGCTCAGCTTCGAGATGCGCTCTGTGAGCATGGCCACCTGAACCTCAGCCGATCCAGTGTCGGTGGCGTGAGTCTGATGAGCGTTGATCAGTTCTTGCTTTTCGGTGGTATCGAGCGACATGCGCGGCGTCTGGCCCTGACAGTGCAAACAAACAATTTACTCTGCCGTGGGGCCCTAGGCCGATTGGCTTAACCACTTCAGGCTTGCCCGTAACCAGGCGTCGCCGTCATCCTCTGCGGGCACGTCGGTCCCTGTTGCCACGGCACGCATGGCTCTGCGGATTTCCAGATCTTCGTAGCCAAGGGTTTCGAGGGTGATCTGAAGCTCCCTTAAGGATGTCTCCCCGAGGGGAATCTCCTTCACATCACTGCGATCCACGAGGGACAGGCTTGGTTCCTGCAACGGTGCCCAGGCACCGAGGCGATCACGCAGTTCCACCGCGATCCGCTCAGCGGTGCGTTTGCCAACACCTTGCGCCTGCGTGAGGCGTTTCAGGTCGCCATCAACGATGGCAGCCACGAGCTCTTCAACTCGGCAACAATCGAGTAACGCCAGGGCCATCTGCGGACCAACCCCATTGACGCCAACAAGGGTTCGGAACAGATCGCGTTCCTGTTGCTCGCAGAATCCGTACAAGGTGGATCCATCCTCCCGCTGCACTTGGTGCACCCAGAACGTGCAGGAGGTGCCATCCATCTGTCGGCTCTGATCCCTGGAGGTGAGCTGCACCTCGTAACCGACTCCGCCGCAGGCGATCACCACCCCACGACGACCACCTTGCTCCCAGCTCTGGATTCTTTCTCCCTGCAGCCAGCCGATCATGGGAGAGTGTCTGTTGAAGCCATGCTGCCTGATCTGTCCAGCCCGTTCTCCATGCCCGTTCCGTTTCGTCGCTGGCTCCGGATCGCGTTAACAGGCCTGCTTTATTTGGTGATGAGCATTGGGCTCTCTGCATGCGTGGCATCCGATCAGCCTCCTCGCTCCGTGCTGCTGAGTGCGTTGGGCCAGCAGATCCAGCTCACGCAGACCTCCATCGCCCGTTCCCTTGATCTGGACGCTGGCGGTGTTCCCGAGGTGAGCAGGGTGCGGCTGGAAGATCAGGACGCGATCCGCATCGGTGAGCAGAAAGGCGTGCATCTCACCGGTCGCTTTGACTGGCGTCTGCCCGGTGACGCTGTCAAGGTGGATAGCGCCTTTGAGCTGTACCTCGAACGGGGTGAACGCGGTGAAAGCTGGCGTTTGGCGATTCCAAGCGGCTCTGATGACGGCGCATCGCAGGCCTGGATCACCTACCCCCTCGCCATCGACTGACGGGCGCTCAAGCTGATCAGCGTGGCTCCAAGAACACACAGTGCTCCAACAATCACGCTCCCAGTAACCGGCTCTGCGAAGAAGAGCACACCCCAGAGGGTCGCGAACACGACTTGGACATAGTTGATCGATGTGGCTCGGGCCGCTGGCATGGCTGCCAGCCCCTGGGTGAGCCAGATCTGCCCCATCTGGGTCATGAGACCGACCCCGACAAGCCAGACCCAGTCCATGCCGGTCGGGAGAACGAACCTGCCCACGAGCAGCGGCAGTGTGGCGGGCACAGAGACCAACGGGAAATAAAACACGATCACCAGCGGATGTTCCCTCCCGGACAGCTGACGCACGCTCACATAGGCCAGGGCTGTCATCAGGGCTCCACCGAGTCCGATCAGCGCTGCCACGGTCGGGAGTCCTGCCACGGACTGACCCATCCATTCGGGCTGGACCACCAGGATCACTCCGATTAGGCCGAGCACGATGGCCAGTCCGATGCGTTTGCGGATCGGTTCCTTGAGCAGAGCCCAGGCTGAGAGCGCCGTCAGCGTGGGATAGGTGTACTGAATCAGGGTCGCTGCCGCGAGGGGCAAGCTCGCCAAGGCCTGGAAGAAGAGCAGCAGCGCGATGGTGCCGAGCGCCCCGCGCATCAGCAGGAGTCCTTTCTGATGCCCCCAGGGCGAGACGTTCACCTGCGCAAGCATCGTCAGGGTGATCGCAATGCTGATCAGTGATCGGATCAACACGATCTCCGCCACAGGCAAACGGCCCCCGAGGTGTTTCACGCAGACCGTCATCAGGCTGAAGGCCATTGCTGCACCAAGCAAAGAGGTGCAGGCTCTCCACTCTTGGGGTGACTGCGTTCCGCGGATCGCTGCCAGCAGGCTCCGCATCAACACGTCCGCAACCACTCCAACAACCTTGCCACCCGTAGGGACGAACGGTTTCCCTCGGCGGATTTCTCGTCGCAAGCGCCTGGGTCTTCCACAATGGGGTGATGGTGAGTGCCCGTCTGCATCCCCGAACCATTGAGGCCGTCAAGGAGCGTGCCGACATCGTTGATGTGGTGGGTGAGCACGTCGTGCTCAAAAAGAAGGGCAGAGAGTTTGTTGGGATCTGCCCCTTCCACGACGACAGCAAGCCGTCGATGACGGTGTCGCCGGCGAAGCAGTTTTACTACTGCTTCTCTTGCGGTGCGGGAGGAAACTCCATCAAGTTTCTGATGGAGTTTCAGCGCCAGAGCTTCAGCGATGTGGTGCTGGATCTGGCCCGTCGTTATCAATTGCCTGTGGAGACCGTCGATGGTCCCCAGCAGGAGCGGTTGAAGCAGCAGCTGTCGCGTCGGGACACGTTGCATCGGGTGCTGGCGTTGGCCGCTGGTTGGTTTCGGAGCCAGCTGAAGGCTGCATCCGGTGCTGACGCGCTGCGCTACTTGCAAGACAAGCGTGGACTCAGTGACGCCACTCTTGAGCAGTTTGAACTGGGTTATGCGCCGGATCAGTGGGATGGTCTGCTGAAGCACCTCCAGCAGATTGAGGGTCTGGATCCTGAGCATCTCGAAGCCGCAGGTCTGGTGGTGCCGAGAAAGGGCGGCAATGGCTTCTATGACCGTTTCAGGCATCGAGTGATGGTGCCGATCAAGGACCGTCAGGGACGGGTAATCGGTTTCGGCGGCCGCAGTCTTGATGGCACCGAACCCAAATACCTCAACTCTCCGGAAACCGAGGTGTTTGAGAAGGGCAAGCACCTGTATGGCCTTGATCGGGCGGCATCCGCAATCCGCAAAGACGACCGTGCCGTTGTGGTGGAGGGTTACTTCGACGTGATCGCCCTGCATGCTGCGGGCGTGACCAACGCCGTGGCTTCCCTGGGGACGGCCTTGAGCAGCCAGCAGATCACCCAGTTGTGCCGCTGCTGCGATGGCAAGCGCATCGTGCTGAACTTCGATGCTGATGGTGCCGGCGTTCGCGCCGCCAATCGCGCCATCGGCGAGGTGGAACAGCTGGCCCTTCAGGGACAACTTGAGCTGCGTGTTCTTCACCTTCCTTCTGGAAAGGATCCCGATGAATTCCTCAAGGACCATGGCGCCGGTGACTACAGGGCACTTCTGGATCAGGCGCCTCTCTGGCTCGACTGGCAGATCGAGCAGGTGCTGGAGGGACGGGATCTCAGCAAGGCTGACCAGTTCCAGCGTTCCGTTTCCGCCCTAGTGGAACTGCTGGGCAAGCTTCCTCAGTCGGCGATTCGCACCCATTACATCCAGCAAGTGTCCGAGCGCCTCAGCGGCGGTCAGGGGCGCTTGGCTCTTCAGCTGGAAGAAGACCTGCGTCAGCAGGTTCAGGGTCAGCGCTGGCATGGACGCTCAGCCCGTCATGAGAAATCGGGGGAAGCGAGTCAGCGAGAGCGTTGTGAAGCGGAGATCCTGCGCCTGTACCTTCATTGCCCCTCACACCGTGGCTCGATCCGGCAGGAGCTGCGCAGGCGTGAACTCGAGGACTTCGCCTTGCAGCACCACCGTCTGCTCTGGTCGTGCCTCACGGAGCTGGAGGAAGGAAATCTTGGCAGTGTGCGCTTGGAATCCATCAGTCGCGGTGAGGATCGAGGCGATGACTTGGCTGATCTGGATCTGCCCCGCCTGCTCACCGATCAACTGCTTCTGGAAAACAGCAGCCTTGTGACACGCCTCACACCCCTGCTGGAGCCTGGCGAGCTTCAGAAGGTCGCCTTGTCCCGGCCGATGGAACAGCTGCGAGGAACGGCCGCCATGCTCGAGCGTCAGAAAAGCCACAAGCGCTGCCGCCACCTGCTTGAGGCCTGGGCCGGGCAGCGGCTTCAGACGCTTGAGCGTTGCATTGCCGTGCTGATCGATGAGGAGCGTGAGCAGCAACAGCCCCAAACCGTCGACATGGAGCAGCGGATTCAAGCCATGTTCGACGATCTCAATGCCGAAGCCCTGCGTTTTCAGGAGCTGTACTACAGCGAACGCCGCCACATCCTGCATCTGGATCAACAGCGCTGCGCTGGCTATGGCGACGGCATCTCTCCTGCGGACTCGGATGCATCGGCTATGAGCGCCTGAGTCAACCGTGTGATCTGCCATGCGTCGGCATGGTCGGAGTTCCGCTGGCGTCGCAGGCCGGGGAGAGTCAGTGTCGGATCCTCGCGTCAGCGACAATCTCAACGAACTCCTGAAAGCCTGATGGGTGTTTTCGAGCGCTTTCTCAGTCTGTGGGTCGCTTTGGCGATCATCGCGGGCGTGGCACTCGGTGCAGCGGTTCCTGCCCTGCCGGAGGTGATCGCATCCCTTGAAGTGGCAGGGATCAACCTCCCGATCGCTCTGCTGATCTGGGGAATGATCTACCCGATGATGCTGGCGGTTGATTTCTCCGCGATCGGAGGTCTCAGCCGTCAACCGCGCGGTCTGCTCATCACCGTTGCGGTGAACTGGCTGATCAAGCCGCTCACGATGACAGCGCTGGCCTGGCTGTTCATCCGCGGCCTGTTCTCCCCCTGGATTCCCGCTGAACTCGGTGATCAGTACGTGGCCGGCATGATCCTGCTTGGCGTGGCCCCCTGCACCGCCATGGTGTTCGTCTGGAGCCGTCTCAGCGATGGAGACGCCAATTACACCCTGGTGCAGGTGGCGGTGAACGACCTGATCATGGTGTTTGCCTTCGCTCCGATTGCAGCCCTGCTGCTCGGCGTGAGTGAGGTTCTTGTCCCTTGGGACACCCTGATCGCGGCTGTCGGATTGTTTGTTGTGGTTCCGCTGGCGGCCGGTTGGCTGACCCGGGTCTTTCTGCAGTCTTCGACTCGCATCAGCAGGCTTGAGCATCGCCTTAAACCGCTCACCGTGGTGTGCCTCATCGGCACCGTGTTGCTCCTGTTCATGGTGCAGGCCGGATCGATCCTTGCGGACCCTCTGGCCATCGTGCTGATCGCCGTGCCTCTGATCTTGCAGACCTATCTGATCTTCTGGATCACGGCGCAGTGGATGCGGCTCTGGGGTCAGCCGCATGCCATTGCTGCACCGGGAGCCATGATCGGGGCTTCGAATTTCTTTGAGCTGGCTGTTGCCGTGGCGATCAGTCTGTTCGGTTTGCAGTCCGGTGCTGCCTTAGCCACTGTGGTGGGAGTTCTGGTGGAAGTGCCGGTCATGCTCTCGTTGGTGGCGATCGCCAACCGCAACCGTCGTCTGTTTCCTGTTTGAGATGTCTGAATTTTTCGAGGCGATCTGGCACGGGGAGGGCATCGGCGATGGCGGTGACCTGGAGGAAGCCCTTCAGGCTTACGTGGCGGTGAAGCCCGACGACAACGACTGGATCAAGGCCTGCGCAGCCGAAGGCGCTGAGCCCCGCATCGATCGTTTCGCGTCTTTCGATGCCTACCTCGACAACGACGATGCCCTGGAAACCATTTCGGTGACGCCGCAGATGATTGTGGTGGCCATTGAGCAATTACCGGTCTGATGACGGGATCCTCAATTGATTTCAGTACCTGTGAGCCCGTCAATGGTCTCTGGCCTTCCCTGGTGGAGCGCTTGGGTCTCGAGAAGGCACAACGGGCTGCCCGTCAGGCCCTCGATCTGCAACGGATGTCGGGCCATGGCGGCACGCTTCCGGTGCTGTTCTGCGAAACCTGTGGACTGGCGTTGGCCAGTACCGATTCGCTGCGGGAGCAGACAGGGCTCAATGGCCATGGGGAGCACATGGTGCTTCTGTACAGCAGCCGTGCCCAGGAAGTGCAGTTGCTGCAGCACGCTTGAGTTCAATCCAGCTTGACCCCCAGCTGCATGGAGACGCTGTTGTTGATTTTCGGGCTCTGCAGTTCGTTGAAGATTGTCTGTCCGTTCAGTGACGTGAACAGTCTTTGATTCCCCATCGGAAAGATCTTGAGTGCCACTGAAAAGGTGTTGTTTGTGGCGATGCCGTTGACATAGGCGCCTGTGTAGCTGTTGGTGACAGTGACGCTCGCGATGGAACTGGGTTTCCACTCCAGCTGCGCTCTCGCGGTGCTGGCGGCAAAGGTCTGTCCGCAGATTGGATCTGCATCACATCCACGGCCTCCCCAGATCTGCTGAACCGAGGGGCCCACAGACACATTCAATGTTGTTGTTTTGTTTTTGATCAGGTCGTAGCCCAGGCCAGCGGATCCCACAAACACGTCGGTTCCGATCGTGTTGAGCGTGTCGTAATTGAAGGTGGTAGTTGCATAAGCGTTCAGGCGATTCCCCAACGCTCGCGTGTAACGCAGTTCGCCTTCGCCTTCGTTGGTGTCCGTTGTGTTCGCTGTCTCTCCCTTGTCGCGTGTGACCTCGTAGGTGGCACGTCCTCTCACGCTCACTCGGTCGGCACCTTTGCTGTAGCTGGTGTTGAGCTGAAAGGTTCCACCTGCGGAGAGATCGTTGTCTGTGTTGTTCGCAGAGAGTCCTCCGGACACACTCAGACTCCATGGCTTTGCTGGTGGTTCGACGATCAGAGCCGTGGCCGGAATGCGCAGCCGACCGAGCACTGGATGCAGAAGAATGGTGATGGTTTCTGTGGTCTCCTCCGGAACCAGCACGCCCTTCAGCGTGTCTCCGTTCTTCAGTTTGAGCGTGACCTGTTCTTTCTTTGCCACTGGAGCAGCCAGTGCTGAATGTCCGAACAGCAGAAGCGCTGCTGTGATGGGAAGTCTGCGCAGCACTTTCAAATCACTTTGGCGACTGCAGATCTTGTCACAACACTCCTGGTTCGCTGTGTTCCCTGATGCCTGATCATTCCCGCCATGACCGTTCTCCAGCTGATGATGGCCTCTATTTGGTCCCCTACTGGGTGCAAGGCGGACGATTCTGGATCGTGATCCTGGCTGTGCTCCTTTGCGGCGGAGTGATCCTGCCGTTTTCAGCTGCCTGGTTCGGGCGTCGTGCGTTCTCCAGCGGCTTTGGCTACGGAGCGGCGGCCACGTTCTGTTCGCTGGTCAGAGACGACAAGGTGCTGTCCCCTGATGCAGCGGTGGAACAACTCAAGACGTTGAAGACCAGTTTCTCCCGAACCGGTGCGATTGATGCGCGTCATTTTCAAGACGGAGTCAGTCAGGTGGTCGCCTCCCTCGGTGATTGCGCGTTCCTCTCCCGTGGGTGACGCCAGGTTCAGGCTTGGACCACCGGCACATCGCTCAGGCGCGTGGTGGCGGCGCGGCCGAGCTGCCCACGCCGCATCGCCCAGCCCGGATGCAGGCCGCAGGCGGCCCACTGAATGGTTCCCCGCCCATGCCGCTGGTTGAGCTGGTCGATGGTGCGCATCAGCACCTCCCGGCGTGCCTGGTCCACAGCGCTGCAGGGCACCAGCAGATGGTGCTGCAGTTGCTCGGTGCCCTGCAGGTGCTGCATGAGGACTCCGGCCTTCGCCAATTGCCGATGGGGTTGAAAGATGCGCTCCACCAGGGGAAGGGCTGCCTGCAGCAGCACCTGGGTGTCGTTGCTTGGCAGGTCGAGAGAGGTGCTGGCGCTCCGGCTGTAGAAGGCGGGCACGAACGGGCTGGTGCGGGTGTACACACTCAGGGCCGCGGCCCGTTGATTCTGTCGGCGTAATTTCTCGGCCGCTCGCACCACATAGGTGGCTACGGCTTCACGCAGCTCCTCCACACAGGTGACCGGCCGACTGAAGCTGCGGCTGACGCAGGTTTCCTGTTTGGGTGCCGGGGTGAGATCGAGGGGGAGACAGGCGTGACCCTGCAGCTCGCGTTGCAGGCGTACTCCCACGACGCCTGCCTTGGCCCGCAGCGGACCGCTGGCCATGTCGCGCAGCTCGCGGGCATTGCGCACGCCTCGCAGTCGGCACCAGTGGGCCAGCTTGCGGCCGATTCCCCACACATCCTCGATGGCGATCGTCTCCAGCCAGTGATCCCTGTCGCCGCAGTTTCCGAGATCGAACAGGCCGGCATGGCTGGCCTCCACCTTCGCCAGTCGGTTCGCGAGCTTCGCCTGGCCTTTGCTCGCTCCCAGTCCGATGGCGATCGGCAGCCCCAGATTGCGCCGTGCCAGGGCCCGCATGCGTCGGCCCCAGGGTCGTAGATCGCCATCAGCAGGACGGCTGATGCGGGCGAAGGCTTCATCGATGGAATACACCTCGAGCTCTTCCACCTGGCTTTCCAGCAGACTCATCAGCCGCTGGCTCATGTCGGCGTAGAGGGCGTAGTTGGAGCTTCGCACCACCACTCCCTGGGCTTCCAGGTCCTGCTTCGCCTTGAAATAGGGGGTGCCCATAGCGATGCCGAGGGCCCGGGCTTCGGCGCTGCGGGCCACGATGCAGCCGTCGTTGTTCGACAGCACCACGACGGGGCGTCCCAGAAGGGCCGGATCGAGGCTCTGTTCGCAGGAGGCATAGAAATTGTTGGCATCGATCAGGGCGGTGACCCGGCTCATGGTGCTTAGAGGGGGTGAATCACATGGATGGCGACGCCCCAGATCTGCATGTCGCCGCAGTCCTCCAGTTCCAGGGGGGGATAGTCGGGATTGGCGGCCTCCAGCCGTAGTCGACCGCGATGGCGTGCCAGTCGCTTGAGTGTGAAACCGCCATCGAGCACCGCCACGACCACTCGACCCGGCCTGGGGTCGAGGCTGCGGTCCACCACCAACAGATCGCCGTCATGAATGCCGGCGCCGGTCATGGAATCACCGCTCACTCTCAGAAAAAATGTGCTGCTGGGATGGCGGATCAGCTGGTCGTTGAGATCGATTCCCACCTCCACGTAATCGTCCGCGGGGGAGGGAAAGCCCGCAGCCACCCGTTCGCCGGCCAGGGGCAGGTGGAGCGGACGCCGCTGGGAACACAGGGGCTGTGGCAACTGGCCGAAGGAGCGATCGAACGCCACAGAGACGAAACGAGCAAATCAGACTTCTAGATTAGTACAGGCGTTCTAATTGTCTGCGCTTGGGTGTTGCCCCAGGGTCTGGAGGATGCATGCAGCAAGCCCGGCAGCAATCAGCGCCTGAGCCTGGGCATCGAAGTGAACGCCATCCAGGGTCGAGGGATTGGCGACGGGCTGCACGTCGAAACAGGCCACGTCGAGTTCAGCGGCCAGTCGGCGGTAGTGCTCTGCCAGTGCCTGGGATTTGAGCTCAGCGCCCTCGAACCCCCAGGTCAGCGACTGGGGAGTGATCCGGATGGCCGGTGGTGTCATCAAAATGATCCGCGGAGACGTAGGCGGATCAAGGCGGGGGCCGCAGTTCAGGGCTCTGCGGGTGTCATGGATCAGGATGCGGGCGCCTGCCGTGATCTGCTCGGCGGAGAGATTGAGATAGCCCTTGCAGTCATTGCAACCCAGCGCAAGGATCACCACATCAATCGGTTTGTGGCTGTGGAGAGCGGTCATGAGGCCTGATCGGCCGCTGCAGCTGTAGTCGCCGCCGTAGTTCGCGGTACCGATGGCATCGTCGTGCAGCCATGTACGGGAATTGAGTCCTTCCTCGACGGTCCGCCAAGGCAGGTCGGGCCTGGTTTGGTTGAGAGCACGCTCCAGCTGATTCGGCCACCGTGTTGGCTGCGGAAAGCGTCCGCTGCCGTCCGGGTTGAATCCCCAGGTGTTGGAATCGCCGAAACAGAGAATGGTTCGGGGATCCTGGACGGTTGCTGTCATGGAGGGCGAGGACACGCGTTGCTTCAGTTCAGCGACACCCGGTAGGCGGTGCCAATGCGGTTCCGATCAGTGAGGATGCCCGGATTGCGGACACACCCATGGCTGAGTCTCCCTATCTCATAGCTCTGGCCCTGATTGAACAGGGAGGGGCCCGAGCTCTCCCCCTTGCGGGTCGTTCACTCAAGGCCGATGAAGCCGTTGCCGATCAGCCAACACAAGCGGCCCACGGCCTGGCTCTGGAGCTGTTGCTGCGCGTCTGGCAACGCAGTGAAAACGGCCCCTTGAAGCGAGCCTGCGGGGTGGAGAGCCTGCTGCTGGTGGAGCTGGCGATGGAGCGTTTGCCCGAGGACCTTCCAGCGTTGAAAGCAGCCTGGTTGAACAGTGGCGATACCGAGGCGTTCCATGCCGGCCTACGGGCGATGGGTGGACGTGCCTGGACGATGAGTATCGCCAAATTCCAGCCGGTAACCCTGACGCCCTGGACTGTTTAGTTGCCAGGGATCTGCTGGGGACCGTTCGTGACAGCTCATGCCCGGTGGTAGGGGCTCCCTTGAAGAATGGCCTGCGCCCGGAACAGCTGCTCGAGCAACAGCAGCCGAGCGAGTTCATGGGGGAAAGTCATTGGTGAGAGGCTCAGCTGCCAGCGGGCTGCAGCTTTGAGCTCATCGGTGAGTCCATCGGCGCCGCCGATCACAAAAGCCAGGCGTTCATTGCCCAGACGCTCGAGCCGTTGAGCGAAAGGGATCGAAGCCAGTGGTGTGCCTTGCTCCATCAACATCACCGGCCATTCATCTGCTCGCAGCGTGGAGCGGATCGCCTCCGCTTCCTTCTCGGGTGTGCTGTCTTTGAGTTCCACCACCTGGAGGCCTTGAAGGCGTTTGAGGTAGAGGGCCACCCCTTCTTGGACCCAGCCCTTGCGCACCTTCCCAACAGCGATGATCCGGCAGCGGGAGATGTTCATGCCGCGTCGTCGAGAATCCAGGTGTCCTTGAGGCTGCCGCCGCGGTTCAGATTCACGATCGAGGAGCCAGGGGGCGCCACGCGGGTTAGCGCTCCTGGAAGCACCTGGGGCGTGTTTCCAAGCAAAGAGACGGGCCGGAGATCAACGGCGCAGTGCTTGAGCTGTTCCCCAATCAACGTCGGCAGGGTGTGCAGCATCTGCGCCGGTTGGGCGATGAAACGCTCAGGGTGTGCCTGCAGAGACGCCGTCATCGCATCGCATTCAGCTGCGGAGGCGGTTGGACCATGGAGCATGTCGAAACCTCCGGCACCATCCACCGGCTTCACCACCATCTGATTGAGGTGGTGAAGCACATGCTCCAGTTCTTTCGGTTCCTGGCAACTGAACGTTGGCACCTGCTCGATCAGGGCCTCCTCACCGAGGTAGTAGCGGATCATGGAGCCAACGTGCCGATACAAGGCCTTGTCGCTGCCGATCCCGGCCCCAGGGAGATTGGCGATCTGAACGTTTCTGGCAGCGGCCACCCGTTGTAGACCTGGCACTCCAAGCCAGGCACTGGATCCATCGGACTCCCTGCCGATGCGATCTTCATTGCGGCGGTAGATCACATCAACGCGGCTTAGCCCTGAGGTGCTGCGCAGCCAAACCTTGCCGCCTTCACAGGTGAGATCGCTGCCTTCCACCAGCTGAACCCCCATCAGGCGGGCCAAGTAGCTGTGCTCGAAGTAGGCGCTGTTATGAACCCCGGGCGTGAGGATCACCACATAGGGTTCCGGGCTCCAGGGTGCGAGGCCCTTGAGCATGCGCAGCAACTTGGAGGGGTAGTCATCAATGGGGGCCACCCGCTGCCGTTGGAACAGATCACCAAACAGCTGTTTCATCACCCGCCTGTTTTCCAGGAAGTAGGCCACGCCAGAGGGGCAACGCAAGTTGTCTTCCAGCACCCGCCAGGTGCCTTCACCATCGCGGATCAGATCCAGGCCTGAGATGTGGCACCAGCGCTGCTGGGGAGGCTTGAGCCCTTGCATTTGTGGCCGCCAACCGAGAG